>Ga0209475_10000417_pt1 | contig 92864 bp, 83 predicted proteins | sample tdDd471_FD_187128 | JGI IMG/M metagenome (GOLD analysis project Ga0209475, IMG submission 187128) | Marine sediment microbial communities from the Atlantic coast under amendment with organic carbon and nitrate - tdDd47.1 (SPAdes)... | ecosystem: Environmental > Aquatic > Marine > Coastal >... | reverse complement strand
GACAAACCTGGATAACATTTTTTGCTAAATCAATACCAAGTACGTTACACTTTTTCATTGTATGGGCTCCTTTTGTTGTTGTAGACGCCAACCTACTTCAAGTGGGTTGGTGGAGTCCATACATCGCGAAAAAAGCTACAAAGCGATGGGCTATACCATCTTATTCTCGGGTGAATCTGCTGGCACGGATATGGCAAAGTAATTTGAAGCTGTACTAGTGTAGCAGGTTTCCTGATTGCTCCAGATCACGCGCAGTTCAAGTTCTCTGATACCATGCCAGCACCAATTTTCCACTCATGGTACCGATGTTTTCTGCCTTGCTACACGCAAAAACACCATGAAAAATACCATTGATGATGCAGATTACATTATTGATTAGAGTTTATATTTCGCTATATTTCAATGTATTACGAATTCCGCCTACTCCCACTCGATTGTAAATAAGCCGTTTTTATCTCTTATTTTCAATGGCTTATTTTCCTGCTTATTGGTAATACCATGAAAAATACCATGCTCGGAAAATCCTTCAAAATACTCGAAAAAATTGCCGATTGGACACTCCAAAGCGTTGGCCAACGCCTGTCGATCCGGTTTGTAGTGGTCGAAACTGATTCCAGACTATACACGTTCAGCATCATTCAAGTTCTGATAACTTCTCTTCAAGAAAATTAACGAGGGCACGTACTTTGGGTGCGACGTGTTTGCGTGTCGGGTAGACGGCATAAATACCCAACTCAATCGAACGGTATTCGGGAAGAATTTCCACCAGTCTGCCAGCCGCCAGATCATCCCCGACGAGGAAGGTCGGCTGTAAAATGATACCCTGATGAGCAAGTGCAACGGCCCGGCATGTGTCCCCGTTGTTTGTGAACATCCATGGGTGAATCTTCACGTTGACCGGACCCTCGGGACCGTCGAATTCCCAGGCATCCCCACCCATCCAGTAGCTATATCCGATGACTTTGTGCTCGGCCAGATTGGCTGGATTTGAGGGCTCACCATATTTATTCAGGTACCCTGGTGAGGCACAAAGAACAATTCGAGTACTGGCAAGACGCTTGCTGATTAGCGATGAGCTGGACAAGGTAGCAATGCGGATCGCCAGATCATATCCCTCCTCAACCACATCCACGACACGATCAGAGAGTTCTATATCGAGCCGTACCTGAGGGTGCATTTCGTGAAAAGCATCCCAGAGGGGTGCAAGGGTTTGAACGCCAAAGGACACCGGTACATTCACTCGCAGGAGTCCGCGTGCCGCACCACTGCGCGAGCTAACCTCGGCTTCCGCCTCTTCAAGACCGGATAATAATTCACGGCAACGGGTATTGAACACGGCACCCTCTTCCGTGAGTGAAAGCCGCCGCGTGGTTCGATGCAGCAACCGCACGCCGAGTCGTGCCTCAAGATCAGCCACATAGCGAGACACCGCTGGCTTTGACATGTGCAGGGCGTCAGCGGCCTTGACAAAGCTACCCGCATCCACCACCGCGCAAAAAGTCTGCATTTCCTGAAATCGATCCATTGTTCCAAATATCGGTATAGTTCATTTCATATTGACGTATTTATCTCAATTTACAGAATAAGTAAAGTTTTATTCGTACTCGGGATACACCCGAATCCGCCGTGAGGCGGCTTTTAAAACACTGTTCAAACCAGGAGATAGACAATGAATATTACTGTTATCGGAGCCGGCAACATGGGCACGGCCTTCGTCAAGCAATTGACCCAAGCTGGACACCAGGTCACTGTCACCGCCCGCAATGTCGCCAAAGCAGACACTGTCGCGGCAGCCCATCCGGGGGCAAAAGCGCTCAGCCCAGAGCTGGCCGCTGACCAGGCTGAAGTCGTGATCATCGCTACGGCTTATGACGATGCGGTGAACGCGTTGCGTTCTGTGGGCGATCTTCAGGGCAAGGTCGTCATCGACATCACAAATCCTCTGACTCCCGACTATATGGGCCTGACCGTTGGCCATGAGACCTCAGCCGCCGAGGAGATAGCCAAGGCTGTACCAGGCGTAGATGTCGTAAAAGCCTTCAATACCGTGTTTGCCCAGGTCCTGGCCGAAGGCGGAGATTTCGGCGACGGCCGCAAGGTGACCGTATTCATCGCCGGAGACAGCGAACAGGGCAAGGACAAGGCTCGTGCAGTGGCCGAAAGCATGGGGTTTGTAACGATCGATGCCGGTGGACTGAAGAATGCGCGTTATCTGGAGCCGCTGGCTGGCCTGAATATCTATCTCGGATATGGCGCAGGTCTCGGTACACACATCGCACCAAGCTGGTTGCAGGCCGCCTAGTCAGATTGACAGGCGCATTTATCAATATATGTAAATTTACTGAGGAAAAAATCATGAACACGTTAGTGAAAAAAGTTATGGCAACCGACGCCAGTTTGGGCCAATTGGCCATTCGTATCCCGATCGGCATCATATTTGTCGCCCACGGCGCACAGAAACTGTTCGGCTGGTTCGGTGGTTATGGCCTGGAAGGAACCGGTCAATGGATGGCCTCGATCGGCCTGAACCCCGGCTACCTGATGGCATTACTGGCCGGCAGTGCCGAATTTTTTGGCGGCCTTGCCCTGATCCTGGGCCTGCTGGTGCGGCCGGCAGCGGCGGTACTCGCCTTTACGATGATCACCGCAATTTTTTCTGTTCATATCGGTAATGGCCTGTTCATGAGCAATGACGGCTACGAGTTCGGTCTGGCATTACTGGCTGCATCGGTTGCCCTTGCCATCAGTGGTGCAGGCCGGGGTTCTCTCGATGCCTTGTTGTCCAGGAACTGATCAAGGTCATGTGTACAGGCTCGACATAGCCGGGACGAAGCGTCCCGGCTTAAATTGAGCAGAAGCGTTTATAGGAGGTTTGAAATGTTAATCAATGGGCAGTGGGCGAGAGATTTTCATCCCGTACAGGGTACCGACGACGAAGGCGGATTTGTTCGAGAGCAATCCCAATTTCGCAACTGGATCACAACTGATGGTAGCCCGGGACCAACCGGTGAAGGAGGTTTTGTCGCGGAACCTGACCGCTATCATCTGTATGTTGCACTGATTTGTCCCTGGGCCTCGCGCACATTGATGGCTCGTAAACTCAAGGGCCTGGAAGATGTCATTTCGGTTACCGTGCTCGATCCTCGCCTGACTGAAAAGGTCTGGCGTTTTGGTGACGACAAGAGAGCCATTCCAGGAACTCAATCTGACTCACTGTATGGCGCTGAATACCTTTACCAGATCTACCTGCGTACTAAATCTGATTACACCGGTCAGATCACTGTTCCCGTGCTTTGGGACAAGCATAAAGAGACCATCGTCAACAACGAATCTTCCGATATCATTCGCATGTTCAATGACGGGTTTGGCAACCTGGCCAGGGAAAGCATTGATCTCTACCCAATTGATCTACGCCCTGAAATCGACGACGTCAACAATCGTCTCTATGACCAATTTAACAACGGCGTGTACCGCGCCGGTTTCGCGACAACCCAGATAGCCTATGAACGAGCTGTCCAGGAAGTGTTTGATAGTCTGGACTGGATTGATCGGCGACTCGATAATCAAGACTATCTGGTTGGTGACCGTCTCACCGAGGCCGATGTGCGAGCATTCGTGACCCTGATCCGCTTCGATCTCGCCTATCACGGACTCTTCAAGACCAATCTCCGCCAGCTGCGCGACTATCGGAATATCACTGCCTATATGAAACGTATCTACGAGCTGCCGGGCATCGCAGAAACGGTATCGCCAGAGCATATTAGAATTGGATACTACTCTATCCAGGCCCTGAATCCTTCGGGTATCGTCCCGATCGGCCCCACGGAATTATGGTAAGACTAGCCGCCCTTTTTTGGGGGAAAACACTCACATGAAGAACGGGCTAACCTGACAGGAACTAAAATGATCGAAGAAAAACGCGGCCTATCCCATGACCGAATGCCGGTGATTTTTGTTGGTCACGGCTCGCCCATGAATTTAGCTCAAGCCAATCAGTGGAACCGTGGCTTTGCACAGTTACGCCACCACGTACCAAAGCCAACGGCTATTTTGGCAATCTCAGCACACTGGTATGTGAACGGCAGCTATCTGACATCTAATCAGCAGCAACCAACCATTCATGATTTTGGTGGTTTTCCAGATACGCTCTATAACATACAGTACCCTGCTCCTGGAGACCCGCCACTTGCTGAGCAAGTGCACGATCTCCTTGGGGAGTGGCAAGTGCAGCTTACCGAGGATTGGGGACTGGATCATGGAATCTGGTCAGTGCTGTACTGGATGTATCCAGAAGCAGATATCCCTGTCGTGCAGCTTAGTATAGATCGAAAGCTTGATGTGCGGCAGCACTATGCTATTGGCCAATCACTTGCCGGATTGCGTGATCAAAACATTCTCATCATGGCCAGCGGGAATATTGTGCACAATCTTCCCGATGCTTTCAGACATATGCGATTTGGTACAACTACCACTCCTGAATGGGCCAGTCGATTTGACGAGGCCGCCAAGCACGCATTACTCGCACATGACATTGAAGCTCTTTTGTCGCTGTACCCGGATTCAGCCGATGGGAAACTTGCACATCCCACTCCGGATCACTGGTTACCGTTGATTTATGCAGCAGGTGCGGTAAATGCAAATGATCGTGTAAGTTTTCCAACCGAGGGATTCGATTTAGGATCTCTTTCAATGAGAAATATTATTTTCGGATAATATCGACTGCGCTAGTGCCTTGCTGCGAGAGTTTGAAGCCTCAGCCAAAATGCCAGTCATTGCCTGCCCGTACCGATCACTCCCACTCAATCGTGCCCGGTGGCTTACCGGTAATGTCGTACACCACGCGGGAAATACCATCCACTTCATTCACAATACGACGCGAGACATTATCCAGAAAATCATAGGGCAGATGCGCCCAGCGCGCAGTCATAAAGTCAATGGTTTCTACCGCGCGCAGTGATACCACCCACTGGTAACGACGGCCATCACCGGTGACGCCCACCGATTTTACCGGCAGGAATACGGTAAACGCCTGTGACACTTTCTGATACAGATCGTGTTTGTACAGTTCATCAATAAAGATATGATCCGCCAGGCGCAGGGTATCGGCGTATTCTTTTTTCACTTCACCCAGAATGCGCACACCTAAACCGGGGCCGGGGAATGGATGGCGATACACCATGTCATAAGGCAGGCCGAGCTCCACGCCCAGTTTACGCACTTCGTCTTTAAACAGCTCACGCAGTGGTTCACACAGTTTGAGTTTCATATAGTCCGGCAGACCACCGACATTGTGATGCGACTTGATCAAATGCGCCTTGCCGGTGCTGGCACCCGCCGACTCGATAACATCCGGGTAGATAGTGCCCTGCGCCAGCCATTTGGCATTTTTTAATTTCGCCGCCTGTTCTTCAAAAATATCGACAAACATATTACCGATGATTTTGCGTTTGTCTTCCGGGTCATTCCTGCCTTTCAGCGCATCCAGAAAACGCTGTTCCGCATCCACCCGAATCACTTTTACACCCATGTGGTCGGCGAAGGTTTTCATTACCTGATCGCCTTCGCGGTAACGTAATAAACCGTTGTCTACAAACACACAGGTGAGTTTGTCTCCGATCGCTTTATGCAGCAAAGCAGCAACCACCGATGAATCAACGCCGCCGGACAAACCCAGCAAGACTTCTTCATCGCCAACCAGTGCCTGAATTCTGGCCACCGAATCGTCAATAATATTGTCCGCTGTCCACAGTCTGCCGCAACCGCAGATCTCGTGCACAAAGCGCTCAATAATGCGCTGACCCTGGTTGGTGTGTGTCACCTCTGGGTGAAACTGCAGGCCATAGAAATGTTTTTCTTCGTTAGCAATACCGGCAATCGGAGCCGAGTCGGTTGAAGCCATCAACTTGAAACCATCGGGCATTTCCACCACGCGGTCGCCGTGGCTCATCCACACATCCAGCAGGCCGAAACCGTCTTCGGTTACATGATCTTCAATGTCTTTAAGTAATGGCGTATGCCCACGGGCGCGCACCTGCGCGTAACCGTATTCGTGGTGCTCGGCGGTTTCCACCTTGCCGCCCAGCTGTGCGGTCATAGTCTGCATGCCATAGCAGATGCCCAGCACCGGGATACCCATTTCGAACACACTCGCAGGGGCCGATGGTGCCTGTTCGCCGGTGACGGTTTCCGGGCCGCCGGAGAGGACTATGCCACTGGGCTTAAAGGCACGAATATCGTCTTCACTCACATCCCAGGCATAGAGTTCACAATACACCCCGGCTTCACGAATGCGACGTGCAATGAGTTGTGTATATTGGGAACCAAAATCGAGGATCAGGATGCGATCTGAGTGAATATTTTGTGTGGTCATGATATCGCTTGTTATCGTTCGTTTATCGGGGCTTGTTTTATCGAATGAACTGGCTTTGCCGGAAAGCAACGCCCCGGTTTGATGCCGGGGCGGCTGCTAACAGATCAGGTACGGTAATTCGGTGCTTCCTTGGTGATGGTCACATCGTGTACATGGGATTCCTGCACACCGGCGCCGGTAATACGCACAAACTCCGGCTTGCTGCGCATTTCTTCCAGGTTGGCGCAGCCCACATAACCCATGCTGGAACGGATACCGCCCAGTAGCTGATGCACCACCGCCGCCATAGTGCCCTTGTAGGGCACACGGCCTTCAATGCCTTCCGGCACCAGCTTTTCTGCACCGGCGTTTTTATCCTGGAAGTAACGGTCGCTTGAGCCCTGCTCCATTGCGCCAATTGATCCCATGCCACGATAGGATTTATAGGAACGTCCCTGAAACAGAATCACTTCACCCGGCGCTTCCTCGGTGCCTGCCAGCAGGCCACCGATCATTACGCAGTAGGCCCCGGCCGCCAGCGCCTTGGCAATGTCGCCGGAAAAGCGGATACCGCCATCGGCAATCAGCGGCACACCGGTGCCTTCCAGTTCTTTGGCCACATTGGACACCGCAGTAATTTGCGGCACGCCCACACCCGCCACGATACGTGTCGTGCAGATAGAACCGGGACCAATGCCCACCTTAACCGCATCGGCACCGGCCTTGACCAGATCACGCGCCGCCGCGGCTGTGGCGATATTGCCACCGATTACCTGAACCTGCGGGTAGTTTTTCTTGACCCACTCAACCCGCTTGATCACACCCTGCGAGTGACCGTGTGCGGTATCCACCACAATCACGTCAATGCCCGCCGCGGCCAGTGCGGCTACGCGCTCTTCGGTTTCAGCGCCGGTACCAACGGCCGCGCCTACACGCAGGCGGCCCAGCGCGTCTTTACAGGCATTGGGGAAATCATCGGACTTTTGCATATCACGCACGGTAATCATGCCGCGCAGCTGGAAGTCGTCGTTAACCACCAGCACTTTTTCAATGCGGTGCTTGTGCAGCAGACTCAGTACTTCGTTGCGCCCCGCACCCTCTTTTACCGTTACCAGCTTCTCTTTGGGGGTCATAATGCTGGACACCGGCTGATCCAGCTCGGTGGCGAAACGGCGGTCGCGGGAAGTGATAATGCCCACCAGGTCTTCACCGGTCACCACCGGCACACCGGAAATCTTGTTGTTCTGAGTCAGCTCAACCACTTCACGGATAGTAGTCTCCGGGGAGACGGTGATCGGCTCGCTGATCACGCCGGTTTCATATTTTTTCACCGCCGCCACATTGGCGGCCTGCTCTTCGATCGACATGTTCTTGTGGATAATGCCGAGTCCACCTTCCTGTGCCAGTGCAATCGCCAGCCGCGCCTCGGTGACCGTGTCCATCGCCGCAGAAATAAGGGGGATATTGAGCCGGATGCCGCGCGTCAGTTGCGTACCCAGTGAAACGTCATTGGGCAGAACCGTCGAGTGGGCGGGAATGAGTAACACATCATCAAAAGTGAGTGCTTCCTGGGCAATGCGCATATCGGCTCCTGTTCTGTCTGGTAAATCGACGAATTATATAAGGAAACGCTGAATAATTCATCAATAAAATCACTATCAAAACAGGTCTTCAAATAGATAAACAGCACTTGAACATGAGACGCCAGCGGTTAAAATCAAGCCGCTGATTTAAAAAAACAGCAAAGGACGGGAAATTAAAGGAAATTATCATAAAAAAACATAATTAAAGAGGTCATTATGAACCACGCTAAAAATCTTGTCGGCCTTGCGCTGACAGCAATACTTGCCTCCGGCTGTGCCGGATCGGGCAATTCAACCGCCTCCGGCACAGCCACAGAAGCGGACTACCAGGCCGCACTGGCCGCTGCAAAGGTTTCAATAAAAGCAGCCAGGGCCAACCAGTATGAATGGCGCGACACTGGAAAAATACTGAAAAAAGCCGAAGAAGCTGCAAAATCGGGGGATTTCTCCAGCGCACAGGCACTGGCTCTGAAAGCCAAACGGCAGGGAGAACTGGCCGTTGCTCAGGCTAAAAGCCAGCAAAACGCCGGCCCTTTATAAACCCATAAACGCAGGTCAAACAAATAAGCCACACCGGGCAACCGGCAGTGCTTAAAAAATCAGAGCCGGGTCTGTAGCTAGCCCGGCTTTTTTTATGCACAGGATGTGTGGTATTCCGCGTGAGGCAGGAAGCCGGTAGCGGTTATGCACAGGATGTGCGGTATTTCGCGTGAGGCAAGGATGCCGGTAGCGGTTATGCACAGGATGTGCGGTATTTCGCGAGAGGCAAGGATGCCGGTAGCGGTTATGCACAGGATGTGCGGTATTTCGCGAGAGGCAAGGATGCCGGTAGCGGTTATGTACAGGATGTGCGGTATTTCGCGAGAGGCAAGGATGCCGGTAGCGGTTATGTACAGGATGTGCGGTATTTCGCGAGAGGCAAGGATGCCGGTAGCGATATGCACAGGATGTGCGGTATTTCGCGGGCTATTTTATTGAGCGGCCTGAAGCAATGCAGTCTGCTCTCGTCTATATTTAAGGGATTGCTGTAATATTAACGGATTAAACAAGTAGCGATTACCCATGCCCCCCTTCAGAGCCCTGAACATTCGCATAAAACTTCTGGCGCCATTTATCATTGCACTGGTACTGGTGTTTGTGAGTGCGCAATACATTCTGTACTCATTCCAGCACGAGCTACAGCAACAACAGCTCAGCGAAGCTAATCAGCTTCTATATGACCAGTTTACCCACCAGCTGCAACAGGACAACGAACACTTTCAACACAGCATTGCATTAATGCTGCACCCGCAGGACACACTTCAGGCCTGGCAACAACAGGACAAAATTGCACTGCGTGAACGCTGCCAGCCTTATTTTCGCCAACTGGCAGCAACACTGCAGCTGCAACAGCTGGATTTTTATACAATTGATGGTGAAAAATTTCTTGGCTTTGGCGAGCAAAACCCAGGGACAAATCAGGCAAGCTCTAATCAGGCAACTCAAACGGCTGCACTGCGGGCTGCCATCGCCACCAACCAGATTGCCTCCGGTATTGAAATAAATGCATCCGGACAACTGTTACACCGCCTGGTGCTCCCCTGGCAACAGGACCGCAAGCTACTGGGCTATCTACAACTCAGCAAATCGCTTGATCACACCATACAGAAACTGGCAAAGCTACACCAGACGCCTATTATTATTTCCAGTGAACAGCACAACGAGGCTCCGTCAGTACTGATCCAGACTATTGATCAGATACCCGCCGATCTGCTCAAACTGATTCAGCAGCGTAAAAGTTATAAAAACCAGATAATTACTTTTAATCAACAACGCCATCTACTGTCCGGTTTTACTGTTCTGGATCTGCAGCAGAACAACATTGCCCGACTAAGTTTTCTTTACAATATCGAACAGCAATTACAAAGCCGCGAGAATTTTCTCTTCAGCATGCTGATTGTCAGCACACTGATTGGTCTGGCGGTGTGTCTGTTCTATTTTATATACAGCGGCCGTGTTGCCCACACACTCAAATCCAGCTACCAGAAACTTAAATTTGAGGTGAGCCAGCACAAACAAACCGAACAGCAACTAATACAGAATAAAAACATACTGGAACAACTGGTAATCGAGCGCAATAAAAGCCTGACTGAAAGCAAACGGCGCTATCAGACTCTATTTGATAAATCCGCCGATGCACTGATTTTACTTAACGACGATTTCATTATTGACTGCAACCAGGCCACCCTGGACATGTTCGGTTACACAGATAAAAGCGAGCTGTATAAACTGCACCCTTCAAATATTTCACCGGAGTTTCAGCTGGATGGAGAACGCTCGTCGGTTAAAGTCAACCGCATGATAGAAAGAGCACTGCACGATGGCAGCCATTGTTTTGAATGGCAACACCAGCGTAAAAACGGCGACACCTTTCCAGCTGAAGTAACTCTCACGGTGATACCATCCAGAGAAGAAAGACTGGTGCATGCAGCGATGCGGGATATCAGTGAACGTAAAAAAGCCGAAGAAGAAATTCGCTTCCGCGCCTATTACGACTCACTCACCAAACTGCCTAATCGCCAGCTGTTACTGGACCGCCTTGAACAGGCCATTATAACCAGCCAGCGCAGTGAAGACTACAACGCCATTCTGTTTATTGACCTTGACCGCTTCAAAAGTATTAATGATTCACTGGGGCACAACACGGGTGATCTGTTGCTGATTGACACCGCAGCGCGTATTAAACACTGTATCCGTGAAATTGATACTGCCGCACGCTTCGGTGGCGACGAATATATCGTGCTGTTAAAGCATATCGGTGATGAACAGGATGAAGCCAGCTTCAATGCCAAGCGCATTGCACAGAGTATTAATCAGGCATTTCAGCAGCCGTTTATTTTAAATCATCAGGAAATAAACATTACCTGTAGCATCGGCATTACCATCTTCCCGATTGCAGAAGATTCGGTAGAAGACATTATTAAACATGCCGACACCGCGATGTACAGCGCCAAGGAATCCGGACGCAACAGGGTCGCATTTTACTTGTCAGAAATGCACGAAAGCGTATTAAAACGCCTGGCACTGGAAAAAGATTTGCGCACGGCAGTAAAAAACAAACAGCTCAGCGTACATTACCAGCCGCAGCTCAACCGCAAGAATCAGGTCATCGGCGTTGAAGCGCTGGCACGCTGGATGCACCCGGAACACGGTTTTGTAAACCCGGAATCTTTTATTGAAATCGCCGAGGAAAGCGGACTAATCAATGAACTGGGACAGTTTATTCTCGAACAGTCGATCAGTGATATGCTGTCGCTGCAGCAGGACAACTGCATGCCGCCACAACTGTCGGTTAATATCAGCCCGCACCAGTTCAGGCACAGTGAGTTTATCGGCATGATAAAAAGCGCGCTGGGCCTGCACCAGCTGGAACCACATTTTCTTACACTGGAAGTCACCGAGAGTGTGATTATCAACAATCTCAATGAAACCATCAGCAAGTTTGAGGAATTGCGCCAGCTGGACATCCGTATGTCACTGGACGATTTTGGTACCGGCTATTCATCCCTCAGCCACCTCAAGCGGCTGCCACTGGATGAACTTAAAATCGACAAATCGTTTGTGTTTGATTTACTCAAGGACCCTCACGATGCACTGCTGGTGCAAACCATTTTAAATATTGCCAACGAATTTGGTCTGGACACAGTCGCGGAAGGCGTGGAAGATGAAGGTCAACTGGCGTTTTTACAGAGCAAAGGCTGCAAATACTACCAGGGCTATTACTTCAGTCGTCCGCTGCCACTGGCTCAACTGACAGCCTTTATGCAGAAAAAAACTGATTTACACAAAGACTAATCCCCGTATCATTCACCCCATGCAAACACCCGGCACACAGAATTCAAATCAGGCACGCACCATCTACAGCGTGTCCGAACTCAACCGCACCGTCCGCGATTTACTGGAAAGCCAGTTTCCGCTGCTGTGGATTGAAGGTGAAATTTCCAACCTCGCAAGACCCGCCTCCGGCCACCTGTATTTCACCCTGAAAGACGAACGCGCACAGGTGCGCTGCGCGATGTTCAAATCCCGCAATCTACTGGTGCGCTTTAAACCGGAAAACGGACAGAAAGTGCTGATTCGTGCACGGGTGGGACTGTATGAGGCGCGCGGCGAATTCCAGCTGGTGGCGGAGCACATGGAAGAAGCCGGCGACGGCGCATTGCAACGGGCGTTTGATGAACTGAAAGCCCGACTGGCCGCAGAAGGCCTGTTCGACAGCCACAGAAAACGCGAGATTCCACAACTGCCGCAACACATTGGCATTATCAGTTCCGCCACCGGCGCCGCGGTGCGCGATGTATTAAGTGTATTAAAACGCCGTTTCCCGTCGATTCCGATCAGCCTCTATCCAGTAGCAGTACAGGGAGATAAAGCGGTACCGGAAATCACCCGCGCACTGGCACTGGCGCAGATGCAACAACGCTGCGATGTGCTGCTGCTGGTACGCGGCGGTGGTTCACTGGAAGACCTGTGGGCGTTTAACGAAGAAGCGGTGGCGCGAGCCATTGTCGACTGCAACATTCCGATTGTGTGTGGCGTGGGCCATGAGGTGGATATTACCATCGCCGATTTTGCCGCCGACCAGCGCGCACCGACTCCCTCCGCCGCCGCCGAACTGGTCAGCCCGGATCAGCAAACCTGGCTACACCGATTCACTAGCTATCGTCGCAACCTGATCCGCCTGATACAACAGCAGCTGAAACACGCCGGCAGCCAGTCGCAGTGGTTGCAAAGCCGTCTCAGAATGCAGCATCCCCGCACACAGCTGGCGCAGCAGGCACAGCAACTGGATGATCTCAGCGAGCGTTTGCAGAGCGCTTTTTTCAGTCTGCTCAGCGACAACAAACACCAGCTCAAATACGCCACCCAGGGGCTGCTGAATAACCGCCCGGATCAGTTTATCGACTACCAGAAAATCCAGCTCGATGACCTGAGCAGCCGCCTGCGCTATATCAGCGAGCAACAGCTGGAAACCCGGCAGCAGCAACTGGCGCAACTGTGCCGTACCCTGCAGGCGGTAAGCCCGCTGAATACCTTATCCAGAGGCTATAGCATCACCCAGAGCGCCGATGGCAAAACCATTACCGATGCGGATCAGGTGCAGCCCGGCGAGCAGATTATCAGCCGCCTGCATCACGGCGAAATAAAAAGCCGGGTGGAATAATTCTCGATTAATCAGCAACTTGCAATAAAACCCGCAATAGCTGCACAGACAGCCTCAGGCCCGTACACACAAGCTCAGCAGCGCAGACTGATTTATTACTCGCAAAATCGATCAAATGCAGGTAAATTACCGGGTTTCATTGGCCCGCATGCCTTAATATCGGCAACACAGATGGTTGCACAGGCGGGCTGATTTGCGACACAAAACATATAAGATGATCGGAGATTTCGATGCCAGATAATACGGCACAATTACACGGTTTCACGCCTTACAAAGAAAAGAAAGGCGAAGAATATATGAACGACAAGCAGCTCGAGCACTTTCGTTCAATTCTTAACGCATGGAAAAGCGAGCTGATGGAAGAAGTCGATCGCACTGTTCACCACATGAAAGACGATGCGGCCAACTTTCCCGATCCTGCGGATCGCGCTTCCCAGGAAGAAGAATTCAGTATCGAGCTGCGCACCCGTGACCGTGAACGCAAGCTGATTAAAAAGATAGACGAATCGCTCAACGAACTGGACAACGGTGACTATGGTTTCTGTGTCACCTGCGGCGTTGAAATCGGCATTCGCCGTCTTGAAGCACGCCCCACGGCGACCCAGTGTATCGACTGCAAGAGCCTGGATGAAATCAAGGAAAAGCAGACCCGCGGCAAGTAGTTCCGCGCACTGCGCAGACAACACCACCGGCGACAGCCTGCACGTGCTGCACGCCCGCATTCAACGGCGAACACAGATAAACCCTGTGTTCGCCGTTTTGCGTCACACAGCAGTGTACTTGTTTAGCCTGCCTGGCTCACTATGACACACTCATCTAGCCGTTACCGCGGACGTTTTGCCCCCTCACCCACCGGGCCGTTGCATCAGGGCTCACTGGTGGCCGCGCTCGCCAGCTACCTTGAAGCCAGAACACAACAGGGGCAATGGTTGCTGCGCATGGAAGATGTGGATGAACTGCGCAATGTAAAGGGCGCGGCCGACAGCATTTTACGCAGCCTTGATGCCTATGGTTTTGAATGGGACGGGTCAGTGCTGTATCAGACGCAACGCAAGGAAGCCTATGAGGCGGCGCTGCAACAACTCAAACAGCAAGCACTGGTCTACCCCTGCAGCTGCAGCCGCAAACAGCTGCGTGCCGCAGCGCTTGAGGAAAAGCTCGAATCCGGCCCGCTGGGATATATCTACCCCGGCACCTGTCGCCAGCAGCCATTCAGGCCGGGCCACTCACAGAATTATGCGATTCGCATTAAAGCCGCCGAGCGAGAAATCTGCATTGAGGATGCATTGCAGGACCGCTACTGCCAGCACCTCAGTGAACAGCTGGGGGACTTTGTCATCCGCCGACGCGATGGCCTGTTTGCCTATCAACTGGCGGTGGTGGTGGATGATGCCTGGCAAAACATCAGCCATGTGGTGCGCGGCGCAGATTTACTCGACTCCACACCCCGCCAGATTTACCTGCAGCAATGCCTGGGCTATACACCATTGCACTATGCGCACCTGCCAGTTATGCGTAATGCGCACGGCGACAAGCTGAGCAAACAAACCGGTGCCGACGGCATTGGCCATACTGCAAGCGTGCCGCGACTGGTGGACGCGCTGCGCTTTCTTGGGCAGCGACCGCCGGCTGAACTGCGTCGCGCCACACTGCATGATGTCTGGCAGTGGGCGCTGGCTAACTGGCAACTACAACTGGCACGCAAACCTGAGCGAGAGCTGAGCTGAACCAGTCTGCTCTGCGCTCAGCGTGATCGCGGTTTTTAAGCGGCGCGCCTTCTATTGCCGATTTTTCTGCGGTATCCTCAGACAATAAAAAATTCCGCCCGCAGCGCATAACTGCAAATCACACTGGAGTGATCATGTCCGACAATATTGATTCTGTACTGATTGAAAATCGCAAATTTACCCCGTCTGCTGAGTTCAGCGCACAGGCCAATATCAAACAGGCGGACTTCGATGCGCTGCATCAGGCGGCACAAGATGACTACACCGGCTTCTGGGCCGATCAGGCCAGACAGATGCTGGACTGGCACACGCCATTTACGCAAACCCTGGATGACAGCCGCGCCCCCCACTTCAAGTGGTTTGCTGACGGCCAGCTCAATGTCAGCCATAACTGCATCGACCGCCACCTGGCTAACAAGGCGGATAAAACCGCAATTATTTTTGAAGGCGAAAAAGGCGATACCCGTCATATCAGCTATCAACAGTTAAGCGATGAAGTAAACCGTTTTGCCAATGCACTGAAAGCACACAATATTCAACGTGGTGACCGGGTAGTGATCTATATGCCGATGACGGCCGAGGCGGTGATTGCGATGCAGGCCTGTGCGCGTATTGGTGCGGTTCATTCTGTGGTATTCGGCGGCTTCTCAGCGGAATCACTGCGCGATCGTATCAATGATGCCGGCGCCAAAATGCTGATCACCGCCGATGGTGGCCACCGTGGCGGCAAGATCGTGGAGCTTAAAGCCGCCGCCGACAAGGCACTGGATCACGGTTGCCCGAGCATTGAACACGTCATTGTGTATCAGCGCACCGCCCATGAAATACCCATGCACCAGGGCCGTGACGTCTGGTGGCATGATGCCGTGGCCGAGCAGAGCACCGACTGTGCGCCGCAATGGGTGGATGCGGAACACCCGCTGTTTCTGCTCTACACTTCCGGCTCCACCGGCAAGCCCAAGGGCATTCAGCACTCCAGCGCCGGTTATTTGCTCGGCGCGATCAGCACCTGCAAATGGGTGTTCGATTTAAAAGACGAGGATGTATTCTGGTGCACCGCCGATGTGGGCTGGATTACCGGTCATACCTATGTGGCTTATGGGCCACTGGCCGCCGGTGGCACCATCGTGATCTATGAAGGTGCACCCACCGTACCGGATGGCGGGCGTTTCTGGAAAATCTGCGAAGACCACAAGGTCAGCATTTTCTATACCGCCCCCACTGCGATACGCGCCCTGATGAAACTGGGTGATGAGTTTCCCAATCGTTACGACCTGTCCTCGCTACGCCTGCTGGGCACCGTGGGTGAACCGATCAATCCGGAAGCCTGGATCTGGTACCATGAGGTGATTGGCAAGCAGCGCTGCCCAATTGTCGATACCTGGTGGCAAACCGAAACCGGCGCCAATATGATCGCTCCACTTCCCGGCGTAGTTGCCACCAAACCCGGCTCCTGCACCATCGCCCTGCCCGGTATTGATGCCGATGTGGTGGATGAAGATGGCAACAGTATCACCCAGCCCAATCAGGGCGGTTACCTGGTGATTAAAAAACCCTTCCCATCACAACTGCGTACCATCTGGGGTGACGAGCAGCGCTATAAAGACACCTACTGGCCAAAGTTTGGCGGCAAGTATTATCTGGCCGGTGACTCGGCGCGCAAGGATCAAGACGGTTACTTCTGGATTATGGGTCGCATCGACGATGTGCTGAATGTGTCCGGGCACCGTCTCGGCACCATGGAAGTGGAATCGGCCCTGGTTGCCCATGAGCGCGTGGCTGAAGCAGCGATTGTCGGTTACCCCCATGATGTGAAAGGCGAAGCAATCTTTGCCTATGTGGTGCTCAAGGGTGAACGCCCTGCCGGTGGTGTGGACGAAGCGCTGATGCAGGAACTGCGAAACTGGGTGGGCGAACAGATTGGGCCAATTGCCAAGCCGGATCAGATTCGTTTTTCCGATAACCTGCCGAAGACCCGCTCGGGCAAAATCATGCGCCGTTTATTGCGTAATATCGCCCGCGGCGAAGAGATCACCTCGGATACCTCAACACTGGAAAATGAGGATATACTGTTGCAACTTCAGGGCAAAGCCTGATCGCAGGCCTCAAGCTGTGACATTACCTGCCCGCAACAATTTTTGTGTGCCGTCCGGTTTTGCCACGAGACGGCCCCCATTATTACCTGCAGAAAACTGCCTGGCTTAAACGGATACCTATGCGCATAAAATTTTATAGCTTGATATTAACCGCTCTGATTGTACTGATTCAGGGCTGCGGCCTGTCACAACAGACCCACAATGTGTCACCCTACTTTGACGGGGTGTTAAAAATGAACGCTCTGCCGCTGGGAAACACAAAGATTCTGCTCAGCACCGAAGAAAAAGACAGCCAGTGCTTCAAGGCCGCGCAAACCGCGTTCACTGACAGCAATGGCCGTTTCAGTTTGCAACCGGTAAAGGAAAGCTATCGTTATATTCCATTTATGAATTATGAATTCAAACAATGGACCCTGTGCGCAATTCACAATGATCAACGCTACACGCTGTATCGCAATAACAGTTACAGCACACAACACATCAATGAATCGATCATTCTGGACTGTGATCTGTCAAAGCCGCTGGATCGACTCTGCCGACCGCGCCTGTAACCGGATTGTCGTAGTATATAAGTCCGCAAATTCACGCAAATGAACGCAAATTGATATAAAAAGTTAATGGCATTTATTCGCGCTGTTTGCGTTGGTTTATGCCGCACATCCTGTGCTCCACCCTTCGGGCCGAGCATTCGCTCGTTCAAGGCCCCCTGCACTTTAATGCGTTTTCTTTTTGGAGTATTCGTACTCTGAAGCCGAATTGAAAGTCCGCTAATGAACGCAAATGTGTGGATGCTGTTATTTTGTAGTGGCCCAGATTAGGGAACCTCTGAAAAACTCAGAGGTTCTGCGGCACAAGGATGTGTCGCCATTTTCAATAACTGCTAAGTTATTGAAAATGAAAAACAAATCAAAATCGCATTTTGATTTGTTTTTGCTCTGATAATTCACGGATGAATTACTCAGAGCTTCCTTAGGTAAGAATCCAGCCCCGACATTAATTGACATGGGATGAAGCTGTTGAAGTTACTGTGTCAGCCCGGTGTGCGATTCTGGAGTGAGCATCCGTTAAAACAATCCATCATCCACGGGCGCGGAGAAACGCCACGCTTGATACCACCGACATATTTGCGTTTATTCGCGTTCATTTGCGGACTCTTTTGCTTCTGGCTTTTCAATACTGAAGCGAAACAATTACTCAAAACTGTCACAGCTCAAATCAGCCGCACTCACCGGTCGGCTCCACAGATAACCCTGGCCGTAACCACAGGCATTGTCATACAGAAAATGTCGCTGCTGATCAGTTTCTATACCTTCGGCTACAATGTTTAGCCTGAGCGCCTGGGATAACTGGATCATCGCGGTAACAATCGCTGCATCTTCATGATCCTGAGGAATATCACGAATAAAGGAACGATCGATTTTAACCGTATCAAACGGAAATTCTTTTAGATATGCCATGGATGCATAGCCAGTACCAAAATCATCCAGCGCAATCCGCAGACCCATGGTGTGCAGTTTATCCAGAATGTATTTGGCATTGGAGTAATTGTCCACCAGCGCACTTTCGGTGAGTTCGATTTCCAGATATTCGGGCGCAATGCCGGTCATTTCCAGCAGGGTTGTGCAATATTCAATCAGGTTGCCTTCCTTGAAATGCCGCGAGGAAATATTCACCGACAGATTGTTCAGCGGATAGCCCTGCTGTTTCCATTGCATAAACTGCAAACAGGCGGCTTTCATCACCCATTCATCCAGCTGGGTAATCAACCCGATTTCTTCTGCCAGTGGCACAAAGTCATCCGGTGAAATCAACCCCCGTTGCGGATGATTCCAGCGTACCAGTGCTTCAACACCGATACATGTATTATTCTGTAAATCCACCTTGGGCTGGTAGTACACCTCAAACTGCTCTTCTTTCAACGCGGTGCGTATCTGGTTTTCCAGCTCCAGTCGCTGCATCGCCTTGTGACTCATTTCTGACGCATAAAACTGGAAAGTGTTACGTCCGAGCTCTTTGGCCTTGTACATGGCTGTGTCGGCATTTTTCAACAATACACCGAAGTTATCACCATCCTGCGGGTACATGGCAATGCCAATACTACCGCCCACATACACTTGCTTGCCGTTAACTTCTGCCGGCAGGTCAAGCGCACTTAGAATGTTTTTGGTAATCTGAATCACATCATCCGAATCCTGCAGGTACTCAATGATGACGGTAAATTCATCACCACCAAGACGCGCCACGGTATCCGATTTTCGCAAAATATCCCGCAGCCGCCTGGAAATCAGATTGAGTAATTGATCACCTGCATCATGCCCCATGGAATCGTTAATCACCTTAAAGTGATCAATATCGATAAATAACAGTGCAAACTGACCCTCTTCACGCTGTGCGCGGGAAATGGCCTGATCAATGCGATCCATAAACAGCATGCGATTCGGCAGACCGGTCAGCGCATCGTGATACGCCAGGTGCTGAATACGTCGCTGCGCATTTGCTGCCTGTATCATACGATGCACACGATGCTTTAATACCGACCAGTTAAAGGGCTTGGTAATGTAGTCACAGGCACCGACATTAAACGCCCGCGCAATTGATGCATCATCATCCAGCGAAGTGGCTATTAGAATCGGTGTGTCATCACAGGCTTCAATTTTTCTGATTTCCTGGGTCGCGCGGAAGCCATCCATTTCAGGCATTACTGCATCCATTAAAATCAGATCGGGAATTTGTCGAATACTGAACTGAACCGCTTCAAGACCATTACTGGCTTCGATAACGTGGTAGCCATTCTGCTGCATTGCGTGGCGAATCACCAGGCGGATCGCCGGGTCGTCGTCAGCAACCAGAACCACCGCTTTGGGCTGTAAATCGGGGGTAGAGCCTGAGTTATTAGCTAACTCAGAGCCATGGGAGGAATCTTCTGACTCAATCATAGATTTATAATTATTATCAATACTTCAACCGCATTATGAACAAGGCGCCACCCTGCACCCGTCATAACAATAAAAGAACAGAGCATAGCACAAGTTTGGCATATGTTTAGGCGTTTAAACCTTTTTCTGCAATTTCATAAACATCTTTCGCCAGGTGCGGTGTATCGAAGATGCGCTGCAGCTGCGCCTTCATCATCTGCTGTCGTTTACTGTCATGCTGTTTCCACTGAATCAGTGGCAACAGCAGACGTGCAGCAATCTGCGGGTTGGTCTTGTTAAGTGATAGCACTGCATCCGTCAGAAAAACATACCCCTGACCGGAGAGGTGATGAAATTGTGCCGGATTGGATTGCGAGAAGGCACCAATCAGTGAGCGCACCCGATTGGGCACGGCCATTGAAAAGGCCGGATGATCAAGCAGACCCTGAATTCGCTGGAATGCATGTTTGTCAATGGCCGTGGCCTGCACCACAAACCATTTATCAATCACCAGTGCATCCTTATGCCATTGTTGATAGAAGCCGGCCAGCGCCTGCTCACCCGGCTGCTGGGTGTAATGCGCCAGGCAGCGTAATGCGGCAATCTGGTCCGTCATATTGGTTGCCGAGTTAAACTGTTGTTGCGCAAGTTCGCTTGCTGCTGATTTTATCTCCGCCTGCTGACTGCTCAGTAGATAGGACAGACAGGCATTTTTCAGACTGCGTTGCCCTATGGCCTCTGGATCAAGTGAGTATTCATCGCTGTGCAAACTGTGGTAAAGAGTCAGGAAGACCGGCGCCAGTTGTTCTGCCAGGGCCTGTTTGCAGAACTCACGTACACGATGGATGGCATCGACGTCGATGATTTTCATTTGCTGCGCCAGGTAGTCCTCGCTCGGCAAACTTAAAATGCGGGCTTTTAGTGCCGGTTCCAGCGCATCATCCAGCAGCACTTTCTGCACGGTAGCAACAAAGAATTCGTCCAGTTCCAGGGCGCGGTTTTGTTGTTCGTCTTTCACCAGCGACAGCATGATATTACAGCCGAGTTGCTGCGCCACATTCCAGCGATTAAATTCATCACTGTCATGGGCCATTAAAAAAGCCAGCTGCTGATTACTCAGCTCATAATCCAGTTTTACCGGTGCTGAATAATTGCGCAACAGCGAAAGCACTGCACCGTCTTCAATATTCTCGATATGCAGAGTTTGTTTTGCCTGCTTCACATCCACTATCTGCGCAGCGTGTTCAGCCTCGCTGCCATCTGCATTGATTACCCCCAGTGCCAGTGGTATATGAAACGCCCGATTAGCTTCAATGCTGGATGATTGTTCGATATGCACCGCCAGTGTTCTGTTATCAGCATTATACTCTGTGTTAATACTTAACTGCGGGGTACCGGCCTGATGATACCAGCGGCGGAACTGTTTCAGATCCACACCACTGGCATCCTCCATTGCCCTGACAAAATCTTCGGTGGTCACAGCACTTCCATCGTGACGCTCGAAATAAAGATCCATGCCCTTGCGGAAATTGTCCTTGCCCAGCAGGGTGTGAATCATACGAATGATTTCCGCCCCTTTGTTATACACGGTGACCGTGTAAAAATTATTGATTTCAACATAAGCGTCCGGCTGAATCGGATGCGCCATGGGGCCGGCATCCTCGACAAACTGGCGGGTGCGCAGCACATTCACATCATCGATACGTTTGACTGCGGCGGAATTTAAATCGGCGGTAAACTGCTGATCACGGAAAACCGTCAGGCCTTCTTTGAGTGTGAGCTGAAACCAGTCGCGACAGGTAACGCGGTTGCCGCTCCAGTTATGAAAATATTCGTGTCCGATCACCGCTTCGATATTGATAAAATCGGTGTCGGTTGCGGTATCGGGTCGCGCCAGTACGTATTTGGAATTAAATACATTCAGTCCCTTGTTCTCCATTGCTCCCATATTGAAATCATCCACCGCCACGATCATATAAATATCCAGATCGTACTCACGGCCGAAGGTTTCTTCGTCCCATTGCATGGATTTTTTCAGCGAGCGCATGGCGTGATCACATTTGTCCAGATTATGTGCTTCCACATAGATACGGCAATCAATTTCACGGCCGCTCATGGTCACAAAGCTATCTTTTACCACTTCCAGCTGCCCTGCCACCAGTGCAAACAGATAGCTGGGTTTTTTATACGGATCTTCCCAGGTCACACTGTGTGTGCCGTCGGCGAAATCCTGGGCATCCACCGGATTGCCATTCGACAGCAATACCGGGTAACGCGATTTGTCTGCCACTACGGTGGTGGTAAAACGAGCCATTACATCGGGACGGTCCAGATAATAGGTGATTTTTCGAAACCCCTGCGCCTCACACTGGGTGCAGAAATTACCGGAGGATTTATACAGCCCTTCCAGCGAGGTGTTTTGCTGGGGCTTGATAAAGGTTTCAACTTGCAGGGTAAACTGCTCGGGCACATCGGGAATCCATAATGATTCGGCATTAACACTGAACTCACTGTCACTGAGTGCGCGGTCATTCAGAAATACCGCGCCCAGCACCAGCTCTTCACCATCCAGCTGCAGAATATGCGGGCCATCCAGTTGATCATTGCGGCGCACTTCCATTTCCGATACCACGCGGGTTTGCTGCTCGCCCAGTTCGAAACGCAGATTGACGCTGTCGATCCAGTATTGCGGCGGCTGGTATTCTTTTAGATAGATGGTTTTTGGTGTTGCGTCTTTCAGCATGGGGAACTCCTCGGTATCTTCTGTTACAAGATACAATAATTCACAGCCTGAATAACCTTATTATGGCTTCAGTTCGATAATGTGGTGTTGCAGCTCATACGGATGCACGGTGTCTTCCGATTGCGCCAGGCCTGCCACCGCAATACCCGCCTCGACAACCGAGGCCTGACGGCCAGAAATCAGTGGATGCCAGTCGTATAAGGGCCTGCCCTGTGCCAGCAATCGATAGGCACAGCTTGATGGCAACCACGAGTATTCTTCGGCCTTCATGCGGTTAACCTGCAGGCATTCCGGCACACGGAACCGACGGTTTTTGTAATCGCTGCAACGGCAGCGGGTAATATCCAGCAGATGGCAGCTCACATTGGTAAAATGCAGCTCGCCACTGTCTTCATCTTGCAGCTTGATCAGACAACAGCGGCCGCAACCATCACACAGTGACTCCCACTCCGCTTCACTCATCTGCGCCAGTGTTTTGCTTTGCCAGAAAGCTTCACTCATCTGCGGTATCTACCGTTAGCATTTATTGTTCGGCTGACGGCTGCTGAATCAGTTCCAGTCCATTGCCGTCCGGATCACGGCAAAATAGCGCGGCACGGCCGGAACGACTGCGGCTATAGGGGCGCTGCATCGCCTGCAGGCGTGACTCGATCTGGTCAAGGTTGTCGACGTTCATGGCAAAATGCCGGTCATGACCGCCATGTTGCGGTCGGTCGCTAACCGGATCCGGGTTCTCCACTTCCAGCAGGTGTATTTGCTGCGCGCCCACATCGAACCAGGCACCGGAAAAACCCAGCTCCGGGCGCTTTTGATTGACCTGTAAATCGAGCAAATCACGGTAGAACGCGACCGACTGCTGCGTATCCGACACCACCAGACTCACATGATGTATTGATAAAACCGCCACTTTAATCCCCAGTTGAGCCTCAAATTAGAATATAATATGCCGCCTTTAGCGACTGTCTGACCCACTGTATTGTACATGAACTCTGATCTCAATCGACTGCAACCCTATCCATTTGAAAAGCTGGCCGAGTTAAAGCGAGGCATCAGCCCAAACCCCGAGCTGGCGCATATCGCGTTATCCATCGGTGAGCCCAAACACGCGCCACCGGCGTTTGTGCTGGACGCGCTGGCGCAGTCACTGGGCCGTATTGCCCGCTACCCGCTGACCCGGGGCACGGCGGAACTGCGGCAGTCGATTGCGCGCTGGTTAAGCCAACGCTTCCAGCTGCCTGAATCCAGCATTGATGCCGAGCGGCATATTCTGCCGGTCAATGGCACCCGCGAGGCACTGTTTGCCTTTGCCCAGGCAGTGGTCAATCGTAACGACAAACCGCTGGTGTGTATGCCCAATCCGTTTTACCAGATTTATGAAGGCGCCGCGCTGCTATCCGGTGCCGAACCCTTCTTCTATGACACCAGCGCCGACAATCACTACCAGGCGGACTTTGAGGCCATAGATGACGCTGTGTGGCAGCGCTGCCAGTTAATTTATATCTGTACCCCGGGTAATCCCACCGGCGCGGTGATGAGCAAGCAGCAGATGCAGTGGCTGATTAACAAGGCCGAACAGTTTGATTTTATTATTGCCTCGGATGAATGTTACTCGGAAATTTATTTTGATGAACAGCAACCACCCTGCGGCCTGTTACAGGCAGCGGCTGAAATGGGTAACAGCGATTACAAACGCTGCGTGGTGTTTCACAGCCTGTCCAAACGCTCCAACCTGCCCGGTTTACGCTCCGGCTTTGTTGCCGGTGATGCCGAACTGATGGCCGCATTTTTAAAGTACCGCACCTATCACGGCTGCGCCATGTCTGAACATCACCAGTATGCCAGCATCTGTGCCTGGGATGATGAGCAACATGTGATGGATAACCGCAAACTGTATCAGCAGAAGTTCGACAGTGTATTGCAGATACTCGGCCCCTGCCTGGATGTACAACGACCCAATGCCGGTTTTTATCTGTGGCCCAAAACACCGATTACCGACACCGATTTTGCGCAGCAACTGTTTGCACAGAAAAACATTACGGTATTGCCGGGGCGTTATCTGTCACGGGACAATGACGGCCTCAATCCGGGTGCCGGTCACATTCGCATGGCACTGGTTGCCACGCTTGAGGAAACCACTGAAGCGGCACAGCGCATTAAAGATTTTTTACAGACGATTTAATTATTGCAACAAAACCCTGGGAGACCCCAATGAGCGATTTACAGACGATTATCGAAGAAGCCTTCGAACGACGCGCCGAGATTACACCCCGCAATGTTGAAACACATGTCCGCGAAGCGGTTGAAGAAGCGATTGCGATGATGGACTCGGGCGTAGCCCGCGTGGCAGAAAAAACCAGCGGTGACTGGGTGGTGAATGAATGGTTGAAAAAAGCCGTGCTGCTGTCATTCCGCATTAATGATAATGATTTTATCAAGGGTGGCTTCACCAATTATTACGACAAGGTTGAATCAAAATTTGCCGATTACAATACCCGTGATTTCCGTGAATCCGGTGTCCGTGTAGTTCCCCCGGCAACTGCACGCAAAGGCTCCTACATTGCGCCCGGCGTGGTGATGATGCCTTCCTATGTGAATATCGGCGCCTATGTGGATAGCGGCACCATGGTCGATACCTGGGCCACCGTTGGCTCATGTGCGCAGATCGGCAAAAACGTTCACCTCTCCGGCGGCGTTGGCATTGGTGGCGTACTCGAACCCTTACAGGCGGCACCGACCATTATCGAAGACAACTGCTTTATCGGTGCACGTTCAGAAGTGGTTGAGGGTGTGATTGTTGAAGAAGGCTCGGTTATTTCAATGGGTGTATACATTGGCCAGAGCACCAAGATATTCAACCGCGAAACCGGCGAGATCAGCTATGGTCGTATTCCCAAAGGCTCGGTGGTGGTATCCGGCAACCTGCCCTCCAAAGACGGCAGCTACAGCCTGTACTGTGCGGTGATCGTCAAGCAGGTTGATGAAAAAACCCTGAGCAAGGTTGGTATTAACGAACTGCTGCGCAGCATCGATTAGATATTTTTATCCGCAAATGAACGCACTAAAGTGCAGGAGCACTTTAGTGCGTTCATTTGCGGACTCATATATTTGCATTAATTAGCGGACTGATTAGATGATCACTTTATATGGCATCCCCAATTGCGACACCGTTAAAAAAACCCGCAAGTGGCTCAAGGATAATGGCAAGGACTACAGCTTTCACGATTATAAGAAACAGGGTGTGCCTGAAAAGGCATTACGCAGCTGGGTAAAACAGCTGGGCTGGGAAACCCTGCTGAATAAACGTGGCACCACCTGGCGCAAGCTGGATGAGGCAACAAAAGCCTCGCTGGATGAAGCCAGCGCCATTCAGATTATGCTGGATAACCCGAGCATTATTAAACGCCCGGTGCTGGCATCCGGCAAAACCCTGCTGGTGGGCTTTTCTGCTGACGAGTACGCTCAACTATAAACAGGCCGAACGGAGAATAGTCGCTGTTACGGCTTACTCTGCCAGGCGTGAGGCAAAGCTGATACTGTCGCGCAAACCCTGAGTGCCCTGCTGATCCGAGGCACTGATGATGGGTGAACTGATGTTTTCTTTCAGGCTCTCGGCCAGTTCATTGCGGTCTTCTTCTATATCGGTGGCATAAACCGGCGTTTCTGTTTTTTCATTAGCTGGCTCTTCCTTGCCAGAGGTGGTTTTTGTTGGTGAACTGTCGCCCACCATATTTAAAATATTATACAGCTCTTCAATCACCTCATTACTTACCTGCCCCATACCAATCGACTGCATCAGCGCCTGTGAGGTATCGAAGGGGTACTGTCCGTATTCATCCACATAGTCATTGATTTGCTGGTTTAGAAAGGCCGTGCTGGTATCACGATCAACACGGATGCGATTATCCTTATAAAACAGCATCAGTTCGTTGAACAACTGATTGATTTTGCTCTGCGGCAGCGCCCCGACCTGCAACAGCAGATTAAACTGCTCGACAATATCGGCCGGGTAATCCTTGAAACGACGAAAAAATACACTGAGGAAACGGTCCAGTGTCAGGGCGATCTCCTGCTTGCTGAAATCGCCGTCTTCGATGTAATCGACCATTGATTGCTTGTGATCTTCCAGCACCTGTTTTTTTCGCGTGCGCGCGGCCTGCAGGTATTTGATCTTTAACTGCCGGCTCTGTTCGGAAATCGGCTCGTTGTCTATCAAACGCCGACGCTGGATCGGCCGTTGCAATGGCGTGGACGGAACGCCTGTCGTGGCCTGCGTCGTTTGCGAAGACGATTCCTCTACTGTTTCTTCTGGCAACTGCTCGGACAATAGCGCGGGAGATTGCAGACCTGGCGGATTACGGGTGTCGAGCAGAGGCTCAGCGCTCTGTTTCAGCGGGCTGATTTGCGCACGCCAGCTATCGCTCAGGGTCACGTCATTTTGCTGCTGCTTAATCAGCGATGTCAGGCTGCGACCCAGCCGGTCGAAACAGATACTGGCCAGAGTCTGCGGACGATACACCCGCACCGGCACCTGCGAACACACCGCCGATGACACCAGCGGATCGCGGCTGACGTAGCCCAGATAAGCCGGATGGTAGCCAATGTATTTGGCCACCGCAGCGGAGAAACGTTTAAACACCTGGCGCGCACCCAGCTCGGACTCCGTCTGATTCACCACCACATTAATGCGTTTGCGGTATTGCCGCTTGCGCAACATACGCAACAGTGAGAAGGAATCAGTAAGTGACGTGGGCTCGGGGGTCACCACCACAATCATCTGCTGCGCTGCCTGAATAAAATCCAGCACATTATCGTGAATACCCGCCGAGGTATCCACCAGAATCACATCATACTGATGTTCCAGCTCGGACAGGGCTCTGAGCAGGCGCAGCTGGGCACGTTGCCCCAGGGTACTGAAATCGGTAATGCCGGATGCCCCCGGCACCAGACTGATACCGTGGGAACGGACCACGATTTCTGCCATGGTTTTTTCCCCATCCAGCACATGCTGCAGGGTATAGAGCGGCGTTTCCCGTAGCAGAATATTGATATTGGCCAGATTGGTATCCGCATCAAACAGACAGACATTCCTGCCCTGACGCGCCATGGCAATACCCATATTGACCGTCAGCGTGGTTTTACCTACCCCGCCCTTGCCACTGCTAACCGCGATAACTTCGGTTTTGTTCTGATTCATGTCCAGCCAGTTCCCATCCCAGTGGCCATTTTACGGTGTTGTACCCAGTAGCGCCATTCTCGGTTGCTGATTTTCCGCGTCCATAACAAAAAACCGAGTGGTTTCAGCTATTGTATGGATTATGTTCTGTTGATCTAAGGAACCTCTGAAAGACTCAGAGGTTCCGCGGCACAAGGATGTGTCGCCATTTTCAGTAACTGGTAAGTTATTGAAAATGAAAAACAAATCAAAATCGCATTTTGATTTGTTTTTGCTCTGATAATTCATGGATGAATTATTCAGAGCTTCACTAATATTAAAAAATAACTTTTATCGCACCAACTGGGGGGGCACAGCAGGCAGTTAAATCACTCGATTGTGGATTTCTACCGGCAGCAAATGTCCTTTGTACAGGGCCTGAAGCCATCGATACCTGAACAAGCCATGAAAAAATGCCCTTTCATCGTTTTTCGCAGAAAACCGCCTTTTTATTTTAATTGATTCAGTGTGGTTTGATTGACAACGGGAGTTTTTGCAATAAAATTAATAAGATGCAAGATAAAGCGACCATACTACTTGAAGATATTGAGGCAAATAAGCTGCCTTCGCTGCCCCACGTGCTGGTGAAACTACTGCACGCCTGCCGCGACGAGGATATATGCTTTGATACACTATCAGATATTATAAGCCAGGATGCCGCGCTATGCAGCAAGGTGATCAAGGCCGCTAATTCACCGGTGTATGGCCGCAGCCGCAATCTGGAGTCACTGAAACACATTTTAATGTTTCTTGGTCAGGACACCATCAACTCAATTGCGATTACCGCCAGCATCAAACAGTTTTTTTCCGAATACAGCAACCAGAAAACCAGCTTTTTAAAAACCTTCTGGCATCACTCATTAACCTGCGCCACCATTGCCCGCTCGTTGTCAGAACTCACCGCCTACCCATATGCGGAAGAGGCGTATATCGCCGGGCTACTGCATGATATCGGCAAGTTGATGATTGAACCGAAAATGGATGCCGCATATAAAACCCTGCCACACGGCATCTACCCTGCCACGCAAATACTGCAGAACGAAGAAGATACGCTGGGGATCAATCACCCGGAACTGGCCAGCATAATGCTGGAGAAATGGCACCTGCCGGATGTGATCTGCGATGCAATTCGCTATCACCATGCTGACATTGAAGATATACAACAATCACATCAACTTGCAAAAATCATTCACCTTTCAAGTCTGCTGGCATCCCACTTCAGCGAGAATGACCACGCCATCAAAACCGACGCCGCTATTCGCCTGTTTGATATATCCGAATCCATTATTGACGAACTGGTTGAAACCGCGACACAGAAAAGCCACAAGCTGGCAGCATCTATGGATATTGACATAGGCGATACGCAAAAAAGCCGTGACTTGGATGAAATCAAGCAGATACAGCTGGCCGAGGAAGTACGCGACCATGCACTGGTGCAGAACAGTCAGCATTATATCGCAACTGATTCAGCTGAAATATACAAGGCGATGCAACAGTCAGTGAGCTTGCTGTTTGGTATCAGCAACAGCCTGCTGCTGGAAATCGATGAATCCCGGCAGAACCTGCAAATGGCAGAAACCCAGTACATCAGTGACAGTAGACTGCTTGATAATCTAAGTATACTCCTGAACAACGAGAGCATGATCGGCAGATGCCTTAGACAGGCGCATATCAATGACAGTTTTTCTGCACAGCAGGACAATGCCCTGAGCATTCTGGATCAGCAGATTGCACATGGCTTAAAAACCGAGGGTTTTATCTGTGTACCCATTACACAGGCGGCAATGCCCTATGGGGTGCTGTTACTGGGCTGTAATCAACAGCAGTCAGCAAGCCTGCTCAAAGGCAAAAAACTGATTCAACTGTTCGCGAACGATGTAGCGGACAAGCTACAGCAGTATCATGACTACCGTAAAAAGCTGCAGGACATTAACCAACACAACAGTGATCAATTTTTACTACGTGCACACAAAATTGTGCATGAAACCAATAATCCATTAACCGTGATTCGCAATTACCTGCAGTTGCTGTCAAAAAAGATTAATGACGATGACGAAGTTAACAATGACCTGAACATTATCAAACAGGAAATCGATCGCATCAGTAATATTATTGTGCACTGCAAGGATTCACTGGACAGTGATATCAGCGAAGTATCCAGTGTTAATATCAATAGCATTGTCAGCGACCTGATTGACCTGTTCAAATCGTCACTGTTCAGTACACACAATATCAAATCCACATTAAAGCTGGATAACGGGCTTCAAAACATAGCCTCTGATAGAAATTATATAAAACAGATTCTCACCAATTTAATCAAGAATGCGGTCGAAGCAATTCAGCAGAATGGCGAGATCAGCATTTCCACAGGAAGCATCAATATCAATGGAAGGGACTATATCGAACTGAAGCTACATGACACAGGGCCAGGCATACCGAATGAGGTGATGAAAAATCTGTATAAGCCCGTTATCAGCACAAAGGGAAGCCAGCATTCAGGGCTGGGTTTAAGCATTAGCAAAAGCCTGGTAGACAAAATTAAAGGCAGTATTAGCTGCACCACCAGCGAATCGGGCACCACTTTCAGTGTGCAGATTCCCGTAAAAACCTGAATAATCGTCCTTATAACAAAGGTCATAAAATGACAATCAATAACAGCACAAGCAATTCATACAGGGCAAACACACACTTGAACTCACTACCAGAAAAGTCGGAAATGATTCTCGTAGTTGATGATGAAAAACGTCAACAGGACAGCCTGATGCAGCTTATGGCGCAACAGGGCTACCTGGTTGATTCCGCCAGTGATGGCTCGCAGGCCATCGAGAAACTGAAACATGAAAACATCGGTATTATTCTGCTTGATCTGAATATGGGCGGTTCGAATGGTGAACATGTAATGCAGTTTATTACTGACAATGAGCTGGATACCGCGGTTATTGTGGTAAGTGGTGAAACATCCTTTGAAGCTGCCGAAAACGCCCTCAAATTCGGCGCTTATGATTTTATTCGCAAGCCCTACTCGCTGGAAAACCTGTTAAATTCAGTTAACAACGCGATGAAAAAGCGTCACCTGGAAACGGAAAACTGCCGCATGCACGCGCAACTGCGTGAATCCGAAAAGCTGCATCGCTACATCGTCAATAAATCACCTGACATTGTCTATATTCTCGATAGCCAGGGGCACTTTACCTTTATTAACAAACGTGTAGAAACCCTGCTCGGCTACAAGATGAAGGAAGTTATCGGCAAGCATTATTCCGAGCTGATTCACGAAGAAGACCTGGACAAGGCACAATTCAAGTTCAATGAACGCCGCACCGGCAAACGTGCCAGCATCAATATCGAACTGAAACTGAAATGCAAAAACAAAGACCAGACACGTAACTTCGATAACCGTCTGTTACCCATCGAAATCAATTCGGTAGGAATTTATCGCTCACAGAATGAAATCAAATCAAAAAAATTTGTCGGCACCTACGGCATTGCCAGAGACATCAGTGACCGCATTGAGGCGGAAGAAATTATCCGCTTCCAGGCCTATCATGACATGCTCACACGCCTGCCCAACCGCACACTGCTAAAAGACCGCCTGCATCAGGCGATTGCCCATGCCAAACGTAACCAGAGCAAGCTGTCGGTAATGTTTCTCGATCTGGATCGTTTCAAGGTTATTAACGACACACTAGGCCACCTGGTAGGCGACCGCCTGTTACAGGCAGTTGCCATGCGCCTGCGTCACTGTTTGCGTGAAGGCGATACTCTGGCACGTATTGGTGGTGATGAGTTCACCCTGCTACTACCGGAAGTCAGTAGCAAACGGGATGCTGAAGTGATTGCCAGCAAAATTATCAAATCACTTAAACTGCCATTTAAAATCGACACCCATGAACTGTTTGTCAGCACCAGTATCGGCATTTCCCAATACCCGGATGATGGGCAGACAATGGAATCGCTGATTAAACATGCCGACATTGCGATGTATTCAGTTAAGGGTCGCGGTAAAAACGGTTATGATTTTTACCATAATAATATGCTGGACGCCTACTCCAGACATCTGTCGCTGGAAAACGATCTGCGCCGCGCCATGGATGATAGCCAGTTCAAAATATACTACCAGCCTCAGATTAATATCGAAACCAATGAAGTGTTTGCCATGGAGGCATTGATACGCTGGCAACACCCTGAGCGTGGTTTGATCTCGCCCAGTGAATTTATTCAGCTGGCAGAAGAAACCCATCTAATCAAACAGATTGGAAACTGGATGATTGAAAATTGCTGCGCTGAATTGCGCCGCTGGCGCGAAATGGGGTTGGACACGGTGCGTGTCGCCATTAATGTATCCTCTATACAGCTGGAGCAGGATGATTTTGTCGAATTTATTTTAAGCACTCTGCGTAAAAACAGTATTCCCGGTGAATTTATTGAAATTGAAATCACTGAAAACACATTGATGCACGATACAGAAGACGGCATTGATAAATTGCGTGAGCTCAGTCATCACAATATAAAAATTGCGATTGATGACTTTGGCACCGGTTACTCATCCCTGAATTATCTGAAGCGCTTACCGATTGATACGCTGAAAATTGATCAGTCGTTTATCAGAGACATGTCGAATAGTGATGAGGACTCATCGATTATCAAGGCTATTATCGCCATGGCCAAGGGCCTTAATCTGAATATTATTTCTGAGGGCGTGGAAACCGAAGCACAATTACAACAGCTCAAAGCCTGGCGTTGTCAGAACATGCAGGGTTTTCTCTTCGGCCGCCCCATGCCGGACTTTGAAGCGATTGATATGCTAAAAAATAACGGCCTGATGTTGAAACAGCACAAAATGCTTCAGTGACCAGGTTATTTCATGCCGCCTTGTGTTGCTGATGCATCATTAGCAGCAACTGCGCTTCACTCAGACTGATATGACATAACTCGGCGATGGTTTCCGCAGTTTCACCCTTTTGCGCCAGACTGATGGCATAGCTGTAAGGTGAATGGTTTTGTACTTCATTGGACATTTCATCCAGACGCATAGCCAGTTGCTGCATGTGTTTTTCCAGCTTGAGAAAGCGGTCACCCAGACCAATTGCCCCGGCATTGAGTGCGCCCAGTTCACTGTTTAACTTTGATGACTGCAGTTGCTGATCCAGCTGCTGGCGCATCGAATCGATATGTTTTTTACTCCACACCCACAAGGCCAGCGACAGCAGCAACATAAGACTGGATACAAGAAGAATCAGTGCGTTCATTTTACTCTCCGATTTAGCTCGACCGAGAGAGTAAAACCATAATCAATGACCCATATCGGCCCATTCATCTTCAGTGAGCAGCTTGTTTAAATCCACCAGGATTAACAGCTCATCACCGCGGCTTACAACCCCCTCAATATATCGGGCTGTTTCATCATTGCCAACATTGGGTGCCGTTTCAATTTCGCTGGAGTCAACATCGACCACTTCCGAAACGCTATCGACCACAATACCAACGGTCTGGTTTTCCACCTCAATAATGACTATGCGCGTTGCATCATCCATTTCTTTTGACGGCAGGCCAAAACGCATACGGGTATCAATAACGGTAACCACATTGCCACGTAAATTGATGATGCCAATAACATAATTCGGAGCGCCTGGTACGGGTGCGATTTCGGTTACTCTGAGAACTTCCTGAATTAACATCACGTTAATGCCATAGATCTCATTGTCCAGGCGGAACGTCACACACTGCCGGTGACCTACATTGCCCGTTTCATTTTCACTCATAAGAGGTGCTCCACTTAAATTATTAATATGCAGTTAGCATGCCAGTTGTTATGCCAACAATTATACAAGAACCTGCTGGCAAGGCTGCGTTGTGTTATCCGCGCTAAATCATTCAGGCAGCGCAATCGGTTGGCTTCATCTCTGTTAGCGGACGCTGTACATAAAAGTTTAGCGCAGCCGGGCTTAAACGCCAGTGCTCAGGCGCAATACAGCGCGTCTAGCCCTGATTATTCAGCATATTGGCGAACACGTCGGTATCCATAATCGCACACAGATGCTGTAGCGATGTACCTGCCAGCCAGGGGCGGGTCTGCTTGTTCTGTCGCCACTTAACTTCGTCTTTGGTCAGCCAGATCACATCACCGATGCTGTCACAGGCCAGCCCCCATTTATAGTCGTCCACCAGCAGAATGTGCCCCAGACGATCCGCTGACGCCAGTTCCAGCGCATCACGACGGTTTTCCGGCAGCACCAGCAGTGCAGTATCGATGACCTTCACCTGTTTCTGCAGGTGCTGAATCAGTCCCAGATACCAGTCTGTCTGGTTAGGTGTTTCGGTAATATTTTCATCCCAGGCAATCACACTGTTCAACTTCACCAGCGGCACTGCCAGGCTCAGTCCGGACACGTTAAACAGCAGGCACTGAAAATCTTGCTCAGCCCATTCCGGCACCGCTGATTGCTGTGGCTCGAGCACAGCCGATTCAATCTCAACTGCCTGTATTTGTGTTTCTTCGATGACCGGTTCGGTTTTGAGTTTTGCCTCTGTCTGATTGGTGGCGTCTATTGCCGTACCAGCCGGTGTCGGTGCTTCATGACTTTCTTGCGGCCACTCTTCGGGTATCTGTTCGACCAGCTTGTCCAGCCCAATCACCGATGGGCTGGGCTGGGCAAATTCCTGCATCGGCAGTGGTTCCACTGGCACAGGGCTTGCGCTCTGTGGATTCAGCGGCGCCTGCTCAAGCTCGTCACCAACCTCCATTAACAGCGATTCCAGGTAATCGTGAATCGCCTGTTCCTGTATTGAGCCGGCCGACTTTTTATGCGCTTCACTCATGCGCCACTGCCTCCCGCCACAGACAAGGTTTCGTTATCCTGCTCCAGCAGGTAATCCAGCAGGTGCGAATAGGCACGACTGCCCTTGCAACTGATGCGCTGAATCGACAGCGGGATGCCTTTCTGACTGGCTTCGCGAAATTGTGTATCAACCGGGATGACCCCATTCCAGATACGTTCCCTGTAATCACGACGCAGGGTCTCCAGGGTTTCCTGTGAGGCTTTGAGGCGCTGATCAAAAAACGTCGGCACGATGGTGTAGTTCACCTGCTGTTTACGTGCTTTCTGAATCATGGTCAGGGTATGCACCATACGCTCCAGCCCTTTTAGTGCCAGGTATTCGGTCTGTACTGGAATCAGTAAACGATGACAGGCAGCCAGTGCGTTCACCATCAGCAAGCCCAGCATGGGCGGGCAGTCAATAATTGCCAGATCATAATCATCTTCAACCTGCTGCAGGGCTTTTTTAATTACCAGCCCCATGCCATCTCTGGCACCCAGTTGCCGGTCCAGCGTCGCCAGTGCGGAGGAAGCAGGAATAAAATGTAGCCGGCTGAAACGGGTTTTATGAATTGCCGAACGGGTGCGCAGTGTGTTTTTCAATGCCTGCTGATAAAGATCATAGGCACTGGGCTCTACACTATCCGGGTCGGCGCCGAAATAACTGGTGAGCGAGCCATGGGGATCAAGGTCTACCAGCAACACGCGGTAACCGCGCTTTTGCATCACCCCGGCCAGCGTCACGGCACTGGTGGTTTTGCCCACACCACCTTTCTGATTGGCGGTTGCCCAGATTCTCACCGCCACCACCTGTTGTAGATAGGCTGTATCATGATTGCGGCACCTCGATATTAGGACGCTGCGGGAAAATAGAGCGCGCCGGTTGCGCCGGTTGCAGACGGTCAATGGTCTCTTCAATCACCGGTGGCGTTACAGTGGCATCCACTTTGTCGTCGGCAAAAGGCGTGCTTTGCGCAAACATGTCTTCACCAGTCAGCAGACGTATCACCACACGACGATTCTGCTGGCGATTTTCCGCATTGTCATTGCTCACCTGTGGGCGGTATTCGCCGTAGCCGATTGCACCCATGCGCGCCGGGTTAATACCACTTTGCGCAAACAGCCGCACCACCGAGGCAGCACGTGCCGCCGACAGTTCCCAGTTGCTTGGGTAACGCAGGGTATCAATCGGCACATCGTCGGTGTAGCCAGAGACATAGAGCGGGTTGTTATTGGCTTTTAGCACATCGCTTAACTCGGATAATATTTCATTTGCAGCGGCCGACAGTGTGGCTTCACCGGAGTTAAACAACACACTGGACTTGACTTCAATTTCCAGCCATTTTTCATTGCCGCTCACCGCCACCATGCCTTTTTTAATCCACGGCTTTAAACGTTTGTCCAGCGAGGCGGCGGTTTCCTTAACTGACACCAGCCCCACCTGTCCCTGTAAACCCAGGGCAATGGGTGCACGTTGTACAGACACCCCCAGCTCGGCACCCAGCGGAAACGGCGAACTGGCCTGTGCACTGAAGGCGGTACTGACCGAATTAGAAAGCACGCGGTACTTGCCCACATTCACTGATGATATTGAATACATAACAACAAAAAACGCAAACAGCAGGGTAATAAAATCCGCATAGGAGACCAGCCAACGATCAGTTGACTCTTCCGGTTCCACTGTGTTTTTTATTCTGCGTCTCATACCAGTTGCGTTTACGAATAGTTATGACTGCCCCAGGAAGCTCTGCAGTTTTGCCTGCAGGCCGCGGGGATTTTCCCCTTCAGCAATACTCACTACACCTTCCAGCAACATTTCATACTGGATCGACTGCTGCTTGACCTGGGCCTTGAGTTTGCCGGCCACCGGCAGAAATAACAGATTCGCAAAACCCACACCGTAAATAGTGGCAACAAATGCGGTAGCTATACCACTGCCGAGCTTTTCCGGATCGGCCAGATTATTCATCACGTGAATCAGGCCCATTACCGCACCCAGTATGCCGATAGTTGGGCTGTAGCCACCCATGGACTCATACACTCTGGCGGCCTGCATGTCGTTTTGTTCAATAATATGAATTTCAGTTTCCAGTATGGCGCGGATGGTATCCGGGTCATTACCGTCCACCAGCATCTGCAACGCCTTGCGTGAAAACAGATCGTCTTCGTTTTCTGCAATGGCCTCCAGCGCCAGCAAACCTTCACGGCGTGACAGCTGGCTCCAGTTAATGATTTTTTCGATTGTCTGTAACAGATTCACCTGGGGTGTGACAAAAACCCAACGCACAATCTGCATGGCGCGCCAGAAAACCGGTAATGATGTCTGCAGTAATACCGCACCCACCGTGCCGCCCACCACAATCAGAAATGCGGTTAACTGAAATAACTGACTGAAATAACCGCCTTCCAGCAAATTGCCACTGAGTATTGCGGCAAACGCGATGACGATCCCGACAATGCTCAAGATGTCCATATTATGTATTGGTAGCAAGTTTCTTGCCGATTTCTTTCAACGGCAATATCTGTTCCGCAATCGGTGCCACCGCCGCAGGCATACCATAAATCGTACTGGTGGCCTCATCCTGTGCCCAGATTGTGGCACCACGGGACTGAAGTTTGTTTGAGGCTTCGCGGCCATCGGCGCCCATGCCGGTGAGGATAATGCCCAGCGCCTTGTTGCCGACCGCGGCATTCACCGAGTCGAAGGTCACATCGACGCAGGGTTTATAGTTCTGCATCGGATCGGTTTCTTCGCTGACCCGCACCATCATACGGCCCGCCCGCTTTTCCATCCGCATCTGCATGCCGCCGGGGGCAAGCAGGGCCAGGCCGGGTTTCAGCATATCGCCGTCCTTGGCCTCACGTACTTCAATTTTACACAACTGATTCAGTCGCCCGGCAAAGGCTTCGGTGAATTTGGCAGGCATATGCTGCACCAGTAGCAGTGGCAGCGGGAAACTGGCAGGCAGCTGCACCAGCACTTCCTGCAGCGCAATCGGGCCGCCGGTGGATGTCCCTATGGCCACCAGTTCATAGTCCGTCGGGTTAAACGCTTTATTACTGCGGCTAACAGCACGCGGTGCGGCCGCGGTGGGTCGGGCTGCAGCGGGCTTTATGCCCGGCCGTGCAGCTGGTGTGGTGGGTGCAGCAGGCGCGGGTGCAGGACGTCGCGCCATACCGGGGCCGGCCATTGCCCTGACTCGTTCACATAGAATATTGCGTGCTTCTGCCTTGTCATTGGAAATATCATCGAAGCGCTTGGGCAGAAAGTCCATCGCACCCGCTTCCAGCGCATCCAGTGTGGCCTGGGCGCCGTCATAGGTGAGCGAGGAAAACATAACGATAGGCACCGGTGAGTGACGCATGATTTCACGGGTAGCCTCTATGCCGTTCATCACCGGCATTTCTATGTCCATGGTAATCACATCGGGGCGGCAGGTTTTCGCCTTCTCCACCGCGTCCTTGCCATCCACTGCCGTCTCGACCACTTCAATTATTGGATCGGAGTTGAGGATTTCTGTTAATCGCCGGCGAAAAAAACCCGAATCATCAACGATTAAAACACGTATAGCCATGAAGCGATTCCCAAAAAAAGATCAGACAGAAGGTAAACTATACCCTTTAGAAGCCCTTCCTTGCACGTGCTTTTAACAGACTGGGCACATCGATAATCAGCGCGATACCACCGTCGCCGGTAATGGTTGAACCGGCAAACTCCTGCAGATTCTGCAACATGGCTCCCAGTGGCTTGATCACCACTTCTTCCTGACCAATCACCGAATCGGTGACCAGCCCGACCAGGCGACTGCCCACCGAGACAATAATCACCTGCCCCTTGCCATCACCGGAACTGCGTTCTTCACCGGGCTTGAGCAGCCAGCTGGAGAGATAGTACACTGGCACGGCCTTGTCGCGCACCATCACCATTAGCTGGCCATCCACCACATTGGTCTTACGTGTCTCCAGTTCAAAAATTTCATTCACATTGGCCAGCGACAGCGCAAAGGTATAACGCCCCAGGGCGATCATCAGCGTTGGCAGTATTGCCAGCGTCAACGGCACCTTGATGGTCAGGGTGCTGCCTTTACCCAGTTCCGAGTCAATATCCAGCGAGCCGTTGAGCTGGCTGATGCGGGTTTTCACCACATCCATGCCCACGCCCCGGCCGGAAATATCGGATATCTGATCCTTGGTGGAAAAGCCCGCCATAAAGATCAGATTGAAACACTCCTTATCATCCAGGCGTGCCGCCGCTTCCACATCCATCAGGCCCTTTTCAACCACCTTGCAACGCAGCAGTTCCGGGTCCATGCCGGCACCGTCATCCTCGATGGTGAGCAGTATATGGTCCCCTTCCTGATTCGCTGACAGGCGTACCATACCTTCCCGGGGTTTGCCATTCTGTTCCCGCACATCAGGCAGTTCGATGCCGTGATCCACCGCGTTGCGCACCAGATGCACCAGTGGATCGGCCAGCGCCTCCACCAGGTTTTTATCCAGGTCGGTTTCCTCACCCATCATTTCCAGACGGATTTCCTTTTTGATAGAACGCGACAGATCACGCACCACCCGCGGGAAACGACCGAAAACTTTCTTGATCGGCTGCATGCGGGTTTTCATCACCGAACTCTGCAGGTCAGCGGTCACCATATCCAGATTGGTGATCGCCTGGGTCAGCTGGCCTTCCGCCATGCTGCCGCGCAGGGTCTGCAGGCGGTTGCGCACCAGCACCAGTTCGCCTACCAGGTTCATCATCTCGTCCAGCCGTTCTGTATCCACCCGCACCGAGGTTTCCACCGTCGGTTTGGCCGGTGCTGCTGCAGGGGCCGGTTTGGCTGCCGCGGGTTTAGCGGCTGGCGCTTGAGCGGCAGCATCAGATGCTGAGCCTGCGGCAGCTGAATCACTACTGGTCGGCCCCTTACCCTTACCGTGCATTTCGTCCAGCAGGGCATCGAATTCATCGTCAGAGATCAGACCAGAGGTGTCGGCCGCTGCAGCACCCGCTGACGGCGCGCCGGGGCCTTTGCCCTTGCCGTGTATATCATCCAGCAGCGCATCGAACTCATCATCGGTAATCAGCCCATCATCGCCAGCCGCGGGTCTGGCTGTGTCATCGGAACTGCTCGATTCGGGCTTGCCGCCATGCTTGCCCTTGCCATGAATATTGTCCAGCAGGGCTTCGAATTCTTCTTCACTGATTTCATCGCTACCGGGTGCTGCGACGGATTCACCTGCACCGTCCATGGCATCCAGCAGCGCATTGAATTCATCATCGGTTTCATCGTGCTGTTCGCCAGCGCTGGCATCGATATCCGGCGGCTCTACAGGAGGCGTAGCCTCTGTTGCGGTTTCACCGTCCGGCTCGCTGTCGCCGGGCACGGCATAGACTTTAAGGCGCGCTAATAATTCGGGAGAAGCCGGCGTTGGGTCATTACCGGCCTGAATTTCGGCAAACATGCTCTGCACTGCATCCAGCCCCTGCAGTACACTGTCCATCAGGCCCGAGGAGACAACTCTTTCACCATTGCGCAGTACATTGAACACATCTTCGCAGACGTGGCAACAATCAACCATGGCATCCAGTGCGAGGAAACCGGCTCCACCTTTTACGGTATGAAATCCTCTAAATACGGCATTCAGCAAATCGCTGTCTTCGGGTGACTGTTCCAGCCCTACCAGCTGCTCGCTCAACAGCTCAAGTATCTCGCCGGCCTCGACCAGAAAATCCTGAAGTATTTCATCATCTAGATCAATTGCCATTTATGACCCTTTGCGACCTTAATTTTATTTATAGGAATATTGTCGGCAGAAGCGCAATTTTTTACAGGGCATCTGTGTGTTTTTCTGCACAGTATGTCATCATTATTCAGAGGCACCCTAAAAGCCCAGGCTGGCAAGCAGGTCATCCACATCATCCTGCCCCTTCATTACATCGTCTGATGTTTCCTTACCCGGTACCTGCGGTCCATCCAGCTTCATTTCATCCTCGGCGGATTTCTGCGTATCTTCCTTAACCATGCTCCTGCCCTGAATTTTCACCAGCTCGACCAGGTTGTGTTCAATTTCGTTCACCAGGTTAATCACCTGGCGAATAATCTGTCCGGTCAGATCCTGAAAATCCTGCGCCATGAGTATTTCGGTAAACCCCGACAACAGGGTATTGGTCATGCGCTCAGATTCGTCGAGAAAGGTTTCCACGTCATTGCCCATGGCACGCAGCTCCTCCGGTGACAGTTCGCGGCGGCGGAATTTTTCCCACTGGGCTTTTAACTGGCTGGCCTCGCCCCCCAGTTTTTCCGCCAGCGGCGTGCTGCCTTCAATAACCCCCATGGCGGTATTGGCGGCTTTTTCGGTCATCTCGATCACGTATTCAAGACGGTCCTTGGCATCGGGGATATCGGTTTCCGCCAGATCCGCAATGCGGTTGTCCATGCGAAAGCGCATAATCGAATCGTGAATTTCACGGGTCATCTTGCCCAGCTCGTTAAACAGGCTGTTATCACGCAGGTTATTGATCACATCAATCTGTGCTTCCAGCTGCTGGTCACTGGTTTCCGGCGATTCAAGGCTGGCTATCAGTGTCTGTACATTTTCTAACAGGAGGTCGCGATTCAGTGGCGTGCCGTCCATTCCAACCTCCATTAGCCTTCGATACGTTCAAATATTTTTTCGATTTTTTCTTTCAGTGTCTGTGCGGTAAAGGGCTTTACGATGTAACCGTTCACCCCTTCCTGAGCAGCCATCACGATCTGCTCTTTCTTGGCCTCGGCGGTTACCATCAACACAGGAAGGCTTTTGAGTCTTTCATCTGCACGCACCGCTCGCAGCAATTCAATGCCGGTCATGCCGGGCATATTCCAGTCGGTGACGAGAAAATCATAGTTACCTGATTGCAGCTTAGGAAGCCCGGTGTTCCCGTCATCTGCTTCATCAGTGTTGTTAAAGCCCAGATCTCTCAGCAGATTTTTAATAATGCGCCTCATGGTGGAAAAATCATCCACGATAAGGATTTTCATATTTTTATCCAAGGCGGGATTCCTCAGTGTTTGTGGTTACAACAGATTTTGGCAGACATTTGTTCGATTTCCAGTGAATAACCTGATTTAAATTCAGTATTTACAATACTTTATAAAAACCTGTGTATTTTTAAACATCAGAAGTTCAAACAATGTAACCAAAGACTTATCGGCCAGTCTGTCAAAAACATGACCTCGAATGACAAAACGGTTTGATTAGTCCGCGGTCCAGCCGGACATTTTACCGCGAATATTTTTTAATGCCTGGCCATGAATCTGGCTGACGCGGGACTCGGAAATCTCCAGAACCTCGCCGATTTCTTTCAGATTCAGCTCTTCATTGTAATACAAAGACATCACCATTTGTTCGCGCTCTGCTAAAGAAGCGATCACCTCTGTCAGATTCTGTTTGAAACTGTTTTTATGCAGGGTCTCGAACGGGTCGCCCTGAGTGGCGCGCAGGCGGTTCTGGTAACCCGGGTCTTCATCCGACTGATCCAGGCTGAGTATCTGTGAATTGGCGCTGTCACGGCGAATCACATAATACTCGTCGAGAGTAATTTCCAGTCGCTCCGCCACCTCGTGGTCTCTGGCGTCGCGGCCGGTTTCGTTTTCAATGGTATGAATCACCTCGCGTACCTGACGCATCTTGCGGTGCAGTGAACGGGGCGACCAGTCGGCATGACGCACATCATCCAGCATGGCACCGCGCACGCGGATACCGGCATAGGTTTCAAAACTTGCGCCCTGAGAGGGATCGTAGTGACGCGCGGCTTCAATCAGCCCGAGCATGCCCGCCTGAATCAGATCATCGACCTGCACATTGGCGGGTAAACGACTGGCCAGATGGTAGGCGATGCGTTTCACCAGGCCAATATGGTCGATAATGCGCTGATCCCGTTGATCTTTCTGCACATCTGCGTACATGGAATTACCTGCATTCATAAGCACCTGAACAACCTCGTGCTAGCCCGCTGCACTGAACTTAACCAGTCGCTCCACAAAAAACTCCAGATGGCCCGAAGCCGACTGCGGAACCGGCCAGCTGATTGCGGTTTTTGCCAGTTTTCTGAAAGCCAGTGATGCCGGGCACTGGGGATAGGCCTGGGTCACTGCCTTCTGCCGTTTCACCGCTTTCACCAGATATTCGTCATAGGGCACTGCGCCCATAAAATTCAGCGTCACATCCAGGTAATAATCGGTGACACGACTGAGTTTCTTGAATAATTTAACGCCTTCCTGGGGGTCTCGCAGTGAATTGGCGAGGATATTGAATTTCTGTACACCGTGGTCTTCCGACATCACCTTGATCAGCGCATAGGCATCGGTAAGCGAGGTGGGTTCATTGCACACCACCACAATCACTTCATTAGAGGCTTTGACAAAGCTGATAACACCATCGGAAATACCCGCCGCCGTGTCCACCACCAGTGTGTCCAGTGGCAGACTGAGATCGCTGAATGCACGGATCACCCCGGCATGCTCCCCCGGACTCAGTTCCGACATCATCTGCAGACCGGAAGCCGCAGGGATGATTTTCAGCCCCTGCGGGCCATTAACAATCACTTCTTCCAGGGTGCGCTCACCTTTGATCACATGGGATAAATTGTATTCTGAGTGCAGGCCCAGCAACAGGTCGACATTCGCCAGCCCCAGATCCGCATCCATCAGCAACACCCGCTGGCCGGCTTCCACCATTGACAACGACAGATTCACCGAGACATTGGTTTTACCCACCCCGCCCTTGCCACTGCTCACTGCGATTACCTGTACCGGTTTTTTAGACGCCATTCGTCTGATGCCTGCTGCCTGATCATTCATTATTATTACATCTTAATCCAATTGTAGGTCACTCTTAAAGAGTGGCCCTGCTTATCTTGCGGCCGTGTTTGCATGGTACGGCTTAGTTTATGACCCTTACCATCGCCTGCGGCCATCTCCTGCGGCCTGTTCAAACCGCGACTAAAAGCGCAGACCGGGGTGCTGTGAAGCAAAGGTAGCGGCCATAAATTCTTCGTCTACCGGCAGCTTGTGGCGCTGACTGTGTACCAGCATGCGTGCCACCATATCCGCTGCCCGTGCCGGCTGGATGTCTTCCGGCACCTTCTGCCCGGTGCTGATATAGGCCAGTGGCAGTCGGTGTTTAAGCACCGCACTGAGCACACCGCCCAGACTGGCGGCCTCGTCCAGCTTGGTAATAATACAGGCTTCGGGCCGGGCTTTTCTGAATGCCGCAATCACCTCGTCGAGGGTTTCCTGCTGCGCATTGGCCGAGAGTACCAGATAGGGTTTAATTTTAGACGAGGTATGGCGTAATTCAGCAAACTGCTCACTCAGCCCCATATCCCGCTGGCTCATGCCTGCAGTATCAATCAATATCAGTTTTTTATCATGCAGTTTATGCAGCAGTTGCTGCAATTCCTGTTGATCCGCCGCTGCATGCACTGGCACACCCAGCAGACGACCATAGGTCATTAGCTGCTCATGGGCACCGATGCGGTAGGTGTCGGTGCTGATCAGCGCCACATGACGCTGCCCGTGCTGCATGGCAAAACGTGCTGCCAGCTTGGCAATGCTGGTGGTTTTTCCCACGCCAGTGGGACCCACCATGGCATACACGCCACCGTGATTCAGCATATCATCCTGTGCGATCGGCAATTGATGATCCAGCTGCTTGAGCGCCGCCTGCATTGCCTGCTCGACATCACCGGAACTGTCCAGGCCTTTCGCCAGATACTTGCACACCTCAGCACCCAATCCCAGTTCGCTGAGTTTTTTATACAGGCCGACCCGCAGCGGATGCTTGCTCGCCAGTTCACTCCACTCACCGAGAATCTGCTGGTTCTGGATCATCGCCCGCAACGACTTTAATTCATCACGCATTTCCAGCACACTGTCGGCAAACGGCGATGCATCGGCCCGGTACAGACCCGCTGCCTGGTTTGGACGCTGCGCGCTGGCGTAATCCGCTGGCGGCAAGTCGGCCTGATAGCGTCCTGTGGGCTGCGACTGTGGTTTGGTGGCACTGGCTGGTGCTGCTGTCGATGTCACTGCAGTATCCGCGGTCGAAGCATAGGCCGCTGCGGGCCGCTGTCGCCCGTCTGCTGTGCTGAGTTCATCCGCCTGTGCCCTGCTCTGCTCGATCGACTGAAGTGGCTGGTTGCCTGCGACGGCCGCTTGCTCTTGTTGTAGCGCCCGCTCGGCAGCGGCGCGTTCATAATACGCCGCTGCACTGTCCGGTTTACTCTCCACCAGGGTCTGGTCCAGTGCCTTGTTAATCAGGCTTTCGTCATAATCACGGGCGGCGAGAATTTCCACCTTGCCCTCCACCACACGGTTCGACAGTATGACCGCGTCTGCGCCCATTTCCTCTTTGACGACTCGCATCACAGTACGCATATCATCTGCCACAAAGCGTTTTACCTGCATGGTGTTTCTCCACTAATATTGCTATTCAGTTTATACATGCGCTGCACTTCATTCATCAATGAATCTGCAGCGCATGAAAAAGGCATTGTTTGCTTTTTCTTCATTTTAAAATACCCATCTGGCTCTAGTCGGCACCGACTGCGGCCACCACCTTGATGCTCTTGTTGTCCGGAATTTCACTGTAGGACAGCACATTCAGACCGGGAATCGAATGGCGCACCAACTGTGACAGCCACAGACGCAGGGTGGGCGCGACCACCAGTACAGCAGGCTGTCCGGCCATTTCCTGCTTCTGCGTGACGTCTTCCAGCGAGCGGAACATGCGTTCGGTGAGTCCCGGCTCAACCCCCATGCCCTGTCCACCGTTCTGTGCCGACTGCATCAGCAACTGCTCCAGTGAGGGCTCCAGGGTAATCACCGGCAGATCCCGTTCGATGCCGTTAATGCGCTGCACAATCGAGCGTCCAAGCCCCACCCGCACCTGCGCGGTCAGTTCTGTCGGATCCTTGGTGTGCGCACCGTGCTCGGCGAGAATTTCCGCAATGGTACGAATATCCCGCACCGGTACCGATTCGCTTAACAGGTTCTGCATCACCTTCACCACCACGCTTAATGGCAGCAGATTGGGTACCAGATCCTCCACCAGTTTGGGCGAGGTTTTTGCCAGATTATCCAGCAGTTGCTGGGCTTCGGCATGCCCCAGCAGTTCGTGGGCGTTGTCGTACAGCACCTGATTAATGTGGGTTGCAATCACCGTGCTGGCATCCACCACGGTGTAGCCCAGAGTCTGCGCGTGGTCGCGCTGGCCCGGCTCTATCCAGATGGCATCCAGCCCATAGGCAGGGTCTTTGGTGGGGGTGCCCTGCAACTGGCCGTACACCTGACCCGGATTGATCGCCATTTCACGATCCGGCTGCACCGAACTTTCCCCTACCGGTACACCGTTTAAGGTTATGCGATAGGCATTGGGGCTGAGATCGAGGTTGTCGCGAATGTGCACCGAGTGCACCAGAAAACCCAGTTCCTGCGAGAGTTTTTTACGCACGCCTTTAATTCGACCCAGCAGCTGACCGTTCTGGTTTTTGTCCACCATGGGAATCAGGCCATAGCCCACTTCCAGACCCACCAGATCCACTGGCTGCACATCATCCCAGGACAATTCCTTCGGCGCCACCGGTTCGGTGGGGCGTTGTTTTTCTTCTATGGTGTTGCGTTCTTCCACCAGCACCTGTTGCTGCTGTTTATCCAGCCATTTGGCGGTGCCGGCCAGCAGAGCGGCGATGCTCAGAAACGCCATATTGGGCATGCCTGGAATTGCCCCCATCAGGCCGACGATGCCCGCAGTCACCCATAATACTCTGGTATTGGTGAACATCTGTTTCTTGATCTGCTCACCAATATCATGCTGGCGTGAATCACGGGTGATAATGATGGCGGTGGCGCTGGACAGCAGCAGCGAAGGAATTTGTGCCACCAGACCATCACCGATGGTGAGCAGGGTGTAGTTGCGTACCGCATCGGCCACCTGCATATCATGCTGACCCATGCCGATGGCGAAGCCACCGACAATATTGATCACCAGAATCAGAATGCCCGCCACCGCATCGCCGCGCACGAATTTGCTGGCACCGTCCATGGAGCCGTAAAAATCCGCTTCCGAGGCAATTTCTTCACGGCGATGCCTGGCGGTATCCTGATCGATAATACCGGAATTGAGGTCTGCATCTATGGCCATCTGCTTGCCGGGCATGGCATCCAGGGTGAAACGCGCGCTGACTTCTGACACCCGGCCCGCGCCCTTGGTGACCACCACAAAGTTGATAATCACCAGAATTGCAAACACCACCAGACCCACCGCGTAGTTGCCGCCGATCACGAATTCACCGAAGGATTCAATCACCTTACCCGCCGCGCCGGTGCCGGTATGACCTTCAAGCAGTACGATGCGGGTCGAGGCAACATTCAGCGCCAGCCGGAACAACGTCGCCACCAGAATGATGGTGGGGAAAATCACGAAATCCAGTGGTCGACCGGCATACACACACACCAGCAACACGATAATCGACAGACAGATATTGAAGGTAAAGAACAGATCCAGTGCCAGGGTCGGCATCGGCACCACCATCATCGCCATCAGCGCAATGATGATTAAGGGCGCGGCCAGACCGCGGCGCCCCAGGCTATTGATGTTATTTAAAACAGCTTCCATCGATTCTACTCTTTAACGAGGGTTACACGTTCGGGTGCTCATCCAGCGGTGCATCGCCGGGCATGTGCACATACTTCTGAAATTCTTCCGGTACATCCGGTTTGGGTCGTGACGGTTTTTTGCCGCCATTTTTTTGTACATCCCGTAGCTGGAACACATAGGCCAGCACCTGAGCGACCGCTACATAGAGACCATGGGGAATTTCCTGGCCTATATCTGTTGTGTGATACAAGGCCCGTGCCAAAGGTGGCGCTTCGAGAATTAAAATCTCATTGGCCGCCGCCACACGGCGAATATTACCGGCCATCACATCGGCACCGCGTGCCAGCACCAGCGGCGCTTTCATGGTGTCCGGGTCATACTTCAAGGCGATCGCAAAATGCGTCGGGTTGGTAATCACCACATCGGCTTCCGGTACTGCATCCATCATGCGCGCCTCGGCCATCTGCCGTTGTAACTGGCGCACCTTGCTTTTCACCTCCGGCTTACCTTCGGTGTCTTTCATTTCGTCCTTCACTTCCTGCAGGGTCATCTTCATCTGTTTCTTGTGATCCCATATCTGGAAGGGCACATCAATTGCGGCGATGATCATCAGCGCAATGGTTACCAGCAGAAAGGCCCAGGCAATCAGTTCACCCGATGCCACCAGCGCGGCCTCGATGGGCATATTGCCCAGCGCAAGATAAGCATTGACGTTAACCCAAATCACCACCAGCGCCACCGCCGCCACCAGAAAGAACTTGGCCATGGCTTTTACCAGCTCCATCAGACCCTTGGCAGAGAAGATGCGCTTGATGCCCTTGAGCGGGTTGAGCTTGCTCAACTTGGGCGCCACCGCCTCCCAGCTAAAGGCCCAGCCACCGATCATAATCGGCGCGAAAATCGCCGCCACCAGCATCAGCGCCAGAAACGGCACAAGCAGCCAGACCCCATCCAGAATTGAAGCGTAAAGCCAGTTGATCACCCCCATGGGGTCGAAGATTTCGGCGCGGGATGGCTGGAAGTAATGGCTCATTAAACCACCCAGATCGACCACCATGCGCTGCCCCATAAACAGCAGCGCCAGCGCCGCCAGAGCAATAATGATCATGGTGTTGAAATCTCGGGAACGGGCAATCTGCCCCTTTTTGCGGGCATCCTCAAGGCGCTTACTGGTGGGTTCCTCGCTGCGTTCCTGACCGGTTTCCGATTCAGCCATCAGCCCATCCTCAATATCTGGCTAATCGATTCGAAACTGCTCATCAGTAACTGCGTGAACTGGGCAAAAATACTGGGCAGGGAGACCGAGATAAAAATAAAGCCCAGTAGAATCATCATCGGGAAACCGACCGCGAAAATATTCAGCTGCGGCGCGGCACGGGTAATTACCCCCATCGCCACATTCACTACCAGTAGTGCCGTGACTGCAGGCAGAGCCACCATCAGACCGCCGGCAAACATATGAGCGGCCCACTCCACCACTGCACGAATGCCCGGCAGTGACATACCCGACGCCGACACCGGAATAATTTCAAAACTGTGAATCACCAGCTGAATCAGCAGCAGATGACCGTTCAGAATCACAAACAACAATGTGGCCATCACAATAAAAAACTGCGAGATCACCGGCACCTGCACACCATTAGCCGGGTCGACCATGCGTGCAAACCCCAGCCCCATCGTATTGGCAATCGCCTCACCCGCCACCACCAGCGACTGAAACACCATCTGCACAATAAAGCCCATGGCCACGCCAATCAGCACCTGCTGCGCCAGAATACCCGCTGCGGCAAAGGAAATGGGATCGACCGCCGGCACCGGTGGCATCAATGGCGTTGCCACCAGGCTGATCGCCACCGCGAGAATAATGCGAATGCGTATCGGCGTGGTACGCGCACCGAATACAGGCGCCGCCAGCATCATGGCGCTGATGCGCACAAACGGCCAGAAGTAGCCGCCTATCCAGATTGCCAGCTGTTCGGTGGTGAGGCTTAACACAACTCACTCACTAGCCGATGCGCGCCGGGATTTCATATATCAGTGTCTGCGTAAAATCGACGATGGTGCTGAGCATCCAGGGCCCGAAAATCAACAGCGCAACCACCAGAATGCCCAGCTTGGGAATAAAGCTCAGAGTCATCTCATTAATCTGTGTCGCGGCCTGAAACATACCCACCAGCAAACCCACCGCCAGTGCCGATAACAGCAACGGGCCACCCAGCAAAATCGTGACCCACATGGTCTGGCTGGCCAGTTGCATAACATCATCCTGGGTCATACTCACCCCCGTCGTATTTTTGACGTAATCACTCTTACCCAGCCTGGTTGCAGGATAGATGCCAAGCCTGATAGAAAATAAAAACGCTCAGGTACGATCGTTAATTTGTGCACTGACTGGCACTGCAGGTAATATCCATTCCTCCCTTAGATGAAACAGGAAGCGTTATGCCGCATTTGCCCTACACCTTTCTAGGTATCGCCATCATTGCCGAGGTCATCGGCACCAGTGCACTCAAGGCGTCCGGTGAATTCACCCGGTTGATACCCAGCCTGCTGGTGATTGCCGGTTACGGCACTGCGTTTTATTTCATGGCACTCGCCATGCGCACCATCCCGCTGGGGGTGACCTATGCGATCTGGTCGGGGATGGGCATAGTGCTGATCACCATTACTGGCATGCTGATCTACAAACAGATACCGGATATAGCGTCGATTGTGGGTATGGCGCTGATTATTGGCGGGGTGCTGGTGATCCACCTGTTTTCAGGCACTGCGGGGCAGGTGCATTAATCAATGCCTTACCTGAAGCGAGACTGACCACTGCACATCTATTAAAACCTGACAGCCTATACCGGTTGCATCAACTCAGAGGGGAACGGTGAAAAGTAATATTGTTGTGCCATATACTCATTCGGATAGTGTTTAAAATGATGCTGCAATAAGGCCAGTGGCGTAATGCGATTGACCTGACGCTGACGGTAGGTTTCAAACCACTGCAACAGTTCTGCTTTGTCATGCGCATTGAGGCGATTTTTCAGGTAGCCCAGAATATGCATTAATACATTCACATGCTGTCCACGGCTGGGCAGCTTACTCATGCATTGCATAAACAGGGCAAAATATTCCTGCATGACCTGCTGCAGGTTGTGTTTGTTTGCCATTGCTGCAATGCGCCCCAGCTGACGGTAACTTGCATTGTGGCGTGCCATTAAAATCAATTTGTAATTTTTATGAAACGCACGAAAACCCTGTAACGGTTGCTCGCTGCCCAGCAGCTGACGCCAGCGATAATGCGCATACACCCGCTCGTAAAAGTTTTCACGTAACTGAATGTCATTCAGGCGGCCCTCTTCTTCCGTGGGCACATTGGGGTAGCGGGTTTTAAAAACCTCTGCAAACAGCCCCACGCCATTGCGCTCACGCATGCCGGTTCGATGGTCAAATACCGGCACCCGCTCCATGCCACAGCTGGGGGAGTCTTTTTTAAAGATAAAACCATCCAGATGCGCCAGTCCCTCCACCTTGTGTACGGCATAGTCACGCATTGCATCACTGATATCATGCTGGCTGTCCTTTGAGTGCACCAGTCTGACCACCGACTCGAAACGACGCAGTTGAATGGCTGGGCGTGGTATACCCAGTCCCAGCTCGGCTTCAGGACACATGGCCTGCAAGTCAAAGTAGTTGCTGCAGGTGTCGATGAGCAGCGGGCTGCGTTTATGCCCACCATCGAAGCGTACCGCTTGCCCCATCAAGCAGGCGCTGACGCCAATCTGTGGGCGTGCCTGGCTGTGGAACTTCTGTAACTGTATGGATTTTGCGCGGGTCTGTGATGCGGGCATTTTGTTCACCTTTTGTGTAACCAATAGTTGTACAATTAATTATACAAACAAACTTCACATGTACAAGTATTTTCTTGTACAATATGTACAAATAATGACACAGACATCAAGCCTATGAGCCAGTACCCGATTCGCACCATTTCCGAAGTGACCGGTGTTCCCACCACCACGCTACGCGCCTGGGAGCGCCGCTATGGCCTGCTCAAACCCAGCCGGACACCCAAGGGGCACCGCCTGTACAGTGCGCAGGACATTGAACTGGTCAGGGAAATCGTCAAATTACTGAAAAGCAATCACACCATCAGCGAGGCCATCCGCATTACCCGCAATCCGGAACTGGGCGGCCTGGTGAGCACCACCTCGGAAGACCACTGGCAGAACTACCAGCAACGCATTCTTAAATCGATTGAAAACTTCAACGACCTGAACCTGGACAGAACCTATAACGAGGCACTGTCGATCTACCCGGTGGATATGGTGAACGAGCATGTGATTATTCCGGTGCTGCAGACCCTGGGCAGCAGCTGGGCAGACAAGCCAGCCGGCATTGCCGAAGAACATTTTTTCTCGGCCTTTCTGCGCAACAAACTGGGCGCACGGCTGCATCACGATGCGCATCGCGCCAGGGGTCGCAAGGTGTTTATCAGCTGTCTGCCCGGTGAAAATCACGAGCTGGGTATATTACTGTTTTCACTGGCACTGCTGGGCCACGGCTATCAGGTGTTGTACCTGGGGAGCAACCTGCCATTACAGCAGATTCCACTGGTGGCAGAGCGCACTGAAATCGATGCGGTTCTGCTCTCCGGCACGCGCACCGATTTATGGACGCCCGGCTTCAAAAAAGAAATGGCCGATATTATCAGCACACTGTCACTGCCGATTCTGCTGGGAGGCGAGTTTTCCAGTACATATGAAATTGAACTGAGCGCCATGGGTATACAGGTGCTGGGCTCAGACCATGTAGACGCACTGGAAAAGATGCAGTCGCTGGTTCCGGCGTTTAAGCGTTAATTAATGATGGATAGCTGCCTGCTCTGGTTCCGCCGCGACCTCAGACTGCAGGATAATCCTGCACTTAACTGGGCAACACAGAACAGTAAGCACGTCATTGCACTGTATATTGATGACCCGGAAGAAGATAATCCCTGGCGTGCCGGTGCCGCTTCACGCTGGTGGTTACATCACAGTTTGCGGCATTTGCAGCAGCAACTGAAAAGCCATGGCATTGAATTACAATTACTACAGGGCGACACCATCAGCACACTTGAACATGTGCTTGAACAGAGCCAGGCCACACAGCTGGTATGCAATCATCTGTATGAGCCCTATTACCGCAGGCAGACCACACAGCTGAGACAGCGTCTGCACACGCGTTTCACCGACAGAGTGACCTTCCAGGCATTTGATAGCGGGCTGTTTTTCAGGCCCGGCAGTGTGTTGAATAACCAGCAACAACCTTACCGAGTGTACACGCCGTTTTATAAAAAACTGCGACCGCTACTGGATCAGCACTACAGTCATTACCGCATCAACAGGCCGCAATTCAACAGCGAAAAAGCAACGTCGTTAAAACAGACTCTGCCGCTGTCACAACTGGGCCTGCTCAACAGTCATCCATGGCATGAAAAGTTCAACCCCATCTGGACACCGGGTGAAGCGGCTACGCACCGTGCACTGGACAATTTTCTTGAACAACCCGTAATGTACTATCAGCAGCGGCGTGATATTCCCGCAGTGAACGGTACTTCGGGGCTCTCTGCCTCACTGCATTTTGGTGAAATCACCCCGCAGCAGATTTTTATCAGCCTGCAACCACTGTTGCATGGAGATGAGCCAGACATTGATAAAAGCTCGATCGAAACATTTATAAAACAGTTACTCTGGCGCGAATTCGCCCACCATGTTTTATGGCACTTTCCGCATACACAAGACCAGCCGATGGATGGCCGTTATGACAACAGCTTCTGGGAAAAAGATGAGTTCCTGCTACAGCGTTGGCAACAGGGACATACCGGCATTCCGATTATCGATGCGGGTATGCGTCAGCTCTGGCAAACCGGCTGGATGCATAACCGGGTGCGCATGATCTGCAGTTCGTTTCTGACAAAGAACCTCGGCCTGCACTGGCTGCAGGGTGCGCGCTGGTTCTGGGATACCCTGCTGGATGCAGACCTGGCCAATAACAGCATGGGCTGGCAATGGGTGGCGGGTTGTGGTGTCGATGCGGCGCCCTATTTCCGTGTCTTCAACCCCCTCACCCAGAGAAAACGCTTCGACCCTGAAAACCTTTATCTACAGAAATGGCTGGATGCAAATTCATATTCAACTGATGTCACACCGCTGGTTGATCTGGCAGCGAGCCGTGAGGCCGCACTGCAACGATTCAAGCTGCATATAAAACAGGGCTGACAGCAGACAAAGTAGCCGCTTAATCGGGTTGTCCTTTGATTTACATTAAAAACTCGAGACTGGAATCTATTATAATTGAACTTGTTCTCCATAAACGTTCACCCTCGGAGCATTTTTTATGTCACCCTGCCGGCACAACAGCATGATAAATGAACAACCATTTATATCCAGAACTGAACAAGTGTTGCGTGGGTTTTATTTCAGGCCTGCAATACACTCAGCATGAATATCGGCACAGTGATGTGTCACTGTGGCTGCGCTTCCAGCATAGCTTCGCCAAACCTGGCAACGGAAATTAAGTGTAAGTTTAATGTCACATAAAACAGATGATCTCAGTTACCAGTGCCTGAGCACCGTGTTAAATGAACTCGATGCACTGGTGTATGTATCCGACATGCATACCTACGAACTGTTATACGTCAATAAATACGGCCGCAACGTCTGGGGCTCAGACATTCAGGGGAAAACCTGCTGGCAAGTGCTACAGAAAGACCAGGATGGTCCCTGCGCATTCTGCACCAACAAAAAACTACTGAATAAGGACGGCACAGCTGGCGGTGTGTATGTATGGGAATTTCAGAATACTGTCAATAAACGCTGGTACCAGTGCCGCGATCAGGCCATAACCTGGATTGACGGTCGCACCGTTCGCATGGAAATTGCCACCGATATTACCACCCTGAAAAACTCGGAACAGAAACTACTGGCAGCAAAAGCACTGGCTGAAGAACATGCCAGCAAGGATGAACTCACCAACCTGTACAACCGCCGTGCTTTTTTTGAACAGGGCAAACAGCTATTCAAACAGGCCAGACGTTACCCGCAACATATCTCGGTGATGATGATCGATATCGATCATTTTAAAAGCATTAATGACAATCATGGCCACACGGTTGGTGACAATGTATTAAAAGCCATTGGCGGACTGTTGCAAAATACTGTTCGCGAAGCAGATATACTGGCACGCATTGGTGGCGAGGAATTTGCTGTTATTCTGCCGCAAACCGGCGTTGAGGAAGCCAGCACTCTGGCAGAGCGTATCCGCCAGCGAATTGAGGCAGTAGACATACAGCACGACACACTGCAGATAAAAATTACCGCCAGCTTCGGTATTGCGGCCTGTATGGCGGAAGGCGATGATCTCGATAGAATGCTCACCAAGGCCGATGATGCACTGTATATCGCCAAGAAAAAAGGCCGTAACCAGGTAAAGATCTGCCCTTAGTCTTCTCAATATCAACTAATGCAGCAACACTCTGCGGAATACTATACTCACTGCACTGCCATCAACATCATCTGTCACATAAAAAAAGCCTCATGCCTGTTCGGCATGAGGCTTTTCTGGATTGATCTGCGCAACATTCATCCTCTCAGATGAGCACTCTGCAGGCATCTGGGTATATTACTGGCGCACACCTTCCACAGCAATAATCAGATCCAGCTCCTTCGATGCAGGCCCTAAATCTTTGGTAATGCCGTAATCTGCAAGCGCGATACGGGTCTTGCCTTCAAAGCCTGCGCGGTAACCACCCCAGGGGTCTTTACCCGCACCGGTAAACTGCACATCAATAGTGATCGGACGCGTTACCCCACGCAGAGTAAAGTCACCTTTTAATACACCGCTGCCATCGGCATTCTGTGTATAGGAAGTACTGACAAAGCGCGACTCTGGAAATTTTTCCACATACAGAAAATCATCACTGCGCAGGTGCTTATCACGTTCCGCATGGTTACTATCAACACTGGCGGGATCAATAATAACACTGACTTTAGACGCAGATGGGTTGTCCGGATCGTATGAGAAGGCACCTTCAAAATCATTGAAGCGGCCCCATAACCAGCTGTAACCGAGGTGTGAAATCTTGAACTGAATGGAGGCATGCATGCCTTTTTTATCGATCACATAATTATCGGCATGAGCCAGCCCACTAAACATGGCAAAACCGACCAGTAAAAGTGCGAATTTATTCATCTTTTTCTCCTTAACAATTTAATTAAACAGTACTGGTTAATTAAACCTTACTTGCCCGATACGGGCTTTAACATGCGAAACAGGGTACTGTCTTTATCCACAAAATGATGTTTTAAAGCAGCGGCTATATGCAACAACACCATCAACATAAACACGCTGGTGCTTGTTTCATGAATTTCTGCTACCAGCTCCGCCTGGTCTTTATTCAGACTGGTCAGTGCGGCTACCTCGAACCAGCCGAATACACCCACTGCCGCCCCTTTTGCAGTAGACATAAAATAACCACTTAGACAAACCACCAGTAATATCAGATAAAAACCGCTGTGGGTTAACTTCGCCAGTGTTAGCTCCCAGGCATGGTAGCTGGCCAGTGGTGCCGGTCGTGTCTGCAGGTATTGCCAGCCCAGACGCAGTAACAGCAGGTCGAAGGCGATAAGGCCCAGCGCCTTGTGCCAGTCCGGCGCTGTATGATACCAGTCGTCATAGTAATCCAGGTCCACCATATAGTCGCCGAGAAAATACAGCCCAATTAACAACAGCGCCATGATCCAGTGCAGCAGTATGCTCACCAGCCCATAACCCCTGGCGGAATTTTTCAGTTTCATCGTATCCCCTCAGCCATCGTCATTAGACAAAGCCTGTGCTAACCAGCCGTAAGTGATTGTTTATATTGTGCTTATTTTAATTCCTTCTGCCCGGACAGATTGCTTTAGCGTACACATTATGACACTTAGCACTCACAAAGTTCCCGATAGCAACAAGCCGCAACTAGCACACGCAAACGCTGCCACGGCTGAACGAACAGGTGGCCTCCTGTACATGACTTGTACATATATTTATACATAACTTTCACATAATAACAGTCGCGAATTCAAGTTGCTAGTGCAACGTTGGTTTCAATCCCGAAAAATACCTGATTGGGCGTTTTAATGCCAAGACATTTTCGGGGGCGGTTGTTAAGTTTGTCCATTACCCGTTTAATTTGTTGTTGAGTAATGGTCTTAAAATCGTGCTTCTTGGGGAAGTATTGGCGAATGAGACCATTGGTGTTTTCATTCAAGCCACGCTCCCACGATGCGAAGGGATGTGCAAAATAGAATTTAGCATTTAATGCTTTGGCAATTTTCTGGTGCCAGGAAAATTCTCGTCCGTTGTCAGCGGTCAATGTATGCACCCAGGGTGATAAGGGCTTAAGCAAGCGGATAATGGCCTTGCTGACTGCCTCAGCCGTTTTGCTGGCGACCTTGGCAATAAGGGTTAGCTTTGATTTGCGTTCGACCAGTGTGACCAGGGCCTGATGATGGTTTTTACCGATCACCGTATCCAGCTCCCAGTCGCCCAAACGACAGCGTGTATCGACAATGGCGGGGCGCTCTTCGATTGAGATGGCGTTAGGAATACAGCCGCGTCGTGAGTAGGCACCGTAACGCTTCTTGCGCTGTTTTTGACAACGCAGATTGCGATAAAGGGCCCCACCGGCCTGCTTGTCAGCTAGAACATACTGGTAAATCCATTCATGGCTAACCGTAATGTTGGCATGCTGACGGAGCCAGAGACTGATTTGCTCGGGGCTCCACTGCTCGCGCAGTAAGTGCTCGATGAGATGCCAGGTCGTCTGGGCAATACGAGGTTGTGACTTGTGCAAACGACGTTGCACACAGCGCTTGTGAGCCTGCTTGGGTCGATAGCCGCGCTGGCCACGATTCCGCCTCAGCTCGCGACTGATGGTTGATTTGTGAACACCAATAATATTGGCTATCTGTGTTTGATTAAGACCGGCTTTCATTAGGGCATAAATCTGATATCGTTGTACCTGGGTAAGCTGCGTGTACTGCATTTTGTGTGCTCCTCAATCTTTGGTCGGAGAGAGAGAAGCCCAATATGCTATCGCAGCTTGCCCTCTAACCAAACTGGTTGAGTTGCACTTACAAATTGAATTCACGAGTATATGTATAATTTATTGCACAGCTATTCAATCACTACCAGCTGCCCCATCGGCCGATCAACAGGAACAAACAGATGCATACACAACGCGCCATTAACTGGGTTGAACAGGGCTATATCCCTGACAGCATTATCCGCAAGGGCATCCGCCGTTTACTCAAGCAGCGGTTGCAGGAAATAAGCGTGGATGATTTACAGGCATCACACAGCTTAAACAGGCGTTCATCAGGCATATGCGACAGGCGCCAATCGCACTGTCGCCGGAGAAAGCCAATCAACAGCATTATCTGGTCACCCTCAAGGTGACTATGGCGATCTATTATCAGGCGCTGAGGCTCTGGCTAAAACGCACACCTTTATACAATCACCCCACTCACTCGCATTCAGTTGATGATCAGCAACAGAAGAGATAAGCAGCATGAAATCCAGTATTATTCCACAAAGCCAGACACAGACTCGGGAATCTCCCCGACTGATCGAGCAGATTGCCAAACGCGGGATACTGTCATTATTGAATCGTCTGCATACGGGCCATCTGCAACTGATCGACGGGCAGCAGATACATGACTTCGGTCAACCGCATGCGGCCCTTAAAGCCGTGGTCACGGTACGCAATCCTGGCTTCTACAGCTGCCTCGCCTTTGCTGGAAGTGTGGGTGCGGGTGAGGCCTATTTTCACGGTGACTGGGACTGCGATAACCTGACCTCACTGGTGCGTATCCTGCTCATTAACCGCGAGATACTGGACACGATGGACAGCGGCACTGGCAAGCTGATGGCGCCACTCAATAAATTACTACACTGGCTTAATCGTAACAGTCGCAGCGGCAGCCGGCGTAATATTGCCGCGCATTACGACATCGGCAACTCATTATTCGAACTGATGCTGGACAGTAACATGATGTACTCATCCGCTGTCTACAGCGAACAGCTCAATACGCTGGAACTGGCAGCAAGCCACAAGCTGGATGTGATCTGTCAGAAACTGAATCTTGATAAAAATGATCAGCTGATTGAAATCGGTACCGGCTGGGGCGGCTTTGCCATTCATGCTGCACGCCATTACGGCTGTCACGTTACGACTACCACTATTTCTCAACAACAATATCATTACGCCCAGCAACGGATCAGACAGCTGGGACTGCAGCACAGAACCCCTGCTGCAACAGGATTACCGTGACCTGAGTGGTCAGTATGACAAACTGGTCTCCATCGAAATGATTGAAGCGGTTGGCCAGGAAAATCTCGACAGTTATTTCAGTAAGTGTCACGAGCTACTGAAACCCCATGGCATGATGTGTATTCAGGCGATTACGATTGCAGACCAGCGCCATTCACAAGACGTGAAGTCGATTTTATTCAGAAATACATTTTTCCCGGTGGTAGCCTGCCATCGATTACCGCAATCGCCCAGTCGCTCACCCGCAGTACCGACATGATGATCTACCAGCTGGATGACATTGGGGCTGACTATGCGCGCACCCTGCGCGACTGGCGCGAGCGCTTCTTTCAGCATGAATCTCAAATACGTGATCTGGGCTATAACGGCGCGTTTATCCGTTTATGGGAGTTCTATCTATGCTACTCTGAGGGCGGTTTTATGGAACGGGCCATCAGCACGGTGCATCTGCTGGCCACTCGGCCGGGTTTTCGTCCGTGCCGTGAGTAACTGAAAAAAATAGACCTGCGATTGCGGATTCAACCCACTGGCTTGACGCGCTATAATGATTTTTTTCTCAGCACGCCAGTACTATGAGTGATTATAACCACCGCTTCGGCGGCATTGCACGACTCTATGGTGAAACCGCCTTTCAGCAGTTTAGAAACTTCCATATCTGTATAATTGGTATCGGCGGCGTCGGTTCCTGGTCCGTCGAAGCTCTGGCTCGCTCAGGTATCGGCCAGCTGACACTGATTGATCACGATGATATTGCTGAGAGTAATATTAACCGACAGATTCACTCACTCAGCAGCAGCATTGACCGTTCCAAGGTGGCAACCATGGCAGAACGGGTTAAACAAATCAATCCAGATTGCCAGGTAAACATCATTGATGATTTTATTACACAAAGCAACTGTCAGAAATACCTGCAAAACGGTTATGACTATGTAATCGATGCCATTGATAGCATCCGTTTTAAATGTGAAATCATTTACTACTGCAAGCGCAATAAAATACCGATTATCACAACCGGTGGCGCCGGCGGTTTAACCGACCCGACGCAGATTAATGTCGCTGATCTGGCCAAAACCTGGAATGACCCGCTGGCAGCCAAGGTGCGCTCACAATTACGCTACCAGTATGGCTATACAAAAAACCCGAAGCGAAGTTTTGGCATCAAATGTGTTTTTTCTACCGAGCAGCAGCGTTATCCTAAAGCAGATGGTGTGGTTGATTATGCCAAGCCGGGAGTGAAAGGCGTCAACCTCGACTGCTCACTGGGTTTTGGCTCGGCCACCCAGGTAACCGCCAGCTTTGGTTTTGTTGCTGCCGCCCGTGTTATTGATGGCCTGCTAAGCAAATTGAATCGGGAAACAGGATCATGACTCAACTCAAGCTGATGGCGCTACGCCATTCCGCCTTCTACAGTCCCTACTTGATGACCATGGCTGGCGGGCATTTAAAACAGGCCGGCTTTGACGTGAGCTACCAGCTACAAACGCCGGACAATCTGGTACGTGACCGCATACTCGATGGCAGCTGCCATGTATCGCAGTCTGCTGTGGCGGCCAGCTTTGCCGAGTTTAATCGTAACCCGGCTGATCCCCAGCCTGTTCGCCACTTTGCACAGATCAACTCCCGTGACGGTTTTTTTATTGCCAGCCGTCAACCCTGTAGCGATTTCAACTGGCAGAACCTGACAGGTAAAACCATACTGGTTGATCATTTCTTTCAGCCACTGGCCATGTTCCGTTATGCACTGCATAAGCAGCAGATTGACGAAAGCACTCTGACTATTATTAATGCAGGTGATGTAAAGCAGATTGATAATGCCTTCCGTGCCGGCCAGGGTGATTTCGTGCACCAGCAAGGCCCAGCCCCGCAGCAGCTTGAAGCGGACGGTCTGGCGCATGTTGTGGCTTCGGTGGGTGATGTTATCGGCCCGCTTGCCTTTAGCAGCCTGTGTGCACATCATGACTGGCTGAGTACGGATATGGCAAGCGCCTTTTTTGCGGTTTACCAACAGGCACTACAACAATGCAATCAGGAGTCTGCGCAATCACTGGCGCATCAGCTCCAGGCCTATGGCTTTCTTACAGAGATTGATTCCGCTGTGCTCACCAGTACCATTGCCACTTATCAGGCGCTGGGCTGCTGGAAACATCAGGGGCATATTGAAACAGCAGAATTTGCAACTCTGCTGGAAGTTTTTACTCACAGTGGGCTGATTGAAAAACGCCCGAGTTATGAGCAGTTAATAGCGCTGCCTGGCTGATGACATAGACCATACCCACACAATCTACAACGACTCTGTTGCCAGTGCCCTAGAACATCAATAACAGGCTGATGTACATTTCATCCAGCTGATCAAGCTCTATGCGGCTATTGCTCGCGTCATCCACCTCGGTCTTCAGGCTGGTCAGCCTCAGCCGGTATCCCAGCTCTGCCATAAAGTATTTATTCAAATAATAAATACCACCCAGCTGTGCTCCATAAATCAGCCCACTGGATGAGTCGGATAAACCTGCACCTGAAAATTGCTGCACAGCGACACCCGCAGCAGCACCCGCAAACAGGCTGAGTTGAGGGCTCAATGGCATTAGATAATCTGCCGCAGCCACCAGCTCTGTTATATCAAACTCATCATAGGCTATATGTACCAGGCTGCCTTTATAGCGGTATTTCCCCTGGTGATAATGCTCCGCATACAACTCAAAGCCGCTGGCATCATCGGTGTAACTAATATGATTGCCAGCCGTAGTCAGGGTCAGGCTGGATTCCTGACGCAACACGGAGACACCGAAACTGAGTTCATCAAGCAAACCGTCTGCTGATAACACAGTGGATGGTGTCAGCAGAAAAATTGTTAATAACAGAAAATTCAGCAAGCAGGGTAATTTTTTCATTTTTTCCATTTTTATAAGCACTGTCCATTTACACTGCAAAGCAGTGAATGAAGTATATATCGTAATCAGACAACGAATCAATCTATGCTGCGTATCGCAGCTCTCACGGCATACCGTACTTCCTGTGCATAATCGCTACCGGCGTCCTGCCTCTCGCGAAATACCTCACTTCCTGTGCATAAAAAAGGAGCCACGCGGGCTCCTTTTCTAAATAAAGCATCGCAGGACGCTTTATGCGTTAACCAGTCGACGGCTTATGCTTCAGCCGCTTCCTCACTAACTGCTTTCATGCTCAGGCGAATACGACCCTGACGATCGATTTCCAGTACCTTAACCTGTACCACTTCACCTTCGGCCAGCTTGTCACTGACTTTTTCTACACGCTCTTCGCAAATTTGCGAGATGTGCACCAGACCTTCCTTGTTTGGCAGGATGCGTACAAAGGCACCGAAGTCCATGATCTTGATCACTGTACCCTGGTAAACCTGGCCCACTTCCGCTTCGGCAGTAATCTGCTCGATGCGAACCTTTGCGGCTTCTGCTGCATCAAAATCACTAGAGGCAATCTTCACATTACCGTCGTCATCAATATCGATTGTAACGCCGGTTTCTTCAGTGATTGACTTGATCACTGCACCGCCCTTGCCGATAACATCGCGAATTTTCTCAGGGTTGATCTTCATCTTCAGGTAGCGAGGCGCATAGTGAGACATTTCAGTACTTGGCGCTGAAATCACCTTGTTCATCTCACCCAGAATAAACAGTCGACCGGCTTTTGCCTGCTCTAATGCTTTTTCCATGATCTCTTTAGTGATACCGGTAATCTTGATATCCATCTGCAGTGCGTTCACACCATTTTCAGTGCCCGCAACTTTAAAGTCCATGTCACCCAGATGATCTTCATCACCCAGGATATCACTCAGCACTGCGTAGTTTTCACCTTCTTTCACCAGACCCATGGCGATACCTGCAATCGGTGACTTAACCGGCACACCGGCATCCATCAGCGCCAGTGAGGTACCACACACCGATGCCATTGAGCTTGAACCATTGGATTCTGTAATTTCCGATACCACACGGATTGAATAAGGGAATTCTTCGGTGGTCGGCATACACGCCAGCACACCACGCTTCGCCAGACGACCATGACCGATTTCACGACGACCTGGCGTACCCACACGGCCGGCTTCACCAACCGAAAATGGAGGGAAGTTGTAGTGCAGCATAAAGCTGTCAATCTGCTCGCCTTCCAGCGCATCAATTTTCTGTGCATCGCGCGAGGTACCCAACGTTGTTACTACAACCGCCTGAGTTTCACCACGGGTGAACAGTGCTGAACCGTGTGTACGAGGCAAAACACCAGTACGTACAGTAATTGGACGCACATCGCCCAGGTTGCGACCGTCGATACGCTTCTCACCCGCAATAATGCGGCCACGTACAATGTTCTTTTCTACTTTAGAGAAAGCACCTTTAACTTCATCTGCACTAAAGCCATCGTCAGACGCCAGTTTTTCAACCGCCGCATCACGTACTTTATCTACCGCAGCATAACGTTCCAGCTTTTCAGAAACCTGGTAAGCCGCTGTCAGATCAGCAGTCACTGTATCTGCTACCTGCTTCAGCAGGTCTTCATTCGTTACAGGCGGTGTCCACTGCATGGCAGGTGTATTCACTTCAGCTGCCAGTTCCTTGATGGTGTCAATCACAACCTGGAACTGCTCGTGGCCGTACATCACTGCACCCAGCATCACATCTTCCGGCAGCTGATCAGCTTCGGATTCCACCATCAACACGGCGTCAGATGTACCTGCAACCACCAGATCAAGCTGTGACTGCTTAAGCTGGCTGAAAGTTGGGTTTAAAACATAGTTACCGTCGATATAGCCAACACGCGCAGCACCTACCGGGCCGGCAAATGGCGCACCGGAAATAGACAGTGCTGCGGAGGTGCCAATCAGTGCCGCAATATCTGGATCAACCTCGGGATTGAGTGACATAACGGTCGCAATAACCTGAACTTCGTTTGTGAAACCTTTGGGAAATAATGGACGGATCGGACGATCAATGAGGCGGCTGGTCAGTGTTTCTTTTTCTGATGGTCGACCTTCTCGCTTGAAGAAACTGCCTGGAATCTTACCAGCAGCATAGGAACGCTCCTGATAGTTAACGGTTAGCGGGAAAAAGTCTTTTGGTTCTCCAGCTTTAACCGCTACGGCAGTCACCATAACGACAGTACCGTCCATATCGACCATAACGGCACCGGATGCCTGGCGAGCAATCTCACCGGTTTCCAGTGTTACGTTATGATCCCCAAATTTAAACGATTTTTTTATTGCGGTCACATTTGCACCTATTGTTGGTTTTATTAACGGCGTAACCCAAGGCTAGCAATCAGCTCTTTGTAACGATCTGTATTTTTAGACTTGAGGTAATCCAGTAACTTACGGCGCTGGTTAACCATACGTAATAAGCCACGACGTGAGTGGTGATCCTGCTTGTGGCCTTTGAAATGCTCTGTTAATTGCACAATACGTGAAGTAAGTAATGCGACCTGAACTTCTGGTGAACCCGTATCACCCTCGCCACGCGCATATTTAGTTACTACTTCAGCTTTATTTGCAGCTGTCATTGACATGGTCAAAACTCCTGACTCGGTTTGCCTCGAAAAAGAGGGCGGATTTTATCATGCTTTTCGCCCTCTACCAAAGCCTTTAAGCCGAGTTTTTTGATATATCAACAAACAGGTCTCCACTTTCTCCGAGGCTATTTTTGAATATTTTGACGGCGGATCATAATAAAAATATTTTTTACGTTGATAAGCCCAGCAAAGCCATCGCCAGACGACTGCGAAAACCCAGATAAAACCTATTTAAATCAAAAACTTAAGATAACTTCAGGGTACCGTAAAATAAAAAGCCATCTGCAGGCAGATGGCTTTAGTTTGGACCCACAGGGCAGCTTAGGCAGAATACTGCGCCTTGGCTTGCTGTGCGGCTTTGGCTTCTTCCGGGGTGTAAGCCTTGCCGGACCACTGCATGTCGTAGGCAATTTCTTCATTACCGTTTTCACACAGCTCCAGCACCTGCTGGAACAGCGGCTGGAAGGTTTCCGACTTATGCGACTCTTCGTGGTCCTCAAAAGTATTCCAGAAGGTCACAATCAGCGCTTCCTTGCCCTTCAGCGGGCTTTCCACCGCCTGACCAATGGTGGAACCCTCATTGGATACCGCACCACTGTTAAGGCAGACGAAACCACCGACAAAACCGGTATCTGAGTGGTATGTCTTTACGTTTTCACACAGCGTAGCAACACGTTCCTGCAAGTCGTCGATGCTGTACTCGTCTTTCAGAATCACTCGATTGACGGTAACCACACCATCGTGTGGGAAACCTGCGATTAAACCTGACATATCTAACCTCCTGGGGAGCTATCTATTTAAGTGTTTTCTAATGTACATTAACCTAGTAAATTAGTCAAGTATTGGCTCTACCGTCACACGAAAACTGGCGCGGCCTGCAGCCCTGTCTTGTATAGCACATGAGGATGATCACAGGACTTTCAAGCTGACAGGGGGTATGATGCATATATAGCAATTCAGTCTGCAAGACCTTTCTGACCAGTGTTTCTGGCCTGTATCGCTGAGGAGTTAGCCACAGATGATTCACCACCGTCCCATTATTAAATCTCTGATTGGCCTGCTGACACCGCTGCTATTCAGTGCCTGCAGCTCATCAGTACCATCACAGATTCGCGACACGCCACAGGGCGCCCCTGAACTGGTGGAGGCACAGCAACGCAGTGATGAATTAAGCGGCCAGACCGTTCGCTGGGGCGGCAATATTCAACGGATTCAGAACCGCCAGGATCACAGCCGACTCGAAGTCATCGCCTTTCCTCTGCGCAGTGACGGACGCCCGCTGGACACCGACCAGACCCAGGGCCGCTTTATTGCTGACATTGACCACTTTCTTGAGCCCGAAGTTTACACCGAAGGTCGACAGATCACGGTTGTCGGCCGCCTGCAGGGCACAGAAAACCACGCCATTGGAGAATTTTCCTACAGCTATCCGGTAATCAAGGTTGAACACTATTACCTCTGGCCAATCAAACAGGTTATCAATCACAGTGACGACTGGCGCTATGACCCATGGCCCTACCCTTATTACTACCCCGGCTACCCCTGGTATCCGTGGCATTCACCACGGTTTTATAGCCCGGATAAATAAACCTGAAAAACAGGCCTGGAAAATAATTCAGTGCCTGAGAGCATCAATAATTTGAAAGAGATATACACATGCAACGCATTATCCAGCCATACACTCTGCTCATCAGCGGCCTGCTGTTACTGTTAAGCGCCTGCAGCAGCCAGCCGACATTTGATACTCAGCAGGTGACATTAAAGCTCAGCCCACAACAATTACTGGAAAATCCGTCCGCCTATTTTGGCAAGACCGTACTCTGGGGCGGCACCATACTGCAAACTCACAACCTGACCGAATACACCCAGATTGAAGTGCTGGCATACCCGCTGGGATCATATCAGCGACCCTTAACCGATCAGGCACCGCAGGGACGTTTTCTGCTTCAGCACAAAGGCTATATCGAACCGGCAGTTTATGAGCAGGGACGTCAACTAACGGTAATGGGCACGCTGCAAAAAACAGAACGCGGCCAGGTAGGCCAGCACAGCTATAACTACCCGGTAATCCAGTCAGAACAAATTCATTTATGGCCGGTTAAAAGCGAGCCCAGCAGTCGTATACAGTTTGGTATTGGCATCGGGATACATAATTGAATTTAAAAAGTAACCCGTAGAAATTGAACTATAAGTGAAGGCAAAATATGCTGTACACACTTATTTAAAAAGAAAACGCAAATGAACGCCAACAACGCAAATATACGCAATAAAGCTCCTGTATAACTTTTGCGCTCATTGGCGGGTTTAGCACCGTAGGTTGGTGAGAGTGTCAGAATAGGATTAAAGTTATTTTACACCGCATACTTTTAAAACGCACCATTCAACACTACACATGGTGGATCCGCTGACGCTTGATACCACCCTACACAAACATTTCGTCCATTCGCGGTTTTCGCGTTCATTTGCGTTCATTTGCGTTTTCTTTTTTGAATCAGGAGCAGGGGCAGACTGATTGACTGCACGGCACTGTTGACCTGCTTCGCTTAATCAAACCCACAAAATATTAAGACACTACAAACTGGAAGAAGACAATAACGCTTAAAGCACCAGCATACGTTTCGGTGCGACCTTGCCATCATCCAGTATAATCCCCACACCGATAAACACGTCATTGGCATACAACCTGACCAGGCCTTCTGTGGGCGCACCGGATACCTGAACCGCCTGACCCAGTTTTACGTAATAGGCACTGTCTGCATCCAGTGTAATCACCGGCCAGTCACTGATACCACTGTCACAGGAATGAAGCTGACTATCCAGCGCCTCGAAGCCCTGCTCTGCCAGTTGCTGCAATTCATCCAGAGTGACCATGGCCTGCTGATACGGGCCAACGCTGAGGCGTCGTAATTCGGTAACATAGGCACCGCAACCCAGTGCCTCGCCAATATCTTCTGCCAGGCTGCGCACATAAGTACCTTTTGAACAATGTGTTTGCAATTCAGCTTCACCGTTTTTAAATGACAACAATTGCAACGAGTAAATTGTGACCGGACGTGGCTTGCGTTCTACTTCTATGCCCTGGCGTGCCAGGTCATACAGACGCTGTCCGTCTTTTTTCAGTGCGGAGTACATCGGTGGCACCTGCAGTATATCGCCGGTGAACTGTGGCAAACATGCCTCGATATCCGCTGCGGTTATGTGCTCGAAAGGTCGTGCGTTAATCACCTCACCTTCCGCATCGCCGGTCGCGGTCTGCTCGCCCAGTTTGCATTTAAATCGATAGACTTTGTCTGCATCCAGTAGAAAGGCGGACATTTTTGTGGCTTCACCCAGGCAGATAGGCAGCATACCCGTGGCCAATGGATCAAGACTACCCGTATGCCCTGCCTTGCTTGCATCGAATAAACGCTTCACTTTTTGCAGCGCATGATTTGATGAAACATTGAGTGGCTTGTCCAGCAATACAACGCCGTTGACTGAACGGCCTTTTTTGTTACGCGCCATGACTGATTAAAAACCTGGAATAAAATCTGAAGGATAAACCTTCACTGAAGTTCAGAGGCACCTTTAGTCTTCAGCGTCGGTATCTGTTGAACGCGCTTTGGCAATCAGCGATTCCATACTGGTACCGCGTTCAATACTGACGTCATAAACAAATTTTAATGACGGCACAATGCGCGAGCGAATACGATGCGACAACTGATGACGCAAAAAACCCGCTGCCTTGTTTAAGGCTTCTGTCGCGGGTTCTCTATCTTCATCATTAAGCGCGGTAAAATAGACAACTGCATTACTAAGATCACGGCTGACTTTAACCGCAGTAAAAGAAACCCAGTTAACGCGGGGATCATTGATTTCATCACGCACCAGCTCCGCCAGTTCACGACGAACCTGTTCCGCCATACGCTGCGAACGAGAAAATTCTTTTGGCATGATATTACCCTGAAAGATAACCGGGCAGTCATGCTGCTCGGTGTATCACTGAGTTACAGTGTGCGTTCAACCTCAACGCGCTCGAAGACTTCGATCTGATCGCCAACTTTAACGTCATTGTAATTTTTCACGCCGATACCACATTCGGTACCGCTGCGAACTTCATCCACTGCATCCTTAAAGCGACGCAACGACTCCAGTTCACCTTCGTAAATCACCACATTATCGCGCAGTACACGAATCGGCTGGCTACGCTTAATCGTGCCTTCAGTCACTATACAACCCGCAATCAGACCGAACTTGGGCGACTTGAAGACATCCTTCACTTCTGCCAGACCAATAATGTCTTCCCTGTACTCGGCAGAGAGCATACCGGTCAGCGCCTGCTTCACTTCGTCGATCAGGTCGTAGATCACGCTGTAATAACGCATATCAACGCCGCGCTCGGCAACCGACTTACGCGCGGTTGCATCGGCGCGGACATTAAAGCCAAGCACAACTGCATTGGATGCCGCCGCCAGACTGATGTCGGTGTCATTAATACCACCTACACCAGAGCCAACAATCGCAACATCCACTTCGTCGTTGTCTTTTGCCAGCTTCATCAGTGCATCACGGATCGCTTCCAGACTGCCCTGCACATCGGCTTTCAGCAGAATATTCAGCATCTTGACTTCGCCCTGACCCATGTTATTGAACAATGAGTCCAGCTTGGCCTGCTGTTGTGCCGCAAACTTGATATCACGCTCTTTATGACTACGGCTTGCCGCCAGTTCACGTGCGGTACGTTCATCCGCCATCACCTGAATCTGATCACCCGCCGCCGGTGTGGCCGACAGACCCAGCACCACCGCAGGAATCGATGGTCCAGCTTCATCAATCTGCTGACCATTTTCATCGAACATGGCACGAATACGACCATACTCCTGACCCGCCAGCAGAATATCGCCTTTCTTCAGGCAACCTTTCTGTACCAGCACGGTGGTAGTCACACCGCGACCCTTGTCGAGAGTAGCTTCAACCACAATACCCTGCGCCGGGCCCCTGGACGGTGCCTGCAGCTCCATAATTTCCGCGGTCAGGCTGACTGCGTCGAGCAATTCATCGATGCCCTGACCGGTTTTTGCCGATACACTCACGAACATGGTGTCGCCACCCCATTCTTCAGGGATAACTTCATGACCACCCAGTTCGGTTTTAACCCGATCCGGATCTGCATCTTCCTTATCAACTTTGTTCACCGCAACAATCAACGGCACACCCGCCGCCCTGGCGTGCTGAATCGCTTCAATGGTCTGTGGCATCACACCGTCATCAGCGGCCACGACCAGAATAACGATATCGGTTGCCTGTGCGCCGCGCGCGCGCATTGCAGTAAATGCTGCGTGGCCCGGTGTATCAAGGAAACTGATTACACCTTTATCGGTTTCAACATGGTAAGCACCAATGTGCTGGGTAATACCACCGGCTTCACCGGAGGCTACCTTGGATGCACGGATATAATCCAGCAGCGAGGTTTTACCATGGTCAACGTGCCCCATAATGGTCACCACCGGTGGTCTTGCTGTTACCTCGCCCAGCTCTTCATCAGCGTTTGCCAGCAGAATATTTTCGCGATCATCCGCAGATGATGCTCGCGCTTTATGGCCGCATTCTTCAACGATCAGAATGCCGGTTTCCTGGTCAATCACCTGATTGATGGTCGCCATAACGCCCATCTTCATCATCACCTTGATCAGTTCCGCTGCCTTCATCGACATCTTGACGGCAAGATCGGATACCTTGATGGTTTCAGGTACATCAACGTCGTATACCATTTTCGCAACCGGCTTTTCAAACGCATGTTTTGCTGCAGCATGATCCGCTGCACGATCCTTGCGATGTGGCTTCTTCGAACGGCCGCCACTTTTACCCGAGGCAACATGCAGTTCTTTTCTGCCATAGCGGGTTTCTGATTTATTTTTATCATCGTCCTTGCGGGATTTTTTCTTACGCCCTTTATCCGGCTTGTCTTCAAGCACATCAGGCATAACTGGTTCAGCAACAACAGGTTCGTCAGCCTTCTTGCTACGTGATTTTACTTCCGCCTGCTTGCGCGCTTCCTCTTCTGCCTGCTGCTTCGCCTGCTCATCCAGCTCACGCTGCTTGGCGGCGTCTTTGGAGCGCTGAATGGCTTCTTCTTCAGCACGCTGACGTTCAGCTTCACGCGCTTCTTTTTCGACAATCAGACGTTGAATTTCAGCCTTTTCCTTTTCCCTGGCATCATCTACTTCACCATTTTTGGAAAAGGTGCGCTTTTTGCGCACTTCAACATTAACCGTTTTACTGCCACCGGCGCGTAACTCTGATGTGGTTTTGCGTTTCAGGGTAATCTTGCTCTTCCCACCGCCGGCCGCACTGTTTTTGCCATGACTGCTACGCAAGTGGTCCAGCAGTTTGACTTTCTGTTCATCGGTAATTTCGGTATCGGCATTATCTGCTTCGATACCGGCTTCTTTTAACTGCTCAAGCAGTCGCTCAACGGGTGCACCGACCACCTCAGAAAGCTGCTTGACTGTAACTTTTGACATATGTGTCGTCTCCCCCAGTGTGCTTACTGGTTTGCCTCATCTTGATTTTCAAACCAGGGCGCACGTGCAGTCATAATGAGTGCACTGGCACGCTCTTCAGTCATTTCATCGATATCCATCAGGTCATCGATCGCCTGTTCCGCCAGATCTTCCATGGAGTAAATACCTTTAGATGCAAGTTGCTGCGCAAGTGTTGCATCCATACCGTCCATCTCCAGCAAGTCCTGCTGTGGTTCATTTTCCTTTTCTTCCTGCGATATCGCCTTCATTAACAGTGCATCCCGTGCACGGCCACGCAGTTCTTCCACAATTTCCTCGTCGAATTCATCAATGCTGAGGAATTCGCTTTCCGGCACATAGGCCACTTCTTCAATGCTGGAGAAACCTTCAGATGCCAGAATAACTGCCACCTCTTCGTCTACGTCCAGTTGAGTCATAAACAGTTCAACCAGCACACGACCCTCGGTCTCCGCCTTGTTTTCCATATCTGCGGTGGACATAATATTCAGATCCCAGCCGGTTAACTGGCTGGCCATGCGAATATTCTGTCCGCCTTTACCAATCGCCTGTGACAGCTTTTCATCATCAACCGCAACATCCATCGAATGTGCATCTTCATCCACCACAATTGATTCAACTTCTGCCGGTGACATGGCGTTAATCACAAACTGCGCCGGATTGTCATCCCATAAAATAATATCAACCCGTTCGCCTGCCAGCTCGTTGGAAACAGATTGTACCCGTGAACCACGCATACCCACACAGGCACCGACAGGGTCCATGCGAGGGTCGTTGGATTTAACTGCAACCTTGGCGCGTGATCCCGGATCACGTGCACCGGAAATAATTTCGATCAACCCCTGGCCAACTTCCGGCACCTCCAGTTTAAACAGTTCCACCAGAAACTCGGGGGCGGTACGGCTGACAAACAGCTGAGGCCCGCGGGATTCGGAACGCACTTCTTTCAGGTAACCGCGCAAACGATCACCGGGGCGAATGGCTTCGCGCGGAATAACATCTTCGCGGGGAATAAAGGCTTCTACGTTCTCGCCCAGATCAAGGTAAACATTGCCGCGCTCGACCCGCTTCACGGTGCCCATAATCAGCTCGCCTACTTTGTCCTCGAAAGCCTCAACAACGCGTGCACGTTCCGCTTCACGCACCTTCTGTACAATCACCTGCTTGGCGGTTTGTGCCGCAATGCGACCGAACTCGACCGATTCAATTGGCTCTTCAATAAAGTCACCCAGTTGAATCTCTGGGTCATCAATGCGCGCCGCTTCCAGCGTAATCTGCTTTAATGGAAATTCAAGACAACCATCTTCCATGTCTTCGCACACTTCCCAGCGACGGAAGGTTTCGTAGTCACCGGTTTTGCGATCGATCTGCACACGCACATCAATATCTTTGCCCTGCTTCTTACGGCTTGCTGTAGCCAGTGCAGCTTCAATTGCCTGGAAAATAATGTCCTTGTCTACTGCTTTCTCATTTGAAACAGCATCTACAACATAGAGAATTTCTTTATTCATGTCTGGCTCCAAAAACCATAATCAGAATTGCGGCACTAAACGCGCTTTGTCGATTGTGTCTAGTGGCAAATAATGAGTCTCGCCGTCAACCTGAATAACCACATTCTGGTTTTCAATACCCATTAACTTACCGGTAAAGTTTCGCTGCCCTTCCAGATTCGGAACAGACAGTTTTATTTTGATAACAGCGCCCGTAAAACGCTCAAAGTCCTGTTGCTTGCGTAAAGGACGGTCCATACCCGGCGATGAAATTTCAAGATTAAAATGTCCAGGAATGGGATCTTCAACATCAAGCAAACTGCTGATTTGTTTGCTGACCGCTTCGCAATCTTCTAGCAGAATGCCGTCGGACTTATCAATATAAACACGCAGTAATCCATTGGTCGGATGTGGTTTGAATTCAATATCCACAACCTCGTAGCCCATGCCTTCTACAACCGGCTCTATCAATGACCAGATATCACTCACTGTTTACTTAAGTCCTCGTTATTCAGGTGCTATTACCCTGCCATGCTTCGATGAATCACTGGATGCCGAAACATCGCTATCGGCCAGTCTGACCACAAAAAAGGCCCCGTTGTTACGGGGCCTTCTTATAATTTGGTAGTTCAGTGCAGAGTTTAAACTGCACTTTCCCATGAGTATAACGCATGAGAGCGACCACCGTCGGGTTCATAACCGTACACAGATGATTACAAACTCAAAATAATTTGGTAGCGGGGCACAGTTTCAACCTGCGACCTTCCCACGGTTATAAACCATGAGACTGACCACCGTCGGGCTCATAATCCGAAGGCCCATACAGGTCTTCTGCTTACAAACCCAAATATAATTTGGTAGCGGGGGCAGGATTTGAACCTACGACCTTCGGGTTATGAGCCCGACGAGCTGCCAGACTGCTCCACCCCGCATCAACGTGGGGCAGATACTACAGATTTCACCGGTTCAATGCAAGCCGATAAACGGCTTTTTCGCAAAAATGTTTGAATTATTAACCATTTATGCCAGCCGATCAGGCAAAGGCAGCGACACAGATCGACATCAATGCAGCCGGAAACAGGCCCAGCATCAGCACCGACAGTCCATTCGCACTGAGGGCGATCTGCATATCGGTGCAGCTCTCAATCGCGCTGTTATCTTCCGCCTCATCGAAATACATCAGCTTGATAATGCGTAAATAATAGTAAACACCGATGATCGAGAAGAACACCGCCACCAGCGCCAGCCACAACATGTCGATATTCACCACCGCCTTGAGCACTGCCAGCTTGGCCCAGAAACCCACGGTAGGCGGCACGCCGGCCATGGAAAAAATCAGGATCAGCATAATAAAGGCAAACCAGGGACTGCGTTGATTAAGCCCCTTGAAATCATTCAGTTCATCCGCTTCAAAGCCCTTGCGGGTCAGCAGAATGATCATCCCGAAGCCGCCCAGCGACATCAGTGCATACACAATGGTGTAGAACATGGCGGCGGCATAGCCTTCTTCCGGCCCTGCCAGCAGACCCAGCATAATAAAGCCGACGTGGGAGATGGTGGAATACGCCAGCATGCGTTTCAGATTGGTCTGCGCAATGGCAATCACATTACCCAGTACCATCGACAGCACCGCCAGAATCACCAGCATGCCCTGCCAGTCGGTCTGCAAGCCGCCCAGGCCTTCTGCCAGCAGACGGATAATCATCGCGAATGCAGCCACCTTGGGCGCCGAGGCAATAAAACTGGTCACCGTAGTGGGCGAGCCATGATACACATCCGGCACCCACATATGAAACGGCACTGCACCCAGTTTGAAGGCGAGGCCAATCACCATAAACACCAGACCGAAAATCAGCACAATATTGTTTTCCGGCAACTGTTCAATCGCACTGGCCACATCGGTTATCACCAGCGAGCCGGTCATGCCGTACACCATCGACATACCGTACAGCAGCATGCCGGAGGCAATCGCGCCGAGCACAAAATACTTCATCGCCGCTTCCGCTGCATTGGGGTTGTCTCGGTCAAATGCCACCATTGCGTACAGACACAGTGAGAGTAATTCCAGCCCCAGATAGATCGACAGAAAATGACTGGCGGAAATCATCACCAGCATACCCAGCAGGGCAAACAGGCCGAGCACATAAAATTCGCCCTTGAAGATATCCCGCTGTTGCAGATAGCGACGGGAATACACAAACACCAGCATCACCAGAATCACCACCACTGCCTTGAGTACGGTAGACAGCGCATCACTGACAAACAGGCCATTAAAGGCCAGCTGTGTATCGGCGGCCGGGCTGGCAAGGATCAGCAGCAGAATTAACAACAGGCCAAGCTGCGACAGCACATAACTGACATTGCGGCGCGCATCACTGAGATACACATCCACCACCAGCACGCTGCAGGCCAGCGCCAGCAGAAACAGCTCGGGCACGGCGACTGATAAATTGAGCATTTCTAATGTCATTATATTTTCTCTACCTTAATCTTCTGGCTGTCTTTGCCGCCTGACTGTGCAGTGATTAATCCGGCAAATGCCTGTACTGATTGATAACCCAGCATCAGGGCAGTTTACTCTGGGCTACATGCTGCAACAGGTTATCCACCGACACATGCAATACATCCACCAGTGGTGCCGGGTATAAACCCAGCGCCAGTACCGCCACTGCCAGCACCGACATAATCAGCCGTTCCCGGGGAGTGATATCCTGCAGTGCTGTTACCTTATCGTTCTTAATCTCGCCATAAAACACCCGCTTCACCATCCACAGCGTATAGGCCGCCCCCAGAATAAGCGTGGTGGCGGCCAGAAATGCAATCCAGAAATTCGCTTTAAAGGCGGCCAGTATCACCATGAACTCACCCACAAAGCCCGAGGTGCCCGGCAGGCCGGCATTGGCCATGGCGAAAAACACGGCAAAGGCGGCGAACACCGGCATGCTGTTCACCACGCCGCCGTAGTCGGCAATATTGCGGCTGTGCATGCGGTCGTATAACACGCCGATCATCAAAAACAGTGCGCCGGAAATAAAGCCATGGGACACCATCTGCACCATCGCGCCTTCTACTGCCATACTGGCACCGCTGCTGTCGATGCCTGCGGTGTTGCCCCAGATGCGGAAAATAATAAACAGACCGAGGGTGACAAAGCCCATATGTGCAATCGATGAATAGGCCACCAGTTTTTTCATATCGGTCTGCACCAGTGCAACGAAGCCGATATACACCACCGCAATCAGCGACAGCGTAATCATCAGCCAGTCATAGGCGACACTGGCGTCCGGTGTGATCGGCAGGCTGAAGCGCAGAAAACCGTAACCGCCGATTTTCAGCATAATCGCCGCCAGTATAACCGAGCCACCGGTGGGGGCTTCCACGTGGGCATCGGGTAACCAGGTATGCACCGGCCACATCGGCACCTTCACCGCAAAGGCTGCGAGGAAGGCAAAGAAAATCAGACTCTGTTCCAGCATATTCAGTGGCAGATTATGCATATCCAGAATGGCAAAACTGCCGGACTGGTAATACATATAAATCATCGCCACCAGCATAAACACCGAACCGAAAAAGGTGTAGATAAAGAACTTGATGGTGGCATAGACACGCCGTGGCCCGCCCCAGACCCCGATAATAATGAACATCGGAATCAGCATGGCTTCCCAGAACACATAGAAGAACATCGAATCCAGCGCGGCAAATACGCCGTTCATTAAACCTTCCATAATCAGAAACGCCGCCAGATATTGCGAGGCACGTTTCTGTATCACCTGCCAGCCTGCCAGTATCACCAGAATGGTGGTAAAGGTGGTGAGAATAATCAGCGGCATCGACAGGCCATCAACGCCGAGATGGTAATAGATATCAAACGCGTCGATCCAGGCATGGCGCTCGACAAACTGCATAGCCGCAGTGCTGCTGTCGAAGTTAGTGTACAGACCCAGACTGAGAATAAAGGTCGCCAGGGAAACGATCAGCGCCAGACGACGTGAGCCTTCCGAGTCACCCCGGTCGCCGGACAGCAACACCGCGATACCGCCAAGTATTGGCAGCCAGACCACCAGACTGAGAAGGGGCCAATCTGCAAACATTATGATTTTATCCTGAAGTTATATTTCATTCGTTATGGCTCACAACACATCCACAAACAGATAGAGCAAGCCCACCAGGCCAAGAATCATGGCGAAGGCATAGTGATACAGCATGCCGGTCTGCATATGCCGAATCACCCCGGCGAACCAGCCCACCACCCGGGCGGAGCCATTCACCAGCAGGCCATCGATCAGCGCCGTGTCACCGGCTTTCCAGAAACCCTGACCCAGGCCGCGGCTGCCATCGCTGAAGACTTTTACATACAGTTCATCGATCCAGTATTTTTTATCCAGCATCCGGTAAATAAAGGCAAATTTCTGCTGCGCCGCATCGGCAATCGACGGCTGTTTCAGATAGATATACCAGGCCAGCACCACACCCGACATCGCCAGCAGGAACGGCAGCGAGAAAATACCGTGCTCCAGCATCGCCCATTGTCCGTGATAATTTTCCCCCAGCACCGCCAGCACATTGTGTGCATCGTTCACCTGAATGGACTGCGCAAAATAGTCACCGAACAGCATCGGTTCGATCGTCATCCAGCCGATAATGACCGAAGGAATGGCCAGCGCAATCAGCGGCAGGGTCACCACCCAGGGTGTTTCATGCAGGTGTTCGCGGGTGTGCTGATCCATGCGCTCCTTGCCATGGAACACCATAAAGTACATACGGAATGAATAGAAGGCGGTGATAAACACCCCCGCCATCACCATCCAGTACACAATCGAGGCGCCGGGCAGACTGGACTCGCCCACGGCAAGGATAATCGAGTCCTTGGAGAAGAAGCCGGAAAAACCGGGAAAGCCGATCAGCGCCAGTGAACCGATCAGCGAGGTGATCCAGGTAATCGGCATGTATTTACGCAAGCCACCCATCTTGCGCATGTCCTGCTCATGATGCATGGCAATAATCACCGAACCTGCGGCGAGGAATAACAACGCCTTGAAAAACGCATGGGTCATTAGATGAAACACTGCCGCCGAATAGGCCGACACACCCAGCGCCACTGTCATATAACCCAGCTGTGACAATGTCGAATAGGCGACTACCCGCTTGATATCATTCTGCACAATACCAATCAGCCCCATAAACAGTGCAGTGATGGCACCGATTACCATCACCGTGGCCAGGGCAGTTTCCGACAGTTCATACAGCGGTGACATGCGCGCCACCATAAAAATACCCGCGGTCACCATGGTGGCGGCGTGAATCAGTGCCGAGATCGGCGTCGGGCCTTCCATCGAATCCGGCAGCCAGACATGTAACGGCACCTGGGCCGACTTGCCCATGGCGCCAACAAATAATAACAAACACAACAGGGTGATCACCGACCACTCACCAAAACCAATATCGATGGTTTGTGTGGCCACCTGCGGTGCGGCAGCAAATACGGTTTGGTAATCCAGGCTGCCGGCATACATCACCACTGCAGCGATCCCCAGAATAAAACCGAAGTCACCCACGCGGTTCACCAGAAACGCCTTGAGATTGGCGTAGATCGCGGTTTCCTTTTTATACCAGAAACCGATCAGCAGATAGGAAATCAGCCCCACCGCTTCCCAGCCGAAAAACAGCTGCATAAAGTTGTTTGCCATTACCAGCATCAACATGGAGAAGGTGAACAGCGAGATATAACTGAAGAAACGCTGGTATCCCGGATCATCATGCATATAGCCAATGGTGTAGATATGCACCATCAGCGACACCCCGGTGACCACACACATCATCATCACCGTCAGATTATCAACCAGGAAACCCACTTCAAAACGCAGACCATCGCTCACCATCCAGGTGTACACCGAGGCGTTGTAGATTTCACCGCCCTCAAACACCAGATGATTAAAGGCAATCAGTGACAACACAAATGAGGTGCCCACCCCGGCAATGGTGACAATATGCGCACCGCTGCGTCCGATGGCCTTGCCGAACAGGCCCGCGATAATCGCGCCGATTAATGAAGCCAGTGGAATTGCCAGATAGATAGATTCCAATGTTTTATCCCTTCATCGTGTTGAGTTCTGTGACATTGATGGTCTGGCGATTACGGAACAGCACCACCAGAATAGCCAGACCAATCGCCGCTTCAGCCGCCGCCACGGTTAGAATAAAGAACACAAAAACCTGCCCCGCGCTATCGCCGAGAAAATGCGAGAAGGCAATAAAATTAATATTCACCGCCAGCAGCATCAGCTCAACGCACATCAGCAGCACAATGACATTTTTGCGATTAATAAAAATACCGGCAATGCTGATGGCAAACAGCACCGCGCTCAGGATCAGATAGCTGGATAATGGGATCATTGCCTGTCCTCCGACTTCATTTTCACCACGCGCAAACGGTCTTCTTTAAGCACCTGCATCTGTTTGCCCGGCGACTGGTATCGCGTATTCGGACGACGTCTCATGGTTAATGCAATTGCCGCAATGATCGCCACCAGCAAGATCACCGCCGCCAGCTCGAAGGCGTAGACATAGTCGGTGTAGAGCACGCGACCCAGGGTTCTGGTATTACTGTAGTCCGCCGCCTGGGGCGCAGGAATTTCAAATGCCTGCAGACCAAACTGCTCCGGCCCTACCACCAGCACCATCTGTACAATCAGAATAATCGCGATGGCAATGCCAAACGGCGTGTAGCGCATAAAACCTTCACGCATGCGGGCCACGTTGATATCCAGCATCATCACCACAAACAGAAACAGCACCATCACCGCACCGACATAAACCAGCACCAGGGTGATCGCCAGAAACTCGGCTTCCAGCAGCAGCCAGATCGCGGATGTGGCAAAAAACGTCAACACCAGAAACAGCGCCGAGTGCACCGGATTGCGCGCACTCACCACACCCAGCGCCGATACCAGCAACAGCGCGGAAAAGGCATAAAAGACGACCTCAAAAAAACTCATGTGTGAATTCCAGTCATATTTTTATTCAATGCTTATCAGCTGCCTCGCTAACCTGCCAATCAAACCCATCAGGGCAATTCACCAGGGCAACTGTTAATTCTGTCTATAGTTCTGCTGTATTTTATTTATCAAACAATCAACAGAACCTGATTACGCGTACAAGCCTAACGATAAGGTGCATCCGCTTCACGGTTGGCGGCAATCTGCTGTTCGTACTCGTCACCCACCGCCAGCAATTTTTCCTTGGTCATAATATTTTCACCACGGTTTTCAAAGTGGTATTCAAAAATATCGGTTTCCACAATCGCATCCACCGGACAGGCTTCTTCACAGAAACCGCAATAGATGCATTTGAACAGATCAATGTCATAACGTGAGGTACGGCGTGTACCGTCTTCACGTTCTACCGTATCAATCGTAATTGCCAGCGCCGGACACACCGCCTCGCACAGTTTGCAGGCGATGCAGCGTTCTTCACCGTTGGCATAACGGCGCTGCGCATGCAGGCCACGAAAACGTGGTGAAATCGGTGTTTTCTGCTCCGGGTATTGCAGGGTCATCTTGCGCTTGAACAGATAACGCCCGGTGACCATCAGCCCCTTGAACAGCTCAAGAAACAGAAAACTTTTTACATAGTGCTTAAGCAATCGCATATTCACCCCCTATCCTGCCGCCATGCCGCTTGCAGTGCCGGCAGCCACTGCCCAGGGACCCACCTGCATCACCACCATCACCGCTTCCACAAACAACCAGACAATGGTAACCGGTATAAAGACTTTCCAGCCAAGACGCATAATCTGGTCGTACCGGTAGCGCGGAAAAGTCGCACGGAACCACAGGAAGACGAAAATAAAGAACATGGTTTTTAAAATAAACCAGTGAACTCCGTTACCCAGAATGGCGTGATCTGCCAGCGCGCCAAACGGCGACATCCAGCCACCGAAAAACAGCAATGAGGTGAGCGCTGAAATCAGGATGATATTGGCGTATTCCGCCAGAAAGAACACCGCGAAAGCCATGCCGGAATAATCCACATGGAAACCGGCGACAATTTCCGACTCACCTTCCGCCACGTCAAATGGCGCACGGTTGGTCTCCGCCACACCGGAAATAAAATACACCGCCAGCAAGGGCAGTAACGGCAACCAGAACCAGGAAAAGAAGCCGCCGGACTGTCGGGCGATAATCTCACCCAGATTAAGACTGCCTGCCGCCATCAGCACACCGACCAGGGCAAAGCCCATGGCGATTTCATAGGCTACCACCTGCGCTGCGGAGCGCAGCCCGCCCATAATCGCGTATTTGGAATTGGAGGCCCAGCCGGCAATGATAATGCCGTACACCCCCATTGAGGTCAGCGCCAGAATATACAACAGCCCGGCGTTTAAATTGGCCAGCTGGGTACCTTCAAAAAACGGGATCACCGCCCAGGCTGCCAGTGCCGGCCCCAGGGTCAGGATGGGCGCGATCAGAAACAGGAAGCGGCTGGCATTGGTTGGAACAATGACTTCCTTAAACATCAGCTTCAGCGCATCGGCAATCGGCTGTAACCAGCCCTTGAAGCCAACCCGATTGGGGCCAAGACGCACCTGCATATAACCGATAATCTTGCGCTCGGCATAGGTCACATAGGCCACGCATAACATCAATGGCACCATCACCAGTAAAATATACAGCAGGTTTTCAGCCAGCACCTGCAACCAGTTGGGCAGGCTGTTCCAGATCTCCAGTGAAGTTGTCGTTATCCACTCCATCAGGCTTTCTCCAGCTCGATTGGTGCAAAGGTTTCTGCCATCTGCGTGCTGATATCCACTCCGGCAGGCAACCATACACAGCCATCCGCCAGACGCTCATCCAGTTTTAGCGTGGCATACTCACTGTGTGCCTGCTGAGTGACTTTGACTTTCCGACCCTCCTGCAAACCCAGCTGCTGGGCCAGCGCACTGTTTACATGAACAAAATTCTGCGCCGCATCCACGGTTTTCTGCAAGGCGGCTGCATGGCGCACCAGCGGATCCACCGCATAGATTGGCACTTCACCTACCCGCTGCAATCCACTGCTGGCGGTTACTTCAGCGACCTGAGCATCAACCGGCACAAGGTTATCCAGCTGCACATCGGCGCATTGCAGTTGCAGTTCGTGGCGCACATCATCCGAGGACAGATAATCAAAGCCTGACAGATTAAATAAATTACCCAGCACGCGCAGAATCTTCCAGCCGGGGCGCGCTTCACCCTGCGGTGTCACTGCACCCCTGAAACGCTGCCACAGGCCTTCTGCATTGACATAGCTACCGGACGTTTCGGCGAAATTCGCCAACGGTAGAATCACATCGGCGTAGTCCTTGATTGCGCTGTTTTGATAACAGCTCAGTGCCACGCAGAAATCCGCGGCTCTGGCCGCAGCCGTCGCCGCCGCCGGATTGGCCATATCAAATTCCGGTTCGATATTGAAGGTGATCAGTGCTTTTTTCGGCTGGCTCATCATCTCGCCCAGATGCGCGCCCGTCGATTCATTGCGCTGACCACAGGGGCCGCGCTGCGGCACACTGCCCGCCAGCCAGGCACCGGCGGTGTTTGCCGCTTCTGGCAGATAGGCAAATACCGCACCGGTTTTGCTCGCGATTGCGGATGCCAGCGAACGCAGTGCGGAAAACTGCGGATGTTGCTGTGCGATATTACCCAGCATCACACTGGCAGCATCGGCCTGAGTCAGCTCGTCTGCAATTGCTTTGTGTCGGTCGTCCACCTCCGCGGCATCAATCAATGCCTGCAGATTGGCCTGTTTAATATCCAGTGCGCGGGCAATTGCCGCCAGGTTACGCACCATGCCACCCGCATCGGATACCAGCTCCTGGGTCGTTTTAAAACGCCACTCGAAACGGCGCGGATTCACCGTGGACACCCTGACCTGATGATGACGGAAAGCCTTGCGGATGCGGTGTGCAATCAGCGGTTGTTCCTTACGCACATTGGAGCCGACCAGCAGAATCGCCTGCAAACGCTCGATTGATTGCAGGCTTTGTCCCAGCCAGGGCATCAGCGGTGCGGCATCCTGATCACTGAAATCGGTCTGTCGTAAGCGATGATCTATATTGTTACTGCCCAGCTTGCGGCACAGTGTCTGCGCCAGATAATGTTCTTCCAGAGTGGCATTGGGCGACATCCAGCAGGCCAGCTGCTCACCACCCTGCTGTTTGATCACCGACTGCAGACCATCCACCGCGAACTGCAGCGCAGTGTCCCAGTCGGTTTGCTGCCACACACCATCCTGTTTTATCTGCGGGGCGGTGGCACGGTCATCGGCGTAAATACCCTGATAGCTGAAACGATCACGGTCGGCGATCCACACTTCATTGATGGCATCATTCTCTCTGGGTACCACACGATTCACCCGGCCATCCAGGGTGTGAATAAACAGATTGGATCCCACCGAATCATGGGGTGACACTGCCGCGTGCTGCTGCATTTCCCATGAACGACCGGTGAAGCGTGACGGTTTGGCGGTGAGCGCGCCCACCGGACAGATATCAATCACATTACCCGACATTTCCGAGTCGACACTTTTTTCGATAAAGGTGCCGATCTGTGCACGGTCACCGCGGTCAGTCATGCCCAGTTCGCGCATGCCGGCAATTTCCTCACCGAAACGCACACAACGGGTGCACTGAATACAACGGGTCAGCTCGGTGGAAATGAGCGGCCCGATGTCTTTATCAAATACCACCCGTTTAACTTCAGTGTATTGCGATGTATCACCGCCGTAGCCGATGGACAAATCCTGTAACTCACACTCGCCGCCCTGATCACAGATCGGACAATCCAGCGGGTGGTTGATCAGCAGAAATTCCATCACTGACTTCTGCGCGGCAATCGCCCTGGGCGAACGGGTGTGCACCACCATGCCCTCCATCACCGGTGTCGCACAGGCGGGCATCGGCTTGGGGGCTTTTTCCACTTCCACCAGACACATTCGGCAATTGGCGGCGACAGACAGTTTGTCGTGGTAACAGAAACGGGGAATATGAATCCCCGCCTTGTCTGTTGCCTTGATCAACATTGAACCCTTGGGCGCGCTCAGCTCAACCTCATCAACTACAAATGTGACTACATCATCGGACATTATGCGCCTTCCACCATGCTTCGTTTATGTTCTATGTAGTATTCAAATTCGTGTCGGTAATGTTTGATAAAACTTCTCACCGGCATGGCGGCGGCATCACCCAGCGCGCAGATGGTGCGACCCTCAATTTTTTCTGCTACGTCATCCAGCTTGTCGAGATCTTCCGGCATGCCTTTGCCTTCCACTATGCGTGTCAACATACGGTATAACCAGCCGGTGCCTTCACGACAGGGCGTGCACTGCCCACAGGACTCGGAAAAATAAAAACGCGAGATGCGCTGTAACACCTTGACCATGTCGGTGGTTTCGTCCATCACAATCACCGCACCGGATCCCAGCATTGAGCCTGCTTTAGCAATCGAGTCGTAATCCATATTCAGCTGCAGCATGGTGTCTGCGGGTACCACCGGCACCGAGGAGCCGCCGGGAATTACCGCCTTTAATTTGCGTCCATCCTTGACACCTCCCGCCAGTTCCAGCAGCTCCGTGAACGGCATACCCATATTGACTTCAAAATTACCCGGCCGGTTGACATGGCCGGAGACAGAAAAACATTTCACCCCGCCGGAGTTTTCCACGCCAAAGTTTTTAAACCATTCCGCACCGTTACGAACAATGCTGGGCACAGACGACAGTGATTCAGTGTTATTAATGGTGGTGGGCTTACCATACAAACCGACATTGGCCGGAAACGGCGGCTTGAAACGCGGCTGGCCTTTTTTACCTTCCAGAGATTCCAGCAGAGCGGTTTCCTCGCCACAGATATAGGCACCGGCGCCGAGGGTCGGGTAAAGATCAAAATCCACCCCGCTACCCTGAATGTTTTGACCCAGGTAACCATGGGCATAAGCTTCTTTCACCGCCTGGGCAAAGCGTTCGTAAGGCTCATCAAGAAATTCACCGCGCATATAATTGTAACCCACGGTGGCACCAATGCAGTAACCGGCAATCACCATGCCTTCCACCAGTGAGTGGGGATTGAAGCGCAGTATGTCACGATCCTTACAGGTACCCGGCTCCGATTCATCGGAATTACAGACGATGTATTTCTGCATCGGCGCATTACGCGGCATAAAGCTCCATTTCAGCCCGGTGGGAAAACCGGCGCCGCCACGACCACGCAAACCGGACGCCTTGACGATATCGATCACTTCTTCCGGCGTCATTTTTTCCTGCAGAATTTTATTCCACGCCTGATAACCGCCCACCTTCAGGTAGTTTTCATAGGACCATGGCTGATCATCAAATTGCAGGGTTGCGTAGCAAACTTCGTTGGCCATGCTTACTCCAGCGCGTCTATAATCTCATCCACCTTTTGCGGGGTGAGATCTGTGTAATATTTATGGTCAACCTGCATCATCGGGCCACCGGCACAGGCAGCCAGACATTCTTCTTCTATTTTTAAATAGATGCGGCCATCCGCAGTGCTTTCGCCCAGTTTGATACCGAGCTTTTTCTGCAGATGCTCAACGATGCCCTCGGAACCCATTAACATGCAGGAAATATTGGTGCACACCGCCACATTGTGTCGTGCCACCGGCTCCAGCTCATACATCGAATAAAAGCTGGCCACCTCGTACACTTCAATTTTTTCCAGCTCGAGGTATTCCGCCACCGCATCCATCAGGGGTACAGTTAAAAAGCCGTTATTCTGATGCTGCACCGCGCGCAAGGCCGCCAGTAACGCTGACTTTTTCTTGTCGGCCGGATAGCGGCTCAGCCATTCATCAATCTCTTCAATGGTATGGGCAGATAATAAATTTTCGTTGCTTGTTGTACTCATTCCCATTACCTGTGAATTATCTGTCGATCTCGCCGAAGACGATATCCTGTGTACCAATCACCGCCACTACATCGGATAACATGTGCCCGCGGGTCATTTCATCCAGCGCAGACAGGTGCGCAAAGCCGGGGGCACGCACTTTTAGTCGATAGGGTTTGTTGGCGCCATCGGAAACCAGATACACACCAAATTCGCCCTTCGGATGCTCGACCGCCGCGTAGGCTTCGCCAGCGGGCAAACAGAAACCTTCGGTGAATAATTTAAAATGGTGAATCAGCGACTCCATATCGCCTTTCATCTGTTCGCGGCGCGGTGGTGTCACCTTGTGATCTTCCGCGATCACCGGGCCTGGGTTCTTTCTTAACCAGTCTATACACTGCCTGATAATGCGATTGGACTGGCGCATCTCTTCCATGCGCACCAGATATCGATCGTAACAATCGCCATTGGTGCCCACCGGTATATCAAAGTCCATGCGGTCGTAGACTGCATAGGGCTGCTTCTTGCGCAGGTCCCATTCAATACCTGAGCCGCGTAACATGGGGCCGGTAAACCCCAGCTGCAGCGCGCGTTCCGGCGAAACGATGGCAATATCCACCAGACGCTGCTTCCAGATGCGATTATCGGTTAACAGGGTCTCGTATTCATCAACATAACCGGGGAAGCGATTGGTAAAGTCCTCAACAAAATCCAGCAATGAACCGCTGCGGTTTTCATTCAGACGACTCACCTCTTTCTGGCTGTGCCATTTGGAAGCCTTGTACTGTGGCATTGAATCGGGCAGATCACGAGCCACGCCGCCGGGACGGTAATAGGTTGCATGCAGCCGCGCACCGGACACCGCTTCATATACATCCATTAAATCTTCGCGCTCGCGGAAGGCATACAGAAACATGGTCATCGCGCCCACATCCAGGCCGTGCGCACCAATCCATAACAGATGGTTTAACAGGCGGGTGATTTCATCGAACATCACGCGAATGTATTGCGCACGTTCCGGTACTTCTATGCCCAGCAGTTTTTCCATTGCCAGCACGTAACCGTGCTCATTACACATCATCGACACATAGTCGAGACGATCCATATAACCAATGCTCTGGTTATAGGGCTTGGACTCGGCCAGCTTTTCCGTGGCACGATGCAGCAGACCGATGTGTGGATCGGCTCGCTGTACCACCTCACCGTCCATTTCCAGTATCAGGCGCAATACGCCGTGCGCGGCCGGATGCTGAGGACCAAAGTTAAGTGTGTAATTACGAATTTCGGGCATCGGCTTAGTCTTCATCCTGCGCTTGCTGATAACGGTTATCGTCACGAATTACCTTGGGCACCAGCACCCGTGGTTCTATACTGACCGGCTCGTACAGCACGCGTTTTTTCTGCGGGTCGTAACGCATTTCAACATGGCCCGATAAAGGAAAGTCTTTTCTGAAAGGGTGACCGACAAAACCGTAATCGGTAAGGATACGCCGCAGATCGGGATGACCTTCAAAATGAATACCGTACAGGTCAAAGGCTTCACGCTCAAACCAGTTGGCACCGTTCCACAGCTCACACACCGAGGGCACCACCGGCATCGCATCATCTTCGGCGTACACACGCACGCGAATGCGCTGATTATTTTTAATTGATAACAGATGCATCACAGCCGCAAAGCGCTGACCCTGCTCTCCTGCCTGTTCGACCTCATCACCAAAGCGCAAACGGCCAGAGGTAGCCGGTTCAAAACCACGACTGAAGCCACTGCCAGTGGCATTGGTGTTCCATTCATCCCTGCCATAATTCAGGTAATCAACACCGCACAGATCGATCATGATTTCAAAAGCAAAGTCCGCATCATCACGCAGTGTTTTACACACCGCCAGATAATCCGCGGGGGCCACTTCGATAGTCACTTCACCCTGCTCCAGCTGATGCTGACGCAACTGACTGGCAAGGCGCTGTGTAAGCTGCTGGTAAAGTTGTTGAGCTTTAGTCATGTGAACACTTGTTTAACCCTAACGCGCAATGGTGCAGGTGCGTTTAATTTTGTTCTGTAACTGAATGATGCCATAGAGCAGTGCTTCTGCAGTGGGTGGGCAACCGGGCACATAGATATCCACCGGCACAATTCGATCGCAACCGCGCACCACAGAATAGGAATAATGGTAATAACCGCCGCCGTTCGCACAGGAACCCATGGAAATCACCCAGCGGGGTTCAGCCATCTGGTCATACACCTTGCGCAAGGCTGGTGCCATTTTATTGGTCAGGGTGCCCGCGACAATCATCACATCGGACTGACGCGGTGAGCCACGAAACAGAATACCGAAACGATCCAGGTCATAGCGCGAGGCACCGGCCTGCATCATCTCCACCGCACAGCAGGCCAGACCAAAGGTCATTGGCCACATAGAGCCGGTGCGCGCCCAGTTCACTACTGTGTCCACCTGCGTGGTAACAAAACCTTTTTGCAGAACGCCTTCTATTCCCATTCCAGCGCTCCTTTTTTCCATTCATAGATAAAGCCAATTACCAGAATGCCGAGAAACAGCCCCATGGATAACAGGCCAAACAAACCGATTTCATCCAGCACGATGGCCCAGGGAAACAGAAAGGCAATTTCCAGATCGAAAATAATAAACAGAATAGCGACCAGATAAAAACGCACGTCGAATTTTAGACGCGCATCTTCAAATGCGGGAAAACCACACTCATAGGAGGAATTTTTTTCAGGATCAGGCCTGCTCGGCGCCATCACAAAGCCACCCAGCACAATCATTGCCAGGCCGACAATCAGCCCCAGTGAGATAAAAATTAAAACCGGTATGTAATTTTCGAGCATCTGTGTTTTTCTCCTGCCACTAAAGACAAGGCAAGCTCTTGTAATTATGTATCTTTCGACTTTATTAAAAAAGCCTGGCTGTGTCATCACATATTATGTGTATTACAGGATAAGCAAGGTTTATCAGCCTGTTTGTTAATTTAATGAAAAAAACAAATTATCGAATCAATACCCACTCTAATTTAGAGTATTAACATTTTATAATTTGATTTCACTACTGCCAAACAGTGCTTTAACTAACGACTGCCTGAGCACACAATGCCATGCACACAACAATAGAGGCCTGAGTTAAAAAACAGACAACGCAACGCTGCCACGTGTTTTCAATTTAAATTGCAAAAACAACTGATACAAATCAGTAAGCTACGGCTGATTGAGATAGACGTTCCTGTGAAACTTTCCAGTGAAGATTTTCCTGAACATGATTCCGGAAAAAATTTATGAGAGTCGAGACATTCTATTCTTATTGTCTTCTTATTATGTATTTTATTACACCATTTTAATGGTGCCGATGGCCGGAGTCGAACCGGCACGGCTTGCGCCACTACCCCCTCAAGATAGCGTGTCTACCAATTTCACCACATCGGCTTTTACACAATGACGTGCTGTGTCAACCCTGACGGTGTTTGAGCATTTAACTCGCACTGCACATCCAGCACAGCGTATAACCCACTAAAAACTGACGCTTATTCCGATGCAGGCGGTATGTCACTGACCGGGGCATCAATCGCCGCAGGGATGTCACTGGGCGCGGCTTTAGCTGGCTGCTCAAGCCCACTTTCCAGCACTGAACCACTGGACACCGTGGCCGACTGCTGATTAGACGACAGATAGGCCAGACCCAGACTGGTAATAAAAAACAGGGTTGCCAGAATGGCCGTGCTGCGGCTGAGAAAATTAGACGCACCGCGTGCACCGAATACCGAGCCGGATGAGCCGCCACCCAGTGCGGCACCGGCGTCTGCACCCTTGCCGCGCTGCAGCATAATCAGGGTGATAATCACCAGTGACAGTAACACATGAATAACCAGAAGAATTGAAATCACGAAATAGAATTCCTTAAACGATAAAAACAGCTATAAAAACTGATCAGCCCGCAGCCTGGCAGATACTCAGAAAATCAGCTGCTTTAAGTGACGCACCACCAATCAGGCCACCATCAATATCCGGCTGCGCCATCAACTCCGCCGCATTTCCGGGGTTCATTGAACCACCGTAAAGAAGACGCAGACCGTCTGCGACATCGGCATTCAATGCGGCAATTTTACCACGAATAAAGGCATGCACTTGCTGCGCCTGCTCGGGGCTGGCGGTTTTGCCGGTACCAATCGCCCACACAGGCTCATAGGCAATCACGCCATCGGCCAATGCCTCCACGCCTTCCAGCGCAATCACCGCATCAATCTGTCGCGCACACACCTCATTGGTGATACCGGCTTCACGCTCTTCCAGTGTTTCGCCAATACAGAAGATCGGCTTTATACCATTACGGCGTGCCGCCGCAAAGCGTTTCGCAACCAGTTCATCCGACTCAGCATACAGTGCACGGCGTTCGGAGTGACCAATGATCGCATACTCGCAGCCCACATCCTTCAACATGGCGCCGGAAATTTCACCGGTAAACGCACCTGCATCCTGATCACAGACATTTTGCGAACCCACCTTGATGGCTGACCCGTCGGCTGCACCGGACACGCGGGGGATATATACCGCAGGCGGACAAACCACCACTTCAGCTTTATTGACTGAACCCAGGCCATCTTTAATACCTGCCATAAGTTCTTTAACTGAATCACTGGAACCGTTCATTTTCCAGTTGCCGGCTACCATTGGCTGACGCATCGAGTGGACTCCAAATTGATATTTTTAAAGGCCGCACAGTTTATAGGCGCAGCCCCTCAGTTGCAAGACCAGGGTGCCTCTGAATAACGATGACATATCTCTGGCTTACAGGTGTGTTCGCAATCAAGGCGGCGCTTTGAAAGCAGGCTGAAGCCTGGTGAAAAGCGGCAACGCAGAGTGCGGGCACACCTGTAAGCCCCGAAAGGCGAGGCCTGAAGCGCACATCTACGGTGTTGTGTGCTTGTAAAGGCCAATGTATAAATTAAGCCATTCACTGCGAAACGCATGTAGCTGCACGCTTCAGGTCTCGCAGAGACATATCAGTATTATTCAGAGGCACCCTGGATCCCCGCATACTGGCGTTTAAGTCGGTTTATTAACGCGTTGACTAGCAGGATGGGGACAGTCGCAAGGCGTCCTGCCTCCCGCTGAATACCGCACCTCCTGTGCATAAATAAAGGCCACATGATTATTACCATGCGGCCTTTTTCTAACGCAGTGGACAGGCAGGCTGGCTCTAGGCCGGGCTGGCATGCTCCATTGAGGCAGACACCGCATCGGCGATCTGCTGTGCATAGGCGGTCACCTGTTTTTCTTCTTCACCTTCGACCATCACACGGATCAACGGCTCGGTACCCGATGGGCGCAACAATACCCGACCCCTGCCATTCAGCTGCTGTTCCACCTCGGCCACCACCTTCTTCACACCCGGCTCGTTGGACGGGTTGGTCTTGACCGGCAACGGCACATTGATCAGCACCTGTGGCAACATGGTCATAGCGGACATTGCCTCGCTCAGGGTTTCTCCACTTTCAGCCAGATAGGCCATAACCTGCAGCGCCGAGACAATGCCATCCCCGGTGGTGGTTCTGTCAAGACAGATAATATGCCCGGAATTTTCCCCGCCGAGGCACCAGCCGTTTTGCTTAAGCGCTTCCATTACATAGCGATCACCGACCTGGGTACGCTCGAACTGCAGCCCGAGGTTTTTAATTGCCAGCTCAAGCCCCATATTGCTCATCAGGGTACCCACCACACCACCGCGCTTATCTCCGGCCGCCAGGCGGGCACGGGTGATGATATACAGAATGCCATCGCCGTCGATAATCTGCCCCTTGCTGTCCACCATCATCACCCGATCACCATCGCCGTCAAAGGCGATACCAATGTCGGCGCGGTTCTGCAACACCGCAGCGGCCAGCGTGTGGGGATGGGTGGAACCGCAGTCCGCATTGATATTCAACCCATTGGGCTTGTCGCCAATCGTAATCACATCGGCGCCCAGCTCGGTAAATACACTGGGTGCGATATGGTAGGTGGCGCCATTGGCACAATCCAGCACCACCTTGAGCCCCTTGAATGAGGTCCCCACCGGAATACTTGCCTTGCAGGCTTCAATATAACGCCCCTGGGCATCTTCAATTCGCTCGGCCTTGCCCAGCTTGGCGGAATCGACAATCGCCATTTCATTTTCGAACATGGCCTCGATTTCGTCTTCGATCTGGTCTGACAGTTTTCCGCCTTCAGAGGAGAAAAATTTCAGACCATTATCATAGAAGGGATTATGCGAAGCGGATATCACTATACCGGCGGATGCCCGCAGGGTACGGGTGAGATAGGCAATGCCGGGGGTTGGCATAGGACCGAGTATTCGCACATCCACACCGGCGGCGGATAAACCGGCTTCCAGCGACGCCTCGAACATATAGCCGGAAATACGCGTGTCCTTGCCGATCACCACCAGGTTATTGCCGTGACTGGCCAGCACCTTGCCCACAGCCCAGCCCAGTTTCATTACCGCCTGCGGCGTCATTTGCCCGCTACCCACCCTGCCGCGAATACCGTCAGTGCCAAAATACTTCTTTGCCATTACTTAATGTCCGTTTAGATGCTTAATAATTAAATTTTATAATTTATACCCGGTTACACCGGCCTGAAACCGTCTGTACCGATTGCGAATAGCCTGCAGTATAGTGCAAGTTGCGGGCTCACGCCGCGTTAGTCGTTAGTCGTTAGTCGTTAGTCGTTAGTCGTTAGTCGTTAGTCGTTAGTCTTGGGTCTTTGGTCTTTTTTGACTGAACGACTAAGGACTAAAGACTAATGACCCGCCTCAGGCGTGCTGCATGGCGCTGCACACCTTGAGCGCATCCACGGTGGCTTTAACATCGTGCACGCGGAACAGCCGCGCCCCCCGGTCCCAGCACAAAACCGCTGCCGCGACACTGGCATACAGCCGCTGGTCCACCGCCGCCTCGCCCAGAATTGCTGCAAACATCGATTTACGCGACAGCCCCACCAGTAACGGGCTGCCCAGCGACTGTAACTGATCCAGCTGTTTCAGCAGTTGTAAATTATGCACAAGATCTTTACCAAAACCAAAACCCGGATCCAGCAGTATACGCTCCTCACCAATGCCCGCCGCCATTGCAGCCTGTTTACGCTGCTGCAGAAACTCACTCACCTCTACCACCACATTCTGGTAACTCGGGTTATTCTGCATGCTGCGCGGCTCACCCTGCATGTGCATCAGACACACCGGCACACCCAGCTCGGCACAGGCCTCTAGCGCACCGGGAGTACGCAGTGCGGTCACGTCATTAACCAGATTGGCACCAGCGGCAACCGCAGCGCGCATTACCTCGGGCTTGCTGGTGTCGATGGAAATAATCACATCGGAACGCTGGCGCAGCGATTCAATCAACGGAATCACCCGTTGCAGCTCATCTTCCACAGAGACCGCCTCGGCACCGGGCCGGGTCGACTCGCCGCCCACGTCAATAATCTGTGCACCTTCAGTCTGCATCTGCAGGGCATGCTGCACCGCCACATCAATCTGCTCGAAACGCCCGCCATCGGAAAAAGAATCCGGCGTGGTGTTGAGTATACCCATGACAATGGGCTGATCGGTTGCAATTAACTCACATAAACTGGTTGTCATTTTATTTTACTCTGAGGATTCACTGCGCTTACCCTGCTGGCTGTTTTGAAAAAGAAAACGCGAATGAACGTATATGGACTCCACCTATTTTACAACGCTAATTTTGCATAAAAGTGTAAACTGCTAACGTATATACGGCTTCTTATTGAGGGCGCTACCCTCTAGCCTTCGATGTTTGCGCACCCACCCTCCT
>Ga0209475_10000416_pt1 | contig 92948 bp, 70 predicted proteins | sample tdDd471_FD_187128 | JGI IMG/M metagenome (GOLD analysis project Ga0209475, IMG submission 187128) | Marine sediment microbial communities from the Atlantic coast under amendment with organic carbon and nitrate - tdDd47.1 (SPAdes)... | ecosystem: Environmental > Aquatic > Marine > Coastal >... | reverse complement strand
TGGGATTATTTTCATTTATTAAAGATGCAGGAGCCAAAGTTTTTGGAATAGGAAAAACACGTGCCGAAGAAGCTGCAGATAAAGCAGCAGATGCAGCCGAAGCCAAACTGAACTCAGAAAAGGCAGCAGCCAATAACCTCATGGAAACCGTTAATGATTTACAATTGGAAGTTAAAAACCTAAACATTCATATTTTGGACGACAAAGCTACCATTACTGGAGCAGCTTACGACCAAGCGACCAAAGAAAAAGTGGTTTTGGTAGTTGGGAATTCTAATGGAATAGCTACTGTAGACGACCAGATGACGGTTGAAAACCCAGAACCAGAAGCGCAGTTTCATACTGTGGTGAGTGGTGATACCTTAGGAAAAATAGCTAAAAAATATTATGGAAATGCCATGAAATATCCTGTTATTTTTGAAGCTAACAAGCCCATGCTTAAAAACCCAGATTTAATATATCCTGGACAAGTACTGCGTATTCCTGCTTTGGATTAAAATTTTATTATACAATAATAGTAAAAACGTCAGCTTTAAGAAGTTGGCGTTTTTTTATGCGAATTAAAAAACAGATCGAAGAAATGTATTTAAAACTTAAGGCTTATATTTGCTGCTTCAATAATAAAAACAATAAAACACGAATGATGAAAAAAATAATGATGATAGCCTGTCTGTTCTCAGCATATTTAGTAAACGGACAAGCTTTTACTGGATCTGGAGATCAAAAAATGCAAATTGGAGCTAGTTTTCAAGAACATGCAACCGGACTTTATATGAGTTACGATTATGGCTTGGGCGAGAATTTTTCCATAGGTGTGGTATCTTCGTACGCCTTAGGGGTTGCAAGTGTTACTGATGCTGGTTTTGAGGATCGTTTTGACGTAAAAGCACGTTTTAATGCCAACATTGGAAGCGTTTTAAACATTGATGAAAATTTTGATTTATATCCTGGTATCAATTTTAGTTTAAAGAATTTTGGTGGTCACGTAGGAGCAAGATATTTCTTCTCCAAAGGTTTCGGACTGTTTACGGAAGCAGCTTTCCCTATTGCAAAATACAATAACGACGACTTAACCTATGCTGAAAAATTAAACAATCAGTTTACCTTTAATGTTGGTGCTGTTTTTAATTTGAATTAAAAGCAAAACCTAAATGTAAAAGAGATTTTAAATGCCTTAGAACCAATTATAGTTTTAAGGCATTTTTTATTAATCTTCCTATTTCTTGCCCAACCAGTTTTCTCTATTGGCTTTTAGTTTTTTATCTGCCTCCACTAAAGAAATGGTATAAGAGGTATCGGCCAAAAGCGTTAACTTAGTGGTTTTGGTTTTTCCAAAACGTTCAAAAACCACCTCAACTTTATCATTCACTTTATAGGTATTTAGTAAGTCTTTTAGGTTTGTGTCTTCAGTTAGCTCTGTGTTGCCAATCTTTAAAAGTTTATCTCCTTTTTGAAGCCCAGCCTTATAAGCAGTAGAGTTATTTTTGGGATTGCTCATTAATTTGCCATGTCTTACAAAGGCACCAAAAGCTACTTTTGTGGTGTCTTGGCTTAGTAAAACACCAACCGTTTTGAAAAGCTGTTTAAAATCTGGCATCTCAGAGTTGTAAATATAATTGTTAAAAAACCTGTTCCCAAAGTCTTTTCCTGCATACTCATTTAAAGTCTGGTTTAGGTTGTCTATAGTATAGTAGGTTTGGGTTTTACCATAGGTATGCCAAACCAGCTTCATATAATCGTCCAGGTTTAGGTTTTTTTCCCTTAAGGACAAATCCAAAGCCAGGCCCAACATACTTCCATAAGAATAATAAGAAATAAAAGTATTTTCCCTATTGGTTTCATCAACCGATTTGGCTGCATCCACAAAAGGCGCTTGATAGCTCATTTCAATTGGATTGAAATAATCGCGACCAGGAGAATCCCACACATAATTAAAAGTACCTGTTAAACCAGTAATGTATTTAGCTTGCGAGATAACTCCTGCCCGACATAAGGTTAAATCGTCGTAATAGCTTGTAAAACCTTCTGCAAACCAAAGTTCACCACTCATGTTGGCTTCTTCAAAATTAAATGGTTCCAAGGTTTTAGGACGAATACGTTCCACATTCCAACAGTGAAAGAACTCATGCGAAACGGTTCCAATATTTTGGTCTATGCCACCATTTGCCAAACTACGTGTGCTCACTACATAAGTGGAATTTCTATGTTCCATACCATCTCCATTGGCATTAGGCATATAACAAGCTAAAAAAGTATATTCGCCATAATCGTAAGTTGGCAACTCGCCAAAAACAGCTTTTTGTTGTAGAACTACCTTTTTTATGTAATTAAAATATGTGTTGATGTCTGCTTCTGAGGCTGCATCGTCATGAAGTACCAATGTAATGGTTTGGTCTTCTACTTGAAAAGAACGCATGCTATAGTTGGCAATTTCTGTAGGGCTGTCCATAAAATACTGCAAGTTTTTTGCATGGTAGGTAGTGCCTTCCAAATGTTTTAATTGTGTAGCAACCTTCCAGTTTAAATCTTCCCGAACCTTAAAAGTCACTTGCATTTCGTTTTCCGACAACTCAGGCACATACATAAAAGTAGCAGGCATGTTTAAGTGCGCATGTGTTTCATCTACTTGTGCATAGGTGCCATCGCCATGATTTGCAAACAAGGTATACCTTACATGAATGGTGCCATCGTGTCCCGAGACATTCCAAACATACGGGTTTGGGCGTGTGGTTTCCAAGACCTTTCCTTGGCTGTCGGTTACTTTTACATTGTAAACGTTTTTGGCAAATTCATGAATGGCATAACGCCCTGGAGACGACCTTGCCATTCTAAAGACCACCTTATCCGATTGTAAATCTGTAAAAGTGGCTTGAATACTAGCTTCGTGATGTACAGCATTTTCAAATGAAATAACATAACTTGAGGATACTTGGGCTTTTACCAATATTGAAAAAAGGAATATTATTAAGAGTAATTGAAATTTTTGCATGGAAGTAAATTTAAGGTTGTAAGATACGATGTTTTTTACTTCCGAAAATAGACCAGCAAGGTTTTAAAAACATTATAGGTCTTTCGTATCTTTGAGGTATGTTCCCTAAAAAACTTCAAGACAAAATAAATGAGCGTAAAACCCATAACATGTTGCGCACATTGGGCAGACAACATCATTTGATAGATTTTTCTTCCAACGATTATTTAGGGTTTTCAAGCTTGAAGGAGATTTTCGACATGACACATCGTTATTTGGAAACCAGTAACCTTGCCAGAAATGGCGCTACTGGCTCCCGTTTGCTGTCTGGAAATTATAAATTATATCAAGAGGTAGAAAACACCATTTCCGAATTCCACCATTCAGAATCTGCTTTGATTTTTAATTCAGGATACAATGCCAATTTAGGTTTTTTTGCTTCAGTCCCTCAACGTGGTGACATTATTTTATACGATGAATACATTCACGCATCCATAAGGGATGGAATTGGCATGAGCCATGCAAAATCCTATAAATATAGGCATAACGATTTAAAGCATCTGGATGAGATGCTAAAACGCTTATCTACAGACAAGGCAGGAGTTCAGCATAATCCATCTGTAATTTACGTGGTTACCGAATCTGTTTTTTCCATGGATGGCGATGCTCCTGATATTGCTTCTTTAATTCACATAAGCAAACAACACCAAGCCTATCTTGTTATAGATGAAGCCCATGCAACAGGTGTTTTTGGTAAAAATGGCGAAGGGTTGCTTCAGGAATTGGGTTTGGAAAATGAAGTTTTTGCAAGAATCATCACCTTTGGAAAAGCCTTGGGAAGTCATGGAGCAGCTATTTTGGGAAGTAAAGCTTTAACCCAATACTTAATAAACTTTGCAAGACCCTTTATTTATACCACAGCACTACCACCTCACTCCTTAATGACAACCAAATCGGTTTACATCGAGTTGCCAAAAACGCATGAAATCTCCAAACTAAAAGAGAATATTACCTTATTTAAAGAGGAAATCTTAAAAAACAACTTGCAAAATCATTTTATAGAGAGTCAATCAGCCATACAGAGTTGTTTGATTTTAGGTAACGAAAACGTTAAAGCCATCTCAAATCAGCTTATAAAAAAAGGATTTGATGTGAAACCCATCCTGTCACCAACTGTTCCAAAAGGAAAAGAACGATTACGTTTTTGTTTGCATAGTTTTAATTCTGAAACAGAAATTAAGGAAGTCATCCAGCTTTTAGCCAAACTTTTAAATATATGACAGAGACATTTAAAACCATTGCCAGATTTCAGTATTCCTCTGAAGCACAAATCATAAAAGGACGTTTGGAAGCTGAAGGTATTGACGTGTTTCTTTCCGATCATTTAACCATAGATACAGACCCATTGATAAGCAATGCCATAGGAGGTGTCAAGTTAAAAGTGTATTCACATCAAAGCGAAGAGGCCATAAACATTTTGGAATCCATCAGAACATATTCCATGGACGATGAAGGAAACTCCATAAACTGTCCCAATTGCCAAAGCCAAAAAATAGAACTCTTTTCTACAATTAAAGATGCCAAATCATTAATATGGTTTATTTTTGGTGTCCTGTTTTCGGGGCTTCCATTTTATACCAGGCACAAGTATCGATGTGAAGCTTGCCAAACCGAATTCGATTTAAAATAAAACTCGCATGATCAGGATTTTAATTATTAAGCTTGAACAGGAGTTTTATAAAACCAAATGAAACACCCATGATTAAACTTAAAAACACAAAGCAGGATGTTAATTGGGTGTTCCATGTGACAATTAAAAAACAACAAATATTAATACATGAAACAATTATAAACTCATGAAAACCTATTTTGTAACGGGAATCTCAACAGAAGTTGGTAAAACCATGGCTTCGGCCATTTTAGTGGAAGCCCTTCAAGGCGATTATTGGAAACCCATTCAAGCTGGGGAATTGGATCATTCAGACACTCATAAGGTGGAACGCTTGGTGTCCAATAAACAATCCAAATTCCACCCAAACAGCTTTGCATTAAAAACACCCATGAGTCCTCATGCAGCAGCAGAAATAGAAGGTGTTTCCATAACTTTAAAAGACATTAAAGCACCAAAAACCAAGAACCACCTGGTTATTGAAGGCGCTGGAGGCTTGCTGGTACCAATAAATAATACACAAACCATTTTAAACCTTATAAAACCAGAATACCATGTTATTGTGGTTTCAAGACATTATTTAGGAAGCATCAATCACACACTGTTAACAGTAAATCTGTTGAAAGAAAAAGGCTTTCAGGTGTCCCTTATTTTCAGTGGAAACGAACATAAAACAACCGAAGCCATCATCAAAAAAATGACAAAAGTTCCAATTATAGGAAGAATAGACGAGGAGCCTTACTTTGATAAGAATGTGGTTTTGGAATATGCAGAAAGGTTTAAAGATAATCTGTAATTTTTGTCATACTAATTGGTATCAGTGTTACAAATCAGTAAGAAATTAGTTGTTGGACATTCTGGATAACTGTAAAAAACTTTAAAAGAACAAACCAAAATTATGAGATGCTGACACCAGTTCAGCATAACGCTTATGACACTAAAAGAACGGGATAAAAAACATCTTTGGCATCCATTAACGCAACACAAATTGCATCCAGAAGCCATTGCCATAACCAAAGCCAAAGGTTGCGTGTTAACAGACGAAGATGGCAAGGAATATTTAGATGCCATTGCATCTTGGTACACCTGCATGTACGGACATTGTAACGAGTATATTACCAATCGGGTTTCTGCACAAATGCAGCAGTTGGATCAGGTAGTATTTAGTGGGTTTACACATGAGCCAGCAGTTAAATTATCGGAAGCTTTAATCCAGGTTTTACCAAAAAATCAAAACAAATTGTTTTTTAGTGACAATGGATCCACCTCAGTTGAAATAGGTATTAAAATGGCTTTGCAATTTCATTTTAACCAAGGAAAAATATGCAACACCTTAATTGCTTTTGAAAATGGCTTTCATGGCGATACCTTTGGTGCCATGAGTGTGTCTGGATTATCGGTTTACAACGGTCCTTTCGAGGAGTTTTTTTTAAATGTGAAACGAATCCCTACACCCAATGGAACCAATCATGACACCATAATAAACTCTCTTCGTAACATTATAAAAAACCATAAAGTAGCAGGCTTTGTTTACGAACCTTTGGTTCAAGGTGCTGCTGCCATGAAAATGCACAATGCTGAAGGTCTAGAGCTTATTTTAAAATTTTGCAAAAAGAACAACATTGTAACAGTAGCTGATGAAGTGATGACTGGTTTTGGTAAAACTGGAAAACACTTTGCTTCAGACTATATGGAAACCAAGCCAGACATTATGTGTTTAAGCAAAGCTTTAACTGCTGGTTTATTGCCTATGGCCATCACATCTTGTTCGCAAGATGTTTATGATGCTTTTTATAGCGATGATATTGGCAAAGGCTTATTTCACGGACACACTTATTCTGCAAATCCATTAGCCTGTACAGCTGCTTTGGCAGGCCTGGAGTTGTTGCAATCAGAAGACATGCAAAAGAACATCAAACGAATTACTGCTTCACACGAAGCTTTTAATTTACGTATAAAACAACATCCCAAAGTAAAATCTACCAGACAGAGAGGCGTTATTTTTGCTCTGGATTTAAATACTGAAATGTCCAGGTATGGTAATTTAAGGGACAAACTGTTTCAATTTTTTATGGAACAGGGTGTTTTCCTTCGTCCATTGGGAAATACCATATACATTCAAGCGCCTTATGTAATTTCAAATGCACAATTGGAAAAAGTCTATCAAACCATTGAAGAAGCTTTGTCAATAGTTTAAATTTGCAAGGTTCATGGAAAAATGAAATCTCCACTCAACTCGTTTCAGTGTCATATATTAGGTATGCAAATAAGTTACAATTACATATTAAATAAATGAAGGAATCACCAATATTAATCAAGCAATTGCAAGGGAAAAGCAATTGAAGAATTGGCATAAAGAGTGGAAATTAAATTTAATTGGAAAGTTACATCCAACTTTAAAAACATTAAATTATCAATAAAAAAATGAGATGCTGAAAACACTGTCTGTTAACAGGCAGTAGTTTAACATGACAATATAATGATTCAACCTATTTCCATAACCAGCTTATCAAGTCTATCACCTTTAGGGAAAACCCCTGAAGATATTTGGCAAGCTTATAAAAATAAACAGCATTATTTTTCTACCAAACATAAAAATTTAGTTGCAGAACTCCCAGAGGAGTTAAAAAAGGAAATCAAAAAACTTAGGACTTCAGATAGCAAGTACAAAGCTTTGGATGATACCGTTTTGTTTGCTATTTACACCGCAAGACAAGCCGTAAAACAAGCAGGTTGGCAAACAACCGATAACTTTGGAGTCAATATTGGCTCTTCAAGAGGAGCTACGGCACTTTTTGAAAGTCATTTTGAGTTTTTTCTTAAAAAAGACAAAGTAAAACCCTTAAGTTCGCCAACAACAACTTTGGGCAATATTTCTTCATGGGTAGCTCACGATTTACAAACTCAAGGCCCCGAAATTTCACATTCCATTACCTGTTCTACAGCATTACATGGATTATTGAATGGCATTGCCTGGATACATTCTGGTATGTGTAACAAGTTTTTGGTTGGAGGAAGCGAGGCACCTTTAACCCAATTCACCATCGCTCAAATGCAAGCGCTTAAAATTTATTGCCATTCGGAACAAAGTGAAGAACTTTACCCTTGTCAAGCTTTAAATTTAAATAAAAAACAAAATACCATGATTTTGAGTGAAGCTGCCTCCATGGCTTGTTTGGAGCAAGGTCATACACCCAATGCCTTGGCAAAAATTATTGGAATAGGTTTTGCCACTGAAATCTTGGAACATAGCGTTTCTCTTTCCACTGAGGCCATCTGCTTCCAACGTTCCATGAACATGGCTTTAGGAAACCTTGATCCCAACCAGGTAGATGTAATTGTAACCCATACCCCAGGAACCATTAAAGGAGACTTGGCAGAATTCACTGCTATTAAAAAAGTGTTTGGCGATAAACATCCAGCTTTAACCTGTAATAAGTGGAAATTGGGTCATAGCTTGGGAACCAGTGGCATGCTAAATTTGGAGATGGCTTTAGGCATGTTACAACATCAAGAGTTTATTTCCATACCATATTTAGAGCAAGAAACACCAAAAAAAATAAAGCATGTTTTAATAAATGCAGTTGGTTTTGGTGGTAATGCTGTATCTGTGTTATTAACGAAATAATTATATTTACCTTTATAAATCTTACTTATGAAACATTTGTTCTTTTTTCTTAGTTTACCCATTTTGAGCTTTTCACAAGTCGATCCAAACATTTTTCAAAAATTCGAATCCAAATTTTATGAAATAGATGGTTATAAAATCAATGTAGAAGTGTTAGGCGAAGGCGACCCTATTTTCTTTTTACCAGGAGGACCAGGAAATTCCCACGATTATATGCAAGGGAATTTCGGACAATACTATAAAACCAATACCGTGGTTTTTTTCGATTTCTTGGGAAGGGGAAAAAGTGATGATGCCAAAGATGTCTCAGAATATTCCGTTGAAAACGATGTAGCACTTATTGAAAAACTAAGACAGGTTCTTGGTTATACTAAAATCTCATTGGTTGGGCATTCCTACGGAACGGTTCCTGCTCAGGCCTATGCTATAAAATATCCAGAACAAGTGGATAAAATGGTCTTGATTAATGGTTTTCATTCTGGAGCCATGTGGCAAGCCAATTGCGATAGCTACAATCATTATGCTAAAACCCATTTCCCCGAAAAATGGAAACAAGTCGATTCCCTTCGTGCTCTAGGCTATGTGTCTAGTCAAGAACCGTTAAAAACGGTTTATGGCAATTTTCCAACCAAATATATTTATTACCACAATACCAGCTTAAAACAAAACGTACCAAAGGAAAACTATAGAGGTTGGGCTAATGATGTGTATGTGGAAATTATTGGTCGGGATGGCGATTTTGATGTATCTGGAAGTATGATCAACCAAGATTACAGGCAACAATTAAAAGATGTTAAAGCAAAAACCTTAATTATAGCAGGCAGATACGATGGTGTTTCCACTCCAGAGTTTGCTGTGCAGTACAAAACCTTTATGCCACAAGCACAGTTTGTAATGTTTGAGCAAAGTGCTCACAATCCGTATTTGGAAGAACCAGAAAAATTTTATGGGCTTTTTGAGAGTTTTTTCAATATAAAATAAGTTATTTTTGAACCATACTTGAAACTAACAACATGAGTAAAATAAGACACAACTGGACCAAAGAACAGATTTTAGAGATATATAACAAACCTATGATGGAACTGCTTTACGAAGCAGCAACCATACATCGTTTACATCATGATCCCAATGTGGTTCAGGTGTCCACCTTGCTTTCCATTAAAACAGGAGGCTGCTCAGAAGATTGTGGCTACTGTCCTCAAGCTGCACGTTACCACACCAACATAGAGGGCAACGATTTAATGACTGTTCAACAAGTAAAAGCACAAGCCTTACGTGCTAAAGAAACGGGAAGTTCCAGAGTATGTATGGGAGCAGCATGGAGAAACGTAAAAGATGGTGAAGAGTTTGACCAAGTTTTGGAAATGGTAAGAACCATTAATAAACTGGATATGGAAGTATGCTGTACCTTGGGAATGGTAACCGAAAACCAAGCCAAGCGTCTGGCCGAAGCTGGTTTATACGCTTACAATCATAATTTGGACTCATCGGAAGAATACTATAAAGAAGTGATTTCCACACGTGGTTATCAAGATAGGTTAGATACCATAGAGAATGTTCGTAAAACCAATGTAACGGTTTGTTCTGGAGGAATTATTGGTATGGGAGAATCTGTAGAAGACAGAGCAGGTATGCTTGTGGCTTTATCCACTTTAAATCCGCAACCAGAATCCACACCTATAAATGCTTTGGTTGCAGTGGAAGGTACACCTTTGGAAGATGAAAAACCCGTTGAGATTTGGGACATGATACGAATGGTTGCAACAACAAGAATTGTCATGCCAGAAACACAAGTGCGTTTAAGTGCTGGAAGAACTCAAATGAGTCGGGAAGGTCAAGCTATGTGTTTCTTTGCTGGAGCAAACTCCATTTTTGCAGGAGATAAGTTGTTGACTACGCCAAATCCAGATGTGAATGAAGACATGAAAATGTTTGAGCTTTTAGGAATGAACCCTCAAAAACCGTTCACCAAAAAAGTACAACCCCAAACAGTTGAGGCTTCAGACTCGCAATATCAAGCCCTGGGTGAAAAACCAAGATGGACCAGGCCAGACCATAAAATAGAACGCAACGAAATTGCTAAAGAAAAGGCAAAAACTTTCAAGTAATGTATGGTATTTGTTTTTTAACCTCTTAAATAATAGATGTTGAAATTGAATCTTCAAGATATTCCACGTGAAAAATCTATCTCTAAAGAAGATTTTTTAAAGCGTTACTTTAAACCGCAAAAGCCTGTGGTTATAGAGCAATTTATTGAAGATTGGCCAGCTTTTTCCAAATGGAACCTCAATTATTTTAAAGACATAGCAGGAGACAAAACCGTTCCTTTGTACGACGATAGACATGTATCCTGCAAAGATGGTTTTAACGAGGCTCATGCAAAAATGCCTTTAAAGGATTACATAAAGTTGCTTCAAAACGGTTCTACCAAATACCGTATTTTTCTCTGGAACATATTAAAAGAAGTACCACAGCTACAAAACGATTTTAACTATCCAGATTTAGGGTTAAAACTATTAAAAAAACTCCCAATGCTCTTTTTTGGAGGAAAAGATTCCTACACCTTCATGCATTATGATATAGACTTGGCAAATATTTTCCATGTTCATTTTGAAGGAGAAAAAGACATTATTCTTTTCGACCAAAAGCAAAACAAATTTTTATATAAAATCCCTCATTCCTTAATAACAAGGGAAGATATTGATTTCTCAAATCCAGATCTTGAAAAATGGCCTGCTTTAAAACAGGCAACAGGTTTTAAAACTACTTTAAAACATGGAGATATGCTGTACATGCCTGAAGGTTACTGGCATTATATGAAATATGTAACCACAGGTTTCTCGTTGAGCTTGAGAGCCATTCCTAGAAACCCATTTAATTTAAGTAAAGCCATATACAATATTTTGGTGATGCGTTACTTTGATAATGCCATGAGACGTATAAAAGGCCAAAAATGGATTGAATGGAAGAATGAACAGGCTGTGATTAGGACTACAAAACAAATTGGAAAGTAAAAAAACACTTTCAATTTATTGCATTTCATCGAAAAACACTGTTGTTTAGACCTTTTTTAGATTTTAAAATTTAACTTGTTGTTAAATATCCCAATTAAAAAACCTACTTATGAAAACAAAATTACTCACACTTATCTTTATTGGTGTTTTATGCCTACCTTTTTTTGGACTTGGCAAGACACATTTAGACACCAATCCACACACACACACAATCCCAAGTGTTGTGTTCTATTTTTTTCCAACTAGCCTTTCAGGTTTTAATTATATTCACGGCTCTGGACCATCTGCAGCTCAATCGTTTCAAATTAACGATGTGTTGGCTTTAGAGAGATCTTATACCATTAATGCTTCTTTAGGTTATGAAGTGTCTTTAGAGGCTAATAACAATTTTACCAACATGCTCATCATACCTAATACCATAATAGATTCGGGTCCAGTAGATGTATATATAAGATTGAAATCCAGTATGCCTGTAGGAATTCATTCTGGAACCATACACATCTTTGCTCCAGATCCAACAGATACCAGACAGCAATTCAGTAATCAGGTAGATGAAATTATCAATGTTGAAGGAGAAGTTTCCAGAAAGGAAACCATATGGAATGGTAGTACCTGGAGCAATGGCATCCCAAACCTTGAAACCATTGTTACTTTATCTGGGAATTATGAAACTTCCTCAAATTCCGACTTATTGGCTTGGAGCCTGAATATTGATGCAGGTAAAACCTTAACAGTTGATAACAATACCTTTGTTAAAGTAAAAACAGACGTTATTGTGGATGGACAAATAATTGTAGAAACCCAAGGCGCTTTTGTTCAAGTGGAAGACTCTGGAGTATTTACTTTGAAACCTGGAGGACTATCAACGGTAAATAAAACAACCTCCCAGTTAGTAAATTGGTACGACTATACCTATTGGAGCTCTCCGGTAAGCAACACTACGGCAAACCAAGCATTTGCAAATTCCAATAGAAGATATTGGTTTAATGCCCAAAATTATTTGGATGTATTAATGGAAACTGACAATGGGAACACCTATGTTCCAGGGCATGACGATGTGGATGATAATGGTGACGATTGGACCAATCTTGCTGGAACCGATGTTTTGGTTCCTGGAGTTGGGTACGCTGCCACACAAAAATCTGCTGGATTTGTCTCTGGGAATACTTACGATCATAATTTTGATGGACCTTTAAACACAGGAACCATTACAACACCCATTTACTATAATGGAGATAATGGTGACAGCGATTGGAATTTTATTGGGAATCCATATCCTAGTGCCATTGATGTGGATGCCTTTTTTGCCGAGAATAGCTCTGTAATAGCTGGTTCCATTTATTTCTGGTCTCATGCTTCTTTGCCAGATGCCACAAATAATGGAAACGAAGTTTATAATTTTAATAGTGATGATTACGCAATCATTAATTCTGGAAGTGGAGAAATAGCTGGAGGAAAACCAATCATTCCCAATAGGTATATTCCTTCTGGACAAGGCTTTTTTGTGCAAGGTTTAACAAACGATGATGTGGTTTTTAATAATAGCATGAGAGTGGCAGATAACACAAGCAATTCCCAATTTTTTAGAACTGAAAATCAAGCCAATAAACTCTGGGTAAGCTTGTCATCTGATAATGGTGCATTTAACCAAGTGCTTATGGCTTATGTTCAAGGAGCTTCTAACGGGAATGATGGACTTTCCTATGATACACCAAGAAATTTATCCACAGATGCTGCTGCCATAATTTATACCTTTATTGAAAATGAAACTGAAAAAATATACGCCATTCAAGGAAAAGCAGAAAGCAGCCTGACCTTAGAAGAGGTGATTCCTCTTGGCTTCTATACCTCAATAGACGAAGCTACATTATATACCTTTACATTGGCTAAATATGAAGGTGATTTTTTACATAACAATACGGTTTATTTAAAGGACAACTATCAGAATATAACACATAACCTTACAAATTCAGATTATGTGTTTACTTCTTCAGTTGGAGAATTTAATGATCGTTTTGAGATTGTTTTTCAAGAAAACACCCTATCTATACATTCTCTGGAATTGAAAAACCAGTTAAGTATTATTGAGCTTGGAAATAATGAATTCACATTTAAAACCTCTAATATGCATCCTGTAAAAAGCCTTGAAATTTATGATGTACAGGGTCGAAAAGTTTATGTTTTGGATGGTTTTGAAAATTCCGCCACCTATAGTTTGCCAGCCTTACATAAAGCAACATATATAGCTAAGGCAACAATGGATAATGAGGTAGTTGTTACCAAAAAGATGTTAAAACGCTTTTAGTGTTTATAAGAGTAATGTTATTTAAAAGCGCAGCCAATTGGCTGCGCTTTTATTTATAGAAATTCATTTCATCCAAATATTCCCATACATGTTCTGGTAGCATAGGCTTTACATTTTTACCAGCTTTAATGGATTTTCTTATAAATGTAGATGAAAGTTCCATGATGGGAGCTTGAATGTGATGTATTTTTTCGTGACCTTTAAATTGAGTTTCTACAGTCCCTTCAGACAGACGAGGATAGGTGTAAATATGGTACTGTTCCAGGATAAGTTTGTAATTTTTCCACTTGTGAAAACTCTTTAAATTGTCTTCGCCCATAAGCAAGCTAAATTTGTAATCTGGAAATTTTTCTTCCAAATAGGCTAAGGTATTTATGGTGTAATTGGGTTGAGGTAAGTTAAATTCTATATCGCTAGGACTTAAGGAATCATAATCTTTGGTAGCTCTGTAAACCATTTCCAGGCGTTGGTAATTGTCAAGTAAGGTACTTTTCTTTTTAAATGGATTATGAGGTGTCACCACAAACCAGACTTTGTCTAAATCGCTGTGTTCCACCAAATGATTGGCAATAATCAAATGTCCAACGTGAATAGGGTTAAAAGAACCAAAAAACAGTCCTATTTTCATTTTTTAAAGCGTTTTGTTATGTAAAAAATTATCCACCAAAGTCTCGGCTTCCTGTAAAGCTTTTTCTAGGTTATCATTTTCTATAATAACATCAAACAAAGGAGCAGTGGCAAGTTCGGCAGACGCTTTGGCAATGCGCATATTGATTTTATCTGCACTTTCGGTTTGGCGTTTTTTCAATCTTATTTTAAGCTCGTCTATACTTGGTGGTTTAACAAAAACCGCTAGAGTTTCTTCTGGGAATTTTCGTTTAATACGCAAACCACCAGACACATCAATATCAAAAATAACATGTTTGCTTTTTGCCCAAATACGTTCCACTTCGGTTTTTAAAGTACCATAAAAGTTATCTCTGTAAACCTCTTCCCATTCCAGGAATTCCTCGTTTTTAATTTTTGTTTTAAACTCTGAAGCAGATAAAAAATAATAATCTTTTCCATGTACCTCATTGCCTCTTTTTTCTCTGGAAGTGGCAGAAATTGAAAATTCCAAGTTTAAGTGGTCTTGTTTTAAAAGGTGTCTCACAATGGTTGTTTTTCCAGAGCCTGAAGGAGCAGAAAATACAATGAGCTTGCCTTTGTGTGGATGTTTGTTTGTCACGAATAATTATTTAATTTTTGAACTTTGAACTTTAAATCTACAACACATTTAAAAGCTGTTCTTTTATTTTCTCTAGTTCGTCTTTCATTTGTACCACAAGTTTTTGCATAGGAGCATAGTTGCTTTTAGAGCCAATGGTATTTATTTCCCTACCAATTTCCTGACCTATAAAACCTAGTTTTTTTCCATTGGAATCGTCTGAACTTAAAGCAGCATTAAAATAATCCAGATGGTTTTTTAGACGTACTTTTTCTTCGGTGATATCAAATTTTTCAATGTAAAATACCAATTCTTGTTCAAATCGGTTTTCATCCACTTTTTCTTTCAACTCTTCAACACCTTTACGCAAACGTTCCCGGACACCTTCTATACGCTCGGGATCCATGGCAATAACTTGTTCCAATAAGGTTTCAATATTTTTTAAACGAATTCTAAAGTCTGTTTCAAGTGCTTTTCCTTCGTCCAATCTATAGATGTCAATATTATTTAAAGCCACATTTATTTCATTTAAAATAGCTTGCCATTCGTCTTCATCAATATCGTCCCTTTCTGTATTTAGGGCATCAGGAAATCGAACAGCCATTTTTAAAAGTTCGGTTTCGTCCCCATCCACAATATCTTTCAGTTGCTTGATGTATTGTTTTATAACGGTTTTGTTTACCTGTGTGGTGGTTTCTTCACCAGTAATTTCAACATATATGGAAAAATCTATTTTTCCACGTTCCAATGTGTTGGCAATAAGTTTTCTTAAAGACAGTTCTTTTTCTCTGTAAATAGAAGGCATTCTGGCATTCAAATCCAGATTTTTACTGTTAAGGGATTTTATTTCTATGGTAATTTTTTTGTTTGGCAATTGTAAAACCGATTTGCCATAACCTGTCATGGAGTGTATCATAAACTTATTTATAGTATGTTACAAAGGTAGGTAAATATTGAGGTTTAGAAAACACTAATTTTGTTATGCGTGCATAATATAAAAATGTAAATTTGTTCTTTTAAAAACAGATGCAAGATGTACAAAAAACAGTTTGAAATTAGATGGAGTGATGTAGATGCCAACAGGCATTTGGCCAACAGTGCTTATACTAATTTTATGAGTCATACCAGAATGGCCTTTTTGGTTGAAAATGGTTTTAGTATGAAAACTTTGGGTGAATACCATATTGGTCCTGTGGTGTTTTATGAACATATGTATTATTTTAAAGAAGCATTTTTAGGACAGCAAATCGTGGTTGGTTTAGAGGTTTCTGGCTTAAGTGAAGATGGGATGTTTTTTAAATTCGATCATAATTTTTACAATGAAAAAGGAGAAAACATTGCCCATTGCGAAATGCTTGGTGCTTGGATGGATCTTAACTCCAGAAAGTTAACCAAATTGCCGGAAACCTTATTGGCCATTAAAAACACCTTCCCAAAATCTGATGCTTATAAAACCCTTACAAAAGAAGACACAAGGGTTTCTGGCAAAAAACCGGTTCATTTAACGATATAGTTTGGGTTTTTTGGTTACCAAATAAACACCTGTAAAAATTAAGCAAGCAGCTACAATTTTAATTAAATTCATAGTGTCGCTTCCCATTAATAAAGCAAAAATACTGGCAATTACAGGTTGTATATATAAAAACGTACTTACAGTTGAAGCTTTTAAATGCCTTAAGGCAATTGGGTTTAAAAGATAAGTGGTGAAGGTTGCCCCTACCACTACAAATAAGACTGAAAACACAATATATGGTGAAAAAGAAGTCCAGGCTATGGTAGAAAATTCGCCATATCCAAAAGGCAGAACCAAAATAAACCCAAACAAAAACAACCATTTTATAAACGTAAATGGATGATATTTGCTGGTTAGTTTTTTTATAATAATAAGGTAAATACTATAAGAAACAGCATTAATAAATACCAGTAAATTTCCAAGAGGAATATGATCTGCTACGTGAGTGGATTTGCCGTAAACCGATAATACTATAGCACCTGAAAAGCCGAGTAAAATCCCTATAATTTTTAAACCGGTAATTCTTTCCTTTAAGAAAAAAGCAGACAAAACCAACACCACAATTGGAACTACCGTCATAATTACAGAGGCATGGATGGGAGTTGTATATTCAAGACCTTTAAAGAAAGTTAACATGTTTAAGGCAATACCAAAAACAGAAGCAAAAAACAGTATGATAAAATCTTTGGGTTCTATGCGTTGTTTGGGAGTAAATAAACTTAAAATCCAGAATAAAATGGCTGCTCCCAAAACACGTATAAAAATAAAACCGAAAGGTTTTATAAATCCATCGTCAATAACATCGTTGGCAAACGTAAAGGTAAAACCATAAATAACCTGCACCAAAAACACAGCAATAAGCGCAAAAATCCTGGTTTTATCCATGTATGGCTTCTTTGGCTAGTTGGATTGTTTTTTTGGAATTCCCAACAAAAATATGGTTGTTGTAAACAATTACAGGGCGACTTAAAAAAGTATAATGTTCCAAAAGATATTGTTTGTAATCGGCTTCTTTCAGGTCTTGATTTTTTAAATCCATTTCTTTGTAAAGCTTGGCTCTTTTACTAAAAAGGGCTTCATAGGAGCCAGCCAACTGTTTCATTTCTTCAAGTTGCTTAACAGTAATCTCTTCGTTTTTAATGTCTTGTAAAACAAACCCGGAAGGTAGGTTTAGTTCCTTTAAAATACGTAAGCAAGTATTGCAAGTTTTTAAATAATAGACCTTCTTCATTTTATGCTCACGTTAGTGAGTAACTTTTGTGTTAACATTTATTTTCTCTTGACAAAGAACGTCCATTTTTATTGAAAAAATAATTACTTTTAATAAAAAATAACAAGATGGATTGGGCTTTTGACATTACAAACAAAAATAGGGCAATATTTAAAACGTTTTTAGAAACCTTCACTTTAGAAGAACTCAACAAGGTTCCCAAAGGCTTTAATAACAATATTATTTGGAACATTGCACATACCATTGTCACTCAGCAATTGTTGGTTTACAATTTGTCTGGATTGCCAATGCTTTTAACAAACGACATGGTAGAAAAATACCGAAAAGGCACCAAACCGGAACAAGATGTTACTTGGGCTGAAGTGGATTTGATAAAAGGTTTGCTGTTTTCTACCATAGAAAAAACAAAAGAAGACTACAACAATAACGTATTTGAAACTTATAATGAGTACACGGTTACTACCAAAAGCACTTTAACAAATGTAGATGAAGCCATAGATTTCAATAATTTTCATGAAGGCATTCATTTAGGTTATATCTTGGCGCTAAAACGTGCTCTATAAATAGTTTAATGAAGTCTGTAATTCTTCCCATGGAATCTGTATTTCAGTCATTCCAGAAGAATATGGAGCTATTTCATAGGTGTTGTAAAGCAAAATAACACCTTCTTCGTTAAATCCAATATTTTCGGGAAGTGTAAAATTATCTGGTTCAAAATACAGGTCTTTTTTATCTGCAATTTCCTCATCAAAATACGTTTTGGCAATCTTGGTAAATGCTAAATAATCTTCAAACAGGTCTTCATTTTTCAACATTTTACCTGTTTGGGCATTAAAATTCAAAAAAGAAACATTTAAGTGTCCATGAGCACCACCAGTGTTCATGTATGTTGTAATGGAGAGTGAAATAACATCCGCAGATTGGTACATGACTTCACCATCTATTTGAGCTTCCCATGCGATAATGGTTTCAGGAAAATCAGTCTTAAAAGATTCGTACTCATTGTTAAAAGCATCAATACTTTCTTCTATGGTTTTTAAGGCTGGAGCTTCAGTATCTTTTATGTTTAAAGAATTTATAACATGCTGATGGATGGAAGAATTAATGTTTTTGGAAATATCATCGTTTCCAGAAGCTTCTGGTATGTGAATTTCAAGTAGTTTATTGTTTGTTGTAGTTTTGGTAACTTCTTGAAACTCCACGGTTTTTTCCTCTTTACAAGTTTGTGAGATTAAAGAAATGATGATGGCATAAATAAAAATTTTAAAACGCATGGCACTAAAGGATTAAGATGATGTTAAAGGTAGTTATTGCATTCCAATAGACCGAATTAAACAGTAACTTTGTATGAAATAATTTTTTAATTTGTAATGGTAAGCTTTACCCATGCATTTTTAATGAACTTTAAATAAGAAAGCAAACAGGTTTCTTATTGGCTTAAAACTTTACAACCCATGAAATTCAACACCAAAACAATACATGGAGGCCAACAACACGATCCAGCATATGGCGCTGTTATGCCACCTATTTATCAAACCTCAACTTATGCTCAATCTACACCTGGAGCACATAAAGGTTACGAATATTCCAGATCCCATAACCCAACTAGAACAGCCCTGGAAAATGCTTTAGCAAGTCTAGAAAACGGGAATTATGGACTGGCTTTTGGTTCTGGTTTAGCTGCCATAGATGCTGTGTTAAAACTGTTGCAAGTAGGCGATGAGGTTATCTCTATAAACAATTTGTATGGAGGGTCCTATAGGTTGTTTACATCCATATATAAAAAATTTGGGATTAAGTTTCACTTTATTGGGATGCAACAAGCTGAAAACATAGAAGCTTACATCAACGAAAATACCAAACTTATTTGGGTTGAAACCCCAACCAACCCAATGATGAACATTATAGATATAAAAGCTTGTGCAACCATAGCAAAAAAACACAAATTGCTTCTGCTGTTGATAATACTTTTGCAACCCCTTATTTGCAACAACCATTAACTTTGGGTGCGGATATTGTCATGCACTCTGCAACCAAATATCTTGGTGGTCATAGCGATGTGGTTGTGGGAGCTTTGGTGGTAAAAGATAAAGACTTGGCAGACAAACTTTACTTTATTCAAAACTCCAGTGGAGCCATTTGTGGCCCTCAAGATAGCTTTTTGGTTTTACGAGGCATTAAAACCCTACATGTAAGAATGCAGCGTCATTGTGAAAATGGGAAAGCAGTGGCCGAGTATTTATCCAACCATCCCAAGATAGAGCACGTGTATTGGCCTGGATTTGAGCACCATCCAAATCATGCAATTGCAAAAGCACAAATGAAAGGTTTTGGTGGAATGCTGTCATTTTCTACCAAAGGAAATAATTTTGAAGAAGCCATTAAAATTGTTGAAACATTAAAGGTGTTTACCTTGGCAGAATCTTTAGGAGGTGTTGAGTCTTTGGCAGGACATCCTGCAAGTATGACACATGCCAGCATACCCAAGGAAGCGCGTGAAAAAACAGGGATTTTAGACTCCTTGATAAGGTTAAGTGTTGGCATTGAAGATATAGACGACTTGATTGAAGACTTAAAACAAGCTATAAATTAAACCAAAAAAAACCAAGAACATGTCTTGGCGTCTTATGTGTTTTAAAATTTTAATCCAGATAATAAATATATCCAAAATTCAACCAGATTAGCCAATCGTTATATTTGTTAGAAGATAATTGATGGTTTAAACCGTCTATCCAGTCACTTCCATAATACTGCCATCTCAAATCCAGCATCAAATCAGATAGAGGAGCTAACTTATATCGAACTCCAATACTGGTTACCACAGACCAAGTACTCCCTTTGGAAGGGTCTATAGAACCAGGTTCCCAAGCACTCCAGAAATTGTTGGCATTGTTAATGTTTCCATCTACAATTCCTGTATCAGGATCCATAAAATTGGTATATGCCTTAGGGTTGTACGATGTATAATGAACTCCTAAACTCACAAAAGGCGCAAACCTGTAAGCAAAAGCCATAAAGTCTCGAATACTTAAAGGAAAATATTCTAATTGCATACCAATATCAAAATTATTGGCTTCCCCAGTGTGGGCTCTTAGTTTGGCAGCATCAACCGAATTTCCATCAGCCCATTGCCCATGATGGTCTAGCTTGGTTTTGTTAAAGGAAATCTCACTTCTTAATTTGAAATGATCGTTAAAATAGGTGTCTGTAGAATAACAATTACAATCTGCTCTGTAAGCAAAATTGATGTAATGTACAATACCTATTCCATATCCTGAGTTTCCATAATTGGTACCTTCATCATTTCGAACTCCAAAATCCGATCGAAATTGAACAGGACCTACTATGGCTCCAATTTCATGTGAAAATCCAAGTTGAGAAAAACTTGACTGAATTCCAATAAGTAGGAAAAAGAATACGGTTAACTGTTTCAAATTGCACATATAAGCATTCGATAATTAGAGCATAATAATAAACAAATATATAAAAACTCGACCAACTACCAAATAAATCGGATAAAATGCAAATTACAGGTAGTTTTTTACTTTAATAAGCTAAATCTAATAATTTATTCTCCAATAAACATTGTGAAAAAACAAAAAATAATAATTAATTTTTAAAGATAATGTATATTTGCTGAACAAATTAACAAATTACACAACAGTATTAAATTTAAATTAAATGAAAAATAAAATAGATGCTTTTCTAAGTCTTGTAAAGGAAAAGAATGGGCATGAACCGGAGTTTTTACAAGCTGTACATGAAGTGGCAGAAACTGTAATTCCATTTATAGAAGCGAATCCTAAATATCAGGATAAAATGTTGTTAGAGAGAATGGTTGAGCCGGAACGCACAATAATCTTTAGAGTGCCATGGATTGACGATCAAGGAAAGACTCAAGTAAATAGAGGGTTTAGGGTAGAGTTCAATTCTGCTATTGGACCTTACAAAGGTGGTTTGCGTTTTCACCCATCTGTAAACCTAAGCATTTTAAAATTTTTAGGATTTGAACAAGTATTTAAAAACTCGCTTACAACCTTGCCAATGGGTGGAGGAAAAGGTGGAAGTGATTTTGACCCTAAAGGGAAAAGCGATAATGAAGTTATGCGTTTTTGTCAATCGTTTATGACAGAGTTATTCCGTCATATAGGTCCAGATACCGACGTTCCTGCTGGAGATATAGGAGTTGGTGGAAGAGAAGTTGGATATATGTTCGGACAATATAAAAGATTAAAAAACGAATTTACAGGTGTCTTAACAGGAAAGGGTATCTCTTTTGGAGGATCTTTAATTAGACCAGAAGCTACAGGTTATGGCTGCGTGTATTTTGCCAAAAATATGTTGGCCACAAAAAATGATACGTTTCAAGGAAAGACTGTGGTGATTTCTGGATCTGGAAACGTCGCACAATTTGCATGTGAAAAAGCCACAGAACTTGGAGCCAAAGTAGTAACCTTATCGGATTCTTCAGGATTTATTTACGATGCTGATGGAATTGATGCAGAAAAATTGGCTTATGTTCAAGAAATCAAAAATGTTAGAAGAGGTAGAATTAACGAATATCTTGATAAATACCCTTCTGCAACCTTCCATGAGGGAGAGAGACCTTGGTCTGTAACCTGTAATGTAGCTATGCCATGCGCCACTCAAAATGAATTAAACGAAGCAGAAGCACATATGCTAATAAAAAATAAGGTTCAGGTAGTGGCAGAAGGTGCTAACATGCCAACCACACCTGAAGCTATTACAGCTTTCCAGAATGCAAAAGTGATGTTTTCTCCAGGAAAAGCATCCAATGCAGGAGGTGTGGCAACTTCCGGATTGGAAATGAGCCAGAACTCTTTAAGGCTAAATTGGACTAGAGACGAAGTGGATGCCAAGTTAAAACAAATCATGGATAACATTCATGAGTCTTGCGTTCTTTATGGTACACAGGATAATGGTTATATTGACTATGTGAAAGGAGCGAATATCGCTGGATTTGTTAAGGTGGCAGATGCCATGTTGGCACAAGGAGTGGTATAATTTCCTAAATATAAAAATGAAAAGCTTCCAAATTGGAAGCTTTTTTTTGTTCAATTTATATGTTTTTATTCTAAAACTCGTTATATATAGATATATTTGAAAAGTTTTTAAATGACTATGAATATCAGAAACTACCTAATTTTAATCTTCTTGTTTCCAGTATCTTTAATGGCCCAGGATTATTCTGCGTTATGGAAAGGACACTTTTCCTACCTAAATGTAAAGGATGTCACACAAGGTAATGGTAAAATATACGTGGCTGCAGAGAATGCTGTGTTTTCTTATGATCTTATGTCCTCTGAAATGGAAACACTTACAACTATAAACGGACTTTCAGGTGAAGAAATCTCAACCATTCATTATAGCGAAGCATATCAAATGCTCGTTATTGGCTATGCAAATGGACTTATAGAAATTGCTTTGGAAGATGACAGCAATATTTTAACAATTGTCGATATTTTGGATAAACCAACCATTCCTCCTAATGACAAAAGGGTTAATCATTTTGAAGAATATAATGAGCTGCTTTATATAGCCACTGATTATGGTATTTCAGTATACGATATGTCCAGACTGGAATTTGGGGACACCTATTACATTGGTTCTGGAGGTTCTCAGTTAAGGGTTAAACAAACCGCTATTTCTGGAGGCTATATTTTTGCTGCATGTTTAGATGGTGGAGGCTTAAAAAGAGCCTTGGTGAACAGTGACAATTTAATAGACTTTCAAGAATGGCAAACCGTAACAGGAGGTAATGTCATTGCTGTAGAATCTACAATGGATGATAGAATTTATATCATTAAAGCAAATAGACAGGTGTTTGAGGTTTTAGATACTTCCATAAATTCAATAACAACCATACCAGATCCAATTTTAGATTTTAGTGAATCCAATAACAATCTTTTTGTAACTACTAAAAATGAATCTTATTTTTTCGACAATGCTTTTAATGAAATAACCGTTGTACCAATACTTCCAGATTACCCTACTGAATTTTCTGTCACAACTTTTGATAGTGAGTATATGTATATTGGAACTACAGATTATGGTATTTTAAAAATAGCATATGCCAATCAAACAGATATAACAGAAATACATCCAGACGGCCCTTTAAGAAATAATGCCTTTGCCATACAAACCATTCCTAATAATCTTTGGGTTTCCTATGGAGACTACAACTTAACGTATAATCCTGCTCCAATTAGGCAGTGGGGTTTTAGCCACCTTATAGATGAATCCTGGGTAAATGTGCCATTTGATAGTGTTTTAGGAGCCAGAAATTTAAATAAAATAGCTGTAAACCCATTTAATAACCAACAAGTATTTATCAGTTCCTTCTCAGATGGATTATTAGAAGTAAATAATGATACTCCAGATATCTTATATGATGAGTCCAATAGTGCTTTACGATCCCTCGTGATTCCCAGTGCACCTAATTATAAAAGTATTAGGGTCAGTGCCTCTAACTTCGATTCAAATGGAGTCTTATGGACCATGACAGCTCGTGTTGCAAAACCATTGGTATCCTATGATCCAAACTCAAATCAATGGGATAGTTATGATTTTACAGATTTAATTCCCGATGCTTTAGAAGGCGAATGGGGTTACAGCGATATTGAAATTGATGCTAATGGTACCAAATGGATTGGAGCTTATAAAAATGGACTTATAGGCTATAAAGATGGTCAACTTAGAGGGTTGTATTCCGAAGAACAAAACATGCCTACAGCATTTGTTTCTTCACTGGCCATTGATAAAAGAGATCAAATCTGGATTGGTACAATTAATGGTTTAAGGGTATTGTACAATACGGCAGGTTTCTTTACCGATCCAGCAATAGAAGCGCAATCTATTATTGTATTGGATGATGGATTGCCACAAGAACTTTTATTTCAAACCTATGTGTCTGACATCGAGGTGGATGGTTCCAACAACAAATGGATTGGAACTATTGGTGCTGGATTATACTATTTTTCATCAGATGGCCAAGAAACCATTTACCATTTCACAAAAGACAACTCCCCTTTGCCAACAAACAACGTGGTAGATGTTGCCATTGACCAAACCAACGGCATAGTTTACATTGCTACAGACAAAGGACTGGTGTCTTACGGATCCGGTGGTTCAGAGACCATGACTACCTTAGAAAATGCCTTTATTTTTCCAAATCCAGTAAGACCGGATTATAACATGAATGATAAAAAAATTCAAATAAGAGGCATTACCGAAAATATGAATATTAAAATTACAGATATAGAAGGTAATTTGGTAGCAGAAGCTCAATCCAACGTAAATACCAGATATAGAGGTTATAATTTAGAGATTGATGGAGGTTCGGCCTATTGGAATGGAAAAAACCTAGGGAATAACTCTGTTGCCTCTGGAGTGTATCTTATCATGCTATCCGATTTGGATTCTTACGAAACAAAGGTGCTTAAACTAATGGTGGTGAGATAATGCTAACAACTACAAATGCCATTGTTTTATCAAAGATAAAATACAGGGATAACGATTTAATTGTTAAATGTTATACTCAAAAATATGGTCTTGTAAGTTATTTGCTTAGAAACGTATCCAGTTCTAAAAAAGGAAATTCAAAATCTGCCTATTTTCAATTGCTTTCCCAATTACAGCTAGTCACTTTGCACAAAAACAATAGGTCTTTGCAAGAAGTTAAAGAGGTTAAGGTGCACTATCTGTACAGTAATTTACAAACCCATGTAATAAAAAGCGCCATTACTTTTTTTTTGGCCGAGCTTCTAACCAGCACCTTAAAAGAAGAAGAATCAAACGAACATCTTTATACCTACCTGGAAACCACTTTGCAATGGTTGGATACCCATAACCATTATGCCAACTTCCATTTGCTGTTTTTACTGAAGCTCACCAAACATTTAGGATTTTATCCTGAATTACCACAAAACAACGAATCTTGGTTTAATTTGGCAGAAGGAACCTTCCAACATCACAAAACAAATATGTATGCAGTTTCAGGTGAAAATATAATTCTCTTAAAACACCTCTTGGGCATAAATTTTGATAAGTTAAACACGATTAAAATCAATTCAAATCAAAGACAGTCTTTTTTAAAAATGATGCTTTTATATTTTGAATTGCATCTGGAGGGGTTCAGAAAACCTCAATCCATGGAAATTTTTAATCAAGTATTTAATTCATAAATTTTTAACTAACCAACATGAGATTGTTTTTAACAATAGGTCTCTGGCTCTGTATTGTCATACCTGCTCAAGCCCAAGAAATTAAAGTATTAGAAAGTGAATCTAGGCTACCCGTTCCTGGTGTAACTATTTATAACCAAACTAAAACCATAATGGTGATAACAGATTTTGAAGGGATGGCCTCTTTAAATTCTTTTACAGACTTTGAATATCTTTATTTTGAAGATTTACTCCACAAAAAGTTAAAAATTAAAAAAGAGACCATCATTGCCAACAACCATACGGTTTTATTGGAAGCCAAAATTGAAGGTCTGGATGAAATTGTTATTTCTGCCTCTAAGTTTGAACAAAACAAAAGAGACATTCCTCAAAAAATTATTGGAATTTCTGCCAAGGAAATCCAAATCTCAAATCCACAAACCAGTGCCGATTTGTTGGAAAGCTCTGGGAATGTGTATATCCAAAAAAGTCAGTTAGGAGGAGGAAGCCCTATGATTAGAGGTTTTTCAACCAACAGATTGTTGCTTACCGTAGATGGTGTGCGAATGAACAACGCCATTTTTAGAAGTGGAAACCTTCAAAATGTCATCTCTATCGATCCGTTTACCATACAAAACACAGAAATTACCCTTGGAGCTGGTTCTGTGGTTTATGGTAGTGATGCCATAGGAGGTGTTATGAGCTTCTATACCAAAAAACCACAAGTGTCCTATTCAGACAAGCTGTATTTTAAAGCCAATGCTGTTGCTAGATATGCAACGGCAAACAAAGAAAAAACAGGTCATCTGGATTTAAATTTCGGTCTCAAAAAATGGGCGTTCTTAACCAGTGTTTCATATTCCGATTTTGACGACCTAAGAATGGGAAGCCATGGACCAAACGATTATTTAAGACCAGAATATGTGGTAACCAATAATGGCCAGGACCAAATAGTGTCTAATGACAACCCTAAATTACAAGTGCCAACAGGTTATGACCAAATAAACCTCATGCAAAAAGTACGTTTTGAGCCACAAGAAAACTTAAGTTTCGATTTAGGTGTAACTTATACAAAAACATCGGATTACTCAAGATACGATAGGTTAATTAGGTATCGTGGAGATGATTTACGTTCAGCAGAATGGTATTACGGCCCACAGCAATGGTTTATGGGTAACCTGCAAATGACCAAAATAAGCAGCAGTTCCAATTTATACGATAAAATTCAAACAACTCTAGCCTATCAAAATTTTAAAGAAAGCAGAAACGATAGGGACTATCGAGATGTGATGAAAAGCATGACAGAAGAAGCTGTAGATGCAGTGTCGTTTAATGCCGACTTTGAAAAATTACTATCTCCAAAAACCGAATTGTTCTATGGTGTGGAGTATGTGTACAATAAAGTAAAATCCACAGGCAAGGAATTGAACATAGAGACCAACGAAACTGCTCCAATCGTGTCTAGATATCCCAATGGTTCTACATGGCAATCCATGGCAGCTTATACCAATATTAAGTTTAAACCAAACCATAAATTTATCCTACAGTCTGGCTTACGTTACAATTATATTTTAATGCATGCCAATTTCACCGAAAACAATCAATTTCTAAATTTACCTTTTACTGAAACCGATCTAAATTTTGGAGCTTTAACGGGTTCGGCAGGAATTAGTTGGTTAGCCAATGATATTTTACAATGGCGATTTAATTTATCTACGGCTTTTAGGGCACCCAATATTGATGATATTGGAAAGGTTTTCGATTCAGAACCTGGTTCTGTGGTAGTGCCTAATCCAGATTTAAAGGCTGAGTATGCTTATGGTGGCGAGTTAGGTCTAACCCTAAATTTTGATGATATGGTTATTTTTGATGTCGCTACTTATTATACCTATTTAGATCAAGCATTGGTAAGAAGGGATTATACTTTAAATGGAGAAACTGAAATTATGTATAATGGTGAATTGAGCAATGTACAGGCCATACAAAATGCTTCTGATGCCAAAATATATGGCTTTGAAGCTGGAGTGCGTTTAAACTTGACCAATCATCTTAAGCTTACCTCCCAATATAATGTTACTGGTGGAAAAGAAGAGGATGCAGATGGCAGTGAAGTTCCAGCGAGACATGTGTCGCCTAATTTTGGGAACACCCATTTTATTTGGCAAAAAAATAAATTTTTAGTCGATGCCTTCGCTGAATATAACAGCGAATTGTCTTTTTATCAATTGGCACCTTCAGAACAAGGCAAGGATTATATGTATGCTCTAGACGACAACGGAAACCCTTACGCTCCTTCTTGGTACACCTTAAATTTAAGAACCCAATACCAAATCACGAAAGCAGCAACCCTAACAGCCAGTTTGGAGAACATCACAGACCAACGTTATAAAACCTATTCCTCAGGAATTGCTTCTCCAGGAAGAAACCTGATTATTTCTTTAAGCTATAGCTTGTAACTAAAAACAAACAAAAAAGCCACTACAAACATGTGTTGTAGTGGCTTCTTCTAATTTGTGTCACACTCAGCCTGTCGAAGTGTCTTCAAAGTATTATCGCTCCTCAACAACAAACAACAACTAAACAACAAGCTTACTTACGTTTTACAGCCTTTTTAGTGAGCACTTGCCCATTTGCTAAAGTTACTCTAGCTACATAAGTTGCCTGGCTTAAATTAGAAAGATTGTATGTTTCGGTGGAACTATTTCCTTTTAAGTTGTAAACAGTTCTTCCTAAAAGGTCTATAATATCAACAGTTTGTATTTTATATTGACTTGGAACCTTAAATGTAACCTCTCCATTGTCATGTTCTATGATACTAACATGGTTTGAAGTAAGTTCTTCTTCATTTACCGAAAGGAAAGAGTCCCTAAACACCAATTCAAAACGCTCATTAAACTCACCTGCTCCTGAGGTGAATGTGTAAGGAGCATTATTTAAATTATGGATAATGTTTAATAGGTTGTCTTTTACAAAAACATTGTTATTGGAGAAAAACTCCCCTTCAAATTGCTCAATGGACAAACTATATAAAGTTGCTTCATTTATAGATGTGTAAAAGCCGAGTGGAATAACTTCATCTAAATTCAAACTGTTAGGGTGTTTTCCTTGAATGGCATATTTTTTATCAGATTCTGGTATTAGAGAATATAATATAGAGTTAGCTCCTGTTGATAAGTTCCTAAGTGCATCAATAGCCATAGCATCAACATCATTTGTTGCTCCATCAAGGTAGCCGATAAGAACTTGATTAAATACACCATTATCCGAAGTTAAATTAACCCATAACCTGTTGGCTTCTGTAGTTGAAGTTCTAAAAAATTGATTGTTATTTCCAGTAACTCTCATGGAGTTGTTAAAAATAGGTTCATTATAAAACCCAGGAGAACCTGCAAAAGATTTGTTTCCTATCACAAAGAAACCTTGTCCAGAAGCAATATACCCATTGGGTATGTTTGAACCACTTACAGAAGCAGAACCTGTAGCCACTCCTCCAACATAATTAATTATGGCATAATCATCTTGAGAAAAATTTAAATTTTGATTTCCAGGAGCATTAGCATCAGCGTTTGTATAATGAGACCACAAATAAATAACTCCTTCAAGAATGGAAGATGTTTCTTCAAAAAATGTTTGAGCACTAATAGCAGAAGGATAGGGGTTCCCTATAAAATTCCAATTATTATAGACAACAGTTGGGTCTATATAAATAGGGACATTTACAAAGCCATTATTAAAAGCTCCACCAGAAGTTAATGAGCCTTCAAACAAATATAGATAAGATTGATTTGCCGTAAAACCTATATTGCTATGGGTAGCAGCATATCCTACACCTGGAGTCATAGTTCCAGAAGGCTGATTGAACCAATCGTTTCCATCGTCGTCAATATCATCTTGACCAGGAGTAAAAGTTCCTGTATTTGCATCTTCAATTAGTAAGTCATTAAAGAAATTGGCTCTGTAAACATATCGTCTGTTCGCATTGGCGTCTATTAAAGCGTTTTCAATTTGGGCACTTTCTAAAGGAGAACTCCAATATGTGTAATCGTACCAATGTTGGAGTGGATGAGTTAATTTAGATAAAGTGTTTTTACCAGTACCAGTAAGGGTCATGGTTCCTAAATCATTCACTTGTACCAGAGATCCTTGTGGGTCTACATATATTTCGCCAGCTACCAAAATATTATTTTCAACTTTTAGGTAAGTGTTGTTTGAAATTGTTACTGTTGCAGTTGAATTAATTTCACATTCACAAGCTTCAACACTACCACCATGATTTGCAGTAACATAATCTCCAGTAAAAACAGCTTTTTGATACGATGTTGGTGCTGAGCCATCTCCATTCCATGCAAATCCATCCCATATTTTAACTTGATCGACGGTAGAAGTTAATTTAAAGTTATCCAATCCAACTTCATCAAATGTTAATCCAGCACTTACATCTGGATAAATTATAATCTCAAAGGTGTTTACAGTATCAGGAACTGCATGGGTTACTTGAGTCCATCCACCAGAATCTTTTAATAAAGCCACTGTACCCTGAGAGGCACTGTCGTAAAATATTTCATAAACCAAGCTGTCTTCAGAGTCTAAATCAAAAGTATAATAATAAAAACTAAATTCAACATTTTCATAAGCTGTAAGACCTGTATGTGTAAAATGCATTTCATGGGTTTGATTCGTGTGTCCGGAACGTTCCAGATCTGTAATCCCCCAAAAATTTGAACCATTTTGAGCTGCATTAATTATGGATAAATTAGACGTTACATCCCAATAATTAGGGATAGGTGCATGAATCACAGTATAAGCCCAAGTATCAGATGTGCTGGATTCAAAATCTTGGGCTACAATTATTTGAGGAGCAGCTGGTGCACATTCTGTATAATTTAAAGCGTTTCCTTGAATAGCAAATGTATAAGGGTTTTCTCCTCCAGTAATATCATTATTGGCTATAGATACTATGGCGTTTTTAATTCCTAGAGTAGAAGGGTCAAAAGTAACAGTGATGGTTTCAGAATTCCCTGCTGCTACAGAAAAATTTGTTGGTGTTACTGAAAAATCTAAAGCATCGGCTCCTGTGATTGAAATAGTAGAAACATTCAAAGATTGATTCCCTAAGTTTTCAATTTCAAATGTTTTCGATGCTATTGTAGGGTTTAAAGGATTTATATTGGCACTTCCTATAAAAGTATGATCCAATGGACTGATAGCTACATTTCCATTAGGAATATTCATGCTGTTTCCTTGAACATTTATTTCTCTTCCATTCCCAACCCCTTTAACAGTAAAAACGTAAGGGTCTTCGCTATCCGTAATATCGTTGTTTTGTATAGAAACGGTTGCAATACGTGTCCCGACATCAGATGGCGTAAATGTAATATCAAAAGATGTTTGAGTTCCTGAAGCTATCGAGTTGGAAGGGGATGCAGTTACGGTAAAATCGCTCGCATGGGTTCCACTAATTTGAACAAGTTGTGGTGCGCCAGTTAAGTTCAAAGTACCAGTACCAATACTTTCAATATCAAAGGTTTTAACAATGGATGTGCTAACATTTGTTGCACCAAAAGCAGTATTGTTCAAACCACTGGTTGTGGTATCTCCATTGTTAATAACATTATTATTACCTTTCAAGTGTATTTCTGGCCCTGTTGGTCGTACAATGTTTATGGTGTAGTCTTCTACTTCGCCAAAATTAAAAATACCTTCTTCACATGGTGTAGCATAACCTTCACCGTTATCAGATTTTGAACTAACTCTCATTCTCACATTTCCAATTGCTGCATTAGTAGGGATACTGATGTTTAATGGAGATAAGGTAGGTTGCCCATTTGTGGTGTTCGTTAATGTGCCTAATTCTATAGCTTCATTAGAAGAATTGTTAAAAGAACCATCCCGATTCCAATCAATCCAAACTTTTACATGCGAAGTATAATTTCCACCCGTATTAACATTAACACTTAAATCATATTGTTGACCTAAAGAGAGGCTTGTTGTAATCCCAGTAAAGTCGGTATAAGCATTAGTAGAGCCAGATGAATTGTTAATAGTGTTTAACTGAACATTCACAATTCCAGAATTAGTAGATGTTCCTCCACTAGATGAACAATATGTAATTCCTGTTGTTTGACAAACAGTATTCCCTCTAGACCAATCATTTGTATTTATGTTCCTTGCAAAAATGGTATAGCAATAGTTTAGGCCATCTGTTAAACCAGTTACTGTTGTAGTGATGCCATTACCCTTAAATACAAAAGAATCAGGCCCACTATAGTTTGCGTTCGCAATATAACCAGAACCATCACCTGTAGGAATAAAAGTTGTTGCACTTCCTTGGTTAGCAACTATTAATATCTCGTAACAGGATGTAGGTAAAGGATTAGTCCAAGATATTACAGATGATGTAGAAGCGATGGAAGCGCTTGTAATGTTGGCATCAGGTGTGTCAATAAGGAAAGTATCATTCCATGAACCCGAAGAATTAATTCCACTTGCCCACCCTGTAAGGGTGTTACCATTGTAGGCAACTACCTTAAAAGTATAATCCAAACCATTGGTTAAACCTGTTATGTTTATATTATTAAGACTGCCTTTATAGACAGCTCTACCCAATGTTCCATAAGTTGTGGCTAGAGTATAGTTGGTATTTGCAATATAGCTATCTGCATCTCCAGCACTTGTAGCTGGCATAAAAGGAATGGTGGCATTAGGTTGAACAAAAACAATATATCCAGTAGCACCACTTGAAGAATTATTCCAGCTTAAATCTATACTTGTATCACCTATACAAGCTTCCAGTCCAGTAGCATTATTAGGAGGGTTATTAAAAACAGTTAAAGTCCCAGAAGCAGAATTAAGATTGCCACAAGGAGCATTGGCATTTATCACACAGCGATATAGATTGTTGTGCATCCCTAGGGTTACATTGGAAATATTCAAGGTATTTGTAAAAACATTGGAATATGGAGCAGCATTGGTTAAATTGCTCCAGTTGGCACCTCCATTGGTAGACACTTGCCATTGATATCCAGTTGCATTGGCAGCTACCACATTAAAAGTGGTGTTATTTCCTATCGCAATATTTCTATTTGGAGGCTGAGTACTGATTACCGGTGGATTGTTTATGGTTACGGCATAACTCGCGCTATTGGTGGACCAACAAGAAACCCCATCAAAAGCCCTAACATAATAAGTGCCTGATGTAGAGACATTATAGGTTGCCGTTGTAGGATTGGCCGTTGAAGTTCCTGTAGCTGTTGTTTGCCAATATAAATTGGCATTTGGCGCAGAATAACTTAAAGTGGTATTGGTACAGGCTGGAGTTGTCCCAGAAATGCTTCCAACTGGATCTGCTGGAGGTGTGCAAGATGAAGTTACAGTACCATTCAAAGTAAAATCATCTAATCTAAAAGTTCCAGATGCAGTTGCTCCACTTAAAGCCAATTGGACTGTTATGGTTCCTGAAAGCCCAGAAATAGTATTTGAAACATTTGTTGTTCCAATAGAGGTACCACCAGTTGTAACATTACCACTCCCAACAGCAATTCCATTAATGGTCATAGACCAGTTTTGAGCTCCAGTACTACTTCTTCGTGTCCAAAAGCTAAAACTAGTTACATCTAACTCGTAACCACTTGCTACATTAAATGTTAATGTAATTGTAGGTGTTCCACTAGAATTACTTAAACTAATGGCTTGTCCTGAAGCTCCATTAAAAGAAGTCCATGTACTAGTGCTATTTGCCCAAGAAGAATTTGATAGATTAGCATCAAAAGTTTGAGGTGCAACTGTATATGGATGAGCCGATATAGCAGTTGTACCAAAATCATGTTGATAAATCTGCCCAAAACCAGACAAAACAAAGCACAAGAAAGCTGCTAATAAAAGGGAGTATTTTTTAATCATAGGGAATAATTAATTAAGGCTCATTAAAAAATGAGCACACAAATATAACACAAATTATCATATAATTCAATGGTTCACAACGGGTTACTTGTTAACAAATTGTTATTATCTTGCAGCTATGAAATCGGTTAAAACATACACGGTTGAAGAAGCCAAGCGAACACTTGAAAACTACTGTGCCTACCAGGAACGTTGCCATAAAGAAGTCTCCCAAAAACTTCGGGATATGCGCATGATTCCAGAAGCCATAGATGTGATTATCGTGCATTTGTTGGAACACGATTTCCTTAACGAAACCCGTTTTGCAAAATCGTATGTGCGTGGCAAATTCCGTGTTAAAAAATGGGGTCGCAAACGTTTGGAACTGGAACTTAAAAAACGCGACATTAGCCCTTTCAATATCAAGGAAGCCTTTAAAGACATTTCAGAAGCAGACTACTTAAACACCTTTCATGCCTTGGCAGAAAAAAAAGCAGCCAGCATTAAAGAAACCAATCCTTTAAAGAAAAAAAAGAAATTGGCAGATTACCTGCTTTACAGAGGTTGGGAAAGCCACCTGGTGTACAATAAGATCCATGAACTGTTTTAAAATAAGTCTACCTGTCATTGCGAGGACGAAGGACGTGGCAATCTCATTCAAGTAAGCATATGTCCACAAACTGTTTAGCTTCTATATAGCTCAAGTATGGCTCAAGTATAGATAGTGTATGGAGAGTGTATGAAAAATATACGGTCATTTTAGGATTTAGAAAAAGGGTTGTGTCCTGATATCAGGATTTATTTAATAATCTGTATAGCTATTTTAGGACGGGTCATTTTTTCTATACACAGCTTAAATAATAGCCTCGTTTTTTTGGACTTTAAGAAAAAAGGAGTATCTTAATCTTTCAAAGTCTACTCCCTTGAATCAATACAGGTTATGCCTGTTTTCAACCACTCTAAACCCTTATAAATAAAAGCATCCTTAGGGGTTCACCCGTAGTTACTCCCTAGTTACTCCCTAGTTACTCCGTATGTAAGTAGTATAAACCCCGTATCACACCCTAAAACAACCTAAGAAAACCTGCTCTTAAAGTGAGATCCATAGCAGGATAGGTCAGAAACTTGTATAGGCCTTTGGTACAAGCAATAGAACTTAACATCTAGCTATTGGAACTTCAATTTTTTTTCAACCAAACAACAAACATTTTAACACCTAACGTTTTTAAAAATTCAATACCTTTATGCCATGTATGCCCTTGTAGATTGCAATAACTTTTACGCCTCTTGCGAACGGGTTTTTAACCCTAGTTTGCGCCACAAACCTGTCGCTATTTTAAGCAATAACGATGGTTGCGTGATTGCGCGAAGCGACGAAGCCAAAGCGCTTGGCTTGCCCATGGGAGCTCCTGCTTTTAAATACAAAGCCTTTTTTAAAGAACACAACGTACAAGTTTTTTCTTCTAATTATCCACTGTATGGAGACATGAGCAGTCGTGTTATGAGTATCTTGAAACAGTTCACGCCAGATGTGGAAGTGTATAGTATAGACGAAGCTTTTTTACAATTTAGAGGCTTTGATGGGATAACACAAAACTCTCAAAACACTGAAAGATTTGACTTTAAGGAATATGGAGTTCAAATTAGAAAACGCATTTTAAAATGGACTGGCATTCCAACCTGTGTTGGTGTGGCACCAACCAAAGCTTTGAGCAAGGTAGCCAATAAAATTGCACGTAAATTTCCAGAGCAAACCAGAGGCGTGTACGTGATTGATTCCGAAGACAAACGCATCAAAGCCCTTAAGTGGCTAAAAATTGAAGATGTTTGGGGAATAGGACGCGCCTTGAGCAGACGCTTAAAAGAAAAACACATTCTTACAGCCTATCAGTTTACACAGCTTTCAGATGAATGGGTCAGGAAAAATTTTTCCACTGTGGAATGGCGTTTAAAAAAAGACTTGGAAGGTGTTCCAACCTTACAGTTGGAGGAAATGGCATCAAAAAAAGCCATTGCTACCACCAGAAGTTTTGAATATACCTTTTCAGATATCCATAATTTAAAGGAACGTGTATCTACCTTTGCCAGCAGTTGTGCCGAAAAACTGCGCAAACAAAAAAGTAGTTGTCATATCATCTTGGTAAGCTTAAGCAGCGATAGGCACAAAAAAGATTTGCCTCAGCATCGTGTTAGTAAAATGATCCAGTTGGCATACCCAACAGACTCCTCCCTTATTATAAGTAACGAGGCTGTAAAGGCCGTAACTGCCATGTTTAAAAAAGGGATTAAGTATAAACGTGCTGGAGTTGTAGTTACAGGACTGGTTCCTACCAATAACCATCAATTACATTTGTTTTTGCAAGAAAACGCAAAACATAAGCCTTTGATGAATGCCATAGACAAACTAAATGGAAAGTATGGCGACCATAAATTAAAACTAGCCAACCAAGATTTAAAACGCACCTGGAAAATGCGTCAGGAACGGTTGTCACCACGCTATACAACCAATATAAACGATATTTTAAAGGTGAAATAATTTTGTCCATAAAAAAAAACCATAAATAAAAACTAAATTCAATATTGAAATTAAAACAAGTTTTCCAATGATAATGCACAAATCAGAAACCCTCACTTTCTTCACACCAGATGTTTCAAACCAATCTGGAGCTGTTTATTTAGACACAGGCATATCAGCAGGATTTCCTTCTCCAGCTGAAGACTTTAAAGAAGAAAGGCTCTCTTTGGACAACATTCTGGTAAAAAACAAACTAGCCACTTTTTATGCACGTGTTTCAGGACAAAGCATGGTTGGTGCAGGATTGGACGATAACGATTTATTGGTGATTGACAGAAGCCTTGAGCCTGCACACAATAAAATTGCAGTTTGTTTTCTGGATGGTGAATTTACCGTAAAACGTTTACGTGTGGAAAAGGATGGAGTATGGCTACAACCTGAAAATGAAAACTATGAGCCTATTAAAATTACTGAAGAGAACGATTTTGTTATTTGGGGCATTGTAACCAATGTCATTAAAAAAGTATAACTTAGAAACCTAAAGTAAATACCACACACTTATGGTCCAATTATCTTCGTTTGATGTTGTTTTAATTGTTTTGTTTTTTGCCATCACACTCTTTATAGGCATTTATGTTTCCAAACAATCTGGAAAAAGTGCAGCCGAATACTTTCTCTCTGGAAGAAACATGCCTTGGTGGTTATTAGGCGTCTCTATGGTAGCAACCACTTTTTCTACAGATACACCAAATTTGGTAACAGATATTGTAAGAACCAATGGCGTTTCGGGAAACTGGGTTTGGTGGGCCTTTTTATTAACGGGACTTTTAACCGTTTTTGTGTATGCCAAGCTCTGGCGAAAATCGGAAGTCAATACAGATATCGAGTTTTACGAATTGCGCTATGGTGGAAAACCAGCTCGTTTTTTAAGAGGCTTTCGTGCCATTTATTTAGGAATTATATTCAATATTCTTGCCATGTCTGCCGTAACCTTGGCAGCTATAAAAATAGGTGCCATCATGTTGGGTTTGCAACCTTGGGAAACGGTTATTTATGCTGGAACCATAACCGTTGTTTTTAGTGCCTTAGGAGGTTTTAAAGGCGTGGTTTACACCGATTTTATATTGTTCTTTACAGCCATGGCTGGTGCTTTGGGAGCAGCTTATTATCTGGTTGGCTTACCTGAAGTTGGTGGCTTGGAGGCATTGTTGCAACATGAAAACGTGGTAGGGAAACTAAATATCTTACCGGATTTTAGCAATACAGAAGCCCTAATTACCTTATTGATCATTCCATTGGCAGTTCAATGGTGGAGCTCTTGGTATCCTGGAGCCGAACCAGGTGGTGGAGGATATATTGCGCAACGTATGTTGGCAGCTAAAAATGAAAATCATGCCATTGGAGCCACATTCTTTTTTAACATCATGCATTATGCTTTACGTCCTTGGCCATGGATTATTGTTGCCTTGGCTTCATTGGTTGTTTTCCCAGATATAGCTAGTATTCACAAAGCCTTTCCTTTGGTGGCAGAAGATAAACTTGGGCATGACTTGGCTTATTCTGCCATGTTAACCAAACTGCCTAGTGGCTTGTTAGGTCTGGTTTTGGCTTCTTTGGTTGCAGCCTATATGAGTACCATTTCCACCCACTTAAACTGGGGAGCATCGTATGTGGTAAACGATTTTTATAAACAACAAATCAATAAAAACGCCACTGAAAAACAATTGGTTACAGTAGGTAGGCTGGCAACAGTAACTTTAATGGTTTGTAGCGCCTTACTGGCTTTGGTGCTTACCAATGCTTTGCAATTATTTGATATTATTTTAATGTTTGGAGCAGGAACAGGATTGATTTTTATTCTGCGATGGTTTTGGTGGCGCATCAACGCTTGGAGCGAAATTTCAGCCATGTTTGTTTCCGGAATTGTTTCCATCCTATTAAATTTTACCGATTTAGGAATTTACTTTTTTGGTGATGAAGGCCTTTTTCCTGCTTGGGCAAAATTCCTTATGATTGTCTTGGTTACTACCATTGTTTGGGTAGCAGTAACATTTTTAACTCAAGCTGAAAGCAAAACCGTTTTGCAACATTTCTATAAAAAAACACAACCAGGAGGTCCAGGATGGCAAAAAATTGTATTGGAAGCTAGACAAGAAAACATTGAATTGGAAAATACGAAAGCAGGTTGGAGTGTGCCTTCGGGAATATTGGCTATGTTAGTAGGTTGTGCACTTATTTACTCTATTATGTTCGCTACAGGCTATATTATTTATGGAAATTACTTGAATGGCTTATTGCTTATTGGGGTAGCCCTTATTTTTGCACTGTTGCTAATGAAGCTTTGGAAAAAAATAAAAGTGACTATTTTGTAAAACAAAAATGCCAAGCAACTGCTTGGCATTTTTGAATATGACTGAAGTATTTAAAATAAGATTTTTCTATACACAACATGATTGTTTTCCAAAGTAATCTTTAACACTAAAACCGTATTTGATTTTTTAATGGATTCTATTTCAAGCTTGTTTGAATGTAAATCGATTTCATTAAATAACTGTCTGCCCAAAATATCATAAACCACAACATTGTTTAATGTTTCTTTTTGAGAATGAATCACTAAATGGTCATCACCATAGATGTTAATGGTATTTGTAAGGGATTCAAACTCGGTAACGGAAATGGTATTTTGATCAACTAATTTAATGTCGTCCAAAGCGATATCCGATTCAAAACCAGATCCAGTAATACCTCTAAACCTTATTTTAATGGTTTTTCCATTGTAGGCAGCCAAATCTACGGTTGCTGTAAGCCAATTAGTTCCTTGATCGCCAGAAACGGCAGGAATGATGTTTTCATTCCAAACACCATCAGCAAAGACATCTATATGTAAGCTGCCCATTCTTGCTCCCTCCATATGGTAAGCAAATTCCAAATTATAAGCAGTATCCATAATCATACAAGAACTTTCTAAAATGGCTGTATTGTTAAAACAGCCAGAAGCTTCGGTATAGATATAATTGCCAGTTGTTGAACCTGGATTGTAATCATTTGTTGGTCCTGTTCCACTGGAAGTGGTTCCGCCTTCATCCACACGCCAATCTATATCATCTTCACTTCCATTGCTTAAGTTTATCCAAAAACTGGAGGTTAAATTACAAGTTGTTGCACCACAATCTGAAGCTGTTCCACATAGTGTTTCTCCTTCAAAATCTGTACTAAAACCAGAAGCAATAGTTCCAGGATAAACAGTTACATAATCCACCTTAGTGGTTGTATGGTTTCCATTTGCATTTGTAACAGTAAGCGCTATGGTATAAGTACCCGAACTGGTAAAAATAACTTCTGGATTTTGAGAATTGGCTGTTGTACCATTGGTAAATGTATATGTTGCAGGAGTAATGTTCCATAACCATGAGGTAGGAGTGTAATCGGATTTATCCGTTAATACCAAGGTGCTTCCTACACAACCTTGTGTGGCTTCTGCCTTAAAACAAGCTGTTGGAGCCACATTTCCAGGATCTTTTAAATCGCTCATCCACAAGCCTTGTCCGTAGGTTGCAGCAAAAAGTTTACTGCTACACTCTGTGATGTTTGAATGAATTTCCAACTCTGTTACTTCCAAATTGGCCAATCCTGTATAAAAAGGTGTCCAGTCCGAAAGGGTATTATCTTTATAATAAACACCTACATCCATCCCTACATACATGGCATCAATAGGACTGGAAGCGTCAATTACAATAGTATTTAACGAGATATTAGGCAACGTTCCTGATATGTCTGTCCAAGTATTTCCTGCGTTTGTGGATTCATAAATGTTATTTCCTAGAGCTATAAAAAGATGATTGTGGTCTGTTGGATCTATTTCAATGTCTTTTGGAGACGAAGAACTAGGTAAATTAGCTGTTAAATTACTCCATGTTGGTGAAGCGGATAAAGCGTTATTGGAATAATAGAATTTTCCAGAGCCACTTCTGGACGCATACACCACATTGCTGTTAGAAGGAGCTATGGCAAGATCCACCATGTTTGAAGTGCCTCCAAAATTTGAAATCTTAGTCCATACAATAGCTCCAGGAGCAGGTGCTTTAACATCGTCTGAACGCCAAACGTTATCATAGCCAGCATACATTCTGTTAGGATTGTTTGGATCTAATTTATAAGGGGTAACCCAAGCACCACTTTCTGTAATACCATTCACACCATTTTCTGCAATGGTAGAAAACGAGGTGCCATTATTGGTTGAGCGTCTAATATCTCCGTAATATAAGGCACCATACATGAAGTTGTCGTCTGTAGGATCAATAATACATTCCATACCATCTCCACCAATTTCGGTATGAAAAACAGAATTTCTATTAATTGCCGTTCCATTATCTTGATAGCCATTGATTACAGTGTTTTCTGTAATCTGTGACACACCAATTTTATATACTTGAGCAATGGCCAATCCACTGCTGATATCGATCCAGTTGGCTCCAAGGTTTGAGGAGTAATAAATACCACCATCATTACCACTATAAATGTCGTTGTTAAATGGTGAAAATTCCAAAACATGTTGGTCTGCATGAACTCCATCTATGGTTCCAGAACTGCCTACCCAATAAGTGTTAATGTTCATAGTGGTACCACCATCGATGGATTTCCATATGTTGATACCACCAGTATAAATAATATTGGCATTGGTAGGGTCTGCTGCTATAACCAAGTCGTACCAAGCCTGACTTCCAGAACCACCATTTGTGTCGTATCCTAAGATATTTGGTGAAGTTGTTCTTGTTGTGAAGCTTACACCACTATCAGTAGATCTGTAAACACCTACCAGGCCACTTCCATTACCAGCTAACAAGTACACCCAATCTGGTTGGTCTGCCGAAACGGCTAAAGCAATTCTTTGAGCGTTACTTGGGACACCACTTGTTACTTGACTGAAGGTGTTACCTCCATCTGTAGAGACATCAACGGTTGTTCCTGAAGCATAAATAATGTTGGAATCCCCTGGCTTATATGCAATATCTTTCATTGAAGAACTAGTTGTTGTGTAAGACCAACTTAAACCTCCATCTATACTTTTATAGATACGACTACCACTGGTTGATGCAATTAAAACATCTGGATTATTAGGGTCCATAAGTACCTCATTAACGGTTCTGTTGCCCATTCCTGAGTTGCTACTGCTCCAAGTCAAGCCACCATCGGTACTTTTATAAACTCCATAGCCAGGAGCGTCTCCACCATCCCTATCTCCTGTTCCTAAGTAAATAATATTAGGATTGGAAGGGTGTATTACAATACTGGATATTCCCAGACGTACCAATCCATTGGAATATTCGGTCCAAGTAACCCCATTATCTGTTGTTTTCCAAAATCCACCAGAAGGAGCACCTACAAAAATGGTATTTGGGTCTGTTGGATGGAAAGCAATGGAGCTTACTCGTCCATTTCCGTTTAATTGTCCAGTTCCGTTGTTTGGTAAAGCAATTGGTCCTACAAGTTCCCAGTTTCCGGTATTGGTAGCGTAGCCTCTTTGGTTTGTGGCGTGCAACCTGTTGTAGCGTGACATTTCATCCAGAACATGTCCTTCACTTGGAAAGTTACCGTTTTCATCTACTCGATGTTCCCAATAATATTCCCATCTTTTAAATTGTTTGATGCCTGTTCCTTTTGGAATTTTAAGGGCATTTCCAGCTTTTTCTTGATAATATTTTTCAAAGTCTTGTTTAATGTCATAGAAATTTGCATCTCTATCAAACATCATCTTGGGCCATTTGTCTTGTGAAAAAACCATAGAGGTAACCACTAAGGTTACAATAAGTAGTGTATTTTTCATTAGTTAGATTTTGGTTGTTGTTAAGCAAATATGGTATAAAAAAATAAACCTTGCAAATAGCAAGGTTTATAATAGTTTCATATATAAAAGGTTATACGGTTTAATCTGCCAGTATAATCACTTTATTATCTTTCATCTCTATGGTTCCAGACTTTATCTTTAAAAGAAAGGTCTTATCGTCATCAAGATGCTTATGTACTTCAGCCGGTAATTCATCAAATACTAAATGACTTTGCGTATGTGTATGAATTTTTATGGTTCCTTCCTTAAGAAGCGAGACTATGGGAGCGTGATTTTTTAACATTTCAAACTCACCGTTGACTCCAGGCACTACTACAGAGTCCACTTCGTTGCTAAATAAGGTTGCTTCTGGTGATACAATTTCTAAATACATGTCTCTTTTATTATGAGTTAAGAGTTATAAGTTATGAGCATCAATTTTGAACTCTAAATCCTAAACCCTAAACTGGATTAAGCTTCTGAAAGCATTTTTTCTCCAGCTTCTATAGCTTCTTCAATAGATCCTTTAAGGTTGAACGCAGCTTCTGGTAAGTGATCTAACTCACCATCCATAATCATGTTGAATCCTTTAATGGTTTCTTTAATATCTACTAAAACTCCTGGGATACCAGTAAATTGTTCGGCCACGTGGAATGGTTGCGATAAGAAACGTTGCACACGTCTAGCTCTAGATACAGCTAATTTATCTTCTTCAGATAATTCTTCCATACCAAGAATGGCAATAATATCCTGTAATTCTTTATAGCGTTGCAATAGCTCTTTTACACGTTGCGCACAATCGTAATGTTCATTTCCTAAAATGTCTGCAGTAAGGATTCTAGATGTAGAGTCCAAAGGATCTACAGCAGGATAAATACCTAGCTCAGCAATTTTACGTGATAATACGGTTGTAGCATCTAAGTGGGCAAAAGTTGTAGCTGGTGCAGGATCCGTTAAATCATCTGCAGGTACGTAAACGGCCTGTACAGATGTAATGGAACCTCTTTTTGTGGAAGTAATACGTTCTTGCATGGCTCCCATTTCTGTAGCTAAGGTTGGTTGGTAACCTACTGCAGATGGCATACGACCAAGTAATGCAGATACCTCAGAACCAGCTTGAGTAAAACGGAAGATATTGTCTACGAAGAAAAGAACGTCTTTTCCTTGACCTTCTCCAGCACCATCACGGAAATATTCAGCAATGGTTAAACCAGAAAGTGCCACACGTGCACGTGCTCCAGGAGGTTCGTTCATTTGTCCGAAAACGAAAGTTGCTTTGGAATCTTTCATAGCGCTTTTATCTACTTTAGATAAATCCCATCCACCTTCTTCCATGGAATGCATGAAATCTTTTCCATAACGGATAATTCCAGATTCCAACATTTCGCGTAATAAATCGTTACCTTCACGGGTTCTTTCACCTACTCCAGCAAATACTGAAAGTCCACCATGACCTTTAGCAATGTTGTTAATTAATTCTTGAATCAATACGGTTTTACCAACTCCTGCACCACCAAATAATCCAATTTTACCACCTTTTGCATAAGGCTCAATTAAGTCGATAACCTTAATACCAGTGTACAACACTTCGGTAGAGGTTGATAAATCTTCAAATTTAGGAGCTTGTCTATGGATTGGTAAACCAGCTTCTCCAGCTTTTGGTAAGTTTCCAAGACCATCAATAGCATCTCCAATTACGTTGAACAAACGACCGTAAACTTCAACACCAATAGGCATTTGAATAGGTGCTCCAGTAGCCTGAACTTCTGTTCCTCTACTTAAACCATCAGATGAATCCATGGCAATAGTACGTACAGTGTCTTCACCAATGTGAGATTGTACTTCTAATACCAGAATAGAACCATCAGGTCTTGTAATTTCTAATGAATCGTAAATTTTTGGAAGTTCAGCACCAGCAGCGAATTCTACATCGATAACTGGACCTACTATTTGTGCAACTTTACCTGTAACTTTTGACATTACTATTATGTTTATTTATTTGCTAAATTTTTTAATATGAAAAACACCTGGTTTTTCGCGCTGCAAATATAGGAGTTTTAATTTAAAAATAACATCAAAATTTTTACCTTTTTTATCCATTAAAAACGCCTTCTTCCAATGACTTAGAAGAAGGCGTATAATTTTTGAATTTTTTATATGTTATTGTAAGCTAGGCGAGTAGTTTGTTGGGTAATCTCCACAATCCACAAAGTTTCCTGAAGCTTCAAAATTAGAACCATAAGTGGCATCTATGGCTCTCATCATTTCATTGGCCATCACAGCATAACCTCTGGATGTTAAATGTACACCATCTAAACTGATCAAACCTCCTGTTACCAAACTGGTGTTTAAGATATAATTTCCTGAAGCAATTCCTGTAGTGGATGCTTCTATTAAAATAGATTTAAAATCAACCATGGCAAGACCGTTTGCGTTGGCAACAGATTCTATGGTAACATTATAAGCATCTGTAGCTGTTTTTATAGCCTGTTGCTCTTCTGGGGTCAATACCCATTTGTCTGCTAAAGGAATAGCAACACCATTAACTGTTAATGGATTTCCAGGAACAGCTTCCGTACCAATAAAAGATGAAGCTGGTAACACTAATAAATCATCGGCTGTAGCTTGTCTCATGCTAACTAATTGCGGATTTATCGCTGTCAAATCTGTTAAATCTTCATCCATAATAACTACAGCGTTTGATTCTGATGCTTCGAACATGATGGTTCTTTTGGCTATTTCAGCATCTGCATCAGCTTGTGATACAGCTCCTATTCCAACTAAATAAGCAAAAGCTTGAGCTACACCAGCATTATAAGCTGCGTAAGCATTGTTTACAACTGCAGCTGTTCCAGCATCAAGAGGTATTGGGTTATAAGGAACCGTTGTAAAATGTGCTAAACTAGTAATATATGGCACGTTGGTAACAACCCCTTTGGCACCATTGGCCGTTAACGCATTTACTGCTGCTGAAAAAGAAGCTGCAAATACATTGGGGTCTGTAATGTCATTTACTCCATAGGTTGCAGGATTTAAGTTTCCTGTTTGGTCTACTCCTGTTCCACCGGAAGTTGCATAAGATAGTACATCGTTTCCACCAATTTCAGATAAGGTAAAAAACGTTGGGTTTTGAGCCACAGCATCTCCAATAACAGTTGCTGTAGGACTTGAAGCCATTCTTCCAAAATAAGGGTTTAGGGAAGCGTAACCTGGGATTCCAAGATGGAAACTTTTAGCGCCTGGAATACCATAGTTATTAAAAGAACCAGATAAATGATCGGTAATTTGAGTTGTAGGGGTTGCCGGCAACACAACAGGTCCAGAACCATCAAAATATAGTCTAGGGTTAAACACAACTGTTCCACCCATGACAAAACCACCAATATTATCGTTCATTAGAGGTTGAGAAAAACTGCCACCACCTAACATCTCGAATTTCTTGGACATGATATTTGGAAAGGAGTTTTCTTGTGTAGCTATAAATAAAGCGCCATCAGAGAATCCTGCAGAAAAGGAAGCACCCACGGCTACATAATTTGAAAAATCTGCTTCACCTGCTGTTAAAGGAGGTAAATTATCAACTGTTGAAGACGAATCGTCATCGTTGTTACACGCTGTAAAACTTAGTAGAACAGCTAGTAACCATATATATTTTGTTTTCATTTTCATATTTTTTATAAGTTATTAATTGTCCAAGACGCATAGTAAATAGAACCAATACTACCAGTACCAATAGCTGTGTAATATTCTTCACCTAAAGCATTGGAAGCTCCTATTTTAAAGGTTGATTTTATTTTAGGAACGGTATAGTTTAACTGTGCATCCAAGGTATGGTAAGAAGGAATGTCTCCATCACCAAAGGAAGCTTCCCAATAATATGCATCGCTCCATTTCCAAGCTAAGTTAAATCCTAAGTTCTTAACTACTTCTGTATGACCAAAAGACACCTTCACCTTATGTTCTGGTGTGTTGAAATTTGTTCTGAAATCTGGATTGGTGGCACTATCAAAATCTTCTTTAGCATACGTATAGCTACCATCTAAATCGAAACCATTGAATACTTTAACGCCAACACCTATGGAGCCACCATAAGAATTCACATCAGCATCAGAATTGGTATAGGTTTGGTACACTTGGTAATCGCCATTGACTACGGCTGTAATAGATGTATTGTCTCCTACGGTTCCATATAAAGGAGCAATAACGTATTCATTGGAGATAAAGTCTTGGTATTTGTTATAGTACACACTTAAATCTACAGTTACTTTGTTCAGTTTTCCTCTATAACCTACTTCAAAAGAGGTTACTTGTTCTGGTTTTACCAAATCTGGATTGCTAACTGTTAAATCTGCTGGGTTTCCAGAAGCTGCAAAAGCTTCAACAGAGTTTCTGGAGTAAGAGTTGTTATATGCTGCACTACCTGTTTGATTGATGGTAGCTGGTTGCCCACTTATTTGTCCAGCAGCACTAACTGCATAATCCCTGGAATATCTGTCTAAATTTGAAGGGGCACCACCTATTAATACATAAGGTCCAGCATCAAGTCCGATAAATAAATCTTGTGTGGTTGGATTTCTAAATCCGGTTTGAACAGAAGCTCTAATGTTATGGTTTCTATTCACGGTTAAACCTGCAGAAATTCTAGGAGATACAAATCCATCAAAAAACTCCGATTTGTCGTAACGCGCAGAACCTGTAAGTTTTAATTCCAGGCCTTCGTTTAACTCGAATTGTTTTTGTAATTGTGTGTAAATACCATATTCAGAATAAGGGATGGTTCCATCATAATCCGTGTAAATGGTTCCAGAAGAATTTAGGTTATATTCTCTAAAAGAACCACCAACTTGTACTTCTACCACATCCCAAAGATGACTAAAGTTGTAGTTTCCATCTACATGGTAATATTTGGATTCATCCTGGAATTTAGATCCCGTAGTTAGTTCTGGGTCATTGATACTTTTTTGTAATGCAGCGTTGAATTGAGGTGAACCTGGCTCAAAACGTCCTGATTCTGCTTGAGCTCTTGCAGCAGCATGTGCCTGATCTTCTGTAGCACCACCTAGAGTGGCAGCAGTAAATGTACCTATATATTCTTGAAACCACTGTTGGTCACTTTTCCAAGCTCTGTTTATTTGGATACCTGTTACGTTCATATCATAAGAGTCTCCAGCTTTATCTGCAACCACATAACCTCTTAAGAAGAAATTGTTGTTTCTAAATTCAATTTTGTGTTGTTGTTGAAAGAAACCATCAATATGGTATCTATTGGATCCTTGATAAATAGTGGAACCTGTTCCAACTTTACCCACATAGGCAATTTCAAAATCGTTTGCCCAAGGACGATAGTAAAGTCCCCAATCTGCTTTTACACTCTCAGCATTGTAGTCTGTTAAGGCACTTTCTTCATACCCAGTTCTACTAACCACAACATCTGGAATAATACCAAGACCTCCAGAAGCTGCTTTAATATTTGTTGCTACTTCATCTCCATAGATATTGTAACCGTCATAATTTAAGCTGGCTCTAGTGTCTCCTGTACCAGGTTTACCTTGGTAGTTGTTAGCAACCCAATCGGTTCCTTTTAACCAACCAAAATTTACTTTGGCAGCAAATTTATCGCTAAATTTATGTGCGATTCTCAGTCCAAGATCCCTGTAAGTGTTATCTCCAGCAGCATCTTGAGAGGTTATACCTTGTTTGTAGTAACCACTGATCCCCTGTACATCGAAAGGATTTTTACTTCTCATGAAAAGAATTCCGTTAAAGGCATTCGCACCATATAAAGCAGAGGCTGCACCAGGTAGCAATTCCACACTTTGAACATCTGTTTCAATCATACCCACTAAATTTCCAATAGGGAAGTTTAAAGCAGGAGTGGAGTTGTCCATACCATCTACCAATTGCATAAAACGGGTATTTGCAAAAGTGGCAAAACCTCTTGTGTTAATGGAATTAAACGTTAAACTGTTGGTGTTGATGTCAACTCCTTTAAGGTTTTCCAGACCACCATAAAAGTCTGCAGAAGCTGTATTTTTGATTTCTTTTAAACCAAAACGCTCCACAGTAACTGGAGATTCAAAAATTCTCTCTGGAGTTCTAGATGCTGAAATTACCACTTCATCCAAAGAGGTTCCTTCTTTTAAAATAAAGTTTATTGTTTGATTGTTTGCAGTAACCTCTTGTGTCTCTGTACTAAAACCTATGTTACTTGCTTGTAACGTAAATGGTGGTACTTGACTAACATTTAAAGTGAAATTACCATCAAAATCGGTAGAAGTTCCAGTCGAAGTTCCGACTATAATGACGTTTGCTCCAGGAATTGGCTGACTGTTTTCGTCAGTGACTACCCCAGAAATTGTTGTTTGTGAATATGTTATGCCACAAAAAAACAACAATAAAAGTGAAAGGATTGATTTCATTTTATAGATTTAGTTAATTATTAATTGATTTAGTTAATTATTATTAGGCAATATAAATAATATTATGAAAACTTTAAGAAGTTTTTCATTAAAATTATGCGCGCATAATATTTTTAACAAATGAGCTGGATTTTGACATATCATTAATTATTAATAACAAATATTGAGAATATGATTTTTAAATAAGCAGATTTCAATTTATTTTTTATTCTATATTTGTTTGCATGTTAAATGTAACAAATTGAAAATTACATATGAAAGTAGTAAGAAAAATAGCTTTAGGTATCATTTTAATCTTTTTGTTAATGGTTTGGAGTGGCATTGTAAGAAATGTTACTTTAGGGGAAAAAACCATGGGACTATTGACTCAGCCCATTAAAGTTTTCTCAGAAGGTGTTTCCAACATGAAAAAAGCCTATACCTATATTTTTAAAGCCCCAGATTACTACATTAAAACAAAAGACCAAGACACTTTAAACATCAATAAATTGAATTACAACCTCTATGGCTTGTATTCTTATAGGCAGGGAGACGCATTTAATATAGAACTCAAAAATTTTAAGGACAATAGTTTAAAGCATGAGTGGAAAGTACCTATTGATAAGTTATCGGAACACTATAAAGTGGATGGAAATGATAGGCTGTATCCTGCAACCCTTATGCCTAATTTGGATATTATAGTGTCTTGTAATGAAAGACCAGGACTTTTAAGGATGGATGCAAGCTCCAAAGAAAAATGGTTTAACGAAGACTTTATTTTTCATCATGCCATGAACAGGGATTCCTTGGGCAATATGTGGATTCCTGCAGTGAAACATGAATATGGTGTCATTGTTCCCATGAAAGTGGAATTGGAAGGCCATGTTACAGATTACAGGGACGATTTAATAGTTAACGTAGATGTCAATACCGGAAAAACCCTGTACAGCAAATCCCTAACAGATGTTTTTTTAGAGAATAATCTTGATTATTTAATAAACAAAAGCCCTTATGTAAACGATCCATTTCACTTAAACGATATACAACCTGTTTTGGAAAGCACGCCTTATTTTAAGGAAGGAGATTTGTTTTTAAGTTTTAGAAGCCCATCATTGGTCATTCAATATAGACCTAAAACCAATAAAGTGATAAAAGTCCTTGAAGGGCCATTTACATTTCAACATGATGTGGATATTATCTCGCCAAATTCCATTGCTATTTTAAACAATAATTCCATAGTTACCAAAGTGACTTACGATGAGATTGAATTTAAACCAACAAATCAATCGGTTAATCGAAAAATAAACCATTCAAATGTACTTATTTATAACTTTGAGGAAGATAGCTATAGTCCTGTTTATGAAGATGTTTTTCTAGAACATGATATTTTTACTGGAGCCGAAGGTTTATATCGAATATTTCCAAATGGTGATATGTTTTTTGAAGAACAAGGTTCTGGCATCCTTTGGGTGATCAATCAATATGGCGTGGTTTTAAAAACCACACTAAAAAGTGATATAGAAGGCTATCATTATTTACCTAATTGGACAACAACCTATTTAGATGATGAGTTGCAATCCTTAAACTAAAACATTATGACGTTATACATTGGTCCTGGAATTGGTCTTGGCACACTTTTAATTATAGTTTTTATAGTATTATTGGTGCTCTTTGCCTTTGGAGTGGTTTTATGGATTCCCATTAAACGATTTTTTAGAAAAATATTTAGTAAAAATTAATGATTTACTATATAATAATAGGTCTTAGTGGCATTGTTCTTTCCAGCTCACTTATCTATTTCCGAAAACACTTTTTTGTAGCTTTAGAGTCCACATTGGCTTTGTCTGATGCTGTATTGTCCAATGAAGATGAACTCTTAAAACAAAAAAAATTAATTAAGGCCTTAAAAACCATGATGCTGTCCTTGGGCATTGCCTTGGGCCTTTTGTTCCTTACCATAGTTTTAACTTGCTTACCTGTATATTTATACAAATTAATAGCCAATCTCACTCTACAAGATTTAGACTTAAGTTCCATTTGGTTTATACTTAGTCTATCCTTAGGCAGTATTTTGCCATTTTTAATTAAACGGAAAAAACCAACAGAAGACTATACAGAAGCTTCCATATTGTTTCACAAGCTTATTTTAAATAATTACAACCTATCTAAAATGTTGTTTTCTTTTGATAGACGGTTTAAAAAAGAAAAATACATACAAGATAAAAACACGTTTTTAATTGTATCTGGACTTGCAAGGGCAGGTACAACAAGTTTAACAGATCAGCTTTTTAAAGCTGGTACTTTTAGTTCGTTGGATTATTCCAACATGCCATTGCTGTTGGCGCCAAACCTTTGGAGAAAAATGTACAACCCTAAGAAAGTGACCTTAAAAGAGCGTAAACATGGCGATAAAATGCTTTTTGGTTTTAATACCATAGAGGCTCTAGAGGAATACTTTTTTAAAGTTTTTTTAAACGACAGTTTTATATCTCAACACCACTTGGAAAAACACGACATAACTGAAGAAGTCTATAATAACTATATAAAATACCAATCTTTAATCCGTCAAGATGCAACTTCCACTTATCTCTCAAAAAACAACAACATCATTTTAAGATATGAATCGTTGCGTTCTTATAACAAGGCATTTAAAATTATTTTTCTGTTCAGAAAGCCAGAAGAACATGCTTATTCTCTATTGAACCAGCATCAGCGATTTTCAGAATTTCAAAATGAAAGCGAATTTATCCAAACATACTTGAACTGGTTGGGTCATCATGAGTTTGGTAAAAACCAAAAAGTATTTAAGTTTGGTGAAAAAGCTCCAGAGATTCCGTACGATAAAAGCACCTTGGATTACTGGTTGGCGATTTGGTTGAATTACTATTCCTATTTAATACATATTTTAGATGAAAATTATCTGCTTATTGAATATGAAGACTATTTAAACAAACCCAAAGAAGTCCTGGAATATATTGAAGAGGAAATGAAAATGACTTTTGATTATTCCAATGTAACACCTTTTACCAATACCAAGCAAATAGACACTTCTGCCTGCAACCCAAACTTATTGGAAGCAACGCATGCCATATATTTAAAACTTAAAGAAAGAAAGCTTAAATTTTAGACTACTCTACAGTTACAGACTTGGCTAAATTTCTTGGTTGATCTACATTTCTATCTAGCATGACTGCAATATGGTACGACAGCAATTGTAAAGGAATGGTGGTGAGTAAAGGCGACAAGGACTCCAGGGATTCTGGCACCTCAATAACATAATCGGCTAATTTTTTCACGTTGACATCTCCTTCAGTAACAACACCAATAATTTTACCTTGTCTTGCTTTAATTTCCTCTATGTTGCTAACCACTTTTTCGTAATGTCCTTTTTTTGTTGCAATTACCACAACAGGCATGTTTTCGTCAATTAAAGCAATTGGGCCATGTTTCATTTCTGCAGCAGGATAGCCTTCAGCATGGATGTACGATATTTCTTTAAGTTTCAAAGCGCCTTCTAAAGCAACAGGGAAATTATAGCCTCTTCCTAAGTATAAGAAATTACGTGCATTCTTATATTTTTCAGCTATCATTTTAATATGTTCTTCAGATTTTAAAGCACTTTCCACCTTTTCCGGAATCAGTTCCAATTCTTGTAAATGGTATCTGTAATCAGAGTTGGAAATTTCACCTTTAACCTTTGCAAGTTTTAAAGCAATTAGTGTTAAAAGGGTAATTTGGGTTGTAAATGCTTTTGTGGAAGCAACACCAATTTCAGGACCTGCATGTGTATATGCACCAGCATGTGTTTCCCTAGCAATAGAAGATCCAACCACATTACAAACGCCAAACACAAAAGCGCCATTTGCTTTGGCTAGTTTAATGGCAGCCAAAGTATCGGCAGTTTCTCCAGATTGAGAGATGGCTATCACCACATCTTTGTTGGTAATAACTGGGTTTCTATACCTAAATTCTGAGGCATACTCAACTTCTACAGGAATTCTGGCAATATCTTCAAAAATATACTCGGCAACCAAACCTGCATGCCAAGAGGTACCACAGGCCACGATAATGATTCTGTTGGCGTTTAAAAATTTTTCAATATTGTCGTCAATGCCTGCCATTCTAATTATACCTTCTTTTACAAGAAGCCTTCCACGATAGGTGTCTTTGATGGCAGTAGGTTGTTCGTATATTTCTTTAAGCATAAAGTGGTCGTATCCACCTTTTTCTATTTGCTCCAGATTCATTTGTAATTCCTGAACATATGGATCTACCAACGAATCGTCTTTAATTTTTCGGATTTTAATTCCTTTATTAGCTCTAATTATAGCCATTTCTTCATCTTCGAGATAAATGGCATTTTTAGTGTATTCAATAAATGGAGAGGCATCGCTTGCGATAAAAAATTCGTTTTCACCAACACCAACAGCAAGAGGACTGCCTAATCTGGCAATAACAATTTCATCGGGTTTGTTTTTGTCGAAAACAGCAATGGCATAAGCTCCAACCACTTGATTTAGTGCAACCTGTACAGCTTTGCCCAATTTTACGTTTTCTTTTAACTTGACATCTTCGATTAGGTTGATTAAAACTTCGGTATCTGTATCGGATTTAAAGGTGTACCCTCTTTTAGTAAGCTCTTTTTTAAGAGATTCATAGTTTTCTATAATCCCATTGTGGATGATGACCAAGTCTCCAGAGTTTGAGTAGTGAGGATGCGCATTCACATCGTTTGGAACACCATGTGTTGCCCAACGTGTATGACCTATGCCAATGGAACCACTGGTAGAAATTTCATTGTTGACCTTTTGTACTAAATCGGCAACTTTGCCCTTGGTTTTGGAAACATTAAGGTCTGTCCCATCATATAAAGCAATTCCGGCACTATCGTAACCTCTATATTCCAATCTTTTGAGGCCTTCAATAATTATTGGGAAGGCTTTTCTATGACCTACATATCCTACAATTCCACACATAGTTTTTAATTATCTGGTTGGGTATAATATATTTCTAATTGCACTCTTTTGTCTTCTGGAACGTTTTCGTTGCTACCATAAAGGATTGTTCCTTTTGGTGACAATCCAGTACCTACAGGAATTCCATCTAAAATCCCATCGTTTAAGACATAAGAATTACTTATTTCATTAATATTACTGGTAATATACAAACCTAATTGGAAATTAGTGGAATCCCTCAACAAAATATTGTTTAAATGTTCTGTAAGTCTAATTTTGTATTTAACACCTTTTTCATTACCATCTCTCTCCAAAATAGACGAATAATTTAATTTGGAATTTATTGGATTAGTTGTGTTAGTGGTTAAATCATAAAAATAGTCCACTATAGGCGTGTTGTTTTTAATGTCATATAAAATAACCCGGTTAGGTTGCTGTTTTTTATTTGCATCGTCATCGTCTATCAATAAGGAACTAGCAAGATCATCCACATAAAAGATTAAGTTCGCTTCATTTATTAAACGGCTGGGATTGCCATTGGCATCTTTATAAAGCAGGTTAAATTCGTCCAATTCTGCTTGGTCTTGAAATAAATTAACAACCGCAATGGAACCTTCGCCACCTTTTAAATACAGTGATGTGTCACCGTTTGTAGTATCTGCCGAATTGTTGGCGTTGTTTAATAAAGAGGTGGCAATTGGGTCTAGGGTTATAGTGCTAGCTCTGTTCCCTCTAAAATTCATTGTAAACTTGTTATTTCTAACAATTTCACCATCTACCCAATTGTTATAATAAACGGTTAAACTAGCTGCAGAGCTTAAAAAGTTTAGCATGAAAGCCTGTCCTTCCATTTCACCATCTGCAAGTTCCACTTTAAAGTAGAGGCCTCTAAAATAATCTTTAAAGTTATTGGCATTGCTTAATTCCGGCATGCCTTGTTTGTCAAATAGTAAAGTTTCCCAAAAATCATCATTGGGATTTAAAAGTTCGACACGCAAACTAGGTGGGATTCTACTTACCTCTTCGTCTTGACCATTTTCGTCTTCTTCATAAATTATCTGTTCAGAATCACTTGCTTCAAAATCTGGATTGAAATATAGCAACTCCCCTAAATTTCCGGGAGAATCAAATTCATTATTGTTGGAATAATAAATTTGTGGATCTGCATCTTCAGCAGCAGGATCGTAATCCCTTAAAAAATAATTAGATCTGTAAATGGATAATTTAATGGGTTTATTTCCATACAAAGAATCTATATTGTAAGCAGGTTCCTCAGTTGTAGATTCTACTTCTTTTGAATAATAAGGTATGGTTAAATATGCGTGTGTAAATTCTGGGTCTGTACCAAAATCTGGATCAAAATTTGTTGAAGTAGGTACTACCTGCGTAATTATTTCATTTGTGGTATTCCCATAAATAGGATCAGTATAAATACCTAAAAAATTAGAAGGGAAATTATTTGTTTGTATTGGTTTCACCCTTTTGTTGTAAGCAACTACAGCAAATTTATCGCTATTGGTATCGAAATTTTCAATGCCTTCAATGTCACTTTCCAAAGAATTGTAATCGTTTTGACAAGCAATAAATGCTAGGGATGTGATTGATAAAACACCTATAAACTTACAGGTCTTAATGAATTTTTTCATAAATAAAAATGGGATGATTTTGGCCTTAGCCCAATACTTGTGTGTTATAAAATTCAACATAAGCTTCTCCAAACTCATCTTTTGATTTAAAATCTAATACAGGTTTCTTTGAATCTTTTAAATGTTTGTTCAATTCTTCTGGAATCTCTTCCGAGCCTATAATCAAAGCATCAGAATGGTCGATTGCAATTTTCATTAAACTGTTGTAGGTTGGTTTTTCCAGCTCTTTGATAAAGTTGTCATCTATGTTATCAAACTTCACTTTATTGATCATGTCTTTATTTAACGTACCATCAAAGCTTTGATTGTATATGGAAGTTACTATTTTACTTTCGTTAAACAAGGGCTCGTCTTTATAGTATTGTTTTAAGTACATTGGCAATAAGGCTGCCAACCAACCATGAACGTGAATAATGTCTGGAGACCAATTTAATTTTTTAACGGTTTCTATAACCCCTTTGGCAAAGAAAATGGCGCGTTCGTCATTATCCGGAAACAAATTACCTTCTTCATCTGTTAAAGTAGCTTTTCGTTTAAAATATTCGTCATTATCAATAAAATATACCTGTATGCGTTCCTTGGGAATGGAAGCCACTTTAATAATTAAAGGCATGTCCAGATCATTGATAACCAAATTAATCCCAGAGAGTCTAATTACCTCGTGCAATTGGTGTCTTCTTTCATTAATGTTTCCATATCTAGGCATGAAAATTCGAATTTGCCCACCTTGTTGATTCACCATTCTTGGTGCTTCAAAGGACATAGAAGAAATTTCAGTTTCTGGTAAATACGGCACTACTTCAGATGATACATACAATATCCTCTTATCTTTCATAAACTTATTGCTTTTGGTAATTCAGAATAAAAAACACGCAAAAGTACAAAAATTTATGCAGATTCATTGTAAAATATTAAGTTTGCACGCGTTAATATTTTATTAAAGGTGAAGATTTTTACTGAAAAAACTCAAATTCAAAAAGCCATACAGCAAATAAAAGCCAAAGATTTGTCCGTTGGTTTTGTTCCTACCATGGGGGCTTTGCATCAAGGACACCTGTCCTTGGTCCAGGAAGCCTTTAATAACAATGATGTTGTAGTGGTAAGTATTTTTGTAAACCCTACGCAATTTGATAATGAAGATGATTTAGAAAAATATCCCAGAACCCTTGAAGCAGATACCAAATTATTGGCAGCTTTTAGAGAGAATTTAATTGTTTATGCTCCTAGCATACAGGATATTTACGATGGAGATGCCAAAGCTGAGCATTTTTCGTTTGATGGCTTGGAATTTGAAATGGAAGGTAAGTTTAGAACCGGTCATTTTAATGGTGTTGGCACCATAGTAAAACGGCTGTTTGAAATTATTACTCCTGACAATGCCTATTTTGGCAAAAAAGATTATCAACAATTAATGATCATTAAAAAACTGGTGGAAAAACACCACATTCCAGTGACCATTATTGGCTGTGATATTTATAGAGAACCTGACGGTTTGGCCATGAGTTCCAGAAACACACGCTTAAAAGAAGATTATAAAAAAGCAGCACCATTTATTTATAAAACCTTAAAAACTGCCAAAAAAAAGTTTGGCACAAAAAGTGCTAATACAGTGAAAGAATGGGTTGAGAAGGAGTTTGCCAATCATAAGTTATTAAACTTGGAGTATTTTATAATTGCAGACGACCAGACTTTAAAGCCCGTAAAGAGAAAATCCAAGAAAAAAACATATCGTGCGTTTATTGCGGTTTTTGCAGACGATATCAGATTAATTGATAATATCGCACTAAATTAATTACCTTTGCCACATGCAAATACAAGTTGTAAAATCTAAAATCCACAGAGTAAAATGTACAGGTGCAGACCTGAATTACATTGGTAGTATTACTATCGATGAAGATTTAATGGATGCAGCCAATATTATTCAGGGAGAAAAAGTTCAGATTGTAAATAACGATAACGGAGAACGTTTGGAAACCTATGTTATTCCTGGACCTAGAAACAGTGGGGAAATTACCCTAAACGGAGCAGCTGCCAGGAAAGTGGCTGTAGGAGATACGCTAATCTTAATTACTTATGCATTTATGGATATAGAGCAAGCCAAAGTGTTTAAGCCTTCTTTGGTATTTCCAGACGAGGCTACCAATAAATTGATATAAGAATTGAGTCCATCAATAAAGAAATACATAAAAATCCTACTCCCAATTCTGTTGGGAGTTTTTTTAATATGGTATTCTTTATCTAAGGTACCTTTAAACGAACTCTTGACCTATTTTAAAAGTGCCAATTATAGTTGGATATTTTTAGGCATGTTTTGTGGTTTGTTAAGTCATTTGTCCAGAGCCTATAGATGGCAATATCTTTTAGAGCCTTTGGGTTATAAAATAAGTTTGGGGAATAGTGTGATGGCTGTTTTTGCTGCCTATTTAATAAATTACACCATACCTAGGGCTGGAGAAGTCGCCAGGGCTTCAGTTTTAACGACCTATGAAGCTGTGCCGTTTGAAAAAGGTTTTGGGACCATTGTGGCAGAACGTGTGGCAGATTTATTGGTGATGTTATTGATCATCATCATAACACTATTTATCCAATTCGATTTTATTTACCAGTTTTTTGTTCATAAATTCAATCCCTTGCATCTGGGCATTGGCTTGTTTGGTTTACTAGTTCTGTTTTTTGTAGGAGTTAAATTTATAAAATCCAGTACCTCTGGAATTGCCTTAAAAATTAAAACCTTTGTTATTGGACTTTTGGAAGGTGTTCTAAGTATTTTTAAAATGAAAAGGAAATGGGCTTTTATTGGCCATACCATTTTTATTTGGGTCATGTACATTGCCATGTTTTATACCACATCCTTTGCATTAACAGAGTTAAATAACATACCATTTGGTGCTATTTTAATAGGATTTATTTCTGCCAGTTTTAGCATAGCTGCAACCAATGGAGGCATTGGCTCTTATCCAATTGCAGTTTATGCAGCATTTTCGCTTTTTGCCATTCCAGAAGCACCAAGCATTGCTTTTGGCTGGATTGTTTGGACATCCCAAACATTACTTCTTGTTTTAGGAGGCGGCTTGTCTCTCATGTTATTGCCTGTTTTCAATAAGAATAGAGTATTGAAAAGTAGCCCAAACAAAGATGAAGTTTAAAGGATTAATATTTTAAATCTTATGGGTAATTTATTACCTTGCATGGCATCCTTAACCATGTTAAAATGAAACATCCATGACCAAAAATTTTGTCACACAGTGGAATGATTATGGGGATGTTACATGTGACCTTTGAAAAACAATAAATATAAACACATGAAAAAACACATCTACTTATTAGTCTTTATTGCTTGTATGCAATTTATTGAAGCGCAAGTTATATATGAGCCATTTAACTCTGCAAAACTGGGTGAAACACGCGAAATAAAAATTCAACTCCCAAGAGGTTACGACGCGAATCCAGATAAAAAATATCCAATAATTATGGTGTTTGATGGCGATTATATGTTTGAAGCTGTTGCAGGAAACGTAGACTATTATGCGTATTGGGATGACATGCCAGACGCTATTGTGGTAGGTGTCAATCAAATAGATAGCAGAGAGGCAGACATGTATTATTCTGAACAGAATTCCTTGCCTATAGAAACGGGTGCTGCTTTTTTCGAGTTTGTTGGAATGGAATTGATACCTCACTTAGAAAAAACCTACAGAACCGAAAACTTTAGAGTGGCTGTTGGTCATGGCGAAACAGCAAATTTCATTAATTACTATTTGTTAAAAAGCGATCCGTTGTTTAAGGCTTATATAGTAATAAGTCCAGATTTGGCACCAGAGATGACCAGCTATATTCCTGAAAGACTGACAAAATTTCAAACCAAAATATTTTATTATTTAGCAACCTCCAATAACGATGTGGCCTCTTTAAAAGCAGGTTCTGAAGCTTTAAACACGGCCATTTCAGGAATAGACAATAAAAATGTTCTTTACAATTTCAAAACACTGGAAGAGCCATCTCATTATGCTTTGCCTGCTTACGTGATTCCAGATGCCTTACAAAAAATATTTTTGGTCTATCAACCCATCAGCAAACAAGAATATAAAGACACTATTTTAAAGTTGGAATCTTCTCCTGTTTTGTATTTAGAGAAAAAATATCAAACCATACTCGATCTTTTTGGCATAGACAAACAAATTCTTGTAAACGATTTTAAAGCCATAGAAGCTGCCATAGAAAAAACAGAGCAATTTCAATATTATGAAGATCTAGGAAAAATAGCCAGAAAACAATATCCAGAAACCATGTTGGGAAGCTATTACTTGGCTCGTTTTTATGAAGAAACAGGAGAACCTAAAAAAGCCATGAAAACCTATCAATCTGCTTATGTTTTAGAGGAAATAGGAGGTGTTACCAAAGATTTGGTTCTTGAAAAAGCAGAAGAGATAAAAGCAGATTTTGGCTATTAATTTTTCCGATTTTTTTAAATCGATATAACCTCTCTCCAAAAATAGATAAGAAGAAGCTTATGGCTAAAGTAAAGACAACTTTTTTTTGCCAAAATTGTGGCACGCAATATTCCAAATGGCAAGGACAATGTACAGCTTGCAAGGAATGGAATACCATAGCAGAAGAGGTGGTACAAAAAGCAGAGAAAAGCGATTGGAAAACAGCAACTTCAGCATCAAAACGTGTTTCAAAACCTTTATTAATTAACGAAATTGATGTATCCCAAGAAGCCAGGATGGTTACAAGCGACCAAGAATTCAATCGCGTGTTGGGAGGAGGGATTGTTCCTGGTTCATTAATATTGTTAGGAGGCGAACCTGGCATTGGAAAAAGTACCTTGTTGCTTCAAATAGCCTTAAAATTGGCTTATAAAACCCTATATGTTTCTGGCGAAGAAAGTCAGAAACAAATAAAAATGCGTGCCGAACGCATCAATCCAAATAGCAGCAATTGTTATATTTTAACCGAAACAAAAACACAAAACATCTTCAAGCAAATTGAGGCTTTAGAACCAGATATTGTAGTTATAGATTCTATTCAGACTTTGCATAGCGATTATATAGAGTCGTCTTCGGGAAGTATTTCCCAAATAAAGGAATGCACAACCGAACTGATTAAATTCGCAAAGGAAACGGCAACTCCAGTCATTCTAATTGGGCATATAACCAAAGATGGTAACATTGCTGGACCAAAAATTTTAGAACACATGGTTGATACGGTTTTACAATTTGAAGGCGACAGGAACCATGTGTTTAGAATATTTCGAGCCCATAAAAACCGTTTTGGCTCAACCAATGAGTTGGGAATTTACGAAATGCAAGGCTCGGGTTTAAGAGAGGTTTCCAATCCTAGTGAAATATTGATTTCCAAAAAAGACGAAGAACTGTCTGGAAATGCAGTTGCAGCAACTTTAGAAGGCATGAGGCCTTTAATGATCGAGGTTCAGGCCTTGGTAAGTACTGCAGTTTACGGAACACCACAGCGTTCGGCAACTGGTTTTAATGCCAAACGTTTAAACATGCTTTTGGCAGTTTTAGAAAAACGAGCAGGTTTTAGATTGGGAGCAAAAGACGTGTTTTTAAACATTACAGGAGGCATTACTGTGGACGATCCAGCAATCGATTTAGCAGTGGTTGCAGCCATTCTATCCTCCAACGAAGACGAAGCCTTGCCAAAAGATTTCTGTTTTGCTGCAGAGGTTGGCTTATCTGGGGAAATCCGTCCGGTACAACGTGTGGAACAACGTATCCTTGAAGCCGAAAAATTAGGCTTCTCAACCATTTTTGTCTCTAAATACAATAAAATATCCCTTAAAAACACGGTTATTAAAATTCAATTGATTTCTAAAATTGAGGATTTGGTAAACTTTATAGTTTAAAAACCTATATTTCAATGCCTATTTTACTAAAAATCATTATTTTCGCAGGTCGAAAAGAATGAATGATACAATGAGTACAAAATTCCCTGAATATAAAGGACTTGACTTGCCAAATGTAGCGAATGAAATAAGCAGCTATTGGCAGGAAAATAACATTTTTGAAAAAAGCGTCACAACCAGAGAAGGCAACAAACCCTTTGTGTTTTTTGAAGGACCTCCTTCTGCCAACGGTTTGCCAGGTGTGCATCACGTATTGGCTCGTGCCATCAAAGATATTTTTCCTCGATATAAAACCATGAAAGGCTTTCAAGTGAAGCGTAAAGCTGGTTGGGACACACATGGATTACCTATTGAACTTGGTGTTGAAAAAGAATTAGGAATTACCAAAGAAGATATTGGGAAAACCATTTCAGTAGAAGATTACAACGCAGCCTGTAGAAAAGCAGTCATGCGCTATACAGATGTGTGGAACGACCTTACACAAAAAATGGGTTATTGGGTAGATATGGACAATCCTTACATTACCTACGAACCCAAATATATGGAATCTGTTTGGTGGTTGTTAAAACAGATTTATAACAAAAACCTCTTGTACAAAGGTTACACCATTCAACCTTATTCACCAAAAGCAGGGACTGGATTAAGTTCGCATGAGTTGAACCAGCCAGGAACCTATCAAGATGTCACAGATACAACGGTTGTTGCCCAATTTAAAGCAAAAGAAGACGCTTTGCCTGATTTCTTAAAAAATGAAGGAACAATTTACTTTTTGGCCTGGACCACAACACCTTGGACCTTACCAAGTAACACAGCGTTAACAGTTGGACCAAAAATCGATTATGTGTTGGTTGAAACGTACAACCAATATACTTTTGAACCTATAAATGTGGTTTTAGCTAAGTCTTTAGTTAATAATCAATTCGATGGAAAATTTAAAAGAGTTGAAACAAAACCAGAATTATTAGATTATAAATCGGGAGATAAAAAAATTCCATATTACGTTGTCAAAGATTTTAAAGGGAAAGATTTAGTAGGAATCACCTACGAACAACTTTTGCCATATGCCTTACCAAACGACAATCCAGAAAATGCCTTTCGCATAATTTCTGGGGACTTTGTAACTACAGAAGACGGAACAGGAATTGTACATACAGCACCAACCTTTGGAGCAGACGATGCCTTGGTTGCCAAACAAGCCACACCAGAAGTGCCACCAATGTTGGTGAAAGACGACCATGGAAATTTAGTGCCTCTTGTGGACTTGCAAGGAAAATTCAGACCGGAAATGGGAGAGTTTGCAGGCAAATATGTAAAAAATGAGTATTACAACGATGGCGAAGCACCAGAGCGTTCGGTAGATGTGGAACTAGCCATTAAATTAAAAGAAGAGAACAAAGCCTTTAAGGTTGAAAAATACAAACACAGTTATCCAAACTGTTGGAGAACAGATAAACCCATTCTTTACTATCCATTGGATTCTTGGTTTATAAAAGTAACTGATGTAAAAGAACGTATGTTCGAATTGAACGAAACCATCAATTGGAAACCAAAAGCAACAGGTACAGGACGTTTTGGCAACTGGTTGGCCAATGCCAACGATTGGAATTTATCCCGATCACGTTATTGGGGAATCCCTTTGCCAATCTGGAGAACCGAAGATGGAAAAGAAGAAATTTGTATTGGTTCCGTAGAAGAGCTTAAAACTGAAATGAAACGTGCTGTTGAAGCAGGCGTTTTAGCAAAAGATATTTTCGAAGATTTTGAAGTAGGAGACAATTCTGAAGAAAACTATGCAAAAATTGATTTGCATAAAAATATCGTTGATGAAATTGTTCTAGTTTCAAAAAGTGGTCAACGCATGAAACGGGAAGCCGATTTAATTGACGTTTGGTTCGATTCTGGTTCCATGCCTTATGCACAATGGCATTACCCATTTGAAAACAAAGAATTAATTGATGAGAAAAAAGCTTTCCCAGCCGATTTTATTGCAGAAGGTGTCGACCAAACTCGTGGTTGGTTCTATACCCTTCATGCCATTGCATCCATGGTGTTCGATTCGGTTGCCTATAAAAATGTGGTTTCAAACGGCTTGGTTCTCGACAAAAACGGACAAAAAATGTCCAAACGTCTTGGGAATGCCACAGACCCTTTTGAAACTCTATCCACTTATGGTGCCGATGCCACCCGTTGGTACATGATTGCCAATGCCAATCCTTGGGACAATCTAAAATTTGACGTGGATGGAATTGAGGAGGTTAAACGCAAATTCTTCGGAACGCTTTACAACACCTATTCTTTCTTTACTTTGTATGCTAATTTGGACAACTTCAGTTATACCGAAGCCGATATCCCTTTAAGCGAAAGACCGGAAATTGATAGATGGATACTTTCAGAATTACATACCTTAATTCAAAAAGTGGATGCATTTTATGCAGACTATGAGCCAACAAAAGCAGCAAGGGTTATTTCAGATTTTACCCAAGACCATTTAAGCAATTGGTTTGTGCGTTTAAGCAGAAGGCGTTTTTGGAAAGGGGATTATCAAAAAGACAAAATTTCGGCATATCAAACCCTTTATACCTGTATGGTTGACATTGCCAAATTAGGAGCCCCAATTGCACCATTCTTTATGGATAGATTGTACATGGATTTAAATTCGGTTACCCAGAAGGAAGCATTTGAGAGTGTTCATTTAGCAGATTTTCCTGTGTTTAACAACAGTTATGTAGACAAGAGCCTGGAACGCAAAATGGAAGCTGCACAAACAATATCGTCTTTGGTTTTGTCGTTAAGGGCCAAAGAAAAGATTAAAGTGCGTCAACCCTTGCAAAAAATCATGATTCCTATTGATTCCAAACAACAAAAGGATGAGATTTTAGCTGTTGCTAACCTAATTAAACACGAAGTAAACGTTAAGGAAATAGAACTCCTGGAAGATGCTTCAGATATTTTGGTAAAACAAATAAAACCTAATTTTAAAGCCTTGGGACCTCGTTTTGGTAAGGATATGAAATTGATAGCCAATACCATTATTGGTTTTACTGCTGAAGACATTAAAAAAATCGAGCAAAGTGGCCAAATTGAGGTTGAAATTAACGGAAAAAGTATTACTTTAGGACTTGAAGATGTAGAGATCACATCGCAAGACATAGAAGGTTGGTTGGTGGCCAACGAAGGCGCATTAACAGTTGCCCTGGATGTTACCATTTCTGAGGATTTACGAAAAGAAGGGATTGCTCGTGAGCTCGTTAATCGTATTCAAAATTTACGTAAAGATTCAGGTTTTGAAGTGACAGACAGAATAAACGTAATGCTACAAAAAGATGAAAAGATAGTGGATGCTGTACAAACAAATATGTTGTATATTAAAGCAGAAACTTTAACAGAAGAATTAGAAATTATAGATCAAGTAAATAATGGTATAGAAGTTGTATTTGACGATGTAAACACCAGATTATTTATTCAAAAACATTAAGAACATGGCAGAAGAATTAAACGTTAGGTATTCAGACAAGGATTTAGCAGAGTTTAAAGCATTGATTCAAGAGAAAATTGAAAAAGCAAAACACGATTTAGATTTAATAAAAAGTGCATATATGAACGACTTAAATAATGGAACAGACGATACGTCCCCAACTTTTAAAGCGTTTGAGGAAGGTAGTGAAACCATGAGTAAAGAAGCTAATTCGCAGTTGGCCATAAGACAGGAAAAATTTATTCGTGACCTTAAAAATGCGCTTATTAGAATTGAGAACAAAACCTATGGTGTTTGTAGGGTAACAGGAAAACTAATAAACAAAGATCGTTTAAAATTGGTACCTCATGCTACCTTAAGTATTGAAGCCAAAAATATGCAGCAATAAGATTCCAATTAAAAAAAGGATACCATTCAATAAATCTTAACGCTTCAAGAAATGAAGCGTTTTTTCATTTTTTTAAATTTTATCAAGACCCTGTGGTCTAGCTACTTAAATATGTGATAGGTGTGGTCATTGTTTACCAAATGCCCATTATGGGCTTTTATAATTTTATTTTTGCAATATGAAAAAGGTTCTCTACCTCATTCTCTTTTTTTTGGCTTTGCAGGCCCAGGCTCAAAAAGTAACCAATAAATCGTTTTCTTCCAAAGGGGTTTCTACATTGGTAATTAATGGAGATATGGTTTTTAAAATGCATATTGAAACAGCAAAAACCCAAACCATATCCATACAATCTTTAGCAGAAGGAGAACATAGCAAAGAGGTTGTTTTAATCACCCAAATTAAAAGCAATACGCTTTACATTTCCAGTATATATCAGCCTTTATTTGTTGCAGACAATGATAAGCTGAGTGCACACAAAGTACTTTCTGTAGAATATAAATTAGTGATTCCAGAACAATTGAATCTATCCATTTCCAGTAGTATAGCATCGGTATTTTTGTTTGGCAATTACAATAAGGTAACCACAGAACTCATGAATGGCTCCTTTTTTGCAAAGAGCTTTAAAGGAGACCTTTTGGTAAATACCATTCATGGAGATATTGAAGTGGAAACCCATCAAGCTACTGCTGAGGCTTCAAGCAAACATGGGAAAGTAGATCAAGCCGTTTTGGGGAACGGAAACAACCAAATAACCTTAAATTCAATAAACGGCAACATAAGGATAAGCAAATCTGAATAATATGTTTATTTTTGCTCAAAGATTTCAACTACCATTAAAAAGGTTTCCACTTTCCTGTCTGCCAACAGGCAGACGTTCTATATGTTATGACCCTAAAAAAATCCATTCTTTTTATCGTTCTTATTTTGTTCATAGACCAAATAAGCAAAATTTATATTAAAACACATTTTGTTATTGGCGAAGAGCTAAAAGTACTGTCGTGGTTTAGAATTTATTTTGTGGAAAACGATGGCATGGCTTGGGGAACCAAGTTGAGTGATTTTATATCTTTTATTTCCGATAGAACAGCTAAATTATCATTAACTATTTTTAGGATAGTAGCCATTTTTGGCATTGGCTACTGGTTGTATGATGCCGTAAAAAAACAACAATCACCTGTGCTTATTTGGGCCATTGTTTTCATTTTTGCAGGCGCTTTGGGAAATATATTGGATTCAGTTTTCTACGGCGTTTTATTTAATGACAGCTTTGGGCAAGTAGCTTCTTTCTTGCCTCCAGAAGGGGGTTACGATACATTATTGCATGGTAAAGTGGTGGATATGCTTTATTTCCCTATTTGGAAAGGCTATTTGCCGGAATGGTTGCCGTTTTATGGAGGACAATATTTTACCTTTTTCGAACCTGTTTTCAATGTGGCAGATGTTGCCATTAGTACAGGTTTTGGGTTGCTTGTCTTTTTTAATAAAAAAGCATTCTCCAAAGACTGATTAAAATCTATAAACCTGCTTAGGGGTCACGCAATAATCTAATGCCATATCACCATCAAAAACATCTTCAATTTTAGATTCTGATTCAAAAAATGACAAGCCAATTTTAAGGGTTTCCGGTTTGCATTCAGCTAAAAAAGAATCGTAAAAGCCTTTGCCATAACCAACTCTATGGCCTTCTTCATCAAAAGCAAGAAGAGGTATAAAGACCACTTCCAGGTTTTGTGTAGGAACCTCAATTCCATCAAGCGGTTCTGGAATGTTGTATGCGTTTTTCTTGATAACAGTACTGTCTGTTAACAGAAAATGATTCATTTTTCCTGTTGAAAAATCGCTTTTGGAAATCACAATATGTTTATCCTTGCCTGAAAGTATGTTCAATAAATAATCGGTATTTACCTCTTTAAGTTCTTCAATGGAAAGAAAAATATGATAAAAAGAAAAATCCCAAATAGGAAGCGTTAAAAGCCTATTGGCAATCTGCAGGCTAAACTCTTCAACAGTTTCAGAAGATAATTCCTGACGTTTAAGCTTATAGGTTTTTCGCAATTCGGCTTTGGTCATATAAAATTACTTTTTCAATTTGGTGGTAATATGAAACAGGGCATCCCCTTGATACACAATGGGAGATTCATTCACATTAATGATATAACCAGTATGGTTTGCTTTAACAAAATGGTTAAATTGACCATATGGATCTGTAATATTTCCAATAATATCACCTTTTGTTACTTTTGTACTTATAATAGCAGAAGCTTTAAACATACCAGAATAATTAGCACGTTGCCATTTTCCACCTGTTATAAACAGACTTTCTTTTTTTGGTGCTGTAACCTTTTTTGGTGCTGTAACCTTGAATTTGGTTTGCAACATACCAAAATGGTGCAAAATCCGTTTGGCTCCATTTACAGCAGTATTGGTCACGTTATTATCTATGTGAAACGATTTGCCTCCTTCAAACAACAACATGGTTTTGCCCAATTTAAAACAAGTATTCCTAAAAGATTTTTTTAAATGTTTGGAATAAAGCACAAAAGGGGCTCCAAAAATTTTTGCCAATTGATCCAATTCCGGATTGTTTTTAGCAATACGTATTTGAGGCGCGTTAAATCGGCCAGCACCACCTGTATGGAAGTCTAAAATAAAATCTACTTCAGTAACAATTTCAGTAACTAATTCAAAAGCCACACGACTGGCAAGTGAGCCTTTTTTTATCCCTGGAAACACTCTGTTTAAATCCCGACCATCAGGAAATTCACGTTTTAAGTTTATAAACCCAAATACATTTATAATAGGCATACAAATGATAGTGCCACGTTTGGGCTTATTAATGCCTTTGGCTATTAATTGTCTTACAATTTCAACACCATTTACTTCATCTCCATGAATACCAGCCGTAAATAAAACCACAGGACCTGGTTTTTTGGAGCGTTCTACAAAAACAGGCACATCTATACTAGAGGTAGTATGTAAATTGGCCACGCCAAAATTGAGCTCGCAACTTTCACCAGCTTTTATTTTTTTACCTAAGATGGTTATATATTCTTTATGAACAAATTCCATTATCTGTTTTTTTCTATGTAAGTAATAATAGCTTTTGCAATATTTCTTCCTGTTGCACCTTCTATACCTTCCAGTCCAGGTGTGGAATTAATTTCCAAGAGTAAAGGGCCACGAGCAGATTGCAACATGTCCACGCCACATACAGGAAGCTTTAAGGCTTTGGCAGCATTCATGGCTAATTTTAATTCTGCATCGCTTAGTTTAATGATTTTTGCAGAGCCACCACGATGCAAATTGGATCTAAATTCGCCTTCTTTTCCTTGGCGTTTCATGGCGCCAACAACTTGTCCATCTACAATCAAAGCTCTTAAATCGGCTCCTTTGGCTTCTTTAATAAATTCTTGAACGATAACCCTGGCTTCTAGTCCGTTAAAGGCTTCAAGAACAGATTCGGCTGCGTTTTTTGTTTCAGCCAAAACCACACCCAAGCCTTGTGTGCCCTCCAATAGTTTTATTATTACAGGAACACCTCCAACATGCGCTATCACTTCTTCAACATCCCTGGAATAATTTGTGAAAACGGTTTTGGGCATCCCAATACCAGCCTTGCTTAAAAGTTGTAGACTTTTTAGTTTGTCCCTGGAACGCAAAATAGCTCCAGAAGATACAATGGAAAACACATTCATCATTTCAAACTGTCTCACTACGGCACAGCCATAAAATGTTATGGAAGCTCCTATTCTTGGGATAATGGCATCTACATAATCTAAGTATCTATCTTTGTAATAAATGGTTGGTTTTTCTTTTTCAATAATGATATCGCATTTTAAAGGGTCGATGACTTCTACTTTATGTTGTCGTTTTCGTCCTTCTTCAATCAATCTTTGGGTGGAATATAAATGAGGGTTTCTTGATAAAATAACAATATTCATGGGTGTGCTTTGTTAAATAATTAGATGGCTTGTTTTTTGTTGAATGATACGTGATGCAAATCTACATCCACCAGGAATTTTTTACTTAGAAATTGCCTTCCTATTAAAACAGGAAATTTCATATCGTCCCTAGTGCTTAATGTTAAGTTTATTTTATAGGTTTTGTTAAAAAATACCACTTCAGATTTTATTTTAAACCGGTTTTCTTTATAGCCGTTACTGCTTTTTACATCTGTTTTGGAAAAGCTATCGAAAACAACTTGTTTACCACTAAAATTAGGGTGTCCCTTACTGTAAAAGGTACACTTTAGTTTTTCGCCTTCAACAATTATTTCAGAACAGTGTATGGCAGAGGTATATGCGCCAGTATCAATTTTGGCGTCAATATTATATAAATTTAATTTTGGAAAGTCTATTTTATCAACTCTTCCAATTATAAGTTTTTCCATTTAAACGTATTAAAAAAAAGTGGAGCAAGTTACTTAAATAGTATTCTGAAAATAGGGATTTATTCATTTATTTTAAAAATAATTAACCTCGTTTTTTAAAACTAAAAAAATTAAAAGAATTACCTTTGGTAAAAGCTGTTAAATTAATGATTCTATCTTCAATAGTTTCATCCATACATAAATTAAATAGACCAAATCCTGTTAATGAGCAAAACATCGCTTGAAATACAAATACAAACCTTACCAAATGAACCTGGCGTGTATCAGTATTTTGATGCAAATGGAACTATTTTATATGTAGGAAAAGCCAAAAACCTAAAAAAAAGAGTCAGTTCTTACTTTACCAAGCAACACGATTATGGTAAAACCAAAGTGCTTGTAAAAAAAATAGCTAGCATTAAGCACATAGTCGTAAACACGGAAACCGATGCCCTATTATTAGAGAACAATTTAATAAAAAAACATCAGCCAAGATACAATGTCATGTTAAAAGACGACAAGTCGTATCCATGGATCTGTATTAAAAACGAACGTTTTCCCAGGGTGTTTTCTACCAGACGCGTTATTAAAGACGGTAGTGAATATTTTGGGCCATACACAAGCATGAAAACAGTAAGTACCTTGTTGGATTTAATAAGAGGCTTGTACAAATTAAGAACCTGTAATTACGATCTGTCCAAAGAAAAAATAGAAGCCGAAAAATACAAAGTATGCTTGGAATACCATTTAGGGAATTGTAAAGGTCCTTGCGAAGGGTTTCAAACCCTTGAGGATTACAATGAAGGAATTGCTGCCATAAAAGAAATTTTAAAAGGGAATTTTAAAGATTCCTTATCACAATTTAGACAACAGATGGCCCAATTTTCTGAAAATATGCAATTTGAAGAAGCGCAAATTATTAAGGAAAAAATAGAGATTCTAGAAAATTACCAGGCAAAATCCACCATTGTCAACCCTAAGATAAGCAATGTGGATGTGTTTTCCATTGTTAGTGACGAGAGCTACGCCTATGTTAATTTTTTACAAGTGTCTTATGGCTCCATCATTCGTTCCCATACTTTGGAGATTAAGAAAAAACTTCAAGAATCAGATAAAGAATTACTGGAATTGGCCATCATTGAATTAAGACAGCGTTTTCACTCCAAGTCGAAAGAAATTTATGTACCTTTTAAAATTAATTTAGGTGAAGACGTGAAGGTGTTTGTTCCTCAATTGGGAGACAAAAAACATATTTTGGACCTATCCATTCGTAATGCTAAATATTATAGGCTGGAACAATTAAAGCAAGTAAAAATTGTAGATCCAGACAGGCATGCCAATAGGGTCATGGCTCAGATGAAAGCCGATTTACGCCTAAAGGAGGAACCCAGGCACATAGAGTGTTTTGACAACTCAAACATTCAAGGTACCAATCCAGTTGCTGCTTGTGTGGTTTTTAAAAATGGCAAACCCAGCAAAAAGGATTACAGGCACTTTAACATTAAAACAGTTGAAGGACCAGACGATTTTGCGTCTATGGAAGAAGTGGTTTACAGACGTTATAAAAGATTGTTGGACGAAGGAAGTCCACTCCCTCAATTAATTATTATCGATGGAGGAAAAGGACAACTTTCCTCGGCATTGAAAAGTTTGGATGCCTTGAATTTGAGACAAAAAATTGCAATCATCGGAATTGCGAAACGTTTGGAAGAATTATTTTATCCAGACGATCCAATTCCCTTATATTTAGATAAAAAAAGTGAAACCCTAAAAATCATCCAACAACTTAGAAACGAAGCTCACAGGTTTGGCATAGAACACCATAGAAATAAAAGAAGCAAAAGCGCTTTAAATACAGAGCTGGAAAGTATTCCTGGTATAGGAGAAAAAACCATTGTTGAGCTCTTGAAGGAATTTAAATCCGTAAAACGGATTTCACATGCCAAGTTAGACGAGTTAGAGGATGTTGTAGGTGTTTCAAGAGCTCAAAAAATTTATAATTACTACCATAATTCATGAAATACCTAATTATTGTCGTTTCTTTATTTTTTACCAGCGTAATGTTCTCTCAGGAAAACACCAAACAAGATGTAAAAATTGGTGTTGTATTAAGTGGAGGAGGCGCCAAAGGCTTGGCACATATTGGAGCATTAAAAGTTATAGACAGTCTGGGTATTCGGGTAGATTATATTGCAGGAACAAGCATGGGAGCCATTGTTGGTTCTTTGTACGCTTCTGGTTATACAGGAAAAGAAATTGATTCTATTTTTAAGGATGTGAATTTCGATAAAATTATAAACGACGACTTGCCTAGAGCTGCCAAGACCTTCTATGAAAGGGATAACTCAGAAAAATATGCCGTAACATTGCCATTTGAGCATTTTAATTTAAAATTGCCAACAGCCTTGTCCAAGGGACAAAACACGCTAAGTTTACTTTCTAAACTCACTTTGCATGTTAGCGATGTGGAAGATTTTAGCAAGTTGCCTATTCCGTTTTTCTGTATAGCTACAAACGTGGAAACCGGACAAGCTGTAATTTTGGACAAAGGAAACCTGCCCCAAGCCATTACGGCAAGTGGCGCCTTTCCATCATTATTTCAACCAGTTATTATAGATGGTCAACTTTTAATTGATGGTGGTGTGGTCAATAACTATCCCATAGACGAATTAAGGGCCAAAGGAATGGATTTGATTATTGGTGTGGATGTGCAAGACGATTTGGCCTCCAGGGACGATTTAAAATCTGCATTGGACATTCTGCTTCAAATAAATAATTACCGAACCATCAATGATATGAAGCAAAAAGCCAAAAAAACAGATATCTACATAAAACCGGATATTTCAAACTTTACTGTGGTTTCTTTTAGTGACGGAAGGGAGATTATAGATAATGGTGAAGCAGCAGCCTTAAAAGAAATGGATGCTTTAAAGCATGTGGCTTCTATGCAAACCCAAAAAAAGACCAAACATATAACTATAAAATCTGTAGACAGTATTAAAATAAATGCCATTTATATTGAAGGAAATAAAAAATATACAGATGCATATGTTTTAGGGAAACTTAAATTTAAACAAAACGTTAAGTTACAATACAACAGTTATGTGGAAGGGGTAAACAACTTGGCTGCTACCAATAACTTTGAGAGCGTTGTGCATAAATTACAACCTTCAAGCAATAACGAGGGTTATGATATGTATCTGACACTAAAGGAAAGTTCCATTACAACTTTTTTTAAATTTGCTGTTCATTATGACGATCTCTATAAAACAGCTGCTTTGGTCAACCTCACCAAAAAGCAATTACTGATCAAAAACGATGTGCTGTCTTTCGATTTTATATTTGGGGACAACATTAGGTATAATTTTGAATATTATATAGATCAAGGGTTTTATTGGAGTGTTGGTTTAAAATCCAGTTACAATCAATTTAAAAAAGTGATACCAGCAACAGCACTTTTAACAGACGATGAATTGCAAACCCTTAATGTAAATAAATTGGATGTGGAATTAAAAGACCTTACCAATCAGTTTTATTTGCAAACCCTTTTCACCAAAGATATGTCCTTGTCACTTGGGGCAGAACATAAACGATTGAAAATTACAACCGAAACAGTTTTAACTGGCAACAATGATAAAAAAACCATTTTTGAGAACAGCGATTATTTAAGTTTGTTTGGCAAGGCTAAATTCGATTCTTATGATAATAAGTATTTCCCCAACGAAGGGTTTTATTTTGATGGAGACTTTCATCTTTATCTGTATTCGTCAGATTTCAATAATAACTTCAATGAATTTTCCATTGCCAAAGCAACCATTGGCTATGCCTATAGCTTTTCAGATAAACTAACGGCAAACATCACTACTCAAGGAGGTTTTAACATTGGCGAAAACGACAACCCTTATTTAAATTTTGCTCTTGGAGGTTATGGAAACGACTTTATAAACAATTTCGAATCGTTTTATGGTTACGATTTTATCTCGCTTTCAGGCAATAGTTTTGTAAAAGGGGTTTTAACCTTGGATTACGAAATTTTCAAGAAAAACCACATCAATATTGCTGCAAATTATTCCAATATTGCAGACAATATTTTTGACGATGGTGAATGGTTTACATCCCCAGATTATTCAGGTTACGCCATAGGTTATGCCATGGAAACCTTTGTTGGACCAATAGAGTTAAAGTACACTTACTCTCCGGAAACCAAAGAAAGCATTTGGTTTTTTAATTTAGGGTTCTGGTTCTAATCTAGTTTTCCACTCCTTCCAAAATGGAAAATTGCTAAAAACGATATGTCATAAATATTTCCGATATTTGTAGAACTATGAAACATTTTTGGTCAGGTTTATTATCACATCTTCAATTTCTTATCAAAAGAAATCCAGAATAAATAGGCACATTTTGTATCTTTATATAAATTTATTTTATTGTATTGAGGGTTTTTTGAGAGAGAGATAACCTTTTCCCTCAAACCCTTTTATAAGTAACCCATAATATTTTAAAACCAATGCCATTTTATCATAAATTAGGAAACATACCTCCTAAACGACACATACAGTTTAGAAAACCAGATGGAACACTTTACAGCGAACAGCTATTTGGAACGATTGGTTTCGACGGAATGTCAACAAATTCATACCACGAGCAAAGACCAACACAGGTTAAGGCTATCAAAAAACAGTATAGCGTAGCGCCAAAAATAGCCAAAGAAAACAGCATTCAATCCTATCGGTTTAGAGGCTTTCAAATAAAACCGGAAAACGATTACCTGGAAAGCAGGAAAACAGTACTTACCAATAGCGATTGCAGTATCATCCTTGCTGCTCCAAAACAGTCTACAACAGATTATTTTTATAAAAATTCCGATGCAGACGAGCTCATTTTCATCCATAAAGGCACAGGAAAATTGCGTACTCACCTTGGGAATTTGAATTTTAAATATGGCGACTATTTATTGGTGCCTAGAGGAACCATTTATAAAATAGATTTTGATACAGAAGATAACAGGTTGTTTATAGTGGAGTCCAGAAGACCCATCTATACCCCAAAACGTTATAGAAACTGGTTTGGACAGCTATTGGAGCATGCACCTTTTTGTGAAAGGGATATTCGTCAGCCTCAAGAATTGGAAACCTATAACGAGAATGGCGATTTCTTGATGAAAGTTAAAAAACAAGATGATATTTTTGAAATGGTTTACGCATCACATCCATTTGATGTTGTTGGTTATGATGGTTACAGCTATCCTTATGCGTTTTCTATTCACGATTTCGAACCCATAACAGGTCGTATCCATCAACCACCACCAGTACATCAAACTTTTGAAACAGATGCCTTTGTTGTGTGTAGTTTTGTGCCAAGGCTTTACGATTATCATCCGTTGGCCATTCCTGCTCCATACAACCATAGCAATATTGATAGTGATGAAGTCCTCTACTATGTAGATGGCGATTTTATGAGCAGAAATGATATTGATGCTGGACACATTTCCTTGCATCCAGCAGGTATTCCTCATGGGCCACATCCAGGAGCAGCAGAACGAAGTATTGGAAAAGTAAAAACAGACGAGTTGGCAGTGATGGTAGACACCTTTAAACCCTTAAAAATCACAGAAGAAGCATTAAAAATAGCAGACGAAGATTACTATAAATCTTGGTTAGATAATTAAAAAACATTAAAAAAATGAGTAAAGAAATAAAATCAGTAGAATACGGATTGGAAAAAATATTTGAAGGCGCCCAAGATTTCCTTCCATTATTAGGAACAGATTATGTAGAGTTTTATGTAGGGAATGCCAAACAAGCAGCACATTACTATAAAACAGCATTCGGATTTCAATCCTATGCTTACAAAGGTTTAGAAACAGGATCTAGAGATGAGGTTAGCTATGTTTTAAAACAAGATAAAATTAGATTGGTTTTAACCACGCCTTTAAACAGCAAATCACCTATAAACGATCATATAGTAAAACATGGCGATGGCGTAAAGGTGGTTGCTCTATGGGTTGAAGATGCCAGAAGTGCTTATGAAGAAACTACCAAGAGAGGAGCCAAATCCTATATGGAACCAAAAGTGGAAACAGATGAGCATGGCGAAGTGGTTCGTGCTGGAATTTATACCTATGGAGAAACTGTTCATATGTTTGTGGAGCGCAAAAACTATAAAGGCAAATTTATGCCAGGTTTTAAAGAATGGAAATCTGATTACAACCCAGAACCTACAGGTTTAAAATACATAGACCACATGGTAGGAAATGTAGGTTGGGGAGAAATGAATACTTGGGTTAAATGGTACGAAGATGTTATGGGTTTTGTGAATTTTCTGTCTTTTGACGACAAACAAATCCATACCGAATACTCAGCATTAATGAGTAAAGTAATGAGCAATGGTAACGGAAGAATTAAATTCCCAATTAACGAACCAGCCGAAGGAAAAAAGAAATCGCAGATAGAAGAATATTTGGATTTTTACGAAGGTCCTGGAGTACAACATATTGCTGTAGCTACAGATAATATTATAAAAACCGTTTCCGATTTACGTTCCAGAGGTGTGGAGTTTTTATCAACACCACCAGAAGAGTATTATAAAGCTGTTCCAGGACGTTTGGATGAATTTAGTCACGAACTACGTGAAGATATAGAAACCTTAAAAAATTTAGGGATCATGATTGATGCTGATGAAGAAGGGTATCTGTTACAAATTTTTACCAAACCAGTAGAAGACAGGCCAACACTTTTCTTCGAAATCATTCAACGTATGGGAGCACGTGGTTTTGGAGCTGGGAACTTTAAAGCTCTTTTCGAGTCTATAGAGCGCGAACAGGAATTAAGAGGCACATTATAACAAATATTTAACTAAAATAAACCTAAAAACTCTATCAAATTTTCTGATGGAGTTTTTTTGTTTCATACATTTGGAATGGTAATTGTAAATAAAAGGTTGAAACAAAAAAATAGGTTTCAATAAGTTACATTTACAGATATATAAATTATGAAAAAAACAGTTCTATTACTCTTATCCATTTTAATATTGCAAACCGTTTTTGGCCAAAGTGAAAACAAATCTGGAATAAATGGTAACAAATTTGTTCAGACAGAAAGCTCTTTTGGTCATGGAGAGTGGTTTCGGTTTGAAATGAGTTATAGCGGGTTTTTAAAAGCTGGGGAAGCAACCATCACGGTTAACGAAACCGTTTATAAAAACAAACCAGTATATCATGTGGTTGGCAAAGGTTGGACAACAGGAGCCATCTCATGGTTTTTTAAAGTGGAAGACAGGTATGAGAGTTATTTCGATAAACAAGACATTAAACCCTATAAATTTATTAGGGACATCAATGAAGGTGGCCATACCAAAAACATAGAAATTGAATTTGATCAAGTCAACCATAAAGCCTACGTAAACAATATCAAGCACAACAGAAAAAAAGTATTCGACACCAAACCGAATATTCAAGACATGATTTCCACTTTTTATTATTTAAGGGACAATCTGGACATAGATAATTTACAAATTGGAAACGAAGTGCATGTGGATATGTTTTTTGACGACGAAAACTATGGCTTTAAATTAAAATATTTGGGAAAAGAAACCATAACAACAGAATTTGGTAAAATAAGAGCGCTAAAATTCAGACCATATGTAATGGCAGGAAGGGTGTTTAAAGAAGAAGAAAGTTTGACACTTTGGGTCTCAAATGATAAAAATAAAGTACCTTTACGTATCCAAGCAGATCTAGCTGTTGGCTCTTTAAGAGCCGATCTGGATGCTTTTAAAGGATTAAAACACCCATTTAAAATATTAGTAACAGATTAATGGAATTAAATAAAGAATTAACCAGTCAATTAAAAGAAAAATTCGATGATCTTGGGCAAGACCTGGAAGTTCACTTAAAAGGGTTGTTATATAGCAAACCCATAAATTATTGGGACTACATTCAAACAGATGCCCTTTTGGACCTTCAAACCCAACGTACGGTTTTACCAGATGAGATGGTTTTTATTATGTACCATCAAATTAACGAGTTGCTGTTTAAAATGATTCTGTGGGAAATTGACCAAGTGGCAAAAAATGAAAACCTGGACGCTGCGTTCTTCTCCAACAAGCTCATGCGAATTAGCAGATATTTTGATATGCTAACATCTTCTTTCGAAATCATGAAAGATGGTATGGAAGTGGAGCAATACAACAAGTTTAGAAACACCTTAACACCAGCAAGTGGGTTTCAAAGTGCACAATACAGAAAAATTGAATTTGCTTCCACAGAGCTTATCAACTTGATAGATAACAGGTTTAGGGCAACCATAGATAGAAACACCTCTTTTGAACATGCTTTTAACCATTTGTACTGGCAAGCAGCAGGAAAAGACTACAATACAGGCAAAAAATCTTATTTATTAACAGTTTTTGAAGAACGATACAAAGATGAATTTATTAGATTTGCCAAATTCTATAACACCAATAATTTGTGGACCAAGTTTAAGCAGCTACCACAGGAAGTTAGGGAAGATAAAGAGTTAATTAAGGCCATGCGTCATTACGATTACACTGTAAACATAACATGGGTCATGGCACATTACAATACAGCAAACCACTATTTGAACATAGGAGGAAAAACAGCTGAAGCAACAGGAGGAAGTGAATGGGTAAAATACATGCATCCAAAATATCAAAGAAGAATATTTTTTCCAGAACTATGGAGCGAACAAGAATTGAAAGATTGGGGAGAAAATGTCTAATGCTTTTTGCAATTATTTTAACTTTAAATAGTTGCAAAAATGAAAAATCGCCAGTTATTGAAGAAGAATTGGCCGTTGTAGAGCCAATTATTGAAGATGTTTATGAATTTGGTTTCAACCTAAACGATTTTCACGTTAAAAGAGATACCGTAAGAGCTGGAGACAGCTTTGGCGAAATCATGCAACGTAACAACATAGGTTATCCCAGAATATTTCAAATTGCTGAGAAAGCACGCGATAGTTTCGATATAAGAAAGCTTCAGATAGGGAAACCTTATACCATTCTTTGTACCAAAGACTCACTGCAAGAACCTAAATGCTTTATTTACCAGCCAAATAGGGAAGAATACATTGTCTTGAATTTTCAGGATTCCATTCATGCCTACACCAGCAGAAAACCTATAAAATATGTAGAAAAGGAACTTTCAGGAGTTATCACAAGTAATATTTCTGAAACTTTGGCCCAACAAGGTATCAGTTTTGTATTGGCATACAAAATGTCTGACATTTATGCTTGGACCATAGACTTTACCAGGCTGCAAAAAGGCGACAGGTTTAAAGTTGTCTATACAGATAAATATATAGACGATACCATTTATGCAGGAATAGACAACATTAAAGCTGCAGTTTTTGAACATAAAAACGAACCGTTTTATGCCTTTGAGTTTGAAACCGACAGCATTAAAAGAATTAAAGATTATTTTAATGAAGAAGCCAATAACCTTCGTCGTGCCTTTTTAAAAGCTCCAGTGGAATACAAACGAATCTCATCCAGATACAACCTAAGAAGACGAATTGCGCTTTATGGCAACAAAATAAGGCCTCATAAAGGAACCGATTTTGCTGCAGATATAGGTACACCCATTCGTGCCACTGCCAATGGAACCGTTACCAAATCCAGTTTTACCAGAGGAAATGGTAATTACGTGAAAATTAAACATAATTCTACCTACGAAACCCAATATTTGCACATGAAAAAACAAAATGTAAAAGTGGGACAATATGTAAGACAAGGCGATGTGATAGGTTGGGTTGGAATGACTGGAAACACTTCTGGGCCACATGTATGCTACAGGTTCTGGAAAAATGGGGAACAGGTCGATCCGTTTCGTGAAAAACTACCCGAAGCAGAACCTATTTCAGATAGCTTAAAATCAAGGTATTTAGAATATATTGCTCCTATAAAAGTGCAATTGGACCAGATAGAATTTGAAGCTAAAACACCTTCAGATAAGTTAATTACCCAGGTAAATTAATTTTATGAGCTTACCAAAGATTGATCCAACATCTACACATGCCTGGAAAAAACTTCAGGTACATTTTCAATCTATGGAAGTGGTTCATATGAAAGAGCTGTTTGAACAAAATCCAGATAGAGCAAATAAACTATCCCTTGAATGGGAAGATTTTTATGTGGATTTTTCTAAAAACAGGCTAACCGAAGAAACACTATCCTTATTGTTTCAATTGGCAAAGGAAGTTAAGCTGGAAACAGCCATAAAAGCTTATTTTTCTGGAGAAAAAATTAACGAAACAGAACAAAGAGCCGTACTTCATACAGCTTTAAGAGCTAAGGAAACAGATGAAATTTTTGTGGATGGAGAGAATGTGGTCCCTAAAGTTTTTAAAGTAAAACAACACATAGAAAACTTTACCAATGGTATTGTTAATGGTTCTAAAAAGGGGTTCACAGGAAAACCGTTTACAGATATTGTCAATATTGGGATAGGAGGTTCAGACCTAGGTCCAGCCATGGTTGTTAGCTCCATGGAGTTTTACAAAAATCACTTAAACACCCATTTTATAAGTAATATAGATGGCGATCATGTCCATGAGCTTTTAAAAAAACTGAACCCAGAAACCACTTTGTTTGTAGTGGTTTCAAAAACATTTTCCACACAAGAAACCCTTACAAATGCTCATACCATTAAAGAATGGTTTGTGCAATCTGCATCTCAGAAAGCTGTTTCCAAACATTTTGTGGCCGTTTCCACAAATACCGAAAAAGCTAAGGCTTTTGGTGTAAATAAAGACAATATATTCCCTATTTGGGATTGGGTTGGTGGCAGGTTTTCACTTTGGAGTGCTGTTGGACTTTCCATAAGTCTTGCAATTGGATTTGAAAACTTCAACAAGCTGCTTGTAGGTGCCAACAAAATGGACATGCATTTTAAAACGGCACCATTGAATAAGAATATTCCAGTGGTTTTGGCTTTAATTGGTATTTGGTATAATAATTTTTTTAAAACCGAAACCGAAGCCATCATTCCATACTCTCAATACTTGAATAAATTTCCAGCATATTTACAACAAAGTTGTATGGAAAGCAACGGAAAATCGGTAGATAGAAATTCAAAAAATGTTTCTTATCAAACAGGAGGTGTGGTTTGGGGAACTCCAGGCACCAATTCGCAACATGCTTTTTTTCAATTAATCCATCAAGGAACAAAACTTATTCCAACCGATTTTATTGGCTTTGCAAACGCCTTGCATAAAAACAAAGCGCATCAGGACAAATTGATTTCCAATTTTATAGCCCAAACCGAAGCCTTATTATTTGGAAAAACAAAGGAAGCTGTATTACAAGAATTGCAAAATCAAAACGTACCAAAGGAACAAATGGAACGCCTTTTGCCTTACAAGGTTTTTGAAGGCAATAAACCAACCAATACCATTTTCATTCATAAATTAACACCAGAGAGCTTAGGAAAACTTATTGCCATGTACGAGCATAAAATTTTTGTACAAGGTGTTATTTGGAATATTTTTAGTTTCGATCAATTTGGAGTGGAATTGGGCAAGCAATTAGCTGGAAATATTTTAGAAAAAATGCAAAAAAACAGCTTTGATAATCTAGATGCTTCTACTTCAAAATTATTACAATTTTATAAGAAATTAACATAAAACATGTTGAAAAACATGTTAATAGCTTTTTCATTGAAAAAGTGTCAATAGCTTCTTTATTCCTTATCTTTCAACAACTAATTTTCTTAACAATTAGTTAATATTTATCAATTAATTAAGTGTAGTTTTGCAAAAAATTTAAAACAAATCTTTTTAATACAATGAAAAAAATTACAAGATTATTATTTTTAGCAGGAGCATTAATGTTTACTGCTTTTTCAATGGCTCAAACAGTTGTAACAGGAACTGTTATGGATGCTGAAATGGCTGCGCCACTTCCTGGTGCCAACATCGTTGAAAAAGGCACTACCAATGGTGTGTCATCAAATTTTGATGGTGAATTCTCTATCATTACCCAATCAACCGAAGGGGAAATTGTTATTTCTTATGTTGGTTATACCAAGGTGGTTGTTAAATTTAGTGGAAGCACAAGTTTAGGAAACATAACCCTTACGCCAGATAACACGTTAGAAGAAGTAGTTATTATTGGTAGTGGTATTATCGATTTGGCTGAAGATAGAAAAACGCCTGTGGCTGTTTCTACCATTACAGCAAATCAAATTAGAGAAAAAGCTGGTAACTCAGATTTACCAGAAGTATTAAAACAAACGCCTTCTGTACAAAGTGTACAAGCAGGTGGTTTTGGTGATGGACAAATGTTTTTACGTGGTTTCGACCAAACAAATACAGCGTTCTTATTAAACGGACAACCAATTAATGGAATGGAAGACGGTAAAATGTACTGGTCTAACTGGTCTGGTGTTCTTGACGTAGCAAATGCCGTTCAAGTACAACGTGGTTTAGGAGCTTCTAAACTTGCTATTTCTTCAGTTGGTGGTACAGTAAACATTGTTACTAAAACTATTGATAGAAGAGAAGGTGGTTTCTTTCAACAAATGGTTGGAAATGATAACTATATTAAATCAACTGCTTATTACTCTACTGGAGTAAATGATAAAGGATGGTCTTTAGGCGTGTTGTTTGGTCACTGGCAAGGTGATGGTTATGTGGATTATACACAAGGTCAAGGACAAACCTATTATATTTCTGTAGGTTACCAACCAAACGATAATCACGCTTTGAACTTCATGTTAACTGGTGCGCCACAATGGCATGCAGCTGCAGGAAGTGGAGATATTCAAGATTTTTTAGACAATGGGAGAAGATATAATTCTTGGAATTTTACTGGTGTTGATAGTGATAACAATTTACATGGAGGTGTGTATCCAGGTGGTAGAAATATTTACCACAAACCAGTGGCTAACTTAAGTTGGGATTGGACCATTAACGATAAATCTGAGCTTTCTACTGTACTTTACGGATCAATGGGTAGAGGTTCTTTCGCACAAGCAAGAACATCGGGAGATGAAGTAACTTATGCAAGAGGTTCAAACAACAACCACAACTGGTATGGTTTGGTTACTAACTACAACAACCAGTTAACGGAGAATTTAAACTTTAACGTAGGAGCCGATGTACGTTTGTATAACGGTATTCATTTTAGAGATGTAAGAGAGTTTTTGTCTGTAGATTCTGTAAGTGCTAGTTCAGGTTATAGTGGTGGTGAAACCTATTATTTAACCGAAGCAGGAGGAATCAATCCTTGGAATGTGTTTTTTAACCCAAATACAGACCACTTACAACGTTTTGGATACGATTACGAAGAGCAAATTAACTATGCTGGTATCTTTACACAATTAGAATACTCTAAAGATAATTTATCTGCTTTTTTCCAAGGTGCCTTATCTAACCAATCTCATGTTAGAACCGAGTATTTAAACACATCAACTCCAGGACAAGGGGAAGAGGGAGACAAAGTAAATAACATTGGATATAATCTTAAGGTTGGCGCTGCTTACACCATTACAGACATGCACAAAGTGTTTGTAAATGCTGGTTTTTATTCCCGTCAACCTTTCCATGATAACTTATATAAGGATGATAGAGGAAGTAATGAATTATTGGATCCAGAAGTTGAAAATGAAGAGATTACTGGTTTAGAAGCTGGTTATCAATTTGGTGGTGAACGTATTCAAGCTAATTTAAACCTGTACCATACTACATGGGCTAACAGAACACTTTTAGGAAGTAACGGTGAAGAAGGTGACGATTTTTTAAGTTATCAAACTTATGGAGTAAAACAAGTGCATATGGGAGTTGAATTGGAAGTATTTTCACAACCGTTTGATAATTTAAGAGTTAATGGTTTCCTTTCTTTAGGAGATTGGCAATTTAAAGATAATGGAGTTCAAAAAACTTTTGATAATAATGGAGACCAAGTTGGTGAAGATATAGAAGTGGTAATAGATGGCTTTAATGTTGGTGGCGCTGCTCAGGTAACTGCAGGAATCAATGCTAGTTATGAGTTTTTACCAAGATTAAGCGTGGATGGTGCTTGGAACTGGTACAACGATATGTATTCTACAGGATCTTTAACCAAAGCTACAATTGCTATGCCTTCTTATGATTTGGTAGACGCTGGTTTATCTTACAAAATGTTAGTAGGTAAAGACGATAGAAATTCATTGCAATTTAGAGTGAATATCAACAATATTTTCGACGAGGTATATTTAGAATCTGTTAATGGAAATACTGCAGCTTCTTCAAATCCTGAAGAAAACTACAAAGGTGTCAACACTAGCAATACCGGACGTTTTGGTTACGGAAGAACGTGGAACACAAGCATCCGTTTTAACTTCTAGTATTATTTAAATAATATTTTTAAAAACCTCTTCAAATCGAAGAGGTTTTTTTATGTGTTTATAATGACTACATTTGTGTTATAATCAATAAAACACGTATAGATATGTATAACATGGTAAAAATACTTCACTCTTATTGGGCTTATTTAGTGCTTTTAATATTAGTGTTGGCAGTTATTAATAGTATTGTTAAACTGGCAGGTAAAAAGGAATATGAAGCCAAGGACTTTAGAATTGCTTTGTTCGCTTTAATTGTCTCCCACATACAGTTGCTTTTGGGATTCATCCTTTATTTTGTGTCTCCAAGGTTTAGTTTGTTCAGTGAGTCTGGCATGGGAGAGATTATGAAAAACTCTGTGGACAGATTGTATTTGGTTGAACATCCTCTAATAAACATTATTGCTATCGTGTTAATTACTATTGGGTACTCCAAGCATAAAAAGAAACTGTTGTCCAATGCGAAATTTAAAACCATTTCAGTGTTTTATGCCATTGCGCTGGTCTTGTTTTTATCAAGAATCCCTTGGAACACTTGGTTGGCATAGCAAAGAAAAGTCATCAATTAAAAAAGACGCTTTCGTTCATTTTGAACGAAAGCGTCTTTTTTAATACAAATAACAAAGTTATTGGGAAATTAAGTTGTTGGGAATTTCATTTTATAACTCAATAACACAGAAACCAGCAACTATTTTATTGTTATCCAGGAAGGATTTTAAAAGCTTATTAAAGCAGCTGTCCTTACTGTATTTCTTTAATCAAGAAAATATATACCGGAAAATGATCGCTAAAACCATCGGTAAATCCACCATCTGCAAAACTACGCAACGGATAGCCTTTCCATCTACCTCTTTTGTTCACCAAATAGTTTTTATTGTAAATTCCAGCTTTGTAAAATCTAAAAGAGCTGTAATCTTTTTCCAAAAAAGGCTGAGTCATCATAATTTGGTCAAACAAACTCCAGCTATCTCTATACGCATTGGAGCCCAAGCCCATTTTAAAGAAATTTTCCATAGGGTTGTAAATCCCTTTTAGTTTTACATCTTCTTTCTCTTTTTCTGCTTTTAAAACCTCTTTAACACTTGCGTTTGTAGGATCATCGTTTAAATCTCCCATAATCAATATTTTCGCATAAGGATCAATGGTTTGTAACGAATCGATAATCTTTTTGTTCAATTTTGCAGCAGCCACACGTTTAGGTCTGCTTCTAGCTTCGCCACCACGTCTGGAAGGCCAATGATTAACAATAATATGTATCATTTCATTTTCCAGTTTTCCACTAACTAGCAGTTGGTCTCTAGTATAAACACGTTCTCTGCTGTCGTCGTCAAAAATTATCAGTTCGTGGCTGCTGGTGTGTAAAGGGGTGAAAAATTTCTTCTGATAAAACAATCCAACATCAATACCGCGACGGTCTGGAGAGTCATAATGCACAATGCCATAATCTTTATCCAATAGTAAAGGGTCGTTGGCAACGTCTTCCATCACCTCCCTGTTTTCAACCTCAGACACACCTATGATAACTGGTGAATTTTGGGCAACATCTGTACCTATGTCAGAAATCACACGAGCCATATTGCTCACTTTCTTTTTGTACACTTCTTGGATATCGCCTTTCATTTCCATGATAGGACTGGCTTCATCGTTTTTATTAGGGTCGTTAATGGTATCAAACAAATTCTCTAAATTATAGAAGGCAACTGTATGGATTTTAAATGTTTTCTTTTCTTGGGCGTTTACAGTTATAAAAGCAATAAATAGCATAGCCGTAAGCCCTAATTTTAAATGTTTCATTTACTTGTATGTTATGTTATAGTTATGTTAATACAAATGTTCTGCCAAAAGTAGATATTTATTATAAATAATGTAAATTTGCAAGCCTTAATTAATGATAAATTAACGCAAATTAAATTATTAACTATAAATTCAAGTATGAAAAAAAGTTTATTTATTTTTCTATTCGGAATTTTTTCAACTATTACAGCAGTGGCCCAAGAAACTGTTGTAAAGGGAAGTGTCACAGAGGCCATTTCTTTTGAACCTATTCCAAGTGTAACCGTAACTGTTGAAGGAACTGTGCTATCTGTTGAAACTGATGAAAACGGTGAGTTTCAATTTTTAGAACAAGTTCCGTTGGGAGAACAAGTGTTGCACATTTCTAAAAGTGGATATATCTCTAAAAGATATCCAATAGTGGTTAACCAAGGGCAAACTGTTAACATAACAGATATGACCTTAACTAAAGATGTTTCTGAAGCAGATTTGTTTACCATTACTTTAACAGACGATGAATTGGATAGTGACGATAGTGGCCTGGATAATATTTCTGGATTATTACAATCGTCTCAAGATGTGTTTCAACGTACTGCAGCATTCGAGTTTAGCTCTTCTTTCTTTAAGGTAAGAGGATTGGATTCTGAAAACGGTTCGGTTTTAATTAATGGAATCGAGATGAACAAATTGTACGACGGAAGACCTCAATGGAGTGATTGGGGAGGATTGAACGATGTGTTGCGTAACCAAGAGTTAACAACAGGTTTACAGCCTTCTAGCTATAACTTTGGTGGTGTTTTGGGAACTACTAACATGATTGTTAGAGCTTCTCAATATAGAGAAGGTGGACGTGTTACATACTCTTCTTCTAATAGAAGTTATACAAACCGAGTAATGGCCAGCTATGCTTCCGGATTATTAGATGGAGGTTGGGCTTTCACTTTCATGGCTGGAAGACGTTGGGGTAACGAAGGTTATCAAGATGCTACTCTGTACGATGCCAATTCATTCTTTGCTTCGGTGGAAAAAGTAATAAACGAAAAACATAGTTTAAACTTCACTTCTATTTACACACCTAACCGTAGAGGGAAATCGTCTCCAAACACCCAAGAAGTTTACGATCTAAAAGGGATTCGCTACAACGAATATTGGGGATGGCTAGATGGTGAAAAGAAAAACTCACGTATTAAAGAAGTAGAAGAACCCATTTTAATGTTAAACCATTATTGGGATATTAACAGCAAAACAAGCTTAAACACAAACGTAGGTTACCAATTTGGTAAAATAGGAAACAGCCGTTTGGATTATGCAGGAGGAGCCAACCCAAGTCCAGCCTATTATCAAGATTTGCCTAGTTACTTCTTGGCAGATGCTGATGGTCCAGATTATGCTGGCGCATATTTGGCAGAACAAGAGTTTATCAATAATGGACAAATAGATTGGGAACGCATTTTAGATGCCAACCTTACCAATAACATTCCTGTTAATGGCGAAGAACCTGGTGCCTATGTCTTGTATGAAGACAGAAGCGATGACACGCAATTTACTGTAAACTCCATATTTAATACTGAGATTAACGAAAATATTTTAGTGAACGCAGCTGTTACTTATAAAAATTTAAAATCTGAAAACTTTGGAGAAATTATCGATTTATTAGGTTCTACTGTAGGATATTTAAACGTAGATTCTTTTGACGGTTATCAATACGATAATCAAAACCCTGACCGTTTGCTGGGCGAAGGCGATAAATTTAGATACAACTACAACATCTTATCTGATGTAATCTCTGGATATGCCCAAGCACAATTTAAATACAATAAAATAGATTTTTATGTCTCTGGAAGCTTAACAAGCACTACTTACCAAAGAGAAGGTTTATGGGAACATAGCGCATATCCAGGAAATGAATCTTTAGGGAAAGGTGAAAAATTAAACTTTACAGGTATTGGAGCTAAAGGTGGATTTACTTATAAAATTACCGGGAAACATTTAATAGATGTTAATGCAGGCTATATTACCAAAGCTCCAACTATTAGAAACACGTTTTCCAATTCTAGAGAAAATAATAGCATAGTAGATAATATTACTGAAGAAAAAATAACGTCTGCAGATATTAGCTATATTTTTAGATCCCCAATTGTAAAAGCAAAACTTACAGGGTTTTATTCTAAAATTGAAGATGCCAACGAAATTGCCTTTTACTATGCCGACGGGATAACAGGTACCATTCAACAATATAACGAAACATCTGCCTTTGTTCAAGAAGTGTTATATGGAGTTGATAAAAAACACATTGGAGGGGAATTAGGTCTTGAAGCTCAAGTAACACCAACCATTAAATTAAAAGGCGTGGCTTCTGTGGGTCAATATACTTATGATAATAATCCAAATCTCTACTTAACATCCTCTAGTTTTGATAGAACAAGAACTTTTAAATCAAACTTAAAAGATTATAAGGTGGCTGGTGGTCCACAACAAGCATATTCTGTAGGTTTTGAATATAGAGATCCAGATTATTGGTGGTTTGGAGCTACAGCTAACTTTTTCTCAAATACCTATGTGGACGTGAGCCCAATAACTAGAACAGAAAACTTTTATCAAGATAGCGATGGCTTGCCTTTTAACGATTATAATGAAGATATCGCTAGAGAGTTATTGAAACAAGAAGAGTTTGACGATTATATGGTTGTAAACCTTACAGGCGGAAAATCGTGGAAAATAGGAGATTATTACATTGGCTTTTTTGCAAGTGTCAATAACTTATTGGACGAAGTATATAAAACAGGTGGTTTTGAACAAGGAAGATCTGCTAATTACCAACAGTTATTGGAAGACAACTCAAATCCAAAAAGACGTTTCGGTCCAAAATATTGGTATGGACGTGGAACCACTTATTTTTTAAATGTTAACTTTAGATTCTAAAAAAAGAAAAAGAAAAAAATTAATTAAAAATTATTAATCATGAAAACAAATAAATTTTTAAAAATAGTACTGGGATTAATGGTAACCTTTGCCATTGTTTCCTGTGTACAAGACGACGATTATTCGGTTCCTAGCAGCATGGGAAATGAAGAGAATACAGCATTAAATAATTTATTGGCTACTGGAACGGAAGTCTCTATGGCAGAATTAAAACAAATGTATCTTACAGAGCCAGACCCAGGAGATAATGCAGCAGTTCTTATTGAAACAAATATTTATGTGAAAGGGTATGTGTCTTCTTCTGATAAAACAGGAAATTTCTTTAAAGAATTTTTTATTCAAGACAGTCCTTCAAACCCAACCATTGCTATTAAGGTTATTTTAAACGAAGTGGATACTTACAACCAATTTAATTTTGGAAGAGAAGTATATGTTAGCTTAAAAGATCTTTATGTTGGTGAAGAGCGTATAGAAAATGGTGTTATCACAATTGGAGGAGGCACAGAAACGGACCAATACGGAACAACTGTAACCAGTTTGGGAACTATTCAAACAAATTCACACGTTTTTAGATCTACAGTTACTGAAGAAATTGTACCACTTAATCTTACCTTTTCTCAAATAAACGCTAGCCATGTAGGTTTATTTGTTCAAGTAGATAATGCAGAATTTGCAGACAATTTAATTGGAAAACGTTATTTCGATCCATCTCAAGATTTTGATACCAAAAGAACTTTACAATCTTGTGAAGGGTTTTCATACTCGACATTCCAATTGGAAACAAGTAGCTTTGCCTCTTTTAGAGACGAATTATTACCAATTAAAAATGGTTCTATTGCTGCTGTAGTTAATAAAACATACGATGGTTCAGGTCTTGTATTGGCTTTAAACACTACAGATGATGTGATGTTTACTAATGATAGATGTACACCTTTGGACATTAACGATTTCACTGTTGTCGCTGAGGAAGATTTTGAATCAGCTGTAAACAATACCAATTTAGACTTTCCAGGATGGACTAACTTTGCAGAAGCAGGTGGATGGGTTTGGAGAGAAAAAACGTTCTCAGGTAATGGCTATACAGAATTCAGCACTTACAATTCTGGAGACGCAGTCAACATTGCTTGGTTGGTAACTCCTGGTATCGATATGTCTGGCCTAGAAAACGTTTTTGTGAACTTTGAAGCTGCACAACACCATTTAGAATCACCAGATAATACTTTAGAGATTTTTGTTTCTACAGATTTTGATGGCTCTGATGTATTAGGTGCCACTTGGGAGCCGGTTTCAGCCAATTTACCATCGCAAGCTAATTCTTGGTACGAGTTTGTGGATTCAGGGTTAATTGATATCTCTGCTTATTCTGGTACTGTGTATGTAGCTTTTAAAGTTACAGGTTCTGGTACAGATACAACTTTGGATGGTGCTTATCAAATTGATAACTACAAAGTATTGGCTAACTAAGTTTAGCCATTGTTTCATCGATTTTAAATCATCAAGAACCTGTAGTTCAGAAGATTAATTATTTCGGTGGTTAATGGTATTATATGCCAAATGTCCATTATGGACTTTCATATATTAAAACCTGCCAATGGGAAACATTGGCAGGTTTTTTTAATTTTTATCTCCACATTCTTTATGACACTTTTCGACGCATTGTTCTTCAACGTATTTAAACACTATAAGGATGCTAAAAGCAAAAAAGCAAACCAAATGGCTACCTTGTATATCTCTATTTTACAAGTAGCTATTTTATTGGTGTTAGGTGTGTTTTTTGCAGGTTTTTTTAATCAAATGAACATGGATACCATGTCTCAGGATAAAGCTTGGTTTTTGTTTGTTTTGGCAGCTGTTTTTATTTTCTTTAAAAATTGGATTCAATATGCTGGCAGAAAACGTAAAGTATTAAATGCCAAAATGCTTAAAAAGAAAGGGACTAACTATTCTATGGTTATGCTTTGGTTATTGCCAATAGCTTGTGTGGTTCTGGCTTTAGTAATTTTACAGGCTATTTAGTTTTTTTGCCAGGAACCAGTTTTGCGTCTTTGTGTCTTTGCGAGAAGAAAGGATTCATAATTGCTCTGCAAATCTTCGTGTTATAACTCTAGCCCAAAACAATATACACCGGAAAATGATCGCTATATCCACCATGATATCTGTTTCCTTGAAACGTTCTATTTGGACTGCCTTTATGCTTGCCTTCAGAATTCTTTAAAAAAGCTGCATCAAAAATATTAGCGCTATTAAAAGATAAACTGTTTTTTTCAACATTAAAAAAAGAAGTGGTTAAAAGTATCTGGTCAAACAAATGCCATTGTTTGTTATGGATGGTTGAACCTCGACTAAAAGACCTAAGTGCTTCAAAAGGGTTTTGTAATTTGTGCTCATTTACCAAACGTTTCACGCTCTTACTAGTGGGATTATCGTTAAAATCCCCTAAAACAATAATCCTAGCTGCTTTATCTTTAGTTATTATGGAAGTGATAATCTCACTTACTTTATGTGATGCAGCCAAGCGTTTGTGTTCCGTTTCTTTATCGTTTTCTCGTTTAGAAGGCCAATGATTTACTAACAAATAAATTTTCTCAGTATTTAAAAAGCCTGAAATGAGTAAAATATCTCTTGTGTATTCTGTTTTTCCAAAAGCATTTTTCAATTCAAAAGAATAGGGTTTGGAGCTTTCAACCTTAAAATATCCAGAATCATACAACAAAGAAATATTTATGCCTCGTTCGTCCCTAGATTTATAAAAAACATAATTGTAGTTACAGCCCTTTAAAGGTGTTGATTGAATCAAATCTTCCAAAACGGTTTCGTTTTCAACTTCGGCTAAACCAATAACTGTAGGGTGTTTATCAGTTTCAGTCTTCCCAATTTCGGACAACGTATAACCAATATTGTTTAATTTTTCAAAATAGCGTTTTACAGTCCATTTTTTATCTCTTGTCAAGGACAAATCGCTAAATGGTTCAAATAAGTTCTCGATATTGTAAAATGCTATGCTGTGCATGTTTTTTTGGATTCGTGAAACCAGACAACCGTCAGGCAGGTTTATATCTTCAGTTTAAACTTAATTGAAGATTTAAAAATATAAAAATTAAAATGCTTACAATTACGTAACTTTGTACTTTATTAACATATATGATAGAAAAGAAAGATATAGCATTAGAAAGAGCTGTTTTAATAGGAGTTGTAACAAAAGAACAAGACGAAGCGAAATCCAAGGAATATTTAGATGAGCTAGAGTTTTTAACCTATACAGCAGGAGGTGAAGTAGTAAAACGGTTTACTCAAAAAATGGATATGCCCAATCCTAAAACCTTTATAGGCACAGGTAAAATTGAAGATGTTAGGGTGTTTATTAGTGAAAATGATATTGGTACAGCCATTTTTGACGACGAATTGTCTGCTGCACAAGAACGAAACATCAGTAAAATTTTGGGTTGTAAAGTCTTGGACAGAACCAATTTAATCTTGGATATTTTTGCACAAAGAGCACAGACCAGTTATGCCAGGACACAAGTGGAATTGGCACAATGCGAATACTTACTGCCTCGTTTAAAAGGAATGTGGACACACCTTGAAAGACAAAAAGGAGGTATTGGAATGCGTGGTCCAGGAGAAACAGAAATTGAAACAGATAGACGTATTGTTAGGGACAAAATTGCACTTTTAAAAGATAAAATAAAGACCATCGACAAACAGATGGCTGTGCAACGTGGCAATCGTGGTAAAATGGTTCGTGTTGCTTTGGTAGGTTATACCAATGTGGGAAAATCTACCTTAATGAACGTGATTAGCAAAAGCGATGTCTTTGCCGAAAATAAACTGTTTGCAACCTTGGATACAACCGTTAGAAAAGTGGTGATTCAAAACCTGCCTTTTTTATTAAGTGATACAGTTGGGTTTATTAGAAAGTTGCCCACTCAATTGGTTGAAAGCTTTAAAAGTACTTTAGATGAAGTTCGTGAAGCCGATTTACTGCTTCATGTTGTAGATATTTCGCATCCTAATTTTGAGCATCACATAGAATCTGTAAACAAAATTTTGGGAGAAATTGATAGTTCAGACAAGCCAACCATTATGGTGTTCAATAAAATAGATGCCTATAAGCCGGAACCTTTTGATGAAACCGATCTCGAGACCGAAAGAACCCAAGCAAATTATACCTTACAAGAATGGAAAAAAACCTGGATGAACCGGGTTGGAAACAATGCCTTGTTTATTTCTGCTTTGAACAAAGAAAATATGGACGACTTTAAAAAACGGGTTTATGATGAGGTTCGGGAAATTCACGTAACACGTTTTCCGTACAACCATTTCCTGTATCCTGATTATAACGAAGAAGAATAAAAAAAGGCGCCAATTGGCGCCTTTTTTTTAATATTGTTTAGAAATTATAGCTTAAACCAAAGGTGGTGTAAACCTGTACAGCATTATCAACATTGTCGAAATCTGGTGCAGTACCTGTTCCATCCCATTGGCCCAACGCATAATTAAGTGCTTCTTGCTTACTGTCTCTTAAACCTAGCTCAAAACCAAGACCAATTCCTTTCCAAACAGTATAACTAAGAGAGTTGATCCAAGTCCAGTTTGATAAATCAGAATCTTCATAACTCATAAATGCAGAAAGATTTGAGTTAAATTTCAATCCTCCAAAAGAACGGTTGTAGTTAGCAACTACTTTAGCACCCAAAGATGATTCAAAAATGGCATCGTTATCAGCAAAAACAAAGTTATAGTTTAAAGGATGAACCACAACAACCAAATTCTCGATTGGTGTCCAAGTAATACCAACACCTAAATCCAAGTATCCAGGATCGTTAAAGTTTTTAATAATGGTTGTTCTATATTCAGCCAAGGTTGATGCAGCTAAA
>Ga0209475_10000415_pt1 | contig 93083 bp, 74 predicted proteins | sample tdDd471_FD_187128 | JGI IMG/M metagenome (GOLD analysis project Ga0209475, IMG submission 187128) | Marine sediment microbial communities from the Atlantic coast under amendment with organic carbon and nitrate - tdDd47.1 (SPAdes)... | ecosystem: Environmental > Aquatic > Marine > Coastal >... | reverse complement strand
TTACTACTTCAAAGTATTCCAATACTCCTTCTGGTAGTAGTAATTCCCATGCTGATAAATCTCCCAATTGTTTTTGAAATGCAAATTAGACTTTTTGGAGATACCCCACAGATTTTAGGATTGATCCTTTTTTATGCTTAACTTCTGAGTGGCTAGAGCTGGATTGATCCCAAACCTGTAGTGTATCTTGAAAACATCAATCCCTTATATCGTTCAGCTTCTTTTTTTCAGGTTATTACTTTCTGAATAAATGGTTTTAATTAAGCCCAATACCTCACAACACTGAATCAAATACGTATTTCATGGTATTGATGCGATTATTGATTTTAAAGTGATTTGTATTAAACATTTTAAATTTATCATGAAACGCCACCTAATTTTCATCACCTTATTTCTTTTCGCAATGATAGTCTCTGCACAGGATGGGGACTCATATTTCGAAGATGCCGATTACTACAATGCTTCACGTTACTATGAAATAGAAGTGAAGAAGTCGCCAGGGAAATATCTTAACCTGGCCAAAAGTTATTTTGCCTTAAAGCAATTCGATAAGGCAGTAAAAGCACTTGAGTCTTATAAGAGGGAGTATTCGAGTGCTGATATCAGCCAGGCCAATCAGCTCATAGAGTTGCTACAGAGAGATGATGATGAAGTAGAACTTCGTCCAGTCACTGCTATCAATTCCAATGATCATGAATATTCTCCGCTTATTTCCAAAGATGGTCAGGTACTCTATTTTGTGGGTTATGATCGGTCAGGCGGGAAAGGAGGAGAGGACATCTTTTACTCGGAAAGACAACCAGACGGAACCTGGGGTACTCCAAAACCTTTCGATGTTTTTAATACGGATTCTCACGAGACTTTAAAAGCAATTTCTGCCGATAACAATGCGGTTATCTTGTTTGGAAATTACCCAGGTTCGTTTGGAGATGGGGACCTTTTTTACTCAATCAATGTGGATGGTTCCTGGACGTATCCTTGTAATCTGGGAGGAGATATCAATACCGACAACTGGGAATCACAGGCCAATTTATCATCTGATGGCAGGTTTATGCTTTTTGCATCCAACAGATCTGGAGGACAGGGAGAAGCCGATATTTATGTATCTGAGCTGACAGATGATGGCTGGACAACTCCGGTGAATCTGGGTAACACAATTAACACATCCGGTGACGAAAGAACGCCATTTCTGGCTGCAGATGGTAAGACCATGTATTTTTCTTCGGATGGGCACTTTGGGTTTGGAAGTTATGACCTGTTTGTATCCAAGCGTTTGGATGAGAGCTGGACAAAATGGTCCAAACCGGTGAACATGGGTAAGTATATCAACACGCTTGGTGGAGATACTTACTTTTCTATTCCTGAATCCGGCTCACGAGCATATATCGTTGGTTCAGGTGGTTTGGAAACCAATGGTTCAGATGATGTTTTTGAATTTATTCTTCCACCGAGTATCCGGCCGGAAGCCTTGTTTCATGTGAAAGGGACAGTGCTGGATGAGACTGATTCTGCGGCCGCCGTTGTGATCCGGTACATCGATATGGAAGATGGAAAAGAAGTGGCTAAGACGATCAGCAGTCAGCAAGATGGAACTTATGCAGTTTCATTGCCATCGTTCAGGAAATATCAGGTACTCATAGACATGAAAGGATTTTTATATTATTCCAATATCCTCGATCTCACTGACCCTAGCCAATATTTCAAGAAGAAAACTTTTGCTGAAGTGCTGGGTGAAAGATATGAGCTTCTTTCTGAGTCTAAAACAAGAATGGACGGCAATGGAGAAAAGTATGGAAACTACTTAGGTGCAGGAACTGATGCCGATATGTTGACCAATTTCGAAAGTTTGATCAGACTTTCTGGTCAGTATAAGAAGGAAGCAGACGAGATGGAGCGAATTCTACGAAATGCGAGATATGATTACCTGAGTGAGTTGGAGAACCAGCGTGAGGTGATCCAGGATCATGATGTAACAAGGATCAAAGTTGGTGCAAAATTTGAAGTAAAAAATATCTTTTTTGACTTTGGGAAAGCGACTTTACGAGAAGATTCAAAGGAAGAGCTGGACAAGCTATATGACATCATGAATCGCAGTGAGATTGTGATTGAGTTTGGGGGACATACAGACAATGTGGGTTCGGATGAAGCTAACCTAAAGCTTTCACAAGAACGCGTGAATTCAGTGAAAACTTATCTGGTGGATAAGGGGATCAATGAAGCAAGAATAGCGGCAGTAGGTTATGGAGAAAGTCAGCCGATTGCTGATAATGAAACAGACGAAGGAAGACAGAAAAATAGACGAGTTGAACTGAAAATCACGAGTTTGAGACTTGAGCGAGAGGGCTCAGATGAGATTTCTTCTGATGAAGAATATGACGGTTTGAAAGAAGAGTCAATGCTTGTAGCAGGTAAAGCTGTACAAGAGGATTTATTGGAGAAGTTTAGAAAGGCGGCAGAGAAAGGTGGATTGCCAAGTGGATCTGACTGTGGCAAAGAAGCGACTACTACGAATAATTATGTAGCGCCAAAGGCTACAAAGAACAAAATCAAAACGACTTCCAGTTCTTTCAATCTTGGAAGTTCTGCGGTAAATGATCTTGATGACTACATATTTAAGAAATTCAATCCGTATCTGCTGAGCTATGGTACGGCACCATTTGGAACTTCGATTGGTGCGGGAGCCGCATTTGTGAAAGAATCTAATCTGCGAGAGTGGCACATAAGCTACAACTTCATCAATCCTGATACAGTGAAGTGGTCGGCTCAGACAAAAATCCTTTGGACAATCAAGGCGGCATCACCTTTCCATTTGCATTTCGGAGCTGAAATGGGCTTGTTGGGAATCAAAAACGATAGCGAAGGGCTTGGCTATATCAACGTGCCTGTAGGAGCCAGATACATTTTTGATGTGGCAGGTATCAAGTTTGGCCCGGAATTCATGTATAGCTTTCAGGCTGTTGCCAATAACAGGATTGAAAATAATTATGGTAAGAGTAAGTACCTGAGACTTGGCGTAAATGCCCGATGGAAATTCGTTCAGGGAGGCTTGTTTCTAAATAAAGGAGACTTTGTGAATTACTTTGGCTTCAGAGCAGGGTTTGCGTTGTGACCTCTTTGTGGATTTCGGATCACCCCTCTGTCCTTCGGACATCTCCCCAAGAGGGGAGAATAAAGCTTTGTTTGCTCGGAGGAGTGCAACTGGTAAAATAGGCCCAGCCTTCACTCTGTTTCGGCGGGCAGGCCGACTGTGGGTAGCGCCTGGGTGTTGTGCGGAAGGCGGGACCAACGATGTTGCAAGGGAATGTCGATTCTATCCAAAAAATAAATATTATTGAAAAAATCTATCCATGCGAATCACTGTACTAATAATCGGGCTTTGCTGTGTATTCAATGTAAGTGCACAGAATGCAAGACAGGTCTATGATCAGGCAGTCAAGGACTACTACAATTTTCAGTACACACGTGCGATCGGTGGGTTTGAACAAGCAAAAGATTACTATGCCCAAAGTGGTGATCAAAAGAAGCAACTGAAGTCCAGCTATTATTTGTTGATGTCACATTTTGAGTTGGGCAATACAGGTGAGGCGTTGGATTATTTGTTTGACGGGCTGGATCTGGCGGTGGAGAAATATGGTGAAGAGTCTTCGGAGGTAGGTGATTTTTACATTGGGTACGGGAAGTTTTACCATCAGAAAGAGAGCTATGATACGGCGAAGATGTTTTATCGGGCGGCTTTGGAACTGAAGGAGGAACAAAAAGGGCCGTTGATCTATGGGGAGATCTATGCCAATCTGGGGTATGCATGTGACTATTATGGTGAGTATGATTCGGCCTTGATTTTCTATCGGAAAGCCGCTGATATTTTCACAGAGCAGGTTGGACTTTATCACCCGTATACCGACTGGCTCTATGCTTCGATGCCTTATGTGGCGAGCAATTCTGGCAATTATGAAGCTGAAGTGGAGTCGGCGAAAAAGAGTCTGGACATCAAGGTGAAACTCTGGGGAGAAGAAACGGAGGATCATCTTGGTGCTCTTAAGGCACTGGCGGTTGCTCATGAGCATGCAGGAAATGCGGAATTGCAGAAGCAGTATTTTGAAGAGTGCCTGTCGCTAACAGGAAGGCTTAAAGGACAGAAAAGTACTGAATATGCTACGGCGCTATATCAGGTCGGCAATGCTTACTCGGCTTTGAATCAAGTAGATCAGGCTGTAAAATACAATCAGAATGCCTATGAACTGATGCGAAAAGTAAAAGGAGATAAAGATCCTGAAACACTGAATTTGTTGCGCAATATTGGGAATGTAAACTATGATGGTGGGCGGTACGAACAGGCACTTACTTACTACCAGCAAAACCTCGATGCACAGATCAAGATCAATGGTAAGAACAGTGAAACAGTGATTCAGTCACTGAGTGATGTGGCGCAGGTGAAAGAGAATCTTGGGCAATTTGACGAAGCGCTAGAACTGTATCAGCGTGTATTGGAACTTCAAAAAAAATATCAGACCTCAGAATTGCCGGGCACTTATGTGGCTCTGGCCAGACTGGAGCAAAATCGATCAAAATTTCAGGAATCACTTGATCTTTTGGATGATGCTTTGCTGGCTAACCTGAAGTACAATGATGGTGATCTAGGCCGAGAAGCTTTCATCAAAAACAATATTGGGACGGTCTATCGTCAGATGGAAGAATATGTAAAGGCTCAGCAGTTTTATGAAGAAAGTCTTGAGATTCGAATCAAAGTCTTTGGTGAAATGTCAGCGGAAGTGGCCCAGACTACTTTCAATCTTGGGAATTTATACTTGGCAATTGGAAACTATACGGCAGCAGCTCAGGCTTATAATCAAACGCTAAAGATTGAGCAGGAATATTATGGTAAGGATCATCCGCATGTCGCTAATACATGGGTGGCGATTGCTTCTTTGAGGGCCAAGCAAGGAAAGTATCAAGAGGAGATTGACTTACTAAACAAAGCGTTGAATATTGAAATTTCAGCGAATGGTGAGCAAAGCGTGGGACTGGTGGCTATTTATAATAATCTCGCCATAGCGAATTCAAACCTTGTGAGATTTCAAGATGCGCTGGAGTATAACAGGAAACACAGAGACCTTGTAACTCAGATTTACGGAGAACATTCGGAGAAAATGGCCGAGAACTACAATGTACTGGCAACGATTAAGCATGATATGGGAGACTTGAATGAGGCTTTCGGGTTGTACGAACAAGCGGCCGATATTTTTATTGAGATTTATCCGGATGGAAATATCGACCTGGCAAATGTGTACAACAATCTTGGTGTGGCTTATATGGATTACCAGGAGTACTCTAAAGCTCAAGAGTACCTGGAAGAGGCTTTGAGAATTATGAGGAAGAGTTTACCTGAGAATCACTACGATATTTTGACGACCAAAATGAATCTCGGTTTAGTAGAATATGGCAAATCCAATTATCAGAAAGCTATCGAATTATTTAAGGAGACAATCCGTGCCGGAATGGAAAGTGGTAATCTGGACAGCTTGTCGTTTGCTACTACTTATCAAAATATGAGCATTGCTTACAAGATGGAAGATCAACTTCCTGAAGCCCTGGAAGCTGCTCAAAAAAGTCTTACAATTCGCGAAGGGATACTGGATGCTAAAAGCAGTTTTGTGGCAGATATGTATACCAATATTGGGAATATGTATCTGGATATGAAGGAGTATGATAAAGCCGAAAGAGCCTTTCTTTCCGCTGAGCGGAAGTATCAAGATTTTGGTGTTGAATATGTTGGAGTCTCACTAGCCAAATTATATCTGGGACTTTCAGAATTGAGTGTTGCAAAAGGAGATTTTATTAAAGCTTTGGCTTATACGGACAAATCTTTACAAACCAATCAAAGTATTGAGCAACAAACGGCAAGTAGCGTGTTACAATTTGTGGCACTAGTGCAAAAAGTAGATTATTCTTATCTCCAGTATTTGAATACAAAGGATCAAAAATTCCTTCAGCAGTCTACAGACCATATTATTCAGGCAAACAAGGAATTGATTCTTGCGGAAAATGAAATCACCAATGATCAGGACCAATTGGAGTTTGCTATCTGGAAAAACCTGCTGACCAATATTGGAGTAAAAAATGCATTGGCCAACTTTGAAGTATCGCAGGATTCAAAGTACCTGGAAGAGGCATTTTACTATGCAGAACGCTCTAAGGCCAATGTTCTGGTTAGTGCTTTACAGGAAAGCCAGGTGAAGAAGTTCAGTGGAATTGATCAAAATCTCGTAAATCGTGAGCAGGAATTGAAAACCACCATTCAGCTCATGAAGGAGAAGATTTTTAAGCTATCTGGTGATCCTGATAAGAAATCAGAGATGCAGCATCTGAATGGCTATTTGTTTACACTCAATCGGGAATATGATCAGGTTTTAGCAGCACTGAAATCCAATTCAAAGTATCAGCGACTGACAGCTGGAAATCAGATTGTTTCTGTCAATCAGGTGCAAACACAGCTGTTGAATCCTGGTGAAGCGATCATCGAATTGGCAGCTAGTGATTCCACACTTCATGCTTTTCTGATTACCAAAGATGCTTTTCAAGTTTTTTCCAGGCCGTATGACGAAAAGTTTGATCAGATGGTGAGAGCCTTTAGAAACGCGATTATGTATAAATCAGATGCAGCTACAAGATATGCGGCAACCAAACTTTATGAGGTTTCATTGGCTGATGCTGAGCAGTATTTGATAGAGAAAGGCATTACTCTCAACAAACTGACGATTGTTCCTGAGGGGCCGTTCAACTATTTTCCATTCGAAGCGCTGGAACGGGGCGGAAAATACCTGATCGAAGATTACGATGTGCAATATTCTTATTCTTTGACTTTGTCGAATCTTTTGAAGCAATCCGAGGATTATGTTAGCAATAACAGCTTGCTGGCTTTTGCACCAGTCTTTTCAGATCCTAATACAAGTGCATTGACACAAGGCGCCAGAGATGTTTTTGTAGCGTCGCGAGCAGCAAGTACGGAAGATACTCGTGGATTTACTGTGAATGGTGAGTTTATCACGCCACTCCCTGGGACCAAAGAAGAAGTAGATGCCATTGATGAGTTGGTAAAAAGCAAAGGAAACACTTCTGAAACATTGGTTTACGATCAAGCTAAGGAAGAGGTGATCAAGTCGGGAATTCTGAACAAATACCAGTATATCCACTTTGCGACTCATGGTTTTGTGAACGAAGCTACGCCAGCGTATTCGGGTGTATTTATGAGTCAGGATCAGTCGTCTCAGGAGGATTGTATTCTTTTTGCTTCTGAGATTTACAACCTCAACTTAAAAGCTGATCTGGTCACCTTGAGTGCTTGTGAAACGGGGCTTGGAAAGTTTGCCTATGGTGAAGGAATTGTTGGGTTGACGCGAGCTTTCTTCTATGCTGGAGCAAAAAACCTTTTAGTGTCACAATGGAAAGTAAGCGATGAAAGCACAGCCAGACTGATGGTTGATTTCTATTCAAATATTCTCTCAGGGAAAGACAAAGCAACAGCTCTGCGAGAAGCGAAACTTGCCTTGATCAAAGATGAAGCATTTTCCAAGCCCTACTTCTGGGCGCCTTTTGTGCTGGTGGGAGAGTAGGTTGCCTCCGAGACAAAAAATAAGTAATGCTGGTTTCAGGGAATAATTTGGATACCCTTGACACTAAAAAAGCCGCTCAATGGCGGCTTTTTTCAATGTATATTTAGCAATGCTTATTCTCCTTTTTTCTTAGAAGAACCAGCTCCTCCTTTTTTCTTACCTGTTCCGGCAATAGACTCTCTCATGTCTGTGTCAGCCTGGATGTTCTGGAATTTATAATAATCCATCACACCGAGATTGCCATTTCTGAAGGCTTCAGCCAATGCCTTAGGAATTTCTGCTTCGGCAAGAATTACTTTAGCTCTGGCTTCCTGTGCTTTGGCTACCATTTCCTGTTCTTCCGCTACGGCCATCGCTCTTCTTTCTTCCGCTTTTGCTTCGGCTACTTTTAGGTCAGCAGAAGCCTGATCTGTTTGTAGTTTCGCACCGATGTTGGCTCCCACATCCACATCAGCAATATCGATAGAGAGAATTTCAAAAGCTGTTCCTGCATCCAGACCTCTTTGGAGCACCAGTTTAGAGATTTTATCAGGATTCTCCAGCACGTCTTTGTGACTGGCTGCAGAACCTATGGAGGTCACAATACCTTCTCCAACTCTGGCCAGGATGGTGTCTTCACCTGCACCACCTACCAACTGTTGGATGTTAGCCCGGACAGTCACACGTGCCTTTGCAATCAGCTGGATACCATCAGCAGCCACGGCAGCTACAGATGGAGTATTGATCACTTTAGGGTTTACTGAGATCTGAACAGCCTCAAACACATCACGACCTGCCAGGTCAATAGCTGTTGCCTGCTTGAAGGTAAGATTGATGTTCGCTTTGTCAGCAGAAATCAATGCTTTGATTACCTGAGGCACATTACCACCTGCCAGGTAGTGTGTTTCCAGGTCCTGTGTTCGAAGATCTCTCCGCGATCCACCTTCGGCTTCAGTAATTTTCAGGCCGGCCTTGGTTGCAGTAATGAGTGAGTTGACAATGATTGAAGGCGGCACCTTTCGTATTCTCATGAAGAATAACTCAAATAGCCCGACTCTTACATTGGTAACTTGTGCTGTAATCCACAACCCTACTGGGATATAGTAGAAAAGCACAAAGAATAAGATGATGCCCACAAACAGGGCAACAATGGTTAAAATTCCGAAATTCATTGTTTTTCTTTTACGATGATCAGATTATTATCAATTTTTGATACGATTACAATTTTGCCTTCCTGGATATATTCTCCAGAGGATTTAACCTCTATTTCCTCCCCATTGAAGAGTACTTTTCCTATTGGTTTAAGGACAGAAATGGTTTTGAGTTCATCCCCAACCTGAAACGTAAGTTTTCTCTGGTCATTTACTTTGGAGTCATTCACATCCTTCAAGGAAATAGCATGCCAGGAATTTCCCCTCAAGGAAAAATAAACAGCAAGAATGTTGGAAAGGATTGCAAGAATGAGTGTTACTGTTCCTGTGGTATTGCCATATACTTGATAAGAAGAATATACTCCATATCCGGATAACACTATTCCGATGCTACCAGCGACGAAAATACCAGGGATAAAAAGGATCTCAGCAACAACTAAGGCTGTTCCTACAAGTATTAACCCAATAATCGCCATCCATTCCATTATTTAATAAGCTTTCGCAAATAGCACTTTTCTTTTTGAAGGTTTACCGCTGTAAATGCAGGTTCCTTCTTCATCTACGGAATTTAATGGAATGCAGCGAATTGTTGCTTTGGTTTCGGCTTTAATTTTTTCTTCAGTCTCAGAAGTTCCATCCCAATGTGCATATACGAATCCACTTTTAGTTTCCAATATTTCTTTGAATTCTTCGTAAGTACTGGCTGTTCTTGTGTTTTCTTCTTTGAAGTCTGAAGCTTTCTTATAGATGTTTTCCTGGATTTCATCAAGCAAGTTCACAATGAAGTCAACAGTTTTATCCTGCTCTACAAACTGCTTCTCTTTGGTATCTCTTCGAGCAATTTCCACGGTACCTTTTTCAAGGTCTTTAGGGCCAATAGCGATTCTGACAGGCACACCTTTTAGCTCATACTCTGCAAACTTCCAACCTGGCTTCTGAGTGTCACGGTCATCAAAATTCACAGAGATATTCTTATCCTGTAGCTCTTTTTTGAACTTGTTGGCTACTTCAGAAATAGCTGCCAACTCTTCATCTTTTCTGTAGATCGGCACAATTACTACTTGAATTGGAGCCAGTTTTGGAGGCAATACCAGGCCATCATCATCAGAGTGTGCCATGATCAGCGCTCCCATCAGTCGGGTAGAAACCCCCCAGGATGTTCCCCAAACATATTCTTCTTTACCTTCTTTGTTGGCAAATTTCACATCAAAAGCTTTAGCGAAATTCTGTCCGAGGAAGTGTGAGGTTCCTGCTTGCAAAGCTTTGCCATCCTGCATCATTGCTTCAATACAGTAAGTTTCCAAAGCTCCGGCAAATCTTTCATTTTCCGTTTTCACACCTTTGGTTACTGGTACAGCCATGAATTTCTCTGCGAACTCAGCATATACTTCCAGCATTTGTTTAGTCTCGGCTTCAGCTTCTTCTCGAGTAGCGTGAGCAGTATGTCCTTCCTGCCAGAGAAACTCTGAGGTTCTTAGAAACAATCGTGTGCGCATTTCCCATCTTACTACATTGGCCCATTGGTTGATCAGCAATGGAAGGTCGCGATAAGATTGGATCCAGTTTTTGTAAGAATCCCAAATTACGGTTTCTGAGGTAGGGCGAACGATCAGTTCCTCTTCCAGTTTGGCGTCAGGGTCTACTATCACACCTCCGCTTTCAGGATCATTTTTAAGTCTGTAATGTGTAACTACAGCACATTCTTTCGCGAACCCCTCCACATGGTTGGCTTCACGGCTAAAAAAAGATTTTGGAATAAAAAGAGGGAAATATGCATTGGAGTGTCCTGTGTCTTTGAACATCTTGTCAAGGGTCTGTTGCATCTTTTCCCAGATAGCAAAACCGTATGGTTTTATCACCATAGAGCCCCTTACGGCGGAGTTTTCCGCCAGTCCCGCCTTTTTCACCAATTCGTTGTACCACAAAGAATAATCCTCAGATCGGCTTGGAATTGCTTTACTCATGCTAGATTTAATGTTTTGGTATAGTAATTGCTTTAATAATATCAGAATTTAAGCTCACAAATATAGCTTTACAAAGTTGAAACTTGGAGGTGGGTTATGGTGTAATAGTAATAAATGGTAGGAATCATGAAAGCACAAAATAAACTTCAGTTAGCGTTGGCATTCATCTTAGTGATGGCTGGCGGACAGTTAATGGCTCAGGAATATGATGACTTGTATTTCACTTCGAAAGACAGGGTTGCCAAGAAGGAGGAACCAAAGGTATTGACTCCTAGTGCTACAACTTATCAGTCCTATACCAACGATACTTATACAGATAACTATTCATCTCATAAGGTAAATCCTGAATACATTGCCAAGTATCAATCAAATAGTAAATATTCATCTAATAGCCAATATATAGATGAGCCATTGGATACCACGCAATACACCCAACCATCATATTCTAATATTTCCTACTATACCGATGCTCAGGCTTACAAAAATCAACAAGGGTCAACGGTAATCAACAATAACTACTACGGCGCTAATCCAAGATACAATAACAATTGGAATAACTGGAATTCTCCTGCCTGGTCAATGGGATATAACAACTGGTACAATCCATGGTATGGAATGGGTTCCGGTTTGATGATTTCATTTGGAACAGGCTGGGGTGGATATTATGGAAATAATTGGTACAGCCCATATAGCAGCTGGGGATATCCGGGATATGCTGGTGGATGGTATGATCCATTCTGGGGTAGTAGCTATTATGGATATGGATATGGATACGGATATCCTTACAACTCTTGGGGAGGCTATTATGGCTATGGTTGGAACCAATACAACAATGCATACAATTCCGGTTTTTACAATGGAGTGATGTATGGTGGCAATTACAATTCAAAATATAAAGATCCGAATAGTGGACAATCAAGAAATGTAGTGGTGGGAAGCAGGTACTCAAGAGGTGGTACAGTAACCCGCTCATCAGCAACATCAAATGGACGACCTGTTACTCCTGTAGCAACAGGTAGAGCAGCCAATGTTTCTTCTAATGACACAAGGAATTACAGCAGAACTCAAAACGAGTATTTCACAAGGTCAAGAACCGGATTGTCTTCTAATGCTTCCAGAAATGGTTCAGCTGCCAACCGTTCTTCAAATAGTCGGGTAGTCAACACTAGTAACTATCAAAATAACAGAACCTATCAAAACAGGAATAACTACTCACAAAGCAGAAATGCCAATTCTTCTTTGAGAAATGCAGGTTCTGGCAACAACAACTCAAGTAGAAGGTATAATAGTGCAAATGTGAACCAATCCGTTCAGAGGAGTAATTCCAACTACAGTAGTGGCAGGTCTTCTAATTCTTCGTATGGTAGAACAAGAAGCAGCAGTAGTAATTATTCCCCAAGTAGAAGTAGCTATTCTTCCGGTAGCAGAAGCAGTAACTTCTCCTCTGGAAGCAGCAATTATTCTTCAGGACGAAGCAGTAATTTTTCTTCTGGAGGTAATAGTGGCTTTTCCGGAGGACGTAGTGGTGGATTTTCTTCTGGAGGGGGCGGAGGTTCATTTTCTGGTGGACGAAGTGGCGGATCGTTTTCCGGCGGTGGAGGTCGCTCCGGTGGAGGCGGCGGTGGTAGATCAAGAGGAGGTCGTTAATCTAATCGGTTGATTTAAAGGTTTCAAGATGAAAACAATCAAATATTTAATGTTTGCTGGGTTAGCTGTGTCTGTTTGGATGGCTAATGCGCAGGTAGCACCAGGTGCTTTGGGCTATTACAATGATGCTCTCAACTTTGCTCAGTCTAATCCTCTGTCAGGAAGTACAGCCAGAATGCAAGGGATTGGTGGGACTCAAATTTCATTAGGTGCAGATATGAGCTCAGCTGGATCTAATCCGGCAGGTCTTGGCATGCTCAACAGAAGTGTGTTTTCATTTACTCCAAGTATGGAGTTTAACAATTCCAAGAGCAATTACTTGGGAAATTCACTTTCCACCTATAAGAACAATTTCAATTTTGCCAACCTTGGAATAGTTTTCAACAGCAACAAAGGCGATTATACCAATGAGAAATTCAAAGGAGGCTCTTTTGCATTTACACTCCAGAGAAACATGAGTTTTAATAACGAATCAACCTATAAAGGTCAAAATACTCAAAACTCCATAATTGATTCATTCATTAACTCTGCAGGAACCTCTGATCCGGCTAATCTGGGAGGTTATACCAATGGAGCTTATCAAACCTATTTGATCAATCCGGTTTATAATAATGGAAATCTACAGGGCTATGATTCTTTTGTGTTAGGCTATCCTACTCAGAAGGAAACTATTACGACCAGTGGTTCACAATATGCAATGAACTTTGCCTGGGGGGGCAATTATGATGACAAGATATATTTCGGCGCAGGGATTGGTTTTCTTACAATGAACTATGATATCTCACGAATTTACAATGAAAATCAATTTACTTACACAGATTCCTTAGGTAATCAGCAAGTAGATGACTGGATCAACTATACAAAAATTAACGATGACCTGAAGATCAATGGCAATGGTGTGAATGCCAATTTTGGATTGATCGTAAGACCTGTCAATTTCATTACTTTCGGAATAGCTTATCAGTCTCCTAGTTATTACAGCTTATCTGATAAGAGTGAATATACCATGACCACAAGCTGGAATGGAGTAACTGTACAAGATGGCAACAACTCTAAAGTTCTTAATGTGGAGGATTTTCCGAGTGATATTTCTACCAGCAAATACAACCTTAAAACTCCTGGGAAGCTTTCGATGGGCGGAACTGTATTTATAGATAAATACGGCTTTATCTCAGCAGATGTAATTCTGATAAATTACTCAACTGGCCAACTTAAATCCAATGATTTTGACGTGACTGCAGATAATCAGACAGTGTCTTCATTGTATACAAATGTGATTAATTATAGAATAGGAGCTGAAGCAAGATTGGATCACTTTAGATTGAGAACTGGGTTTAATTACCGTCCTAGTCCGTATTTTGACAACCAATCTTTTAATGCCAGTACAAGTAGCATTTCATTTGGTGCAGGCTATCGTGCACAGGACTTCTTTGTTGACCTGGCGTTGGTGAGCAGAAAAAGCTATAACGCATACACGCCATACTACATCAGCAACAATCAGCCGGTTGCGAATATCACTAATAATCGGGCAGTGTTCTCTGCGACAGTCGGATTTAACTTTTAAATAGCAGCGACTTGCTCCATGAACTGGTCCACTTCTCTATGAGATATAGAAAGGTGGGCTTGTTGGTATATAGGAAGTCTGCTTTTCAAAAGTTGGTTGACTCTATTTTCCACATCTCCCTGAACCAATGGGCGATGGTCTTTTTTGGCCAATCTTTCTATGAGAGTCTCTTTTGGAGTTTCTAGAAAAACGACAATTCCATTTTCCTTCATGTATTTCATGCCATCGTGAAAGCAGGGAGTACCACCACCTGTAGAAATGATGATGTTGTCGTTGTTCTCAGATACTTTTTTTAGCATAGCTGATTCTATTTGCCTGAAATAATCCTCACCTTCTGAGCTGAAGATATCTGAGATTTCCCTGCCTTCCGCTTCCTCTATTTCATGATCCAGATCAATGATGTCACAATTGATTTCTGCCATAAGTTTTTTGCCAAAATAGGATTTTCCAGATCCTGGCATTCCTATCAAATAGATGCGCCCTTTTAGTTTCAATAGAGTAATTGGTTGATTGTTGAAACATCAGGGGTGTCATTGTGGTGCCATTTGCCGACTACAGTCCCATCTTTCATTAGCATAATGCCCGGGTTGGAGCGAATCATGGTTTTTAGCACAGTGGCATCTGCAAAATAGTACGGTACAGAAAGTTGTACTTCGTGACGGAAAGCCTCAAACTCTTCATGACCTGATGCGGTAAGCACCCATGGTTCGGCACTTTCTACAGCGTTTGCCAGGCGATTGATGTCGGCAATATTTTTATCTGACGCTTTGTCTACGCTATAAATAATGATCAAAAGTTTATTGCCAGTCATTAGCTCATTGGTAAAATCGTCTTCGTCATTCCATACATTGAGGTCAGTGATCTTAGGCTGAGCTTCAGGATTCAACAAATCCATCGATTTGAAGGTGTAGCTCTTATCTGTAGGGAAAGTGTCGAAAGTATACTCCTTTCCGTCTTTTTCCATCACATACTCATACTTGAGTTCTTCTGAAGGCTTCATTAGGTCAGGTAAATGGTTGCCAACCGCATAAGCTCTGAAGTCAATAAATGGAAGATGAGCTATGGCATAATAAGCAAGGAAGGCAAAAACGACAGTAGATCCAATGACTTTGAAATAGCCAAACCATTCGGAAAACCAGGGTTTATAGTTCTGCCGGTTGACAAAAATGATTCCAATGAGAACCAGTAGAATCATGTCCTTGCCGAAGGATTGCCATGGAGTTAGCTTGATAGCATCACCAAAGCATCCACAGTCTGTTACCTTGTTGAAATATGCTGAATAGAAAGTCAGGAATGAGAAAAATACGATAATTACCAGTAGTGCCCAGCTGGTCTTTGGCATTTGAAATCCGATGATCAGCGCTACACCAAGGACTACTTCCAGCACACTGAGAAGAATAGAAAAGAATAGCGCTGCTGGCACCAGGTACTCGAAGAATGGCGCAAAATCGTAAGCAAAAACATCGAAATACTCTTCCAGTTTGATTGCCGTACCGATCGGGTCGTTGATTTTGATTGCACCTGAAAAAATGAAAAGTGTTCCAACCAGATATCTGGCTGTTTCGAAAATGAATTTCATGATTGACCTTCTTTTAATTTTATCATACAAAAAACCGAGTAGTTGATCATATCTTGATAATTGGCGTCAACACCTTCAGAGATGAGTGTTTTGCCTGCATTGTCTTCTATTTGTTTTACACGGAGGAGTTTCATCAGAATGATATCCGTCATAGAACTTACACGCATTTCGCGCCAAGCTTCACCATAATCATGGTTTTTGTTGGTGAGTAGCTCCAATGTGCTTTCTGATGCAGCATCATATTTTGGCTCCAACACTTCATAGGAAATTTCCAGCCCATCCTCTGTATTGAGTTGCATCTGGATCAGTGCCATGATGCAGTAATTGATAATGCCAATGAATTCCGATTCTATATTTTCATTGATCTTTTGAGAGCCTTTTTCCTGGATGGAGCGAATTCTTTGCGCTTTGATGTAAATCTGATCTGTAATGGAAGGAAGACGCAAAATTCTCCAGGCAGTACCGTAATCTTTGGTCTTTTTCTTAAAAATCTCTTTGCAGGATGCGATAATTTCGCGGTATTGATGGATAGTTTGATCTTTCAATGTTGGAAATATTATTATGAAATCAAGTGTCACTTTTAGTAATCAGCAATTCTTTGGCTGACTCTGGTGACAAATGGTAAATAATTTAGTTAACTAGTTAGCATCATTATTGTGAATGCGCTCAACGGAGACAAATCTAATACATTGACTTCTCAAAAGACCATAAATATTGACGGATCGCTGATGGACCTGTCTACTCCCAAAGTAATGGGGATCATCAATATTACGCCAGACTCTTTTTTTAGCGGGAGTCGAAAGGAGCAATTGTTTGATATCCTGAAATCGGCAGAAAGCATGTTGGAGGAAGGAGCAACTTTTCTGGATATTGGTGGCTACTCTACCAGGCCGGGAGCGGAGGAGGTTTCTCCTGCTGATGAGATTGATCGTGTGCTGGAGCCAGTCGAATCCATTGCAAAGCACTTCCCCGAGGCGGTTATTAGTATTGATACTTTTAGAGCGGATGTGGCAAAAGCGGCTGTTGATTCCGGAGCGAAGATTGTTAATGATATTTCGGCAGGAATGCTGGACACCGACATGCTACCTACTGTTGGTCAGCTAGGTGTGCCATATATTGGGATGCACATGCGAGGTACTCCTCAGAACATGAAGGCACTTACGGATTATGATGACTTGCTGAAGGAAATAGCGAAGTATTTTGCAGAAAGGATTGCTAAAGCAGAAGAACTTGACATCAAAGATTACATTATTGATCCGGGATTCGGTTTTGCCAAAACAGTAGAGCAAAATTTTTCGTTGCTAAATCAGGTTGACTATTTACATCACTTAAGCCGCCCGATGCTAATTGGTATTTCCAGAAAATCCATGATTTATCGCTCTCTTAATGTGGAGCCCGATGGGGCTTTGAATGGGACAACTGTTTTAAATACCGTAGCTTTGCTGAAAGGTGCTTCTATTCTGAGAGTGCACGATGTAAAAGAAGCTGTGGAGGCTGTCAAACTCATAAATTTGCTATCACATTGATTCTGGGATTCAACATAGGTTTTTTAGAAATTGGCTGGGTAGACATCCTGGATATCCTGTTTGTGTCTGTGCTGCTTTATCAGGTATACAAGCTGATGAAGGGCAGTGTGGCAATCAAGATTTTCATTGGGTTTCTGGTACTTTACCTCATTTATTTGGTAGTGAAAGCTGCCCAGATGGAGTTGGTAACGAATATCCTTGGCCAGTTTATGGGAGTTGGTGTGTTGGCAGCTATTATCTTGTTTCAGCAAGAAATCAGAAAATTCCTTTTACTTCTTGGACGGACTTCTATCTTCAGTGAAGGAAACCTGCTTGAGAATATTAAGTCTATCTGGTCCAGCAAGTCTGGTTATCACAAGTCGGATATTACACCATTGATAGAAGCTGCCAAAACTCTTGGAGGCACTAATACAGGGGCGCTGATAGTGATTTCTAAAAACTCCGAGTTGAAATTTTTTGCAGAGTCGGGGGATAAATTGGACGCTATTCCTTCCAAGCGACTGCTCATGGCAATTTTCAATAAATACAGCCCACTGCATGACGGAGCAGTAATTATCTACAACAATCGTATTGTGGCAGCCAGGTGTATATTGCCAGTAACAGAGCGTGAAGTTCCTGCACAATTTGGCTTGCGTCATAGGGCAGGAATTGGAATGTCAGAAAATACGGATACACTTGTTGTGGCCGTTTCGGAAGAAACAGGTCAGATTTCCACCATGCGAAACGGGGTGATTTCTCACAATCTTTCTACTCAGGAGCTTCGCAAAACCATCAACGAGTACTTGTATGAAGATGCGCTGGAGAGTTCAGGCGCTGAAAGTATTCTGAAAAAAGCCAAAGAAGAAGGCTCCGCCAAAAAGGGGGAGCCTAATAAATCTGGTGATAAGAAAGATACAAAAGAACCAGCCAAGGCTAGCTAATAACTCCGAGTTCCTTTCCTACTTCTGTAAATGCAGCAATAGCTTTGTCGAGATGTTCTCGATCATGCACAGCTGACATTTGTACACGGATTCTTGCTTGTCCTTTTGGAACAACCGGGTAGTAGAAGCCAATCACATAAATTCCTTTTTCCAGTAGCTTCTGAGCCATTTGCTGAGAAAGTACTGCATCGTAAAGCATGATCGGAACTATAGCGTGATCGCCCGGTTTGATATCAAATCCGGCAGCTGTCATTTGCTCTCTGAAGTACTTGGTGTTTTCCTCTAGTTTATCCCGAAGCTCTGTAGTCTCCGAAAGCATATTTATCACAGCTATTGATGCGCCTACAATAGATGGAGCAACTGTATTGGAGAATAGATAAGGTCTCGATCGCTGACGTAGCAGTTCGATAATTTCTTTCTTTCCGGAAGTAAATCCGCCGGACGCCCCACCCAGGGCTTTACCTAAAGTTCCAGTGATGATATCTACCCGATCCATCACACCACGATATTCATGTACACCACGTCCGGTTTTTCCCATAAACCCTGTAGAGTGACACTCATCGGACATCACAACTGCATCGTATTTATCAGCCAGATCACAGATCTTATCCAGCTGAGCAATGGTGCCATCCATAGAGAATACTCCGTCTGTGACAATCATCTTCACTTTTGCATCACTTGCAGCCTGAAGCTGGGCTTCAAGGTCATCCATATTATTATGCTCATATCTGTATCTGGCTGCTTTGCACAAGCGCACACCATCTATGATAGAAGCATGATTCAGGGAGTCTGAGATAATCGCATCTTCCGGGCCAAGCAATGGCTCAAAAACTCCTCCATTTGCATCGAATGCTGCAGCATACAGGATGGTGTCTTCCATGCCCAGGAATTCAGCAATTTTAGTTTCCAGTTCTTTATGAATATCCTGTGTACCACAGATAAATCTTACGGAGGACATGCCATAGCCATGGGTGTCGATTGCTTCCTTGGCGGCTTCAACCACTTTTGGGTGACTGGACAAACCCAGGTAATTGTTTGCACAGAAGTTGATTACTTCCTGGCCATCACTAAGCTTGATCACCGCATCCTGTGGTGAAGCAATGATTCGCTCATTTTTATAGAGGCCTGCTTCTTTGATGTCGGCAATTTCTTTCTCCAGCTTTGCTTTTAGAGACTTGTACATATTTTGGGTGTATTGTTGTTGAAAAACTATTTATTCATTCGAGGTACTATCTTCGGCTTCACCTTTTTCGGTTGGGAGATAGTCTTTTCTTCCGGTTCTTTTTCTAGCTTATATTTTCTTCTCAGCTTATTGATCAGAAATAATTTTTGAGCAGTAAAACTATCCGGGTGCATTTGTGAAAAGGCGAGATTAAACTGATCGTAGAGCTCTTTTTCTTCCTTTTTCAGAAGGTCCGGGTCTATTTTTTTACCTATCAAATAATTGCGCAGATTCATGCAACAAATGTATAAGGAATCAGGGTTATAGTGATGGAGAATATCAAATTACTAATTTTGCAACCGTAAACAACAACCCCAAAACCCCCATGGAAAAAGTATTGGTTATAGGTGCCTGCGGGCAGCTAGGCACGGAGTTAACTTTAAAACTTCGCGATCTGTTTGGGATCGAAAATGTAGTAGCCTCTGACCTGAGAGGCCCAGTTGATTTGATAAAGGACGGCCCTTACGAACAACTCGATGCAATGAATAAGATTCGATTGGAAGAGTTGGTAAAACAGTATCAGTTCACTCAGATCTATCATCTTGCAGCTATTCTTTCTGCTAAAGGCGAACAAAACCCCAAGTTGGCCTGGGATCTCAACATGACCAGTTTGCTGAATGTACTGGATATGGGGAAAGACTATGGATTGAAAATCTACTGGCCAAGCTCAATAGCAGTTTTCGGTCCGGATACCCCAAAGACAAATACTCCCCAGTATACAGTAATGAATCCCGACACTGTTTATGGTATTAGTAAACTGGCAGGAGAACGCTGGTGCAAGTATTATTATCAGAAGTATGGAGTGGATGTGAGGTCTATTCGATATCCAGGATTAATCGGTTACAAAGCGCAGCCTGGAGGCGGCACCACGGACTATGCTGTGGATATTTTTTGGAAGGCAATTCTGGATGGGCATTATGAATGCTTCCTCAAAGAAGATGCATTGCTGCCAATGATGTATATGGATGATGCTGTGAATGCCACCATTCAGTTGATGCAGTCTGATGGAGATAAATTGACCATTAGATCAAGTTATAATGTAGCTGCCATGAGTTTTTCTCCAGCTATGATTTATGAAGAGATCAAGAAAAAATATCCTGATTTTACAATTGCCTATAATCCAGATTTCAGGCAACAAATCGCAGATGGATGGCCAGATAGTATAGTGGATGATGAAGCAAGAAGGGATTGGGGCTGGCATCATGAGTATGACCTGGATAAATTGACAGAAACTATGCTGATGCACCTGGAAGAAATGTTGGTGTCCGCAAAATAATAATTGGTATATTGGGAAATTGTAAAATTTGATTCTTTATCAATGCGGCAATTTCCCCTTATTTGGCAAAAAGTTTGAATTAATCTAATTTTTGATATTTCTTTCGCCCTTATTTAGAAAAGCATCAACCTTATGGCAGACTTGCAAAACTTATCCCTTTCAACAGAGGGGAGCATTCTCACCATCACCATCAACCGCGAAACCAAACTCAATGCACTAAATACAGGCACCATTTCTGAGCTGAAAGAGGTCATTCAGCAGGTATATGATGACAAAGATATCAGCGGTGTGATTATTACAGGAGCTGGTGAAAAGGCCTTTGTGGCTGGTGCGGATATCAGTGAGTTTTCACAACTCAATGAAATGAACGCACGGAAGTTTGCTGAAGAGGGACAGGAAGTATTCCAATTGATTGAAAACTGTCATACTCCGATCATAGCTGTGGTCAATGGTTTTGCTCTTGGTGGAGGCTGTGAGCTGGCTATGGCTTGTCATATGCGGGTAGCTTGTGCCAGTGCGAGATTTGGTCAGCCGGAAGTGAACCTGGGTATATTGCCAGGATATGGAGGCACTCAGCGACTTACTCAGTTGATCGGTAAAGGACGGGCCTTTGAGTTTTTGATGTCTGGTGATATGATGGATGCAAATCAGGCGCTCAGTTTTGGTTTGGTCAATCATGTGGAGGTTGATAAAGAGGCTGCTTTGGCGAAAGCGAATGAAATCCTGGAAAAAATTTCTGCTAAAGCCCCTATTGCAATAGGACTGGTGGTTGACTGTGTCAATGCAGTGTTTAACCATGATGAAAATGGCTATCAGACTGAAGCCAATGCATTTGCAAGGTGCTGTGGTACAGATGATTTCAAAGAAGGCGCTGCAGCCTTCATGGAAAAAAGAAAACCCGAGTTTAAAGGCGAATAAGTGGGGCAACTCAGGCAGCTTGCCGGGCAGACGGTTCTTTATGGTGCCAGTAGTGTAATAGGTCGTGTTTTAAACTACCTGTTAGTGCCGCTGTATACTGCGGTATTTTCTCCGGAAGACTATGGCGTAGTTACTGAGCTCTATGCCTTTGTTGCATTCCTCAACATTCTGTATACATACGGTTTTGAAACGGCTTATTTTCGATTCGCTACTAAAAGTGATCATCCAGCACACTATTTCAATATCTCCCAAACTTCATTGATTTTCAGCTCATTGCTGTTTAGCGGTGTTTTGGTGATTTTCTCTGGGGATATTGCTAGTCTGCTCCTATATCCGAATCACGGTAAATACATCATTTGGTTGGCCGCTGTTTTAGCAATTGATGCAGTAGTAGCGGTTCCTTTTGCAAGGTTAAGGCTAGAAGGCAAGGCATTGAAATTTGCCTCCTTGAAGCTTTTTAATATAGGTCTGAATATAGGCCTGAATCTTTTTTTCCTTCTTTTCTGTCCATGGTGGTTGGAATCACATCCGCAATCATGGGTAACATTAGTTTACAATGATTCACTGGGAGTAGGATATGTTTTTCTATCCAATTTGATTGCCAATGGAGCTTATCTGCTTTTCTTTTCACCATGGTTTATTCAGCTGAAAATTACTTTGGGTGAAGAATGGAAAGTCATGCTTCGGTACTCCTGGCCACTGCTGGTGATGGGATTTGCTGGAGTGACTAATGAGATGCTTTCTCGAGTTCTGCTCAAATACTGCCTGCCAGAAGGATTTTATCCAGGTGAGAGCAATCAGGAAATATTGGGAATTTTTGGAGCTTCGTATAAGCTTTCGGTATTTATGACTTTGGCAGTACAGGCCTTTAGATATGCCTTTGAGCCGTTCTTTTTTTCAAAGTCCGGGGATAAAAACTCACCGGAACTTTTTGCAAGGGTGATGCATGGTTTCATCATTTTCGGAGCAATTTCCTGGATGATTATTTCACTTTTTTTACCAGAACTGGCACCGATTTTTTTACGGAGATCAAGTTATCTTTCAGCACTGGATATTGTGCCATGGCTGCTCGGAGGAGGCTTGTTTTTAGGAATATATTTCAATCTATCTGTTTGGTACAAACTAACCGACCGAACGATCTATGGCGCATGGATTACTTTGGTCGGTGCTGGGGTAACCCTGGTTGGCAATTTTCTGCTAATACCGGTTTTTGGATACATGGGCAGTGCTGTTACTACTTTTGCCAGTTACCTGGTCATGGTGCTGATTAGCTATTTCATCGGTCAGAAACACTACTTTATACCATATCATACAGGTAAGGGGCTTTTTTATATCCTTTTAGCTGGGCTTTCCATTTTAGGCGTTTATTTTTGCGAGCTCAGTTTAGTATCTAAGTATTTCATTTCCATATTCTTAATTGTTTTATTCATAGCAATAGTATGGCTGCTGGATATCAGAAGAGGTACTTTTAAAAGTTAAAGATCACTTATGAACCTAATAGTTCCTATGGCCGGGAAAGGCAAACGTCTCAGGCCACATACATTGACCACTCCCAAACCTTTGATACCAATAGCCGGAAAACCGATTGTTCAGCGGTTGGTGGAGGACATTGCTGCAGTTACCCCGGAGAAAATCGAAAATATTGGTTTTGTTGTGGGAGATTTTGGAGAAGAAACAGAAAAGGAGCTGCTTAATATTGCTGAGAAAGTTGGAGCTAAAGGTCACATATTTTATCAGGATGTGGCATTAGGAACAGCTCATGCGGTTCATTGTGCCAGAGAGATTTTGGAGGGGAAGGTAACTGTGGCTTTTTCGGACACACTTTTTAAAGCCCACTTCACCCTTAATACTGAAGATGATGGAATTATATGGGTAAAGCAAGTGGATGATCCCAGTGCTTTTGGAGTGGTGAACCTCGATAGCTCAGGTATTATTACGGAGTTTGTTGAAAAGCCGGCCAATCCAGTGTCAGATCTTGCAATTATCGGGATCTACTATTTTAAGGATGGAAATGCTCTTCGGGAGCAATTGGATCATATTATTGATCAGAATGTCATGGCTTCCGGAGAATATCAGCTGACCACAGCCCTGGAAAACCTAAAGTCCAGTGGCACCAAATTTACTGCTGGTACGGTAGATGAATGGCTTGACTGTGGTAACAGGAAAGTAACTGTAGAATCCAATGGTCGTTATTTAGGGTTTCTTGGAGAAAATATCATTGATGAATCAGCTCAGATCAAAGACAGTGTGGTTCTGCCTCCGGTATTTATCGGCTCAGGGGTGAAAGTGGATCGCTCAGTCATTGGTCCTAATGTATCCATTGGAGAAGGAAGTGAAATCACTGATAGCCAGGTGAAAGATTCTCTTATTCAAAACTTTACAAGATTAAAAGGTGTTCACCTTGTTAACTCAATGCTTGGTAACAACGTAAGCATGGAAGGTCAGCCTCAAGATGTGAGTCTGGGCGATTTTACCGAATGGAAGGGATAAAAATGAAAAAAAGTGTAATACTGCTGTGGGCAATTCTCGTGGCATTTTCAGGGTTTGGACAAAAGAAAAAGGCTCAGGATGATCGATCTAAAGAGGGTCAAACTGAGTTGACCGAGCAGGAGTCGCTAAAAGTTGAAACCATCATAATTGAGGCCGAAAAAGAGTTGATTATTAACAACTCATTCAAAGCGCTTGAATTGTTCAAAGAAGCTTTGGAGTTGGATCCGAATAATGCAGTAGTGAATTATAAAATAGCAGATATTTATCTGCATAACAATGAGGGGCACACTGCTTTGCCATATGCTGAAAAAGCCATAGCCATTGATGGTTCCAACCTCTACTTTTATCAAACTGCAGCCAAGGTTTACGAGTCTATTTTTAACTATTCTGCTGCTGCTGATTTGTATGAAAAAATGATTCAGCTTTCTCCTGAGAGCGAACAATACTATTACCACTTATCGCTCCTTTACCAACAATATATTGGGGATGATAAAAAAGCCCTGGAAACTTATAGAAAAGCTGAGGAAGTCTTTGGTATGGAGGAGCTTTTGCTGATAGAAAAGCAGAAGATATATCTGAAAAACAGAGACTATAAGTCCCTAATGGCTGACTGGGATCAACTAATAGCTGAAAACCCGGATGAGCCGGCATATGTTATTGAGCTTTGCGAAATACTTCTCACTATTAATATGACCAGTGAGGCCCGTGAGCGACTGGAAAAAATCACGAATCATCAACAGGCAAATTTATTATTGAGCCAAATATACCTGGTAGAAGGCAAGGTAGATCAGGCCATGGGAGTTGCTAAGAATACCATGCAATCGGAAGAGGTTGATTACATGACCAAATTGCAGTTGTTGAATGGATTTTTGGATAGAGTGATTAAAACTGAGGAGTTTGAAGAGATCGAATCTATGGCAAAGCAACTTGCAGAGATGTATCCTGATCAGTATGCAGTGCAGGCATTTGCCGGAGACCTGATGTATAGGCTGGAGAATGTAGCCGCTGCCCGGATGTTTTATGTTAGGGCGGTGAAACTTCAACCATCTAATTATGGAGTCTGGCAAAACATCCTCACCATAGAATCAGAAATGTCTGAATATGACAGTGTAGTGGCTCATGCTGAGGCTGCAATGGAATATTTCCCCAATCAGGCCCCATTATACTATTTTGCCGGTACAGGTCACTTGATCAATAAAGAATACCATAAATCTATCAGAATGCTGGAGCAGGGCCGGAAGTTCGCTTCAGACCCAAAACTTATTACAGTATTTTATGGTCAGATGGGAGATGCTTACAATGGTTTGAAGAATCATGAAAAGTCTTATGAAGCTTATGAAAATGCATTAAAAGCTGACCCTGACAATGACCATGTGCTCAATAATTATAGCTTCTACCTGAGTTTGAGAAAGATTCAGATGGATAAGGCATTGCAAATGTCTACCAGATTGGTAGCGATGCATCCCGAAAATCCGACGTATCTGGACACACATGGCTGGGTGCTTTATGTGATGAAAAGATACGATGAGGCGATGGTATATTTGAGGAAAGCTGCTAATCTGCTACAAGATGGCACGATAATCGAACACTATGGCGATGTATTGTATAAATTGGGCAAAGTAGATGATGCTATCCAACAATGGAAACGTGCCAGTAAATACAGTGATGCCTCTAAAAACATTGAGAAAAAAATTGCAGACAGGAAATTATATGAATAGTCGTGTGGGGATTTTGATCCTTGCTCTTGCTGCACTCACCGGTTGTAATAAGAAGCTTTCAGGGATTTTTGATAGAAACACCACCAAGCTGGTGGTCAATGATGTAAGGTTTGATTACTTGTCTTCCAAGGCCAAGATCGATTACGAATCTGATGTGCAGAGTGTATCAGGTACTGCCAATATCCGAATCAAAAAAGATAGCATCATTTGGATTTCGCTTTCGCCGGGTTTAGGAATAGAAGCAGCGCGTGTACAGGTTACAGAGGATTCTGTGGTGCTGCTCGATAAAGTGAACAAAGCTTATTATATCTACGATTTTCCATCTTTAAGCAAAAAACTAAAGTTTGATTTGAATTATCACCTGGTGGAATCTGTGGTATTGGGTAACCTGATTTACCCTTATGATCGGGAAAAGGTGGTAAAAAACCCCAAAAGTTTTGCCTATAATCAGCAACATAGCCAGTTCTATTTTGAGAATTTTATTGGAGTGGAATCCATGAAACTCGAAAAGATCCAGGTCACTGATACGCTTACAAAAAATACTATTTCAGTAAATTACGCTGATTTTCAGTTGGTGGAGGAGGAAATATTCCCCTTTTTGATTGATGCGGTGTTGTCTTATTCGGATAAGAAAACCAGTCCGGTGAAGGTCAATATCGAATACAAGCAAACTGCTATTGAGAAGAAACCATTAAAGTTTCCGTTTAACATTCCACAACGCTATGAGCATAAGTAAGCTTTCATGGATTTTATGCTTTCTTGTTTTAATAACCTCTAATGCCTACGCTCAAAAAACAAAAGCGCAGTTGGAGCAGGAGAAGCGTGAAAATCTTGGAAAGATTGCTGAAGCTGAAAAAATCCTGAGTGACACAGAATCAGAAAAAAAAGTAACATTAGGTCAGCTTAGAGCACTCAATCAGCAGATTAAAGCAAGGGAAGGACTCATCAGTGCTTTGAATGAAGAAATTGGTTTGCTCAATGGTGAAATCTCAGATCTTAGCATCATTGTGAATGCACTGCAGACTGATCTGAAAAACCTTAAAGAAGAATATGCTGCTATGATCTACAGCAGCTACAAAGCAAATAGGGGCTATTCTAAAATCACTTTTTTGTTTTCGGCACAGACTTTTAATCAGCTTTTTATGAGGTTAAAGTACCTGGAACAGTATGCTGATGCCAGACAAATCCAGGCAAGAGAAATTGAAGAAGTCTCACTTGAATTAGCGGACCAACGCTCTAAGGTTGAAGTAAAGCGTTCTGAACAAAAGAAACTATTGGATCAGCAGCTAGCTGAAAACCAAAAATTAGTGAAACTAAAAAACAAACAAAGTCGTCTGGTTCAGGAGTTGACACGCAAAGAAAAAGAACTCAAAAAGGAGTTAGCTGATCGCAAAAAGGCAGTTGACCGATTGGACAACTTGATCGCTGACATTGTGAGAAAAGAGTTGGAGCGTTCAAAAACATTGTCCAGTGCGGCAATAGCTGATGAAGGAGAAATTTCTGCTTCATTTGAGTCTAGCAAGAATAAGCTTACCTGGCCAGTGTCTTCAGGATTCGTTTCTTCTAAGTTTGGGAAACATCCGCATCCGGTGATGAAAGGAATTATGCAGGACAACCCGGGAGTGGATATTCAGACGAGTAAGGATGAGCCGGTGAAGAGTGTTTTTGAGGGAAAGGTAATTCAGATCGCGTATGTTCCGGGGATGTTCAATGTGGTAATACTTCAACATGGAGAGTACTACACAGTATATTCCAGATTGAAAGAAGTAAATGTGAAAAAGGGATCAATCGTGAAGCGCAACGAACCTCTTGGTGCTGTGCATACTGACAAAGATGGAGTTTCGGAAGTGCACTTTGAAGTTTGGAAGAATTATGCCAAACTAAATCCAGAACAGTGGCTTTCTCCGAAATGATTTTTTTACTGCGCGTGTTTTATACCTATCTTTGAACAACAATTTTATAAACACAACTATTATGAACACGGTGTTAGCATTCGGAATGCCTGGTGGTTGGGAATTGATCGTAATTATTCTTTTTGTGATCATATTCTTCGGAGCGAAAAAGATTCCAGAAATCGCCAGAGGTATGGGAAGAGGCATTAGAGAATTTAAAGATGCCACCAAGGAGATCAAAAACGAAATTGATACTGCCAGCGAAAACGTGGATGACAAAAAGAAATAAGATTTGCAGGACAACCTCTCTTATTCTGAAATCCGAAAACAACTGGATGCCGGTGAGCTCACTTGTGATGAGCTTGTAAAGCGGTATTTGGATAATATCCATACAAAAAATTCAAAGCTCAATGCGCTGCTTTCTGTCTATGAAGAGGAGGCAGTGCATCGTGCTAAAACCATCGATGAGAAATTAAAGGACGGTACCGCTGGCAAACTGGCCGGATTGGTAGTGTCGATCAAAGATGTCCTCTGTTATACTGATCATCCACTCCAGTGTGGAAGTCAAATTCTCGATGGATTTCAATCACAATTTACGGCTACAGCAGTACAACGACTTATTGATGAAGACGCAATTATCATCGGCAGAAATAACTGCGATGAGTTTGCGATGGGTTCTTCCAATGAGAATTCTGCTTTTGGTCCGGTGATCAATGAAGATGGTGAAAACAGAGTGCCCGGAGGATCTTCCGGAGGTTCTGCGGTGTCAGTGCAATCTGGCATGTGTGCAGTTTCTTTGGGAACTGATACTGGAGGATCTGTTCGTCAACCAGCTTCTTTTTGTGGACTAGTCGGACTCAAACCAACTTATTCCAGAATTTCCCGTCACGGACTGGCAGCTTATGCCAGCACTTTTGATTGTATTGGGATCTTTTCCAATACAGTGGAAGATACAGCACTTGTTTTAGAGGTTATTGCAGGAGCAGATGAGCATGATAGCACCGTTTCCACAAGACCTGTTGACCAATACAGTGCTGGATTAAGTCTACCTGGAAAAATGAGGGTAGCCTATTTTCGGGAAACCATTGAAAATGAGGCACTCAATGAAGAAGTCAAGACGGCAATCATTCAGCAGATTGATGAGCTGAAAGCTGCCGGGCATGAGGTGAAGGAGTTGTCATTGCCGTTGATGGAATACGCTTTACCCACTTATTATATCCTGACCACTGCCGAGGCTAGTTCCAATCTGTCTCGCTATGATGGTGTTCGCTATGGATATAGAACACCAGAACCCGAAAACCTTGAGGCGATGTTTAAGAAAACACGTACTGAAGGTTTTGGTGAGGAGGTTACCAAGAGGATTTTGCTGGGAACAGCTGTATTGTCTGCGAGTTATCACGATGCCTACTATATCAAAGCTCAAAAAGTACGCCGTATGATCCAAAATGAATTGAATCAGGTTTTGGACGCTTATGATTTTATTGTACTCCCAACAGCACCTACTACGGCATTTGAGATAGGATCAAAAACTGAGAACTCAATGGAAATGTACCTTGCAGACCTATTTACTGTTCAGGCTTCAGTGGCAGGTGTTCCGGCCATTTCCATACCCATAGCCCGAGACTCTGATGGAATGTCTATTGGATTGCAGATTCTGTCTGCGGCATTTACTGAGCAGAAATTATTAGCCTTCTCTCATTCACTTTTGGACAATTAATCTGATAGATTTACTGTTATGATACGTATGAGAATCCTTTTTTTGACCATTCTATCATTGAGTTTTACTGCTGGGGCACAGCAGGTGAGTCAGCAATATGATTATATTCCTGATGCCTCTTATGAAGAAATTGCCGATCGTATCGAATGTATTGAATCCGAAATCCCATTACATTTCAATGAAAGGGTAAAGGCATTTATCGATTACTTCACTATCAGAGACAGACCTTACACCAGGGAAGTGATGTCACGTCTGGACTTGTTTTTTCCGATGTTTGAGAGAGCTTTTGAAAAATACGGCGTACCAGCTGAACTCAAGTATTTATCCATTGTGGAGTCAGGCTTAAGGCCTAATGCGATATCAAGAGCCAATGCAGTTGGTTTGTGGCAGTTTGTCTCCGGGACTGGCCGCATGTATGGGTTGCACAATGACTGGTATCTGGATGATCGAATGGATCCACTAGAAGCTACTGACGCGGCAGCCAGACATTTGAGAGACTTATATAGCATGTTTGATGACTGGGAACTGGCATTGGCAGCATACAATTGTGGTCCGGGAAATGTGCGCAAAGCAATCAGAAGGAGTGGTTACAAAAAGACCTTTTGGGAGATTTATCCCTATTTACCCAGAGAGACCAGATCTTATGTTCCCCAGTTTGTAGCAGTATGTTACACTATTAATTATGCAGCAGAGCATAATTTATTCCCTGAAAGAAGGGATCTCCAACCTGATTTTGATACCCTGATGGTGAACCAGTATTTTCATCTGGAGACGTTTGCCAATCAACTAAACCTTTGCCTGGATGACTTATTAGAATTGAACCCAGGAATAAAGCGAGGTGCCCTGCCGGAAGGGACAAAAAATTATGCGCTTCGAGTTCCGTTGGATTTGAAAGAGCAGGTAGTACAAAATCGCACTTTTTTGTATGACACTTCATCAAAAGTGGGAAGAGAACAACTTGATTACCTGGCAAGAAATACTCCAGGAAGCACATATGGACGCGTTAAACAGGTTTATCGTGTTAGGAGTGGGGATGTTTTAGGAACCATTGCACAACGTTATCATGTTCGTGTTTCAGACATCAGGGAATGGAACAATATTCATGGGAGCATGATTCGTGTCGGCCAGTACCTCAGGATTTGGGTTCTGCCTACCTATTCCAGTCAGACGAAAGACCTGTATGCTTCTTCTGCCCGAACAACAGTTTCAGCTTCAGCCACTGGCAAGGTACATTACGTTCAGCCTGGCGATACGCTGTGGGAGATTTCAAATAGATCAGGTGTTTCCATCGAAAAACTCAAGCAGATCAACAACTTGAAATCCAATACAATCAAACCTGGTCAGCAATTGATTATTTCATCTGAATGATGTTTTGCGGACCATCTTTTTTTGAACTAAAAAGACCTTAGTTATGAGACTAATCCACATTTTTCTATTGATTCCAATCTTATTTTTTAGCTGTAAGAATGCTACAGAAAAAGTAAAGCAGGATTTTATGCCATTGGCTCGTGGTGAAGCAGATGAGATTATCCTGGTAATGGACTCTGCTCAGTATAAGGGAGCGTTGGGAGATGAAATCAGGGGTATTTATCAGCAGTATATGAAGATTCTGAATCAGGATGAGTATGAATTTTCAATGAGTAAGATCAATCCTCTCAAAATGAATACGGTATTTCGTAATGCCAAGAACCTGATTTTCGTGATGACTCTGGATTCAAGAACAAGGGAAAGCAGAGCGGTTAGGGAATACTTTACGGATGAGAGTCTCAAAATGATTGATCGTGATACATCACTTTTTTATACCGTACGCAGGGATGAGTTTGCCAAAGGTCAGGTTGTGCTGTACCTATTTGGTAAAACGGAGGATCAGTTAGTGAAAAAAATGCATGAGAATGTCGATGGATTGAAGGACCTGTTTGAATCGGTAGTGAAAGAGCGAATCAAGGATGATATGCTTGCAAAGACCAAAAAACAAGTGATCAAAGCCATTACCGAGGATCACGGCTATGAAATCCAGGTTCCATTTGGCTGGGATCTGGCAAAAAATGTTAACGATTTTATTTGGCTGAGAAGGTTGGAGGCACAATCCGAGCAGAATGTATTTGTTTATGAAACCAAATACGATGATCCTGATTTCTACCAACACATTGATGAAATTAGAGATCAAATTACCAGTGTTTATCTCCGGGATTCGCAAAAGCCCGACAAGTACATTGAGCGTCAGGAGATCGTTCCTACTTACACCAAAAGGATTTCTTTCAAAGATAAATTCGCACTGGAAGCTCGAGGTTTGTGGAAGATTAGCGATAACTCAGCAGGAGGGCCGTATGTGAGCTACACTTTTGTTGATGAACCCAATCAAAAACTCTATTACATAGAAGGATATGTGTACGCGCCTGGCACTAAGAAGAAAAAGTTGATGCGGGAAGTAGACGCTCTTCTTAATACTTTCAAGACGCCTTCTGAGATGAGCCCGTCAGGAGCTAATCAGTAGGGCTATTAAATATTTATTAGAATAAACAGCAATTAAATACCTAGAAACATGTGTGCCAAAATCCGAAAAAAGGAGGCGCTTGATTTTCATGAATCAAAGCCAGCTGGAAAAATTGAAGTTACTCCGACCAAACCCTTAAGCTCTCAACATGATTTGGCCCTGGCTTATTCTCCGGGAGTAGCCGAGCCATGTAAAGATATTGCCAATAATAAGGAAGATGTTTATCGCTATACAGCCAAAGGAAACCTGGTAGGTGTGATTACAAATGGTACAGCGGTGCTGGGATTGGGTAACATAGGCCCTGAAGCTTCCAAGCCTGTGATGGAAGGAAAAGGTGTGCTGTTTAAGAAATTTGCAGGGATTGATGTTTTTGATATTGAAATCGATGAGACTGATCCTGATAAGTTCATTCAGATTGTTCGCAGCCTGGAGCCAACATTTGGGGGGATCAATCTGGAAGATATAAAAGCGCCGGAGAGTTTTAAAATAGAAAAAACGCTTCGTGAGCAGATGAATATTCCGGTGATGCATGATGATCAGCATGGAACAGCAATCATTTCGTCATCAGCGCTGATCAATGCACTGGAACTTATTGGAAAAAAGATTGAAGAAGTTAGGATCGTGGTGAGTGGGGCAGGAGCTGCCGCAATTGCTTGCACGGATCTTTACGTGTCTTTGGGTGCTAAAAAAGAGAATATCATCATGACTGATAGCAAAGGTGTGGTGAAAAAATCCAGGGGAAACCTAGATGAGAGTAAAGCACGCTATGCTACCGAAAGGGAAGATCTTGATACGCTGGAGGACGCCATGGATGGAGCAGATGTTTTTCTTGGGCTGTCTATTGCAAATATTCTGAAGCCAGCAGTTTTAAAGAAAATGGCGAAAGACCCCATTGTTTTTGCATTGGCTAATCCTGATCCGGAGATTGCATATGACCTGGCAATGAAAACACGTGATGACATTATCATGGCTACAGGAAGGTCTGATCATCCTAACCAGGTAAACAATGTGCTGGGATTTCCATATATTTTTCGTGGAGCACTGGATGTAAGGTCTACAGCTATTAATGAAGAAATGAAGTTGGCTGCTGTAAAAGCCATCGCTGACCTTGCCAAGCAAGCGGTTCCGGAAATGGTACTGAAAGCTTATGGTCGGGCAAACATGAAATTCGGTAAGGATTATTTAATTCCAAAACCACTCGATCCAAGGCTGATCACAACCATCTCTCCGGCTGTTGCCAAAGCGGCAATTGCCAGTGGAGTGGCCAGAAGAGCCATAACCGACTGGGATCAATATGAAGCCGAACTACAGGAGCGAATTGGAATTGACCACAGGTTGATTTCCCGCATTGTCACCCGGGCAAAACGCAACCCTAAGCGTGTAGTATTTGCTGAAGCGGATGATGTGAATATATTGAAAGCCGCTCAGCTATCACTAGATGAAGGCATCGCTACACCAATCCTGTTGGGCGATAAGGAGAAAATCATTCAGTTGATTCATGAAAATGAACTTGAAGGACTACAAGATAGTGAAATCATTGATCCTTATTTGGCATCAGACAAGGTAGAAGAGTATGCTCAGAAGTTTTATGAATTACGTCAGCGAAAAGGACTAACGCTCAAGGTTGCACGTAAAACCATGATGCGTAGCAGGAATCATTTTGGATCAATGATGGTAAGGCTCGGTGAAGGCGATGCATTGATTTCAGGTTTGTCCAATGACTATCCGAAAACCATTTCTCCGGCACTACAAATAATTGGAGTAGAACCGGGGATCAATCGGGTAGCAGGAATGTACATTATTAGTAACAATAAGGGTAACTTCTTCTTTTCAGATACTACAGTCAACCTGAACCCAACAGCAGAGCAACTGGTAGACATCATTGGCTTGACTAAACGAGTTGTGCATTTCTTTGATACAGAGCCAAGAGTGGCCATGCTGTCCTATTCTAATTTCGGTTCTGCTAAAGGAGAGGTGCCTGAGAAGGCAGCTAAAGCAGTGAAGTTAGCTAAGGAAAAATGGCCGGATTTGATCATTGATGGAGACATTCAGGCCAATGTAGCATTGAACAAAGAACTCCTCAATGAAAATTATCCATTCAGTACATTAGCAAAAAATCCGGCGAATACATTAATTTTCCCAGATTTAGATTCTGGTAACATCGCTTATAAGTTGCTGATGGAGCTTGGTGGAGCTGAGGCTACTGGTCCTATTTTGATGGGAATGAACAAATCTGTTCATGTACTTCAGGTAGGAAGCTCAGTTCGGGATATATTCAACATGGTGGCTATTGCCGTGGTGGATGCGCACCTGCACCAAAAGCGCGAAAAACAAAATAAAAAATGATCAATTATCTCAGTGGTAAACTGGTGGTGAAAGACCCGACTCATGTAGTAATAGACGTACATGGGGTCGGGTATGAAGCCAAGATCAGTTTGATCACTTATGCCGCTATTAAAAACCTTGAAGAGAGCAAGATTTTTACGCATCTCCATGTAAAGGAAGATGCGCACACCTTATATGGCTTCTCTGATCCTTCAGAGAAGAAAAGGTTCCTTGACCTGATTTCTATTTCAGGTGTAGGCCCCAGCACGGGACTGATGATTTTATCCTCACTTTCTCCGGAAGAAATTCAAAGGGCAATTCTCAGTGATGATGTGAAAACAATTCAATCTGTTAAGGGAATTGGGTTGAAAACAGCTCAGAGAATAATACTCGAATTGAAGGATAAAATGAAGAAGGAAGGGCTGCTGGAAAAAGCCTCGGAAAATGTTTCAATACCAAACAATACTTTGCGTAATGAGGCGTTATCCGCATTGACAACTTTAGGTATTTCCAAGCCTGCTGCGGAAAAAAGTATTGATTTAATTTTGAAGGAGCATGGCCAACAAGTAAAACTGGAAGAGCTCATAAAGTTGGCGTTGAAGAGGAACTAAGTAATTTTTAGATTTAATTGTCGAGGGTCACTAACATAAGATTTACCGTTGGTCTGGTAATGCTTTGTCTTGGTATATCTATACCTCAGGCAAGCTATGCCAATTTTATGACCACTGTGCTTTTGCAGCAACAGCCTGTAAAAAGTGACACTGTGTCTAGTGATACGATTCCTCCATATACACCAACAAAAGTTCCTACGTATAAACCGTCCTATAGGTTTGGAGATCCTTTCTCAAATCGCATGAGCGCCACTCCTCTTCAGCTCACGGACCCCTCTTCAGTGGATTTGCAGGTGAATTTTGACTCATCAGTAAATTATTCAGTTTATGAAAAAATAGGAGATGTCAACTTCCGTCCGGTCACCACCATGTCTTTTGAAGAGTATGATAAGTACCACAATAAGCAGATGACCAAAGACTATTTCAAAGAGCGCTCTTCAGGACTGGATGGTGAAAGTGCTGTTAGTGGAAGGAGTCTCATACCAAGGCTTTACATAAGCCCTGTGTTTGACAGGTTATTTGGTGGAAGCTATGTGGATATTCAACCCAACGGATTTGTTAACCTGGACTTTGGGGGCAGGTGGCAGCGTGTAGATAACCCAGCGATTCCTATTCGGCAGCAGCGAAATGGTGGATTCAACTTTAATCAGCAGATTTCTCTCAACCTGGTTGGTAAGATCGGTGAGAAGCTTGCAGTCACAGCCAATTTTGATAACAACAATAGTTTTGACTACCAGAATAATCTGAAGGTGGATTATACAGGGTATGCTGAGGATATCGTCAAGAAAATTGAGATTGGTAATGTGAGTATGCCCGTATCCAATAGCTTGATGACCGGGGCCCAATCACTCTTTGGAGTGAAGACTCAGCTACAGTTTGGGAAGCTTTTTGTGACCGGTGTGGTTTCTCGCCAGCAAGGTCAGAGTGATGTCATTACCGTTCAAAATGGATTTCAGGGTAAAGAGTTTGATGTCCGAGTTGCCAATTATGATGAGAATAAGCACTTCTTCCTGGGGCATTTTTTCCGAGACAATTATGAGGCATGGCATACTACCTTACCTCAGATCAATTCAGGCTTGATCGTTAACAGGGTGGAAGTCTATGTAATCAATAGAAACAATAATACACAAAGTACCAGGCAAGTGCTGGGTTTGATGGACCTTGGTGAGGGTCAACATATTTACAGATCCAATAACCCCAAGATAGGTGCAGGAAAAGGTAAGGTTCCCAACGACAACAGCGCCAACCAGTTGTTTCAGTCCATTGTGAATACACCAAATATTAGAAACAAAGACAATGTTGTCAATATTCTTGAAAACGATTTTGGATTTGAGAACAGTACGGACTTTGTGAGCATTGGAACTGCCAGGAAACTGGATAATTCGGAGTTTGTCCTCAATGAAAAATTAGGATATATCACCTTGCTCAGGAAATTGCAAAATGATGAAATGTTGGCGGTTTCTTATGAATACAGTTACCGTGGGCAGGTTTACACAGTTGGAGAACTTAGCAATGATTATCAGCAGTATGGTGAAGATGATGTGATCATTATGAAGCTGTTGAGACCTAATAAAATCAGTCCTCACGTGCCAACCTGGAACCTGATGATGAAAAACATTTACAACCTCAATGCCAGCCAGATTTCCCAGGATGGCTTTACCCTGAGGATTCATTACCGTGATGATGCTACAGGAATTGACAACCCGTCACTGCATGAAGGTAGAAGAACCAAGGACAAGCCATTACTTCAATTGCTGGGACTTGACCAACTAAATATGAACAATGACCATCAGCCAGATGGTAATTTTGATTTTATAGAAGGTGTAACCATAGACACCAAGAATGGTAATGTGATGTTCCCTGTGTTGGAGCCATTTGGTAAGACCCTGAATAGCTATTTTGAACCTGATGAAGTCGCACTAAAGGAGAAATATGTTTTTGATACATTGTATAGAAGTACGCGGGCAGATGCTATGCAGATTACTTCTAAAAATAAGTTTGTGCTGCTTGGTAAATACAATGCTGGTTCTAGTAGTGAGATAGCGCTTCCAGGTATCAATATTTCACCAAACTCTGTGGTGGTAACGGCAGGAAATACTCCTTTGACAGAAGGCCTTGACTATACAGTGGATTATAACCTGGGACGTGTGAGGATTTTGAATGAAGGAATACTGAGTTCAGGTAAGACGATCAATATTTCTTATGAGAAGGCCGATCTGTTCAATTTTCAGTCCAGGTGGTTGTATGGGGTAAGAGCTGATTATAAATTCAGTGATAAGTTCAATATCGGGGCGACATTATTGCAGCTCAATGAAAGGCCTGGAGGGATTTCCAGGTACACTATCGGTAACGAACCTACGAGGAATACTAAATACGGATTTGATATCAATTATCAGAATGAAGCTCCATTCCTGACCAAGATGATGGACTTTTTGCCATTGGTAAGCACCAAGGCACCATCTTCATTATCCTTTAATGCTGAGTTTGCCCAGATGAAACCGGCTACCTCTAACCTGGTCAACGGCAAAGGGACATCTTACATAGATGATTTTGAAAGTGCCGTATCACCTATCAATCTCAGTGGCTGGGCAGGATGGAAGTTAGGCTCTGTGCCAGAGACTGAAGACAGACGATTTGATTTGACAACAGAGAGTGGTAAGACACTGGGTAAGAACTATCGAAGAGCAAAGATGGCCTGGTATTCTGTGGATCAGTCGGTGTTCTATAGAGCTGGAACTGGTGGTAATAAGCCTCCTAATATTGAAAAATCCGACCTTGACAATCACTATGTGAGAGGCATTGCTCCCAAGGAGATATATCGTCAGCGATCGAATAACGTAGTGGTTACTCCGCTGACAATTTTTGATATAGCATATTTTCCAAGTGAAAGAGGACCATACAATTATAATCCCAACCTGACCAGAGATGGTCTTTTGCCAAACCCTCAGAAAAACTTTGGAGCAATCACCCGCGCCATCACCAATGAAGTGGATTTTGATAAAACCAACGTAGAGTACCTCGAATTCTGGATGATGGATCCATTTATAGAAGGTGAGAATGGTCGCGTTCTAGATGGGGTGTTCAATACAAACAATACTACCGGTGGAGATCTGGTATTTAACCTGGGAAGTGTTTCTGAAGATTTAATCCCAGATGGCAGACATGGTTTTGAAAGTGGTTTGCCGACAGATGGAGATACTGCCAAGACTGTTTCCAGTGAGTGGGGACGAGTGCCTTCTCAGCCATTTTTGGTCAATTACTTTGAAAATAATAATCAAGCAGATCGTGCCAATCAGGATGTGGGTTTTGAAGGGTTGCGTGATGATCAGGAGTCTGAGTGGTTCGGAGACTTTATCAATAACCTTACGGTTACTTCGGATGTGATGACTGAAATCAAAAATGACCCTTCAGCGGATAATTTCCATTATTACCTGGGTACTGACTATGATGCTGCCAATAAGAAAATCCTTGAAAGGTATAAGAATTTCAACGGTACAGATGGAAACACCCCAATTCTAACAGGTAATGAGTTGGTAAGGGCATCCACCACTATTCCGGACAATGAGGATGTGAACAATGACCAAACGATTATTGATCTGGAGCAGTACTATGAGTATAAACTCAGTTTGAAACCCGGACAGCTGGATATAGGAAAACAGCATATCGTAGATAAAATCACCAGTGGAGAAGCGACATGGTACCTGTTCAGAATTCCCATCCGAAATCCTGACAGAGTTTATGGAGGGATCAGTGGTTTTAAGACGATGAGATATGTCAGAATGTATGCCACAAACTTCAGTCAGCCGGTAGTGTTCAGGATGTCTAAACTACAGCTGGTAGGCTCTCAGTGGAGAAAATACCAGGAGGCACTCAATGAGCCTGGGCTTAATGAAGTGCCTGAGGCGACTTACTCTGATTTCAATGTATCCGTGGTGAACATCGAAGAAAACAGTACCGCAGCAGATGGCAAATCACCCTACGTTATTCCTCCCGGGCTTAACAGGGACCATGACAATACCTCTATAGTCAACAAGCAGATCAACGAACAGTCCCTAAAAATATGTGTGGATAATCTGGCAGATAAGGATGCCAGAGGAGTCTTCAAAAACATTAGTCTGAGTTTAATCAATTATGGCAGGTTGAAGATGTTCATGCATGCCGAGGCATATAATGGTGGCTCTGTTTCAGATGATGAAGTACATGGATTTCTTCGGTTTGGAACTGATTTCACAGAGAACTATTACGAAATTGAAATTCCTTTGAAAATCACACCGGCAAACCTGACAGAAACGGGTGATGCGCTTCGGAGAGCCGTTTGGCCTTTAGAAAATGAGATTGACCTGTCTATCAATGAACTCCTGGGGCTCAAATCAGCACGAAGCAGAGCTGACTATGATGAGAAGATACCTTATACATCGATGGCTACTGACAACAGGCAAATATTGACCATAAAAGGTAGGCCAGATATGAGTGATTTGCGAATGATCATGATTGGCATCAAGAATCCAGAATCGAATGATCGTGCATCCAAGTCAGTGTGTTTGTGGACTGATGAACTTCGGGTTACCGATTTTGATACCAGGAAGGGGTGGGCAGCAAATGCCAGGTTAAGTGCTAAACTAGCTGATGTAGCTACGATTTCAGCATCCGCCAAGTACAGTTCTATTGGTTTTGGAGGTATTCAGCAGACCATTCAGCAACGTAATAAGTTTGAGCAGTTGCAATATGATATTTCAGCCAATATCAATGCGGATAAATTTTTGCTTCCGGAGAAAACAGGTTTGAAAATTCCAATGTTTGTGAGTTTGGAACGATCTGTAAAAACTCCTCAGTTTGATCCACTCAACCCAGATGTCCCCTTAGATGCTGCATTGGTAGTGATGAAATCCGACGCAGAACGAGCCCGGTACCGGCGTATTGTTGAGGACCGAACGGAAAAGAGGAGTTTGAATTTTACCAATGTCCACAAGGAAAAGGTCAACCCAGATGCGAGAAGTCATTTTTTCGATATTGAAAATTTATCCTTTTCCTATGCTTACAGTGACCAACATACAAATAACATCAGTACTCAGGAGTTTGTCCAAAAGAATATCAGTGGAGGTGTGGCGTATAATTACTCTTTTCAGACGCTCAGCATAGAGCCGTTTAAGAATGCAGAGTTTTTGAAAAGTCCATATCTGAAACTCATCAAAGACATTAACCTCAATCTTCTTCCTACCAATGTTTCCGTGCGAGGAGACTTGAACCGGATCTATCAAAAGACCCAGCTTTACAATGAAAAGCTCACCACGGACAACATCGACCCATACTTTCAGCATTTATTTACTTTCAACAGAAACTACTCTTTCCGATGGAGCCCCTTTAAAAGCCTGAACGTTGACTATAGCGCCAAAGCGAGTGCCATTATTGATGAAATAGATAGCATTACCCCGATTCGTGGAGACATCAATACCAAGGTAGAGCGGCAGTATATCTGGAATGAGATTAAAAACCTTGGCCGAATGAAGTCATTCAACCAAAGTGCATCTGCTACCTACAAGGTTCCTTTTGATAAGTTTCCGCTTACAGATTGGGTCTCAGCCAATTTGAAGTATTCGGTAAACTATACCTGGACTGCAGGTTCCAAAACTCAATATGACTCTTTGTTTTTTGGTAATACAGCACAAAACAACAGAGAACGCGGCCTCTCAGGAAAAGTCGATCTGGTCAAGTTGTACAACAAGGTAGCCTTCTTGAAAGAAATAAATTCCCCACCAAGAAAGAAACGGGGAGAGGAGGAAAATGTCATCAGGTTCAATCCGGTAACAGCATTCCTCAGGACACTTATGTCTATTCGGAATGTGAATGTGAGTTATGATATCAAAGAAAGCACCACATTAGCCGGCTTTGGCAAGCGTGCATATTTTATGGGAATGGACAGTACACTCACAGCTCCTGGGTGGGATTTTATATTTGGAGGACAGAATCCGAATATCCGATACAGAGCAGCCGACAATAACTGGCTCAACAAGAACCCTGGGTTGACGACTCCTTTTATGCAAACTTATACGGAAAACCTGTCGTTGCGAGCAGCTATAGAACCAGGTAAAGACCTGAAAATTCAGCTTGACGCAAAACGAACCAATAATGCAACCTTCCAGGAGATATTTCATTGGAGCGATAGTGCTTCACAGGATGTTCACAATGGGTTTGTTTCCTCTACACCAACCAGAAAAGGAAGTTATAGTATTTCCTTCATGTCCATTCAAACTGCTTTTGACAAGAATAAGTCCAATAATAGTTCAAAAGCCTATGAGGCATTTGTGAAAAATGTTCAAATCATTAAGAACCGACAGGATTTGAGGAATACCGAACCTGGATATTATGATTCGTTATCTCAGGATGTGTTGATTCCAGCGTTTATTGCTGCTTACTCCGATAAAAGTGCAAGTGGGATTGCACTTTCACCTTTTCCCAAAATCCCAATTCCGGGATGGAATGTTAGCTATAATGGACTGTCAAAGCTTCCCGGGTTTTCAGAAATATTCTCTTCTGTAAGCCTTACGCATGGGTATCAGTCTTTGTACAACGTCAATGATTATACGTTCAATATGCGTGACTATGGAGCCAGCTATTCCCAGGGGGTAACTCTCAATAATAATGTTCTAAACTATCCTCTTGCCACGGTGACGTCAGATAGTGGGAAATTTGCGCCTGTGTACAATATGAACCAGGTGACCATTTCGGAGCAGTTTGCTCCGCTAATTGGTCTCAACGTCCGAACAAAAAACAATCTGAGTACACGAATTGAATACAAAAAGGCAAGAACACTTTCTCTCAATATGTCCAATGCCCAGGTCACGGAAACCACTAGTCAAGACGTGACACTTGATTTTGGATATAGTAAAGAGGGGTTTAAACTTCCGTTTAAGGCTAAAGGAAGGGTGATAACGCTCGAAAATGCTGTGACCATGAGAATGAGTATGACACTTCGTGATGCAGAAACCATTCAACGAAAACTGCAAGGTGACAATAAGGTCACGAATGGTAATACTAACTTCCAGATGAGGCCATCCATGACCTATAAAATCAATCAGCAGCTTGACCTGACGATGTACTTTGAACGGACGGTAACCGAGCCGAAAATCAGCTCTTTCAAAACTGCCACAACGGCTTTTGGTGCTCAGCTCAGATTTAGCCTGGCACAATAGTGACAAACTATATGTTTTCGGTATTTTTGGTGCTCAAAATTTATACAACATGAACATTCCTGAAAACTTACTTTACACTGAAGATCACGAGTGGGTCCGCATAGAAGGAGATGAGGCCTACGTAGGTATTACCGATTTTGCTCAGAAAGAGCTTGGAGATATTGTATATGTTGAAATCGAAACTGAAGGCGAATCATTGAATAATGGAGATGTGTTTGGCACTGTTGAGGCAGTGAAGACGGTTTCGGATCTGTTCATGCCTTTGGATGGTGAAGTACTAGAGATTAACCCCAAGTTGGAAGATGAACCAGAGCTAATCAACACAGATCCTTATGGAGATGGCTGGATGGTCAAAGTCAAGATTGCTGATAAAGGAGACAAGTTATTGTCTGCCGATAGTTATAAAGAAGTGATTGGCGAATAGGTTTTGAGCAGCACCATATTTAAAATACTTGCAGCTATCTGGACAGTATTTATGTCCTATCTTCTTCTTGTTCCCGGAGAAATGCTAAAAAAGTACTGGGTTTTCAAGGAACAAGACAAAATAGCTCATTTCACAGTGTTTTTTATTTGGAGTGGACTGGTAACCATGGCCCTTGAATTGGACCGGAGATCCAAACACATTTATTGGAAAGTTTTGGGGGGAGCGCTGTTTTTTGGGGGAACTGTTGAGTTTGCACAGATGTTTATTCCCAAGCGCCAAGCCGATCTTTTTGATATGTTAATGAATATGTTTGGAGCTGTTTTAGGCTATGTAATAGCTGATTTTTTGAAAAAGGAACTATTCCGTGAAGGAAAAAAGTTTGATAAGTAATATATTTGAAGACTTAAGTGAATAAATTTTACATTTTATGATAGCAATCTTAGTAGTGTTTTTCGTTGCATTGGTTGCTCTTGTTTTTGTGCTGAAGTTGTTATTAGACAATTATGCTAAAAGCAAGGCAAAGACTGTAACGGCAGAGTCACTAAGCAAGAAGTATGACCACTCTAATTTGGATAAGTACTCCAGACTTTTCCTTAACATGGGTTTGGCATTCACACTTGTTTTTGTGATTTGGGCTTTTAATTACAAAGACTATGATGACGCCAGCCTTGTAGATTTGGGGCAGGTAGAAGATGACTTTGAAGACATCATGGAAATCCCTCCTACGGAGCAGCCACCACCACCACCACCAAAAATCCAGCTTCCTGAAATCATCGAAGTTCCTGATGAAGAGGAAATCGAAGAGGAGATTGAGGTTGAACTTGATGTGGAGGTGACTGAAGAAACGGTTATTGAAGATATCGTTTTCGAAGAAGCTCCTGAAGAAGAGGTTGTAGAGGAAGTATTTACAATTGTGGAAGATCAGCCTGAGTTCCCTGGAGGTATGGCAGCATTCTACAAGTATGTTGGAGACAACATGAACTATCCATCGCAAGCCAAGAGAATGGGAATTGAAGGTAGAGTATATGTTCAGTTCGTTGTGGATAAGGATGGTACTGTAACTGAAGTGAAAGCTGTAAAAGGTATTGGTGCTGGTTGTGACGAGGAAGCTGAAAGAGTGCTCCGTGAGTCGCCAAAGTTCAAGCCTGGTAAGCAGAGAGGTAGAGCAGTGAAAGTACGAATGGTGATGCCAATTATCTTCAAATTGAGCAACTAAGAGATAAAAAATAATTTTTTATAAAAGCCCGATTGCTTGATGCATTCGGGCTTTTTGTTTGATTACGGTTTTATAAATAGTATTTCCTTATATTTATTATAACCACACCAGATTATATAGTGCAACCAAAGTAAGTTTATTCAAGTTCATAAGCTTAAATCACTTTGATTTTATCCACCTCGATTTTCTGGCATATCATTTGCCTTGTTTGAATTCTTGAAGCATAATTTTTTAGAAGGAATGTGCTTCCTAAAAATATCGTAGGTCTCTAAATTCTAATATCATGAAAAATCAAAGTATTTATTGGATGCTATTTGCAGCATGGATTCTAATAGCTCCAGGTTGTTCTCAAAAGCTGCATAGAGCAGATCGAAACCTCAAGGAAATTAAAGAGCCATTTGATAGTAAAAAGTACTATTCTGATAAGAAAGATTATCGGGCTACAGGAGAAGGTCGTGCAAAGGATCTTACCGTAGCTAAAAGAATAGCTGAAACAAATGCCCGCCAATCACTGGCTTCACAAATCCAGGTCCAAGTACGCAGTGTAGGCGAGCAATACTTACAAAATAGAAACCTGGATTCAAAAACCGAGACTCAATCAAAATTTGAAGATCTTACAAGGTCTGTAGTTGATCAAACCTTGACAGGAGTGAAAATCGTAGATTCCCAATCTTTTCAAAATAAGAAAGGTTTATATGTCCATTATGTCGCCATGGAGATGCCTGTGGCCGAACTTCAAAAGAATCTGGAAGATGGAATTTCGGGAGACTCTAAACTGAAACAGGATTTTGAACTCAATAAATTCAGACAGATCTTCAATGAGGAACTGAGCAAGTTCAAAGAAGAAAACCAATAATTAGATCATGCACCTATGTTAAAAATACTAACCATAGGCATGATGATGATACTTCCATTTGCCGGAAGTTATGCTCAATCATTGAAGAAAGCTCCTGATTGGGTAAAGCAATCTCCGGCGGATGGTTTGTATTATTATGGAATTGGGATCGCCCAGGTAGATAGCCAGGGAAAATTTAGAGAAGCTGCACGGGAAAAAGCCATCAGAGAAATAGCCGAAAAACTCATGGTTCATGTTAGCAGCACATCATACCTTACCAGCAGTGCCACAGATGATACATACAATTACCTTCTAAAAAGTAACATCCAATCCAATACCATCAATAATTTTGAAGATTTGAGGCTTGAGGCTGACTGGACTGATCGTTCTTCAGATACCTATTATGCTCTTTATAAACTCAATAAAGATCAGTACGAACAGAGCAGGAGTAAGTATATGGATCAGGTCATCGGCACAGCTTCTGATTATATGGCAAAAGCAAAAGATGCGTATACTATTGGTCAATATGATGTTTCATTTAGCTATCTGAATGAGTCTTTACTGGCCATACTTCCGGATCTGAATGGTCAGGTGGAATTGGACTACCATACCAGGTTGAAAGCAGTGGAACTGGAAATAAAGCAACAATTGGATGAACATCTTCGCTCACTTCGTGTCGTTCCCTCGCAGGCTTCTTATCAATTCAATCCGATATCCGATCATGCTGAGAGAATAATCTTTCATATTTATAATGGGGAAAGACAACCAATCCATCAGGATTTGCCACTAATAATAGATGAACAGAGGGGCGATATTTTCAATAGCCAATTTCAATACCTTAGCAATGGAGTAGCACTCGACTTGTATGGAGTTTTACCGGATCAGGCTGAGACAGTCATACAACTCCGTCCAAAACTTCCTAAGATACTTTCTCAACATTACAATGCCCAAAATGTATCTCTATTGGATCAACCACTGGTCATCAATTTTGTACCAATTCATCTTAGAGTAAAATCCAGAGAACTTATTCTCGGAAAGAATTCGAAGGATCAATTTTTACATGGGTTTTTCAATGATTTCCTTTCTCATTGCTCTGTTTTTGAAGGAGAAAATGCGGCCTATTCTATGATGATTGATAGCTCTGTGGTGCCAATCAATTCCAGAATCTCCAGCAAAGCGGTGACCTTTCAAATGAAACTGGAAATTGTGGATAATAAAAGCGGGTTATTGGTTCTTGAGAAAACCCTGGATGGAATTCATGGATTTGGGCCTAATTATAATGCGGCAATTGCAAGCGCTTACAATCATTTTTTGGAAACTGATAGTGAATTGATGGAGTCTATCATAGAAGTCTTATGCAGCGTGAAAATATAGAAGCGCTATTGCTTGACTTGGATATGTCTACCGATAAATGATTGGAGGCTGGGTTAGATCCGGTTCAAGGTTCTCAGCGAACATAGAGAATAACGCATTATTATTAAGGATATTTGCGATTTTTTGATTTTCCCATGAGTGATATCAGCTCCTCCATTAGCATGGTTGGCAATTCCTTGCCAATATACGAGGTTAACTGTTTCCTCTGTGGGTTCCTGTTATTGGCATAATTTCGTCCACAATCAACAAACAGTTCCCTCTATTTTTCAAGAGGAAACTGAAATCTAAATCATAGTTTTTCGGCACCAATGACCTTTCTCATCATATCTCCGTTCTTGAGTGCAAACTTATGTTCAGGAATGATGTATTTGGCAACAAATGCCATCATGCGGTTGCTTTTGCCTGGAATGATGACTTGTTTCCTTCCAAAATATTTCATTGCTTCTTTAGCGACAGTTTCGGGAGACATAGGTTTGATGGGAGTTTGTGTCCAGTCAATACCTGTGCCAGTAGCCATGGGTGTTTCTGTGATTCCGGGAGAAAGGATTGAAACATCCACACCTAAAGGTTTTAATTCTCCATATATGGATTTTCCAAGTTGCAGCACATAAGATTTACTTGCCGAATAATTGGAAAAATACGGACTGGGCATGTGAGCAGTCATACTCGACACGAACATCAGTCCACCTTTATTTCTGTTCACCATACCTTGAGTAAAATGATGTGTTAGTTTCATGGTAGAAACTACATTTAGCTGGAGTAGTTTTAGCTCAGTCTCCAGATGGTTTTTAATAAACAATCCATTGTTTTCCATCCCTGCTGAAAGAACCAGCAAGCCGACTTGCAAATCCTGAGTGCTTTGAATAACTCTATCAATTCCCTGATCCTCCGAAATGTCTGCGGAAATGATGCGCGCTTCTATTTGATGCAGGCTTTTTAATTCAGCTGCTGCACTTTCAAGAATATCCTCTCTTCGAGCTATTAATACAATGTTGATTCCTTGTGAGGCGATTTCATGGGCCAGGGCTTTCCCAATGCCAGAGCTGGCACCTGTTACAATTGCCCAATCTCCATACCGATGTTTGAATGTCTTTGATTTCATAGTTGATTTATTACTTTTAAAATGCAAGTAAATAACAATAACTTGCATAATGCAAGTAACAATGAAACTAAATTTGTAGCATGGAGGATGAAATTATGTTTCGATCTAGTTGTCCAATTAGTTCTGCCCTGGATATTGTGGGAGACAAGTGGTCTTTGCTTATTATCAGGGATATTCTTTTTGCAGGGAAAAAGACTTTTGGGGATTTTGCGCAATCACCTGAAAAAATTGCTACGAATATATTGTCCAACCGACTTCAAATGCTGGAGCAATGTGGAATCATTAATAAGGAGAAACTGCCAGGAAACAAAAAAACCAACATCTACTCACTTACGCGAAGAGGGCAGGAGCTATTACCTATATTGATGGAGATTGCAATATGGAGTGATAATCATCTGAATGATCACTTGAAAGATGGAGCTAAGCCAATGGTTAGTCGCTTCAAATCAGATAAAGAGACTTTTATTAAGAATATGTACAATCGATTAGAAGGGGAATCAGAATAACCAGCTTTTATCTTTTATAAAAAATATAGTCCGTGGCTATTGGCTCTATTCCTTTTTGTCTGAGATCACTGACAATCTGAGCTCTGTGATGAGTATGGTGATTGCTTGCATGATAAAGTATTTCTTGTATTGTGTTTTGATAAGTTTCACCTTCAGAACTCCTGTATTTAATGACTGTGGTTAGATCATAATTATCCAGGATTTTCAATGAATCAGTGAAGTTAGACTGACCGAGCGCCTTACATTTTTCAAGGGTATGGACATCATTCACGCCCAAAGATGAAGTATTCAATATCCTTGAATTCCAAATTTGATGGGCATTGATCATGTGTGAGAAAAGAGGAATACTTCGCTCAGATATTTGTTCCTTATTGGCAATCAGAAGGTCTGCCAGTTTTTGATTGTAATGATTGTGGTACTCGAATATGTCTTTGAAGAATGGCTTGATCATGTCAATAAAACGAAGAATATTTCCTTTGAGTTAAGGTTTAGACTGAAATCCAAAACCGTCTCTATCACTATTCAATAGATTCTGAGTTTGAAGAAAACCGGCAAGGATCGCTCCCTGCCAGTTTGTCAATATTATGAAGTAATTTAAATCAAATAATCAATCCATGCTTTTCGCCTACTTTGGTTGCTTCTTCATAGCCAGCATCGTGATGACGGAAGATTCCCATTGCAGGGTCATTGTGAAGGACTCGTTTCAGACATTTTTCAGCACGGCTAGAGCCGTCTGCTAATACAACCATTCCAGCATGTTGTGAATATCCCATTCCGACACCACCACCATGGTGGAATGACACCCAGGTAGCACCTCCTGAAGCATTAGAGAGCAGATTTAAAAGCGGCCAGTCAGATACTGCGTCTGAGCCATCTTTCATACCTTCCGTTTCCCGGTTAGGGCTGGCGACTGACCCGGTGTCCAGATGGTCACGTCCAATGACAATTGGCGCTTTCACTTTTCCGGTTTTTACCAGGTCATTGAAGATAAGTCCGGCCTTTTCTCTTTCTCCCATTCCCAGCCAGCAAATACGGCTAGGTAATCCCTGGAAGGCAATCTTTTCTCTGGCTTGCTTCAGCCAGTTAATCAAATGGGTGTTCTCCGGGAAGGCATCCATTAGTGCTTTGTCTGTTGTGTAAATATCTTCCGGATCACCAGAAAGCGCTGCCCAACGGAAAGGACCTTTGCCTTCACAGAAGAGTGGCCTTACGTAATCAGGCACAAAACCATTAAAGTCAAAAGCATTCTTTTCTCCACCTTGCACAGCAAACTCACGCAGATTATTGCCATAATCGAAAGTGATGGAACCTTTCTTTTGCATTTCCAGCATGAAACCGACGTGTCTGGCCATACTTTTCAATGAAAGTTCTTTGTATTTGACAGCATCTGACTGGCGAAGCTTTTCCGCTTCCTCCAGCGACAAGCCATTCGGCACATAACCAAATACAGGGTCATGAGCAGAGGTTTGATCGGTGAGTACATCCGGAATGATGCCATCTTTGAGCAGTTTTTCCAATAGGTCTCCGGCATCACTTACCAGACCGATAGAAATGTTTTCTCCTTTTTCCTTAGCAGCTAAAGCCCAGTCACGCGCTTCTTCATAGCTGTAAGTCATCTTGTCGATGTACCGGGTTTTTAGTCTTTTTTCAATTCTTTTTGGATCAACATCTGCACCAAGGAATGTTGCTCCTGCCATGGTGGCGGCAAGTGGTTGAGCTCCACCCATTCCACCAAGCCCTCCGGAAACAAGCAGTTTATGCTGCAACGATCCTCCGAAATGCTGTCTTCCACAAGCGGCAAAAGTCTCATAAGTCCCCTGAAGGATTCCCTGTGAGCCAATGTAGATCCAGCTTCCTGCGGTCATCTGCCCATACATCATCAGGCCACGTGATTTCAACTCTTCGAAGTGTTCCCAGGTGGCCCATGCAGGCACCAGGTTAGAGTTGGCAATGAGTACGCGGGGAGCTTCGGCATGAGTTCTTACCACACCTACAGGTTTACCAGATTGAACCAACAAGCTTTGGTCATTTTCCAGCTCCAGCAATATTTTAATGATTTTCTCTAAAGATTCACGATTTCTGGCAGCTTGTCCGGTTCCACCATATACTACAAGCCCTGCGGGGTTTTCAGCCACTTCATCGTCCAGGTTGTTGAGCAGCATACGGAGGGGTGCTTCCGTTTGCCAGCTTTTGGCGTTGAGTGTGGTTCCGGTTGGAGCTTTGTAATTGGGGTGATTCGCGTATTTTTCAAGAAATTGAGAATAATTCATACAGATCTCCTTTTAGGTTAATATTATGTTGTTCTGCGGTTTCGTAGGCCGCATTGATGATCGATTGATTCTTAATGATGTCTCTTGCCACTTCAATGTCGTTGGCAAAGATTCTATCTTCTTCAGCATGGTCGATTCGAGCTCGAATTACTTCATGACAAGCGTCCAATACCTTGCTGGATTTTAATGGTTTTCTATAATCAAATGCCTGTGCAGCACAGATCAATTCTACTGCCAGAATATTTTCCAGATTGTCAATTACCTGGTTGAGTTTGCGACCGCTAATTGACCCCATGCTCACATGATCTTCCTGACCTAGAGAAGTAGGAATGCTATCAGCACTCGCAGGGAAGCAAAGTGATTTATTCTCACTGACCAAAGCAGCTGAGGTGTATTGTGGAATCATGAAACCGGAATTAATCCCGGTATTTTTCATCAGCAATTTTGGAAGCCCTTCGATATCTCCTTCCAGAAGCAAGTAAGTTCTGCGATCAGAAATGTTGCCCAATTCTGCAGCGGCCAAAGTAGCATAGTCCAATGGCAATGCCATTGGTTGACCATGAAAGTTACCACCACTAATGGTATCTGTGCTGCTAAATACGATTGGATTGTCCGTGACGCTATTCAGTTCAGTTGTTACAAGTTCTTTTAAATGCAACCAGGCATTTCTCGACGAACCATGAACCTGTGGCATACATCTAATGGAATAAGGATCCTGAACGCGTCCGCAGTTTTCATGGGACTCTACCATTTCAGAGTTCTTCAACATGGTGCGCAGACGATAGGCGACGTGAGTTGAGCCTTTGTAGGGTCTGAGTTTATGTAGTTCTTCCCGGAAAGGAGAGGCCGAACCTAAAATTCCTTCCAGGGACATGGCGCCTATGATGTCAGCAAGCTCAAGGCAGTTGTGCAACCTTTCTACTCCCCGAACTGCATACGCCAGAATGAACTGTGTGCCGTTGATCAAGGCAAGACCTTCTTTTGGTCCAAGGGCAATGGGTTCCATTCCAGTTGCTTTCAGAACGTCAGCTGTGTCCTGAATTTCTCCTTTGTAATGAACTTTCCCCAGTCCAATCAAAGGCAAAAACAGATGCGCCAATGGAGCCAGGTCTCCTGATGCTCCAACTGATCCCTGCTGAGGAACCATTGGAGTAACGTCATTTTCCAGGTGCCAGAGAATGCGCTTCAATGTAGTAAAGGCAATGCCGGAATGACCAAAACTAAGCGCATGAAGTTTGGTTACCAACATCAGTTTGGCAATCTCCAGAGGGACAAAATCGCCTACACCAACACTGTGACTTCTCAAGATGTTTTCCTGAAGTTTCCTGGTTTCTTCCTTAGAAATGATGGTGGTGCAGAGTGGCCCAAATCCTGTATTGATTCCATAAACCACACGATCACCGTTGGCGATTTCAGCTACATCCTGGAAGCTTTTTTCAATGTTTTTGATGGTTTCTTCTGCAAAGATGCCATTGGCTGTGCCTCGCGCCAATGCCATAGCTACGCCGGGTGTGAGCGTGTCCTTGCCGAAATGAAAGGGGTGCTTCATATTCGTTCTTCCTGTTTAGGCTGCCAAGCAGCTTTTTAAAAATTCTAAAAAATCAGGGTCACCAGCCACTTTCGGCATCCAGTTCAGCCTTACGAGCTTCAAACCGCCGGGCAAATTCCTGGTAATCCTGTTGGGTTGTAATAGTTGCTAATTTTTGCAATCCATCCTCAGCATAGTTTACCAATCCTGTTTCCAATGCAGTCAGAGCGAATTGCTTGTGCAAAGCTACACTTTTGCTGTTGATGTCAATGCTCTTGACAAGTACTTCATAAGCTGCTGTAGGATTTATGGAAGCAAGGATTTTGGACACCGCTAAAACCAAAGGTTCATTGAGCGCATTTGCTCCGGCAATTTGTGAAAGCACCTGGGCTTTTTTCTCCTCATCTTTCATGTTGAGAGCTTTCGCTAAAGGACTATTTCCTTTTGGTTTTTCATCATTGGCTAGAGTCATCAAGATGTCAGCTTCTTCAAAATCTTTTTTGGATAAGAACGAGTTGAATACTGCCCGATAAGTTTCCAGCTTTTCGATATCTCCCGCTATGAGCTGCTCTCTGGAAACTTTCATCCACAATGACTCAGCAAACGATTGATCTGCCTGATTCAGCAATGCATTGATTTCAGCAGGACTGTATCCCTGATATTTATAATAAAGCCTGAAAAGCTGCTGATCTTGATTGAGCCCTTCTCTTAATTTCAAATTAGCAATATCATTTTTCAACCTTGTGAATCCTGTGTCTAATTTCACCAGATAATTGACCCAGTTCTCAGCAGCCTCAAACTGTCCTTGTTCCAGAAAACAAACCAGTTGATTCGTAAATGCATCCTGATGACCTTTATCTGCGGCTTTTTTGAAGAAATCAGACGCCAGAGAGGGAGCATGCTGAGACAGAGCAATCATTCCCATTTGATTCAGGTATTTGGACTGCATTCTGGTTGGCACATCGGCTACCAAAAAGTCCAGTTCCTGAAGTGCGCGATTGATTTGACCATTTTTATAATAGCTCAGGACTTTACTGTTTCTTCCATTGAAATAAATGCTTTCATCCAGCTGACCAGCAAGTGATTTTTCCAGTTGTTCAGGAATGTCTTCATTATCAAAATATAAGCTGGCATTGATCAGGTAAGTCTGCAAATGCAACGGGAAAGATGGATACAAATCCGCAGTGTCAAATTTCACATTGGCTGGCATTTGACCATGAATCAAATTGGAGAGCACATTGGTCTTTACTGCCAGGTTACCTCTATCAAAATCTTCCTCGGCTACTGCTGAGTCTGGCACCACTACTTTCCAAAGATTGACCAGGGACGCATTGGTCCATTTGCTGTCAGGTTTCGCTTCTGCAAGCACACTAACCGCATCCGGTAGCTTTTCCAGGTCTATATAAGTCAAGCCAAGATTATTCAGCAGTTGATTGTTGTGAGGAAACTTGACAAGACCTTCTTTCATAGTGGCCATTGATGGAGTGGTCTCGCCGAGCATGGCAAAAGTACCGGCTGTGTTGATATAGCTCTGAGGTGAAGGAAATCTCCTGGTGGCTTTTCTGAAATAGTAATTTGCCGCCTTGATATTGTCTTTTTGAAGCTCGTGGTATCCAAGCTTATAGTTGGAATAATGGTTATTGGAGCCAAATATGCTGCCCTCTCTATAATACTCATCTGCCAGCGCAATATGATTTTGAGCTTCTTGCTGACTGCCAATATAGTTGTAATGCCCAGACTGAAAAAGCAAGAAAGGTTCTTTCCTTGCCAGGAAGAAAAATCCAGCCACAGCCACCAGACCGACGATTCGGATGGTTTCGTAAGGTAATGTTTTAGGAATATAGGCGATTTTATAGACCTGAAGTCCTTGCCCGAGAGGAGAAATAAAATTCCATATCAAGTACAGAAAAAACATCACGCCGAATCCTAGTTGAGTATAGATGATGAAGTAATGAAATCCTTCATAAGCGGGATCATTCCCTTGAAACATACTCTGAGACAGGAATGCCAAAACGGTGATTCCTAAAGCCGAAAGAATGATTCTGGCTTGTGTAACATTGATTAGATTTTGGAAAAGGCTGCTCTTATATTGGATGGACCAGATTGCCACCACGCTGCTGATTGCCAGCAATACAAATGGATCGAAATACGGTAAATCGATTTTCCAGAAATGGGCCATATTGCCATAATAGGTGATGAGAATGCCCAGATAAGCTGCTGAAAATACCGAAAAATGAACATGGTTATTTTGGCCGCCCTTTGATTTGGTTATTAGGTATAGAATAGAGAAAACAAGTTCCTCAGCAATCAGGATGAGAAACAACAGGCCAAGTACCGTCATTCCATAATAGCTTCCTGTCACAAATTGGTCATGCAGCTGAAGTGCATCAATGCCTGAAAATAAAATGACAAGAATAGTCACTAAAACCAGCGAGAGTATTCGCCAGAGGAGTTTTACGTCTGTTTTGAATGCGTGGAAATAATACGAAGGAAGCAGATAGGCTACCATTAGGATTATCGAGCTCCACGAAGCGTCTGAGTTCAATCCAAAAAGGCCGACTTCTGGCATGTGCAAACTGATCACAAAAAAAATGAACAGCCCCATTACACCAAGAAACCAAAAGTTTGGGAGGAAAGTAGCAGCGGCTAGAAGGATGCACAAACCAACCAATAAAACCAAGGTAATGGACATCTCAATGGATGAGTGTCGCTCAATCGGGCCGGCAGAGAATGTCTCTGCCAATTCGTAACGATTTGCTTCGAAACTGAACTGGAAAGGTCCTTTTTTGAATGGTAGTGTATAGAACGAGCTGGACTCGGCACTGGTGGTGACATTCCATCCGATGCTGGAGTCATAGCCCTGAATGTACAGATATAGGAAAACAACAACTGATACCAGGAAAAGCCCGGTGATTGCTTTTTGTATTTGACTCATAAAGCCAGTGGATTATTTGAAGCCTCGAATATACAGTTGATGTAGGGCAAATGGTAATTTATTGGACGGTGGGCTTTTTATTAATGGCTAAAGCCGAAATTAGGATTGTATGTATTCACCGGGCTAAAGCCCGGAGCAAAATTGATTTGAACAGATCTTCTCTATTGTGTTGATTGTCGAATAATGTTTTGCACCGCACTTTAGTGCGGTGGTTATGGAGTTTCAATATGATTGGGCTTTAGCCCTTAATTGTATCGAACAATATTATGATCTCTAATGTAACAGCTGTAATTTGATGATAATTAGCAATTGTATGCCGGGCACTATTTACAGGATTAATCAAAGGCTAAATCGAGAATGTTTGACCTCTTAGCTAAATCCCGGAGCAAAATTGATTTGAATAGACCTTCTTTATTGTATTGCTCATTGGGTTAAGATATTGCTCCGCACTTTAGTGCGGTGACTGGAGGTGTTCTGAAAATATGGGCTTTAGCCCTTAACTGTAGAAAAGCGGGAAAAACACTAGCTTTGATAACTTGCAGTTTTATGAAATAAAATACAAAATTCTATGCCTTTTCTGAAAATATGGGTTCACGCTGTTTGGGCAACTAAAGGAAGAGAAAAGCTCATTGAAAAATCGGTCCGAAAGGAAATGTTCAATCATATTCATGAAAATGCCTTAGAAAAGGATATTATGATGGATTCTGTGAATGGGCATCTGGAGCATATTCATGCTCTTTTTCGGTTGAAAAGTAATCAGACTGTGAGCAAAGTAATGCAGTTGATCAAAGGGGAATCATCTTTTTGGGTCAACCGCAATTTGAACTTGAAACAGAAGTTGCAATGGCAAGAGGAATATTTCGCTGTATCAGTGAGTGAGTCTCAGGTTGAAGCAGTTAGAAATTATATCAACAATCAAGAAGAGCATCATAAGAAGAAAACTTTCATGGAAGAATATGATGAGTTTATTGAAAAGTATGATTTTGAGGTTTTTAAGGATTGAGGATTTCTGACTTGAGGGCTAAAGCCCAAAAATTCATAGTTCTATAGAATCACCGGGCTAAAGCCCGGAGCAAAATTCAATCGAACAGACCTTCTTGATTGTATTGTTCGTTGGGTTAAGGTGTTGCTCCGTACTTTAGTGCGGTGGTTGTGGATTTTCAATATGATTAACAATATTATGAACTCTAATGTAACAGCTGTAATCTGATGAAAATTAGCAGTTGTATGCCGGGCATTATTTGCAGGATGAATTAAAGGCTAATTCGAGAATGTTTGATCTCTTAGCTTGAAGCCCGGAGCAAAATTGATTTGACAGATTTCCTTTATTGTATTGTTCGATGGGTTAAGGTGTTGCTCCGCACTTTAGTGCGGTGACTAGAAGTGTACTGAAAATATTGGCTTTAGCCCTTAATAGTCGATTGCAACCTTATATCACTTTAGGAACCCGGAAGTAGTCTTCATCGCGTTTTGGGGCAGATTTCAGCGCCCGCTCATGATCCAGGTGTTCCCCTTTCACATCTTCTCTAAATGCATTTACTTCGAACGACATATTCGTCAGAGGTTCTATGCCATCAGTGTCCAGTTCATTGAGTTTTTCCACCCAGGTAAGCACTTCTTCCAGATCTTTGATGTAGCCGTCAGCTTTGGCAGGATCTACTTCCAGCCTGGCCAGGTGAGCGATTTTTTCTAATGTCTGGTGATCTATTTTCATTTTATTTAGAGCTATCTAATTGTTTGTTTACTGCCAATCTCAGAATACAAGAATTTTAATATCTAACACCTCGCTGTTGCGGGTTAGTGTCTATTTCAAAATTCAGCTTGTCACTGGTGCAGTTTATAAGTCCGATAAAGACATGAATTTAGTTTGTTTACATCATCACATCTTTCATTAATCAACTGATTACCAATAACCAATTACTGAACTAAAGCAATATTAGCCAAGAGTGCGCACTTTGTCGGGATGATGTTTAAGAAGTTCCTCTTGAATTAACTGAAATGTTTTATCCCTGAGGCGTTTCACTTCATCGCTGCTATTCCCTTCGGGCCAGATTGGAGGTAAGGCGATGATTTTACATGTTGTGCGGTGAAAACGCACAGGGCTTTTATCTGGCAGCAGCAAGAAGTTATTGACCATCACCACCGGAACGATAGGAATGTTTTTTTCTACAGCGAGTCGAAAAGCTCCATCTTTAAACCTTGCCATGTAAGGCTGATCTTCATACTTCACAACTATTCCTCCTTCCGGAAAAAAGATGAGATTAAAGCCCTGGTCCAGCTCCATCTTCGATTTCTGAACACTTTCAGCTCTACTCCTTGTTCGCGATCTATCTACCGGAATGTGCATTTTACGAAAGTAGTACCCAAACAAAGGCACTTTGGTGATGGAGCTTTTACCAATGAACTTGCCATAATACAGTAAATAAAAAGCAGGAATGTCGAGGTAAGAAAAGTGGTTGGAACAGAAGATATATTGCTGATCTCTTTTAAGGTATTCCCTGCCTGGTGTTTCTACTTTAATAAATGTCAGAGCAAAAAAAGTTTTGGCCCAGTATGGGTGCAAGCGAAGTGCAATTCTGTGCCAGGAGACACGTTGTGATAATACCATCAAGGTGGGGATGACTATCACACAGGTAAGTAAAAAAATAACAACAGCGTACGCGGTGAATAGAAAAGATCCTTTTTTTGCCAAATCGTTTTTCACTAGAGGTTTAGAAATAATTTCACTAAAGTGTAATAAATTCAAAAATAATCAGACTAAAACACCAGAACTAAAAATCACCAAAATTGGAATTACTACGCGTTGACAACATCAGCAAAGCTTACAGCAATCATCAGGCACTAAGCAATGTGAGCCTGTCCATCCCTAAAGGGAGCATTTTTGGGTTGCTTGGACCAAATGGAGCTGGCAAGACCACTCTTATCCGGATCATTACCCGAATCATTGAACAGGATTCAGGAAATGCATTTCTGAATAATCAGGAAATCACTCCTGAATTGGTTCGTAAAATTGGATACCTACCTGAGGAGAGAGGTCTTTACAAAAAAATGAAAGTCGGGGAGCAGTTGCTTTACCTGGCTCGTCTGAAGGGGTTATCTCGTCCTGAAGCCGTAAGCCGTATCAAAGAATGGCTGAGCAGACTGGAGCTCACCCCATGGCACAACAAAAACATAGAGGATCTGTCCAAAGGAATGGCGCAGAAGGTGCAATTCATTGCTACTGTGCTTCACCAGCCGGATCTTATCATCTTGGATGAACCTTTCTCCGGTTTTGATCCGGTCAATGCCAACCTGATCAAAGATGAAATATTGAGGTTACGAGATCAGGGAGCAACGGTGATTTTCTCCACGCATCGCATGGAGTCTGTGGAGGAGCTTTGTGATCATATTGCCCTGATCAACAAGTCTGAGAAAATCCTGGATGGCAAGAAAGTAGACATCAAGAATAATCATAAAGACGACACCTACATCGTAACACATGAAGGTAGTTTGCCACCGTCAGCCGATTATGAAATCCTGCGAACATCTATCACTGAAACCGGATTGACAGAGTCTTTGGTGAAGGATCGTCTGAAAGGCGGACCTAATAACATGGTGAGAAGTCTTATTCAGCATGTGGAACTTCATGCCTTCATAGAGAAGGTGCCTTCCATCAACGAAATTTTTATTGACATGGTAAAAGGTGAAGCAACGCTTGCCTGATCGCCGACCTAATCTTTTTTGAATCGCTAACATTTCAATAATGAACAATATTGGATTAATTATCGCCCGTGAATACCTCTCCAGAGTCAGGAAAAAGTCATTTATCATCATGACTATATTGGCACCTGTGCTGTTCGGAGGCTTCTTTTTTATCATCGGCTGGTCTGCTACAAAAGGAATAGACAACAAGACTATTCAGGTAGTGGATGACAGTGGCTTGTTTGGTGAAGTTTTTATCGATGATGCGGAAACCACCTTTGCGTACTCCAGCATGACCTTGGAAGAGGGAAAAGAAGAAGTAATGAAAGGGGACTTTGATGGTTTGCTTTACATCCCAAGCCTGGATGTGGACAACCCACAGGGTGTGGTTTTTTATGCTCATAATAACCCTAGCATTACTTTGATGCAGAGTCTCAGTCATAAGATTGAAAATGAAATTGAGAATATTAAGTTACGAAAGTCAGGTATTGACAAAGAGGTTTTGGATAATCTCAAGGCTGATGTGGACATTCATACCTTTAGTTTGGATGGATCTGGAGATGAGAAGGAGAGTAGCTCTATTGCTGCTACAGTTGTTGGGTACATCGCTTCATTCATGATTTACATTTTCATCTTTGTATATGGTGCCATGTGTATGCGTGGTGTGATTGAAGAGAAGAGCACCCGAATCATCGAAGTGATCATCGCTTCTGTAAAGCCCTTTCAGCTAATGATGGGCAAGGTGATCGGTATAGCCGGTGTAGGGTTGTCGCAGTTTATTTTGTGGATCATCCTTACAATAGGGATTAGCTCGATTGGCGGTGGAATTGTAGGGTCACAAATGATGGATACTCGCAAAGACCAGATGGAGAACCTGGAAAAAATGGGTGTGCCTCAGGATGCTACACAGCAGGCTGTTCAGCAGGAAGTAGAAGATCACTTTTTTACTCAGCTTACCAGTGCTCTTGATAGTGTCAATATTCCAATGGTAGTTATTGCTTTCTTGTTTTTCTTTTTGAGTGGTTATTTGCTGTATGGAGCACTTTTCGCAGCTATTGGATCTGCAGTGGATAGTGATGCCGATGCTCAGCAGTTTATGTTTCCGGTTACCATGCCACTGATTGCCGCTATTGTATTGTTAAGCGCAGTGCTGAATGATCCGAATGGCTCATTGGCATTTTGGTTGTCCATGATTCCGTTCACTTCGCCGGTTATTATGATGATGCGGGTACCGTTTGGTGTAGAATGGTGGGAGCTGGCGCTCAGTATGTCACTGATGATTGCCGGATTTATTTTCACCATTTGGGTGGCCAGTAGGATTTACAGAATCGGTATCCTCATGCATGGCACCAAAGTCAATTACAAGGTGTTGGCCAAGTGGTTCATGATGCGGAATTAGCCTGGATAACCCAGGAGTTTAACGCAGGAATCTCATCATTCTACTCATCAGCAATTGACCTGAGTTTAGAATGGAACAGTGCTAAAATCTTAAGTAAATAACTTAAATGATAGAGAAGCGGCTTCACGGCCGCTTTTTTATAATAAAAAATATCTTTGCGGTAACATTGGTTACGCTCAGCAGCTCCTGTCTGACGTAAATAACATTAGTATTTATTCATTTTATCATGATACCAGATATACACCTGGCTAAGGTCAGACACCTGCAATGGCGTTTCAAGCTTTCTACACTTTTATTGGGGACTACCTCTCTTACAAACGATGAAATTGTGAGCCATCACGATTGTAATTTGGGTAAGTGGCTCTACTCAGAGGGATTGGATAAGTATGGACATCTTCCACTGATGCAGGAACTGGAGCAGGTTCATAAAACCCTTCACGAGATTATTGGGCAAACAGTAAGACTAATCAATTCTGGAAAAGATCAGGAAGCACAAAAAGCCTATGATGAGATGGAACCCGTTTCTGATAAAATTATGGAGCTGCTGGATGAGCTGTCGGGGCTGAGGTTGAGGTAGTCTGGTTTAATTCAAAGTAATTCCCCTATTGGTAAAGAATCTTGATGTTGGAAATGACTCATTTCATTTACTCTCGTTTGAAACTGCAGAATCAAGCTCTACAATAGGGTAAACCCATTTCATATCCAACTCAATTGTTTTTGAGATTGTGTCGAATTTGGACTTATAACTATCTGGCATGATAACCTGATTTTTAAAGTAATCCATGAATATCTTATTCTTGTTTTCTATAATGTGATCCCAAAAAGACCTTCCACTTTTGTCTTTCAAATTCGGTGAGGCTCCATGGTTTAATAACACTTTTGCAAAACCAAGTTTATAATTCGTGCCATCACTTGACCATGGAATTGAGGAATACATTAATGGCGTTATGCCATTTTTATTTTGATTGTTAACCAAAGCTCCATGAACCAGTAGTAAATCCAGAATTTGTAATTTTCTCAGTGTTGGATCTTCAACAGGAAAACCATATTGGCTCATTGTGTAAAATAATACAGGTTGTTTGTTCGGTCCATGTTTTGAGTCAATGTTAGCCCCCATTTCAATTAATTTTGAGACCATGTTTTGCTGACCCTCAAATACGGCATGTGCCAATGCTGAGTCCAATAAAGCCTGAGGATCAGAGCCTTGCTTTACCAGTAGGTTGAAAATAATATCTGCTGATTTTCCGGAGGCATGCATGATAAATGTCTTTTCCGAGTACTTGGCGCCTAGATTGATTAATTGATATATTATTTTTTCATTATCATATCCTAAGGCAATATCAAAAGGAGTGTACCCATCATAAGGCGCATCTCCACTTTCGTCAAAATAGCAAAGTGAGTTTATTTGATTGACCCATCCATGAGTGAGGTAATAATTGAATAGAACCAAACTTGTGTCTTGAAGTGACTTTATAATGACAAATGCAGAGTCATTACTATTGCTGGCAAAGGGTCCAATATTATTCAGCGCAAAACTTATTAAGGAAGTGTCTACCTGTTCCCATTTGTATTCCCATCTATTGGTCCATCTTTGTCGGAATTCGCTGGAAAAATTATAGGAGCCATTTCGGTTTAAATAGTTAAATACAGCTTTGAATAACCCGATGTTGTTATGGTTAATTGAATGTGATAGTAAATATTCCTGACGTTTCAAGTTCCAGTATGGGGCTATTTTCCGATAAACTTTTAAAGTAGAATCCGGGTATTCCTCTATTATGTCGTTTAGTAAGCGGGATAGGTAATTTACTCTTCTCAATGAATCACCGTGAAGCCTTAAGTATGCTTTGGTTTTGTAATCAATACTAAGGCTATCTATGTCTTTCTGATGTGGGATAGGGGATATAGAATCAACCGAAGAATCATGAACCACTCTGAAAAATGTAGTTGAATCGGTTTTTGCTATTGGAGTTTGTGGTGTGTTTTTATTTTCCTTTCCAGCTTGACTTCCGCAAGAGTATAATGCTAAAACCAAAGGCAGAATTGTTAATACTCTCATTATTCCCCGTTTTTAATCATTGCCACAAAAGCATCCGGAGTGAAAACAGCAACTTTTGAACGCTTATAATGCTTTGTGTTTCTTGTTACAATTGCCTTGATTTCCTCTTCTCGGAGTGCAACGGAATGTTGAATGGCATCTTCAAAATCATTGAAATCACTCTTCACAGCATTTCTCAAGTCTAACTCGGACACTTCCAGAATGACCATTAGGTCGAGTAACTCATCTATTACTTCACGTGCTTTTCTGTCTCCGATAACTTTTCTGACAATGTAATGGACATTATTGACACAAAGAGAAGAAGCGAAAATCTTGATTTGGTTTTTATCACATAAGTCAAAAATTTTCGATGAAGCTATAGCGTGGGGTTGCCGATCAATCAGAAAATCTATGATAACATCGGTATCAACAAATACCTTAAATCCCATACTTCTTACTTTTTTCTGAGTTCAGCACTTCTTTGTAGTCAAAATCAGCATCGACTTTGAGAATGCCTTTGAGCTTTTTGATTCGTGGAGAAAGTTCCTCAATGTTCTCAGTGCCACTTTTTGATTTGGATTCAGTGAGAAGTTTAAAGTAGTTTTCTACTATTTCTGACAGGCTCCTTTCGTGCTGTGATGCGTATTGCTTAGCCTTTTCAATTACCTCTTTTTCCAGGGTTAGTGTCAACTTGGTGTTCATGCACGTGTTGTTTTTTTATTGAGAAACACGTGTAAGATATAGAAGAGTTTCAAAAAGTAAATGGAATATGAAGGGGAAGTATCTTGATCTAATGAGTGTCTAAAGTTTTTGTTTCTAATTCTTTGTTTTGTGAGTTTGCGGTTTTGCACCGTGCTTTAGCGCGGTGATTTCAGGTATTCTGTGTTGGGCTTTAGCCGTTAATCAGCGGGACCAATTGGAAATGGGGTTTGGTGAAGCTGTTGGAGATAACTCCAATAGTGGCGATGGTATTTTAGAATATATCTGATGGCATGTGACCTGTTATTTCTTAGGTGTCTTGCTTCTTGGATTGTTCAGATGGTTTGTCTCGTATGTTTTTCGGAAGCTTGGTCATTTTTACCTTTATATCGCCAATAGTTTCTTGAAAAATATCTCTATCATCAACTTTAGTTAGGTGTTCGAGGAATGAATTAAGGTCGCCTACATTCGCAATTTTCAAATCATTAATTTCTTCTATTGAAAGATTAGGTAAACAATCATGCAAAATGGCTTGCAGTAACTTTTGTAATGTCTGATAATCTTCACATTCAATACAACTGTAAGAAGCGGTAATAAATTCATTAAGTGCTACAGGGAAGTAATTTTTTTCGAGGTTAAATTTTCCTTGAGCAAAAAATATTTTGGCATTTGAAGAAGCGTTGGCCATTTTCAATTGTTTCTCGTATGATTGGAACTTTGCCTCAATTTCCTCTGAGATTACGTTGATTATTTCTTCCTTCTTTTCTTCTGCATTTTCGGCAATTTCTTTTTTCATTAGTTCTTCACTCAACTTAAGAGTTCGTCTCTGATACCACTGAATAACAAGTGGTACTATGATGCCTACTATAGCGAAAGCCACAGACCCCACAATTACTAGTTTGTTCCACGCATTGTTGTATAGTGAATCAATCTTTTGAATTAAATCAACTTCCTGACTTAAAGTGTCAGCCTGGACTAATATGGTTAATAGTAAATGCATATCAAAAATGGTCAGGTTCTGTAATATTAGCTGTTGCTGAGGCCTGTGTGAATTCGCTATCAAAATGATTCAGTAGCATTTCAATAAATCTGCCATGATAAATTCCATAGATGTAGGTTGTCATTTTGGTTTCCTTCTGACCTAAAATCCCAAATCGAAGTTCATTGGCATAAATTTTCGGTCTAAGCCAAGCTTTTCTCCTCCATTGTTCAGGCGAATGGGTGAAGTCACCATCATCATCATACGACCAGGTGTCTATGTCCTTGTTATCAATTGCTTTCTTGATGGTTTTTAAAAGTCCTGATGGGTTTGAGGTTTTTATAATTACTGCCATTATTCAATTAGACATTTTAGTTGGCATATTAACTATCAATAACGATTTCTACAAATGGGATACAACAATCTTGTTATCATCCACTATTTCGTTATGATAACCTAACTATAGCCAAATCTAATCATTTCCACCAAACCGGTCACTGCTAAATGTGTAGCTTATTTCATTGGATAAATCACCCGAAGTAACCAACACTTTAAGATGAGCAAGTCTCGCTGAGACTCTTCACCAAATTCCTTTAATTTGCCTTGACTAAGACCAAGGTCCGTGAGCACATATAAAGAAGAGCCTACTATCCGACTTTATTCGAACAGGTCCAGCCTCAAATGGGTGGTACTGGTAGTGTCTTTAATTATCAGTGCCGGGTCAGTGATCTATACCAATCAGTTGGTTCGCGAAATCCGCGACCGGGAGAAAAAACAGATCGACCTCTATGCCAGTACCCTGGAGTACCTGGCCAATGAAGATGATGATGCACCTAACCTGATCTTTGTGCTGGAAGAGATCATCCAGGCTAACAATACCATTCCCGTAATCCTGACCAATGAGTTCGGTACGCCAGAATCCTACAGGAACATTCCTGAAGCAGATGCCATACCAGACGAGAAGCATCGGAAACGTTTTTTGCTGAATGAGATTCAGAGCATGCAGGAAGAACGTGAGCCGATCATGGTCACGCTAACAGATATCAACAACCAGATCTATGGTTATAAAAATATTTATTACCGGAACTCTTATCTGCTTACCCAGCTCAAGTACTATCCTTATGTGCAGCTGTCGGTCATAGCTATTTTCGGACTAATCATTTTCGCAGTGTTCAACTATTCCCGTACTGCTGAGCAAAACCGTGTGTGGGTAGGTCTGGCGAAGGAAACTGCCCATCAGCTGGGAACACCACTTTCGTCATTGATCGCCTGGGTGGAATATTTCAAGGAGACTTTTCCGGAGCAGAAAGATATTTTCCTGGAACTCCAGAAGGATGTGGACCGTCTGGAGATGATCACGGAGCGCTTTTCCAATATTGGGAGCGTGCCACAGCTCAAAGAAGAGAATGTGTTTGAGTTGGTGAGTGAAGTGGTGAAATACCTGGAGCTGAGGATATCGAAGAAGGTGAGCATGACCGTGGAAGCGTTTCCCAATAACGACCTTGCATCTGCCATGAATAAGCCGCTTTTTGCATGGGTAATTGAAAACCTGATCAAAAACGCCGTTGATGCAATGGCCGGCAAGGGCAGCATTCGCATCAAAATAATGCGCATCAATGATGGTCAGGTAGCGGTGGATATTTCAGATACCGGCAAGGGAATTGCCAAGAACAGATTGAAGCAAGTTTTCAAGCCAGGGTTTACTACGAAAAAAAGAGGTTGGGGGCTTGGGCTTGCACTGACCAAGCGTATCATTGAAAATTACCACGGCGGACGCATCTTTGTGAAACAATCTGAGCTCAATGTGGGTACCACTTTTAGGATATTGTTAAAATCATAACAGTTTTCGGGTCCGGTTTTTTCTCTTAAGCAATTTTAGCTTAATTTCGCACTCGATTCGAGATACGCTTAATAAATCAAAACGCATAATGGCTAATAAAGGCAAAATCACCCAGGTTATCGGTCCGGTTGTGGACGTAAGTTTTGACGCAGAAAACGCCAAATTACCAAGCATTCTGGATGCCCTGAAAGTGACCAAACTAGATGGTACAGAAGTAGTTTTAGAGGTGCAGCAGCACCTCGGTGAAGATACCGTGAGAACCATAGCGATGGATGCTACAGACGGTATGATGAGGGGAATGGATGTTGAGCAATTGGGTAGTCCTATTCAGATGCCGATAGGTGATGATATCAAAGGCCGTCTTTTTAATGTTGTTGGTAAGGCGATTGATGGTTTGCCAGATCCCAAAGGTGAACAGGGGCTTCCAATCCACAGACAGGCTCCTAAGTATGAAGACCTTTCTACTTCTACAGAAGTACTTTACACTGGAATTAAGGTGATCGACCTGATTGAGCCTTATGCTAAAGGTGGTAAGATCGGTTTGTTTGGTGGTGCCGGAGTAGGTAAAACCGTATTGATTCAGGAACTGATCAACAACATCGCGAAGGCATATTCTGGTCTTTCTGTATTTGCTGGAGTGGGTGAGCGTACTCGTGAAGGAAATGACTTGCTCCGTGAAATGATTGAAGCTGGTATCGTAAACTACGGTGAAAATTTCAAGCACTCTATGGAAGAAGGTGGATGGGACTTATCTAAAGTTACTCCTGAAGACCTTAAAGAATCAAAAGCAACATTCGTATTTGGCCAGATGAACGAGCCTCCGGGGGCACGTGCCCGAGTGGCACTTTCTGGTCTGACAATCGCAGAATATTTCCGTGACGGAGATGGATCAGGCAAAGGACGTGATATCCTTTTCTTCGTAGACAACATCTTCCGATTCACACAGGCAGGATCTGAGGTATCGGCTCTTCTTGGTCGTATGCCATCAGCGGTAGGTTACCAACCTACATTGGCAACAGAGATGGGTGCTATGCAGGAGCGTATTACTTCTACCAAGCACGGTTCCATTACTTCAGTGCAGGCCGTTTACGTACCTGCAGATGACTTGACTGACCCTGCACCTGCAACTACTTTCTCTCACCTGGATGCAACAACAGTACTTTCTCGTAAGATTGCTGAGTTGGGTATCTATCCAGCGGTGGATCCATTGGATTCTACTTCAAGAATTCTTTCCGCAGAAATCCTTGGCGATGAGCACTATGACTGTGCACAGCGTGTGAAAGAGTTGCTTCAGAGATATAAAGAACTTCAGGATATCATCGCCATCCTTGGTATGGACGAACTTTCTGATGAAGATAAACTGGTAGTACACAGAGCAAGACGTGTACAGCGTTTCTTGTCTCAGCCATTCCACGTAGCAGAGCAGTTTACTGGTCTTCAGGGAGTATTGGTTGATATTAAAGATACCATCAAAGGTTTCAACGAAATCATGGATGGAAAATATGACGACTTGCCAGAAGCGGCGTTCAACCTTGTAGGAACAATTGAAGACGCTGTGGCTAAAGGTCAAAAACTCCTAGAAGAAGCAAACGCTTAATTCGGGTACTATAAAGAAAAGAGCTTATGTTTTTAGAAATAGTAACTCCGGACGAAAAAGTATATGAAGGTGAAGTAACAAGCGCCACTTTTCCGGGTAGTGATGGATCTTTTCAGGTGCTGAGCAATCACGCACCTATGATCTCAACGCTTGGTAAAGGAGATATCAAATTCATTCGTGAGATCAATAAGCGGCCGGAAGAAACCCACATGGAAGTGAGTGGCGGAGTAGTAGAAATACTGAACAACAAAGTGACAGTATTGGCCGAAAAAATTATTAAAGAGGCTTAAATATTAAAGCCTTGTAAAAGTTTACGAAAAGCTACATTGCGCGGATCAATGTAGCTTTTTTTGTGTCTCATGGTTTAATGCTCAACAGCCTGAGCATGCCTTTGCTGCACCTCGTAAGGGTAAGTTTCCTCTCTGTTTTGAAATGAGAGGATTTTGGGATTTCGTACAATACCTTCTTTTATCTCAATGGCCCGTTTTATTGTTTCACTGGTTTCCCATCTTTTCGGCCCTTTCATGACTATAGGAAGGTAAGGGAGAAGGCTGTTGGAGATTTCCCATGAGGCACTATTCCACAGATAGGACGGAGTATGATCTACTGCATAGTAATGTCCATTGCCCACTTTAAAAATAGGGTCTTCAAATGTGGTAGGTTTCGCAAATGAGAAGCCCATGCCCTCATCACAGCTCACATCGATGATCAAAAATCCTTTTTTCAATTGATCTATTTCGTCATCACGCACAAATGTGAGTGGGTCATCAGTGTCTTGTAATATTCCATTGACAATGATATCAGCCATCTTCAATTCCTCAATAAAAGGGCAAGAGTGTCTGTCAGGATGTAGGGATACGAGTTTGCCATCCTCTGTTTTTTCAAAATGATAGTACTCAACACCAGCCTTTTGGTCGGCAACCAGTGTGGAATACCGCTGCGTATAGACAGTGATGTCCCTGAAACCCATGCCTTGAAGCGCAGTGATAGCTCCGCGGCTCACCGATCCAAAACTGATGACGGCAGCCTTGCGTGGAGGTCCGTAGTTGCCATCCAGACCGATTAGGCCTAATGCGTGAAGTACAGCACTATATCCGGCCATCTCATTGTTTTTGTAGAAAGTGTGCATTTGCCAATCACCATGCCGGCTCCATCGGTGCATTCCTTCCCATGCTATTAATGATAGTTTTTTGTCTATTGCTGACTGTGTAATGCTTGGGTTTTGAACACAATGTGGCCAGCCCCAGAGTATATCGCCTTCTTTCATGCTATCAACATCTTCCTGTACGGGCTTAGGAAGTAGCATGATGTCGCATAATTCGAATAACTTTTCACGTTTGTGTACACCTCCAGTCTTACTTCTGAGCTCATCATCATCAACTCCAAACGGTTCACCATAATGCTCTTCAAAAAGCAGGTTCATGCGCAAATCCTTTTTTATCCAGTCAATGTGTTCAGGGTGGATAGGTACTCTCTTTTCATTCTCTTTACTTGATGTTCCAAAAACACCTACTGTTAGCAGTGACATGCCTTTATGTTTTGATGAACTATCAAGTTATTCAAGCAAGTTACACTAGTCAATGAGGTATATCAGCCTACCTATTGATATGGTTAAGACATTTAGAATTAATAAAATGTAGGGTTGAATAATAGCAAAAAAGCTACCTCAAAAACATGAAGGTAGCTTTTTAATGATTTTTGTAAGGTAAAATTCATGCAGGAAATTTACTGCACGGCTGATTGTTTTGCGATATAAGCTTTGAGGCCTGTAGTATCCACATTTCCTTGTATAGACCATGCAAAGTCCAGTAGGAGCTGATTTTCAAATAATGTATCAGTTACACTCACATAGCTGTTTCCTACATATGGCGTTTTAGAATTGCCATTAGGGTCAGAAAGGTTGTTCGGATTCACGGTTGCCATTCTGTGGCAGCTCATGCAATTAGTTCTTACACCTGCGTAGGTGTCAATTTTGCTTCCATTAGCCAGATTAACCCGACTGATAGAATCCTGGAAAACCCCGGGGCCAAAGCCAGCTTCCAGGTAAGGGTTGAAAGCGTAGTTAGGTTCGCCTGTTACATCAGTGCCAGCATAGGGTTCGTTTGGATCGACCATATAGTATGCTACACTCATGGCATAATGTCGTGCAGCTCCTGTAAGTTCAGCAGGTCGTTGGTTTGCGATAGCCGCAGAACTTGGTGCCGGTGGATTGTCAGCATCAGGAGCCCACCAGAATGTTTGCCATGTCCAGTTGGTGATTTCTCTGGTGGTCACGTGCATCGCCATCAGTATTGCAATGTCACCCGCTTTGGCATGGTATGGATTGCCACTGTTTTCTGTAAACTCCTGGTTAAAGAAGTAAGCGTCTTCTTTGTTGAGTGTGTAGTTGATAAAATCACTGAGTGGATAAACTGAATCATCATCACTACTTTGGTTGGAGATGTCTACAGTTACAAAAGATAGCCAATCCTGCATAGGGTAGGCCTCCAAATTGTCAGTAGGTCCATGCCATGATGCAATGTTGAACTGTTTGTCACCTGATGAAGCTGGCAATACCATGAAAACCGGCTTGATAGTGATGGCATTATTTGGGAAAAAAGGGATTTCCTTTCTGTTCTGAATTTTTGCCAGGTCATACAAAGTTGTAGCCATGAAAATCTTATTGTCAATGGCAAAATCAGCAGCAGCCGGGCTATAGGAGACAGATTCGTGAATACTGTCATTGATGGTTTGCTGGCTACCCATCAGCTTCATGTCATTGAAGTGGCTAAACTGGTGAGGCAGCTTCAGGTTGGCTCTGTTGGACCTTTTAACGGGCTCTTTTTTGATTGAATCGATCATTTCTTCTGGAGTCATCCATGTTTCATAAACCAGTAATGGGTTTGAGTCTCCAATGGTTTTTTGAGAGGTTTGAGAAGTTAGGCCAGTCCAGATTCCCCAACCATGCAGATAGATACTGTCATCCACAGAATTATGTATCCAGTTGTTGAGTATTGATGAATCCTCCGGGAAGTTGAAACCTGGAATGTCCAGTTGTGGGAAGTCTACGGGAATAACTTTGTCATAGGAAAAAGCCATTTCTTCATCAGGGTTTTCCTTCTTTTTCTCCTGTTGGTTACAGGAAATCATACCAAAGAGCAACGCTCCGGTAAATAGATAAGTGATGCTTGTTTTCATAGCATGTAGGTTATTGAGTGAGAAAAAAATATTTACATTTTGGTTCTTACTAATAAATGTATGAAAAGCATTGGCAACATTTTTGAATATTTCAAAAATAATGTTTTCTTAACTTTGGGTTAAGTGTAAAAAACATCATGAAAAAGGTTCACAGAGAAGGTTTCCTTTTGGGGAAAGATTGAAAAAAGGACTAGTTGGAATAAAAAAAGCTGCGGAGGTTTGGCAGCTTATGACTTATGCTGATAGTGGATTGATCTACATTATTCTTCCTTCAGGTAATCTACAGGATTGATCTGACTAGCTCTGATTGTTTGAAAACTCATAGTGAGCACTGCAATGCTAAGCATTAAAAGACCTGAACCAAGGATGGTTATAAGCGAAACTGAAGTTCGGAGCTCGAAGTTTTCCAGCCATTTATTCATCAGGTACCAGGAAACTGGAGTGGCGATTACAAAGCCAATGATCATCAACTTACCGAAACTTTCAGAAAGGAGCATCCAGATATTCATGGCGGTTGCACCCAGAACTTTTCGAATACCGATTTCCTTATTGCGGCGCTCAATGACAAAGGCCACCAGCCCAATAAGTCCGAGACAGGCTATCACAATGGCCAGGGCAGCAGTGCCACGAAGTATCTTACTAAACTGGATCGTATTTTGGAAAAGATGCAAATAATCCTGCGCGGCAAAAGTATATTCAAATGGCGCCCTTGGTTGGTAGCTATTCCAGAGAGCCTGAACTTTTGATAGCAATAATTCGGTTTGTGCTGCATTCAGCGCTTCAGACATGTTGATGGTGAGCTCAGTAGAAGGATCACGAAATATTGGCGCATCCTCATCAAAAATTGCGAATGGGTACTGTTGACTGTTCAGGCTGGTATTGAAGTCTTCTACTATACCGATGATCCTGAATTCTCTGCCGCCATACTTCAGGTGGGCATTGATGGCATCAGAGGGCTGAGTAAACCCAAAAGCTTTGGTCAGATATTGGTTTACCACCACATTTGTGGAATCGGTAAATGCTTTGGAAAGTCCCCTTCCATGCAGGAGTTTCAATCCGTAGATATCCAGAAATGATTCATCTGCGGTGATATAATTAACAGCCAGATCTTTTGCCTCGGTACCTTTGAGTTTGAAATTGTCGAAATCAAACACGATGGGAGGCGTATCAGATGATGCTGTAATAGCTTTTATTTCAGGGTTTTGCAGGAGATTATTTTTAAAAGCTTCGATGGATCTTCCAAGGCGCTGGGTGTTTTGTACAATGATTTTATTGTCCTGATCAAAGCCCAGATCAAGATTTTTCCAATAAGAAACCTGGTCTTCTACGATCAGCGTACAGGCCAGAATGGCAATTGAGATGGCGAATTGGGTAGTAACCAATATGTTTCTGATTTGACCACTTTTCAAACCTTGAACCGCTTTTCCTTTGAGAGCCTGGGCAGGCCGGAATGAGGATAAATAAAATGCCGGATAGAGTCCACTCAGCAAACCAATGAAAAGCACGGTAAAAATGAAAGTGCTCATTTCCAGAGGTGCTACCAGCTGACGAATGGAAAGTGACTTTTCTGTAATGTTGTTGAAGTAAGGCAGGATCAGTTCACATATAAAAAGAGCCAACAAAGCAGATCCCAGAACGAAGACTGTTGCTTCAACCAGAAATTGGAAAACAAGTAGTTTTTTGTCTGAGCCAATCACCTTTCGGATACCGACTTCTTTGGCGCGGGTGGTTGCACGAGCAGTAGATAAGTTGACAAAGTTGATCAAAGAAAGAATCAGTATCAGCGCTGCTGCCAGGTACAGGATATAAATGGTTTGAATATCTCCTGGTTCATTGAGCCGACTATAAACATTGGTTGATCGAAGGTGAATGTCAAGAAACGGCTGAATATAAAGATCCCATTCTTCACCTGATTCTTTGAATTCCTGATAGCTGATACCCCGATATTTTTGAAGAAATGCTTCCAGGTATTTGCCTGGAACTGCGGCAACTTTGTCAGCTACGAGCACGGGATCTGCATCAGGCCTCAACACTCCAAAAGTTACGAACATGGTCCACATCCACGAGTCGCTGCTTCTTTTGACTCTGGGAAGTGAACTCATAGACATCACCATATCAAATTGGATATGCGAGTTTTTGGGCAAATCATGGGTAATACCAGTTACTTCATAAGTTTTTTGTTTTCCGGGTTCACCGAATTGCAATTGTTTCCCCAGGACACTTGTGGTTCCAAAATATTTCTCGGCTGTGGATGCCGTAAGAATCAAGCTTTGAGGGTTTTGAAGAACGGTTTTGGGATTGCCAGCCATTAAAGGGAAAGTGAAAACATCCAGGAAGTTGGAGTCTGCTGCCAGGATATTGCTTTGATCAAAAACCACAACATTACCGTTTGCCTCAGAGGTTACCAGAAAATCGCCCGGTGTATGTACCCGAGTGATGGTTTCAAACTCCGGAACTTCAGTACGGATCGCTTGAGCTACTGCCGGGCCGGTAGAGCCGAAAAGTGCATCATCATCTCCCCAGATAAATGTCTGGTTGATACGGTAAATTCTATCTGCCTTGTCATGGAATTTGTCATAGGATAATTCGTCATTGGTATATAGCCAGATCATCAGGCAGGCGGCAAATCCAAATGCCAACCCCAGCAGATTGAGAATTGCAAAAAACTTTTGTCTGTGAAGGTTGCGTAGTGCTACGGTCAGGAGGTTTTTGAGCATGATCTTTCGGTTTTGTGGCAAAGAAGCGAATTGCCTGCCAAAATCAATAACCTGTTGATTATTAGGCTCTTGAAGTTTTGAATGATATTTAAAGTGTACATTATCGCACAACCATGTGTGCGGCTAGTAAGTAATTTCGTTACAGTTAATTGTTGATACTCCCAAGTCCAACATGGCATTGATCAGGCAGACTTTTTCGAAGGAGAATACATCTTTAAGTGTGATTCTGGATTCTTTAATAAGCCCTTTTTCCAGCAGGTTTTGCCTTCTAACACCATTCAGTAGATAGCTTGAGGGTGTATACCATGTGGTGCCATCCCAAAATGCTGTGTTGGCATAAAAGCTGTCAGTGATCATTCCTTTTTTTACAATCAGGATTTCGTCAGCTTCCCCACGTTGGTCGAATAGCTTCTGAAGTCCGGAGCGATCTTCAAACTTATGTGAGTAGCTGATCTGATCATTTTCTACCATCTTAATGCTTTTGAGCTCTCTCTGATGATAAGCCGCATATTCAACATCAGCTGTTTGCTCATCGTACAAAATGCGAACTTTGTATGTTTCTGTCAACATCAGATCCGGTAACAGAAAGTCTAAATTATGTGGGGTGACATTTGGAAAGAATTTTTTAAATGTTAAGTTCACTCTTTGCTGATGCCAGGTCAACAATGGGTATTCACTGTTTTGGAAACAAATGGATTCTATGAACTTGGGCATGTTTTTTAACCGAGCTGAATTAAAAGTGAATTTAAGCTAAACACTTCGTAATGCGACGCTTTATACTCGATACTGTACTTTGCACTTTCTTCATCTTTGGAATAATTGGTTTGTTTTCCAGTGTCACCTATTTCAAGGTTTTTGACTTGTTTGATCCTATTGGAGACATGTTTTCTGACTTTGAATTATCGGATCTGGTGATGTCACGGCTCAGGGTGCCTCCTCCAGCTAGTGATGACATAGTGGTTGTGAACATTGCCAATTCCAATAGAGACAGATTGGCGATTATGATTGATATCCTTGAGCAGCATGATCCGGCTGTGATTGGCGTAGATGTTACTTTAAACACGCCACATCCTTATTCAAAGGATAGCCTTTTAGAAGTGGTTCTAAGCAAGTATGATAATGTAGTGCTGGGTAGTGAGCTTCGTTTGCCCAATTTAGAAACAGGCTTATTTGACACTTTGCTACTGCCAGCACCACGCCTGGCTCAGCATGCTGATTTTGGCTTTGTAAATCTGCTTACCAATGCAGCGAATCAGGATGATGTAAAGAGTTGCCGCGATTTTCTGACAAGGCAACAGGTAAAAGGTTTGAAGGAAATGCAGTATGCTTTTCCAGTTAAGCTGGCCGCTTACAAAGACTCGGTTAAAACCCAAAGATTTTTAGATCGGGGTAATGACATTGAGACGATCAACTACAAGGGTAATGTGATGGATTTTGGAAGGTCAGAGTTCGGCACACGCTTTTTTGCTTTGGATACGCTGGATGTTTATATGGAAAACTTCAGTTCTGATCTGATAAAGGATCGAGTCATCATTATGTGTTACATGGGAAGGTATCTGGGGGACCAGCAGATACGTACGGATTTATACTACACTCCGCTCAACCGGCATTATGTGGGCAAAGCAGAGCCGGATATGTTTGGAGGTGTCATCCACGCCAATATTGTTTCCATGATCCTGGAAGAGGATTATATTGATTCAATGTCAGAAGTAGCCGGTGTTTTTATTGCAATACTGGCATGTCTGATCATCGTTTTCTTTTTCAAGGTGATTTATGGAGCACTTCCCGAATGGTACGATGGCATCACTAAAGTGGTGCAGCTGTTCATCGTTATTGGGTTGAGTATTCTGATGATCTGGTTGTTTCATAGCTTCAACTACAAGGTAAACCTTACCCTGACGGTGATTATTATAGCATTAGCAGGAGACTCCATAGAAGTGTATCATGGAGTAGTCAAAAATATGTTTTCCAGGAAGGCCAGAAGGAAATTATTCAAGATCAATCCAAGGTTCTGGAAAGAGCATTAATCCAGCTTCGTCAAGTTAGAAAATCAATTTGCTTTACCCCAACCCTGAAGGGAGTCAAATTGATTTTTTAACTTTCCCTTTAGGTGCGCCCGGCTTAAGGGATTTAAGGATGAAAAGGCAAACATGACAAAGTAGCACTAATCAAAAAGGGATATAAATCTTATCGATGATCTCCTGGTATTCTTTTTGTCGTTTGCTGAATGAAGTGATGCCGCCTCCACTTTTGTAAAATAGCTGATCACCTTCTTTCTCGATGAATCTGATCATAACTCCCGTATCCAGATTTTCACCATCAAAGTGACCGCAAATTCCGGTGTAAAATCCCCGGTTATAAGTTTCTGCTGCTTCAATGATGCGAATAGTTTCTTCCTTCGGTGCTCCCGAAATGGAACCTGCCGGTAGCAATTCGAAAAGAATTGTTCCAAGTTGTGAGTGGAAGTTTTCCGGGAGTTTTCCCTTGATTTCGGAGCTGACTTGAAGAAGTGTTTTTTCGTGAGTTTTTACTTCAGAGATAAATCGAAACTTAGGGACCTCAACATTTTCAGCAACCCGGCTCAGGTCATTCCTGATGAGGTCCACGATAGTGACGTGCTCAGCGGTTTCCTTTGGGTCATTGATTATCTGCCCGGCAGCATCAGGAAGTGACGCATCAATGGTTCCTTTCATGGGGTAGGAAAAGATATGTCCATCCCTGATTTTGACGAATGTCTCGGGTGAAAAAACCACAAATTGATCAGCAAACTTTAATTTGTATTTAGCCCGGCTGTAGTTGTATATATCACTCAGCGAAAGATTGGTTTTGACAGGTGTTTTGAATGTGAGGTTGACGAGGTAAGAATAGCCGTAGTTGATTTGATCAACTACATATTGAAATGATTTACCAAAGGTTTCCTCACTTATCGGGAATTTCTCAAAAGTGAAATGCTTAGGTTTTTCAGAGGAATAGGCTGGAGGATTGAAGTCAAATTGAAGTTCTTCTGAAGAGATTTCATCCAATGGCTTAACCCAGGTTTGTGTTCCCAGAAAGTCTGTGAAGAAGAAAAAAGGTGTGCCATTTCTTCCCAGTTTATTGATCCGATCAATGGACTGCAGCTTATTCAGCATGGTCTTTTTTTCCTACAATCCGCCGATAGGTACGCTTTTCAAACTCCCAGAAGAACCTGAATTGCCCGAAAATGAAACCATAAAACAGCAGCACCACATTATAGATAGGCAGAATCAAAATGTAATAGATTACTGAAAACCAGATGTTCGTTTCTCCATCTTGAGTGAAGAGGTTGACAATTGGTCGCTTGAGGTAAAGCACTGTGAATCCTGTGCAGGCAAAAACCACCAGCACCATGATCACCTGCAGGCCACTTTCAAGCTTCCATCGGTTTTTTAGCTTATCTATCCAGCCCATTAATGATGTGATTAAATACTGACCATCGAGGTTTGGATGTGATTGTTAATGGCTCTTTTTTCACCGGGTGAATGAAGCTGATTTGAAAAGCATGCAAAGAGATACTTTTATCTTCATTAGGAGTTGGGAAACCATATTTCAAATCCCCTTTGATCGGGCATTTCATTTTAGCCAGTTGCACACGAATTTGGTGTGGCCGACCTGTTTTTGGCTTTACAATCAGGAGTGAAATGTCTTTGAGACTTCCTTTTATCTGGTAGTCCAGTTCGGCATATTTTGCATTGCCTTTAGCCTTGTTAAAAGCTTTTGTGATGTTCTTTTCAGTATCTTTTACCAGCCAGTGTGTAAGCTTACCAGTTGGGTTTTCCGGCCGGTCTTTTACCATTGCCAGGTAAGTTTTTTGCACCTGGTCATCATGAAAAAGCTTGTTCATACGCTCCAGTGCTTTGGAAGTGCTGGCGAAAACCACGATGCCACTGACTGGTCGATCCAGGCGGTGAGTGGGATGGAGGAATGCGTCACCTGGCTTGTTGTACTTCTTTTTGATATAATCTCTACCCCAGTCGGTGAGTGTGCGGTCACCTGTTTTGTCTCCTTGCACCAGCCAGCCGGCAGGTTTATTCACTATGAGTAAGTGATTGTCTTCATACAGTACCTGGGGATCAATTTTTACAGCCATCTATTTTGGGAGTGGTTTATCCAATAACGCTGCAAAGGTAAGTTTGTGAGTCGAAATAGACAGATTTATTTGAAGAAGCTGAGTGGTTCAGCCAAAACAAAATATTGCTGTTTACTTGTTATCTTTATGAAGTATTAAGTTATTCAGATGCAAACCGCAACAATAGACCGATCCAAAAACTGGACAGTAGAAGACTACCTTCAACTAGAAGAAGGTTTGCTTGCCCAATTAATAGATGGAGAGCTCATTATGTCACCAGCACCAACTACACAACACCAAAGAGTATTAAAGAATTTGTTTAAAATTTTAGATCAGTTTGATGGTTTCGGTGAAACACTTTTTGCTCCAATTGACCTTTATCTGAATGATAAAAATGTATTACAACCAGATTTGGTTTTTATTGCTGAGAAAAACAACCATTTCGTCACAGATAGAGGTATAGAAGGGCCACCCGAAATTGTTGTGGAAGTAATTTCTCCATCAAACAGTTTTGTGGATCGGAATACAAAAAAGCGAAAATACCTGGAGTTTGGCGTGAAGGAATACTGGATCGTGGATCCTGGAAATAAAACGCTGGAGGTATATACAGATAACCTTGATAAACCCCACCTTTATCTTTCTACAGATGGAGAAGTTTCCTCTACAATTTTGACAGGATTGAAGTTTGATCTGGCAGAGGTTTTTAAGACTTTGTGATTTTTAGAATAAGGTCAGTGGGTAATAAATTCTATTTCACCGTAACAATCCAATCTGGTAATTCCACTGAGGGATTGTTCGTCTTCCCGTCTTCCATGATTTACCTGATCGATCACTTTATTTTAAGGTCAAATCATCACTAAACATTAAAAATAAAACAAATTAATGCCTGCCTATGAGCCAAATCCCTAAAGCCTGACGTCCAACTTAAAACTCACTGATATAGTGAAAATCAATATCCGGGAAGTTGTCCTGAACCATCTGTAACCAGGCTTTGCTCTCTGCCATGAATACCAGCTTTCCCTCTTTGTCCTTGGCAATATGACGATATTTGTCCTTAACAAACGCATCTAATTTAGCAGGATCTTTAGCACTGATCCAGCAGGCTTTGTAGATGTTCACTCCATCAAATCGCGCTTTGGCATTGTATTCATTCAACAGTCTATGCTGTAATACTTCAAACTGGAGAGCTCCTACAGTTCCTACAACTTTTCTGGAGCCCATTTCAAAAGTAAAAAGCTGAGCCACACCTTCGTCCATGAGTTGGTTGAGCCCTTTGTCCAGCTGCTTGGATTTCATGGCATCCAGGTTGATTACCTCACGGAAAAGCTCCGGAGAGAATGATGGAATCCCTTTGTATAAACCTTTTTCTCCTTCAGAAAGCGTATCTCCAATCTTGAGGTTCCCGGTATCATATAGTCCGACAATATCTCCAGGGAATGCTTCATCGACAGTTTCTTTCTGCTGCGCCATGAAGGCTGTAGCATTTGAGAATCTGAATGGCTTGTCCTGACGAACGTGATAGTAATTGCTGCCACGCTGGAATTTACCTGAGCAAATCCTTAGGAAAGCAATCCTGTTTCGATGCTTTGGATCCATGTTGGCGTGTATTTTGAAAATAAAGCCTGAAAACTTATTCTCGTTTGGCTCAATTTTACGCTCTTCTGTTTCCCTGGCTTTTGGTGTGGGTGCTATCTGGATGAAGCAATCCAGGAGCTCACGAACACCAAAATTATTTACTGCACTTCCAAAAAATACCGGAGCAACTTCTCCATTCAGATATGCATTTGCATCAAATGGATCATATACTCCCTCTACCAATTCAATCTCTTCTCTTAGCGTGTTCACCATTGATTGTGGTAGGTGTTCTTCCAGCTTAGGATCATCTACACCTTTGATTTCCAATACATCGGTAACACGCTTGGTTTTATTTGGCTCGTAGAGGTTGAGGTTGTTTTCCCAGATATTATATACGCCGCGGAGTGATTTACCCATACCTATGGGCCAGCTCATCGGCCGTACTTTGATGCCGAGCTTTTCTTCTATTTCATCCAACAGATCGAAAGCATCCCTTCCTTCACGGTCCAGTTTGTTGATAAAACAGAGTACTGGCGTGTTCCTCATGCGACATACTTCCATGAGCTTTTCCGTCTGTTGCTCCACACCCTTCACACAGTCGATCACCATGATTACTGAGTCCACTGCGGTAAGCGTTCGGTAAGTGTCTTCTGCAAAGTCTTCGTGACCAGGAGTATCCAGGATGTTGATCTTCAGGTCTTTATAATCAAACCCCATCACGGAAGTTGCCACGGAAATACCTCTCTGCTTTTCAATTTCCATCCAGTCAGAGCGTGTGCCCATGTCGATTTTATTGGACTTTACAGCTCCGGCAGTTTGAATCGCCCCACCAAAAAGCAAAAGCTTTTCAGTCAGTGTGGTTTTACCGGCATCCGGGTGAGCGATGATTCCAAAAGTACGTCGTTTTTGTATTTCCTGTTCTAGTGTCATTCCCTGCAAGATGAAATTCAGGGCGCAAAGTTAATCGGATAATTTGGTATATGTTATTGCTGATGAATTCCTTGTCTATCCGAACCTTTCTCGAAAGAGAGAATTTGTATTATTTTTACTTCAGAGGTCAGATTTACAGGAGAGTTTTCACTCATCAGGAATTAGGGTGATTTGAGTGATCCCAAATTTGTTCTGATTGCCTTTTAAACAAGGCACCTAAACATTCCGTAAGCCAGTCGCCATAAAAAGGGGAAGGCTAAAGAGTGATTTAACTTCTATGAGTTACAAGACCTTTCGCGTGGGGTAAACCAACTTGATTTTTTAAACCTGACGAAATAGAATAATTACTGCCGGGAACATCGCCGTTCTTTATTCCAAGTCTTTAGAATAGCAATATCAGGATACAACAAATTATGAATAAAACTAGCATTACACCTCAGTTTGATAGAAAAGCCTGGGAGTATTCCACTTTTACACAAAGGGAAAAAATTCATACTGAAATCTTCGAGGAATCATCCGATGCGTCCGGGTTGATCGCGGAGGAAATAGCGAACCTCATCAGACAGAAATCCGAAAAAGAAGAATTCTGTGTGCTGGGGCTGGCAACCGGATCTTCACCAAAAGGAGTTTATAAGGAGCTGATTCGGATGCACGCTGAAGAAGGGCTTTCATTTAAATATGTTTACACCTTCAATCTGGACGAATATTTTCCTATGCATCCGGACGAACTTCAGAGCTATGTGAAGTTTATGAATGAAAACCTTTTTGATCATATAGATATTCCACGAGATCAGGTTCATATTCCGGATGGCACACTCAAACCTGAGGAAGTGGCAGAGTTCTGTGCTTATTATGAGCAGATCATTGATGAGTTGGGAGGTCTGGACCTGCAGATTCTTGGTATTGGAAGAACAGGCCATGTTGGATTCAATGAACCCGGCTCAACTGTCCATTCCAAAACCCGGTTGGTCAACCTTGACAATATTACCCGCATGGACGCTGCTTCGGATTTCTTTGGAGAGGAGCATGTTCCCCGAAAGGCAATTACTATGGGAGTTGGTACTATTATGAAGGCCCGGCGAATCATTCTTATGGCCTGGGGAGAAGGCAAGGCAACTATTTGTCAGAAGGCTATTGAAGGGCCATTGGCGGATCAGGTTCCGGCTACATTTTTACAAACTCATCCCAATACCACATTTATGTTGGACAGTGCTGCAGCAGCTGAACTTTCTCGCAAAAAAGAACCCTGGGTTTTAGGTCCTGTAGAATGGAGTGCCCACATGGAAAAAAGAGCGGTGATCTGGCTGGCACAAAAGCTGGAAAAACCAGTGCTTAAACTTACGGACAGGGAATATTCAGATCATGGCATGAGCGATCTCATTCTCAAAACTTCAGCTTATAACATTAACCTTCAGGTTTTCAATCAGCTGAAACATACAATTACCGGATGGCCTGGGGGTAAACCTAATGTAAATGATTCCGATCGACCAGAAAGGGCCAATCCTGCTAAAAAGAGAGTGCTTATTTTTAGTCCACATCCGGATGACGATGTGATTTCCATGGGAGGCACTTTTTTGAGGCTTGTTGATCAGGGGCATGAGGTTCACGTGGCTTATCAGACTTCAGGAAATATCGCAGTATTCGATGATGATGTCATTCAGTATGCTGACTTCTTCGGAGATTTGAATAAAGCTTTTAATCATACAGCGGAAGGGAAGAACATCTATGATCAGGTAGTTCATCAGATCAGAAATAAGAAGCCGGGAGATCAGGATTCATTTGAGGTACAGAAGATAAAAGCGCTCATTAGAAGGAGTGAGGCAAAAGCTGGTGCACGCTATGTAGGAGTGCCAATGAGTAATGTCCATTTTATGGATATGCCCTTTTATGAGACAGGTACCATCAAGAAAAATCCTTTGGGAGCCAAGGACATTGAAATTACAGCCAATCTGATTAAGGAAATAAAACCACATCAGATTTATGCTGCCGGTGACCTTTCTGATCCTCATGGAACTCACCGTGTTTGTCTTTCAGCGATCTTTCAGGCAGTGGATCTCCTCAGAAATGAAAAATTTATGGACGATTGTTGGGTTTGGCTTTATAGGGGAGCCTGGCAAGAGTGGTCTGTGGAGGACATTGAAATGGCAGTGCCTATCAGTCCGGATGAGCTGATGCGCAAGCGAAGAGCCATTTTCAAGCACCAATCTCAAAAAGATTCGGCAGTATTTCCAGGTAATGATAAACGGGAGTTTTGGCAGAGAGCTGAAGATCGGAACAGAGAGACAGCCCGCCTCTATGACTTGCTAGGGCTTGCGGAATATGAAGCGATTGAAGGTTTCAAGCGGTATCATTTTTAGTAAATTTCTGAGAATTCAATTTTTGCCAATAGTTAGAGAATGACTTATGGAAATTAACATTATGCTCATGAAATATTCTGCGCCGATAAGAATCCTATTATTGACTTTGGTTTTACCAGGAAGCTATTTTTCATATTCACAAGAGCGATTGGATCTAATGCCTTATCCAAAATCCGTGGAAGTTGGAAAGGGAAAATTCTATCTGAAAAACGATTTTCAAATTTCTCTTTCAGGCAATTATGGTGAAAGAATGTCAGCCGAAGCGATACTTTTTTTGAGGCAATTGACCGATCAGGCTGGGCTATTTCTAAAATATTCAGAACCTATAGATAACCAAAAGGCTACGCTTCGAATCATCATAAAACGAGAAGGAGAAGTACGGATTGGAGAAGATGAGAGCTATGAGATTTCTGTTGGGGCCTCCGGTATTGGTCTGAAAGCTGAAACTGATATCGGTGCTGCTCGTGGGCTGATGACGATTTTGCAATTGATACAGGCTGATGGTTACGGTTATTTCTTGCCGTATGTACAAATTCATGATGCTCCCAGGTTTGTTTGGCGTGGATTGATGATTGACGTGGCGCGCCATTTCATGCCACTTCATGTCCTTTACCGGGAAATTGATGCCATGTCCGCCGTGAAACTCAATGTTTTGCATCTTCACCTTTCTGATGATCAGGGGTTCAGGTTTCAGTCGGAGATTTTCCCTGAGCTGACTGACCTTGCTTCTGATGGCAATTATTACACCCAACAAGAGTTAAAGGAACTTGTTGCTTATGCCAATCAGAGAGGTATTATGGTGATTCCTGAAGTTGATGTACCAGGACATACTACTGCGATTCAGGTAGCCTTTCCGGGATTAGGAAGTAAGGATGTTGAGTATTCATTGGAGCGGTATGCGGGTGTGTTTGATCCAACGCTAAACCCAGCAAATGAGGAGGTTTACATCTTTCTACAGCAACTTTTTGAGGAAATTGCCAACGTTTTTCCAGCACCGTACTTACATATTGGAGGTGATGAAAATCTGGGTAAATATTGGGATACTAATTCGGAAATTCAGGCATTCAAACAAGCAAAAGGTTTTAAGACCAACCATGAGCTTCAAACATATTTTAATTACAGACTTCAAAAAATACTTTCCAGTTTTGATAAGCGCTTAATCGGATGGGACGAAATTATGACTTCTGACCTTGGGCATTCTGCGATTATTCATAGCTGGCGAGGTGGCTGGGGCGGGCTAGAGCCTAAGGAAACACTATTCAATGCGGCCCGAGAAGGCTTTGAAACCATATTATCCAATGGTTATTACCTTGATTTGATACAGCCTGCTTCCGCACATTATCTGGTAGATCCGTTGCCTACGGAATCCGCACTGACTGAGGTGGAACGCGGTAGAGTCTTAGGCGGTGAAATGTGCATGTGGTCAGAGCTAGTGACATTCGAAACGCTGGATAGTCGTATTTGGCCCAGGGGTGCCGCAGTTGCGGAAAGGTTTTGGTCTCCGGAAGAAATAAAAGATGTTGGTGATATGTACAGCCGGCTTGAAGTCATTAGTTTGTGGCTAGAGCATTTTGGACTGAATCATATCAGTGAGCCACGGCGAATTGTGAGAAAATTGGCCATGAACCACGATCCACTACCTTTAAAAACTTTATTGAGCTATGTGGAGCCGATGAAAGGATATACCAGAAACCCCGAAGGCAGAATGTTCAGTACATTTTCACCCTATACTTTTTGGGTGGATGCGGCTATTCCGGATGCGCCTAAGGCAAGGAAATTTAATGAGGCTGTGATTGAATATTTGGCGAATGGGAATAATCCGGAGCAAATTCAATCTATGCTCAAAAGCTTAGCTGAAAATCATGAAAAACTAATTCCGATAATTAATGATTCACCGACATTGAGTCAAATTCAAGAATTATCTAAAAATGCATCCCGGGTGGCAGTTGTCGGTATCCAAATGCTTGAGTATCTGGAATCTGCTGAGAAACCTGATGAGACGTGGATGTCAAATGCAAATCAAACAATCACTGAAGCCTCCAGGCAGGGTGGAAGAACGGAACTCCAAATTATCAAAGGTCTTACTTTGCTTTTGGATCGACTGAAGACATCTGGTCAGTGATTCATAATTGGGTATTAAAGTGCGCTATATCTTTGACTCATGAATAAATATTTCCGCTACATTATCTACTTGCTTATCGGAGTGTTGATCTATTATGTTTCAGGAGCAGATAAGGACCCTGAAGCATTGTCAGGGTTGAGAAAAAATGGACCGGCAATAATCATTGTGGTATTCGCTATGCTCATGCTGGTCAAGTATATCCGAAGCAAGAAGGAAAAAAAGAATGACGACACATCGTCATAAACCCGGATTCAATTGGTAATAAATAAAAATGTCGGAACAAATTGCCCCGACATTTCATCATTATGTGTTGTTTTCTGAATCTGGTATTTAAACACGTGCCTTTTGTTGCTCCTCATTCCACGAAGCAATTTTAAGCTCCTTGGTTTTACGGTGTCCGCAATAAGTACACTTGTATTCTTTATGCATTATTCCTGGCTCAGTTGCAGTTGGTTCTTTGATCACTTCTTCTTTCACGTCGCGAAGTGTACGGAAGTTACAGTTGTCACAAACCAATGCGTGGAAATGCATGTCATATTTTTCCACAACCTTTTCACCGGTTTTCTCATCCACCCAGATGTCATAGTCGGCAATCATGGCTTCTTCCTCTTCTATCATCGCCTCTGTCATATATTTATCCTCTTCCTCCTCATTCATGAGCCTCATCGGGTTTCCACTTTTAGACTTCATCGGACTAAACCTAATGCTATTGAGTCTTTTTTCGAGGATAAAAGGATAGTAGTATTTCCAGATAGCCCACAGCGCATATCCGGCAGCAAATCCAAAGATGATGGAGAAAAACCCAGCACCAAACAGGATGTAAAACTCGCCACGCCCAATCCAGTTGATGATGCCCTGGAATGCCAGGAATACGATTCCAACTGACAGAATATTTGACGCTGCATTGAAGTTAGACACTTCTTTAGCTGAGGCAAAACTGTGCTTTATAGTACGCTTACTAATTGCTGCCAATCTGATAAAGTAGGTCAAAACAATTAGTATCGCCAATGCCAGGCATGCCCACCAAAGATATTGAACAGTGCCTAACCATTCGGGAATTGAATTTTTCATGATAGTTACGTTAGGATCATTTAAGATAGTGATTTTTTGGTTTCCTTCATAAGTTAATCTACATCACTTGGTCAAAACAGGAGATTTGATGCCAAAATGAATGAGTCTTATCACAAGTTAGGCAGGATTGCCATTATTCATGACGATTATCCTGTAATATTTTTTCAAATCTGACATTCTGTCACAAAATGGCTGTCATTTACCTCTTGGCACAACCATTGATAAATGGAAAGCAGCGAACAGAATTTTCAAGATTTTAAACTAAAAATAGAAATGGGAAAAATTATCGGCATAGACTTAGGTACTACTAACTCCTGCGTGGCGGTAATGGAAGGTAATGAGCCTGTAGTGATTCAGAATAGTGAAGGCCGCAGGACAACACCGTCTATCGTCGCGTTTTTGGACAATGGTAATGGAGAGCGCAAAGTAGGTGACCCTGCAAAACGTCAGGCGATCACTAACCCACAAAATACTATCAGCTCAGTGAAGCGATTTATGGGTAAGAAATACTCAGAAGTTGCTGAAGAGCGCAAAAACGTATCTTATGGTCTGGAGTCTGGCTCCAATGATACTGTAAGAGTCAAAATTGGTGACAGAAATTATACACCTCAGGAAATCTCTGCAATGATTCTTCAGAAAATGAAGTCAACAGCGGAAGATTTTCTTGGACAAGAAGTAAAAGAGGCAGTGGTAACTGTGCCAGCTTACTTCAACGATGCTGAGCGTCAGGCTACAAAAGAAGCTGGACAGATTGCAGGTCTTGAGGTGAAAAGGATCATCAACGAGCCTACTGCTGCGGCATTGGCTTATGGATTGGACAAGAAAAACGCAGATATGAAAATCGCGGTGTATGACCTTGGTGGTGGTACATTCGATATTTCTATCCTTGAGTTGGGTGATGGGGTTTTCGAAGTAAAATCTACCAATGGTGATGTTCACCTTGGGGGTGATGACTTTGATGCCGTGATCATCAACTGGCTGGCAGAAGAATTTAAAACAGATCATAATATTGATCTGAGAAAAGACCCAATGGCACTTCAGCGTTTGAAAGAAGCAGCTGAAAAAGCCAAGATTGAGCTTTCTTCTTCTTCATCTACTGAAATCAACTTGCCTTACATCATGCCTATTGATGGTATTCCACAACACCTTGTGAGAACTCTTTCAAGAAGCAAGTTTGAGCAATTGAGTGAGGATTTGGTGAGAAGATCAATGGATCCATGTAAGAAAGCGCTTCAGGATGCAGGTCTTTCTGCTTCAGAAATTGATGAGGTGATCCTTGTAGGTGGTTCTACACGTATCCCTAAAATCCAGGAAGAAGTGGAAAAATTCTTTGGAAAGAAACCTTCTAAAGGAGTGAACCCTGACGAGGTTGTAGCTATTGGAGCTGCTATCCAGGGTGGTGTGTTGACTGGTGAAGTAAAAGATGTATTGTTACTGGATGTTACTCCACTTTCTTTAGGTATCGAAACCATGGGTGGTGTGATGACCAAATTGATCGAGTCTAACACTACAATTCCTACTAAAAAGTCTGAGACTTTCTCAACTGCTGCTGACAATCAGCCATCTGTGGAAATCCACGTGCTGCAAGGTGAGCGTCCAATGGCGAAAGACAACAGAACGATTGGTAGATTCCACCTGGATGGTATTCCACCGGCACCAAGAGGAGTTCCTCAGATCGAAGTGACATTTGACCTGGATGCCAATGGAATTATCCATGTATCAGCCAAAGATAAAGGCACGAATAAAGAGCAGAAAATCAGAATCGAAGCTTCTTCAGGGTTGACTGATGAGGAAATCGAAAAAATGAAGCAGGAAGCCCAGGCTAATGCTGAGTCTGACAAAGCTGCCAAAGAGAAAGTAGAGAAAATCAATCAGGCTGACTCTCTTGTATTCCAAACAGAAAAACAACTGAAAGAATACGGAGACAAGTTGTCTGCTGGAAATAAATCTGCTATCGAAAGTGCACTTGCCAAGCTGAAAGAAGCTCATGGTAAGCAGGATCTTGCTGCGATCGATTCTTCTATGGAAGAGTTGAATGCGGCATGGCAGAATGCTTCTCAGGAGATGTACAATGCTGAGCAGGCAGCAGGTGGAGCCGAACAAGCTCAGGGTGCTGATCCAACTGGAGGCGCTGATGCAGGCGGAGCAGATTCAGACGTGTCTGATGTAGAATTCGAAGAGGTAAGCGACGAGAAGAAGTAATGAGGTATTAGGTTCTTGGTGTTAGACTTTAGGAATTACCTAAATTTCTCGGGCGTTGCCCTACAGAGATAGATTAGAAAAACCCTTGTCATGTTGATGGCAAGGGTTTTTTATGTTATTGAAATAGCAATTTGTCTTCCTGTCACCCTGAATTTATTTCAGGGTCTGGAAGACAACTGGAGTTCATACTATTGAAAAGCACTTTCAGATACCGACTTTCCAAGCGGGACAAGTTCAAGATGACCAAAAATCAAATTAGAAAGGAGACTTAGATTTCATCAAACAAATCTTTCAATTCCGGATTTTGCTCTTTGATTAAATTCCACTTCCATTCCCTGTGCCAGCGTTTGAGTTGTTTTTCCCGATCAATTGCGTTAGTTATTCTGTCAAAATATTCCCAATGAACGAGATCGTAGCACTTATACCTCGATGTGAAATTTCCCTCGTTATTTCTGTGTTGGAGCACTCTGGTATAAAGGTCATTTGTAACACCGATGTATAAAACCGTGCGGTTTTTATTGGATAGGATGTAAGTGTAGCCTGGGTTCATCTTAGATAAACACCTTCCAGATCCTGAAATAAACTCAGGATGACAGGGAAGGTGTTTAATTTCAATTTCATTCAATAAATGATAATAGAACTAGTGTGTTACATGAAATTAGCCATTCGAGATGTTGACATTCCATGCGGAACAAGTTCAGCATGACTGAATGGCAAGAAGTAATTCATATAATCAGCGCTTTACTTCAACCCACGTCTTACCAACAGCGGCTCAAACTCCGGCTCTCTGCCACGGAAGGCTACGTACATGTCCATTGCATCACGGGTGCCACCTTTTGACAGGATGTTGTCTCTGTATGCTTTGGCAGTGGCCTGATCAAACAAGCCATTTTCCTTAAATGCTTCGAATGCATCTGCATCCATAACCTCAGAATTCATATAACTGTAGTAGCCGGAAGAATATCCCTCAGGGCTAGAGAAAGCATGAGAAAAATAACCGGTTCTGTATCTCGGAGCCACAGCATCGATCAGGCCGATTTTGTTCATCGCAGCTTTTTCAAACTCTCCAATATCTCCGTTAAGCGGCTCGGTGATGGTGTGATAAGCCATATCCAGATAAGCAGCCGCCATGTACTCAACAGTAGCAAAGCCCTGGTTGAAAGTGCCTGCATTGCGGATTTTCTCAACTAGCTCAGTTGGCATCACTTCGCCGGTTTCATAGTGATAGGCATACAGTTCCAGCATCTGCGGCTCAAACACCCAGTTTTCCATTACCTGAGAAGGGAATTCTACGAAATCTCTCGGAGTAGCTGTTCCTGATATCGAAGGATAAGTACACTGTGAAAGCAATCCGTGAAGCGCGTGCCCAAACTCATGAAACATGGTCTCAGCCTCGTCTTGAGAAATAAGCGACGGAGTATCACCAGTAGGTTTGGTGAAGTTTCCAACATTGGTAATGATCGGAATAATGTTGTTCCCATCCATGTTGCTCTGTTCACGGTAGTTGTTCATCCATGCACCACCTCTCTTGCTACTGCGATAGAACCAATCAGAAAGGTAAATACCGATCAATTCCCCGTTCTCATTTTTTACCGTGTAGGTTCTCACGTCCGGATGATATTTCGGGAATTCATTTTGCTCTTCGAAAGTCAGGCCGAATAGCTTGTTGGCCAGTGTAAATGTGCCTTTGATCACATTGTCAACCTTCAGGTATGGTCTCACTTCATTCTCATCCAGGTTGTACTTTTCCATCTTGATTTTTTCGGCATAGTACCACCAGTCCCATGGCATGATTTCGAAGTTGTTGCCTTCTTTCATCGCCATGGCTTTCATTTGGTCCCGCTCATTTTTGGCAGCATTCAGTGCAGCTGGCCATACTTTATCGAGCAGGTTATAGACTTTGTCTGGAGTGTCAAGCATTCTTTCCTGAAGTACATAGTCTGCCCAGGTGTTGAAGCCAAGCAAGTTTGCTTTTTCTAATCTGGTGTTGACGATTTGTCTGACCAGTTCCTTGTTGTCATTTTCATCATTGTTGTCACCACGGTTTATATAGCCTTTTTTCAGCTGTTCTCGCAGATTGCGATCGGTGCTGTAAGTGATGAATGGGTAAAGACTTGGTCGGTGTGTGGTAAAGACATATTTACCTTCATGACCTCTTTCTTTTGCTGCATCTGCACCTGCTTGCTTTACATTTTCTGGCAGCCCGCCAAGTTGTTCTTCAGTCAGTACTATTTCGAATTTGTTGGTTTCGTTGAGGACATTCTCTCCAAACTCAACTGTTAGCGAAGAGAGCTTTTGATTCAATGCTCTCATTTTTTCTTTTTGCTGCTCATCCAGTGCGGCACCTGCTCTTACAAACTTGGTATTGTATTTTTCCAGGAGTTTTTTCTGCTCTGTGGTCAGGTTCAGTTCTTCCTTCTGGTCATATAGCGCTTTTACTCTTTCGTAAAATTTACTGTTGAGATAAATGTTGTCATTGTGTGCAGAAAGTTTCGGGCTGATTTCTCTTGATATTGCTTTCAAGGAATCATTAGTATGAGCAGAAGTCAGGTTGAAAAACACATTGGCCACTTTAGTTAGCAACTCACCGGATTTCTCATAGGCTTCAATGGTATTTTCAAATGTTGGAGCTGCTTCATTGTTGGCGATAGCTTCAACTTCTGTTAGCTGCTGAGCCATGCCGTCTGTGAATGCTGACATGTAGTGCTCGTCTTTGATCTGTTCGAATGGAGGTACTCCATAGGGAGTATTCCATTCCTGGTAAAATGGATTATCTGAAGATTGCATTGCTGATTTTTCGGATGTTGGTTGACAGCCAAAGAGAATAATGACTGAAAACACAGAAAGTAAATATTTCATGAGGTTAAGGTTATTTATTTGGACTTAAAGTTAAGCAGATAATGTTTTGACGGGAATGTTAGTAAGGATGATTTGAGTCAGAAATCGATTCTTCTTAGGACTTAATTTCTTCATCACTTAGAAGGGCTGTGCTAGGGTTGAATTCAAGATAAACTTGTTTCTCCAGAGATCAGTGCTTTAGGAAAATTGAACCGTTTACCTATACGTCTATGGTTGTGGACTTGACAAATATGCTTTGGGTTTTGATACGAACTCTGTAAGATTTCTGGCAGGTCTTCCGCTTTGGGGTGAAAAGTTACATAGCATTAATTGGGTGAGTTACGCAAGAAAGAATCAGTCAGGTGCATTACCAAATCTGGATGCATCAATGCTTCCAGAACGCTTTCATCAGGTTTGCATTCGTATGTTTACTCTTTGTAAGTGATTTCCTGTAGAAAAAATAAAATGGAGGCTATTTTCCTTCTTGAGCGCATTTTTCACAGTGCACAGTGCTGTCTTCTTTGTTGATGTAAGCAGTTTCACCCACAAGAATTTCAGACTCGCATGTGTCACATAGCACATCGATGGGCATGATTTCTGGCTCGTAGGTTGTGTTTTCTAATGTTTCCATCTCCTTTCTTTTTTGATGTAATGGTCAATTAAAAATAAAATAATTAAACGTAATCTGATTCAAGTTCTTGCCTATACTGATAATTATCATATCACGGAACTGTCTAGCCTGGAATGGCTTTATTCAATTTAAAAATCGGACATCTCAAAATTGGAAGTAAAGTTATCCAGGCTGTTTTAGGGCTCAATTCTGGATTAATTAAGTATACTTTATTAATCTTTTGTCAATCTTCTAAAAACTTACTTTTTCTTCTACCTTCGTAGCTTCATTTTTAAGGTCATGCGACAAAGATTACTACGAGAAGGAGCAAGTGAGCTTTCTTATGAGATCCGGGGGATTGTGAAGAAAGCGGAGCAGTTGGAAAAACTGGGCTATGAAATATTGTGGGAGAATATTGGTGATCCGATACAGAAAAACCACAAGCTACCCCAGTGGATGAAAGACATCATAGCAGGACTGCTATATGAAGATAACACCTATGGCTATAGCCATTCCAAAGGAGTGTTGTCTACAAGAGAGTTTTTGGCAGACCTCAACAATAAAAGAGGAGGAGCACAGGTAAATGCTCAGGACATTACTTTTTTCAATGGCCTGGGAGATGCTATTCAAAAGATCTATCAGTATCTGTTGCCCACTTCTCGTGTGATAGGTCCGTCTCCGGCATATTCTACACACAGTTCCGCTGAAGCCGGCCATGCCAACCACCATCCGATCACTTATAAACTGGATCCAGACAACAACTGGTATCCGGATATGGATGATCTTTATAATAAGGTAAAATACAATCCAAGCATTGTTGGGATTCTCATTATCAATCCGGATAACCCAACAGGAATGGTCTATCCTAAATCGATTCTGGAAAGAATGGTGTCTATTGCGAAGGAGTTTGACCTTTTTCTGATCTGTGATGAAATCTACATGAACATCATTTACAATGGAGCAGAAACATGTACCCTTGCAGAGGTCATTGGCCATGATGTGCCAGCCATTTCATTGAAAGGGATATCTAAGGAATTTCCATGGCCTGGAGCACGATGCGGTTGGGCGGAGTATTACAATCGATCTTTAGATGCTGATTTTTCAAGGCTTTGCGATACCATCGATAATGCAAAGATGATAGAGGTGAGTTCTACCAAGCTGCCTCAGCTGGCGATTCCAAAGATTATGAAAGATTCAAGATATGCGGTTTTTTTGGAGGCGACACGAGAAAAAATTGGAAATAGGAGTGCTTATCTGAATGAGGTATTTAAGGATGTTCCCTATGTGAAGTTCAACCAAACCAATGGAGCATTTTACAACACTATGATTTTTGAGCCAGGGGTGTTAAAACCTGATCAGAAGCTTAAGATAGAAGACCCCAAGGTTCAGGAATTGCTGGAAAGCTGGTTTGCAGCGAATAACATGACGCAAGACAAGCGGTTTGTATATTATCTGTTGGCTGCTAAACAAGTCTGTATCGTACCTATTTCTTCATTCGCGTCAGACCTGCTTGGTTTCAGAATTACCTTATTGGAGGAAAACGAGGAGTTGATGACCGAAACTTTTCAGCGAATCAAGGATGGGGTAATTGAGTATTGTGAGTCGGTTTAAGGGAATTTACGATATATGTCTTTTCTATGAAGAATGGTAATTAGTTGTACTTCTTGTTGTTCAAATTCAAGACCTAATCTGTAGTTTCCAATACGGATTCTATAGTAGGTTTTGTAGCCAACAAGCTTTTTGCAATTGGGAATTTCACCCAGTAATTCAGCAGCTTCAAGAGCATAGATGATCTCTTCTACTTTTGAAAGAACGCTTTTATCTTTTACTTTTTTAAGGGATTTGAGAAAGGATTCATCGAAGGAAACATTCATGATTTTTTAAGAAGCTCGAAGATTTCATCTCTTGCAATTTTCTTTCCTGTTTTTTCGGATTCAATGATTTTTCCAAACGCAAGATCTTCTAGTTCTTCTTCATTTAGATCCAAGACTTCAGCACCGAGTTTTTGAGCAAGAATTTTTAATAGCTCATTGGTCTCATTGTTGGAATTAATAACTATTGCAGCCATGCTTTGTAATTGGTTTCCAATAAAACTAATGAGAATAAAAGACAGTTCAAATTAGTAATTAATCAAAAATAACCGTTCGATTTCTATGCACTAAAGCCTTTCGCTGCAGATGTGTCCATATCGCTCTGGAGAGCACTATTTTTTCCAGGTCTTTACCCTTCCTCACCAGGTCTTCCACTGAGTCTTTGTGTGAGATTTTCACTACATCCTGTTCCAGGATTGGTCCTGCATCCAGATCAGCAGTTACATAGTGACTGGTAGCTCCTATTATTTTCACTCCACGCTCGTATGCTCTGTGATAAGGCTTGGCTCCTGCAAACGCCGGCAGGAATGAGTGATGTATGTTAATGATTTTATTAGGGTAAGCATTGATGAAATCATCGCTCAAAATCTGCATGTAGCGAGCCAATATCAGAAAATCAATATTCAGTTCGCTAAGTAGCTTGCGCTGTGCAGCCTCTACTTCAGTTTTGTTTTCTTTATTGATTTCAAAGAGGAAAAAAGGAATATCGTAACGTTCGGCAAGCTGCTGATGCATGTTGTGATTGGAGATGATCGCTGGGATTTCCACATTCCATTCTCCCGAGTAATGCCTCGACAAAATATCATATAGGCAATGGGATGACTTGGAAACGAAGATGGCCATACGAGGCTTTTTGTCAGTAAAATGCAGTTGCCACTTCATTTCAAACTTGTCAGCAATCTTTTCTTGGAATACCGAATATATCTGCTCTTTTGGAATGCTGAATGCCTCCAGTTCCCATTCTACACGCATGAAGAAAATCTCTTCATTCTTCTCTACATGTTCGTCCAGATCAACAATATTCCCATTGTGTTCAAACAAGAAGTGTGTGATGGTGCTGATCAGACCTTTGCGGTCATTGCAGTGGATGAGTAAGATTGCGTGATTTTTCAAGCCTTAAGCATTTAATTGATTAAAAAGCGGGGCTTCATTTTTGGGAAGGTAAAGCTAATTCAGTTTTATCTATTAAAGGTTATCACGAATGGTTTATTAAAGGGGTAAAAAAGGTTGACCTCAGTTTGTTTTGCAGCTGTGAAACAAGACATAAACACCCATCGGTCAACCGACAGTAAACTTAGGTCATTGGTAAGCCT
>Ga0209475_10000413_pt1 | contig 93514 bp, 138 predicted proteins | sample tdDd471_FD_187128 | JGI IMG/M metagenome (GOLD analysis project Ga0209475, IMG submission 187128) | Marine sediment microbial communities from the Atlantic coast under amendment with organic carbon and nitrate - tdDd47.1 (SPAdes)... | ecosystem: Environmental > Aquatic > Marine > Coastal >... | reverse complement strand
CTGAGGAAGGCCCCAGTGGCCGGGGTCAATGTTAGAGTTATCAGCGTAGAGGCAGGGGGTCGATCTGTGTCTTGGGCTGGTCCCGGAACCCGTATAGAGGATGTTGTCTACAACCCGAACGGGACTTACTCAAACCCAAGACCAAGAACTGTGAATCAAGACGAGTTGGTGGCCGTAGACTTGTTTTCCCACCCGGTAAGATTGTTTGCCGTGGTTGAGGTTACCTACTCGGCATCGTTCCGTAAGTTCAGGTACCAGTTCTCCTATGACGATGCACGATCAGAATTCCGGTTCGCTCATGTCATCGCTTCCGACCCCGGAAACTCCCGGGGATCGTCTCTTGAGTTGAATCCGCCCATTCTGAAGGACGAAACAAAAGGAGCCGTATAATGCCAGCATTTAAGGGGTACCGGGAGTATTACCGGCTGGTGGCTACCTTGGGCGTCACTGAAGAAGGGTTGTTCAAGGAAGACCAGATTCCGGATGATGTGGTGAGTTCAGTCCTCTACGTTGAAACGGTCTACAGGGTGGTTCTTACTGATGCCGCAGGGCAGCTAACGTACATGGACTTCGATAACCCGGCAGCCATGGACAGTGAAAGAGACACGGGTGGCCCGGTCATACTGGATGGTGAAACTTTGTATACTGAAAGTGGCCCATCCACTGTGCCGTTAACATTAGTTAAGAAGTTCTCCCAACGGCTTCCGGAAGGCTGGAAAGCCCGAGCGGATCAAATGAATACCATAGCCGAAAATCAGGGAGTCCTCGGAAATGGAAACACTTAAAGGGGTTCACGGCTTCAATATGCTGTCCCCGTTCGGGAGGGTAGTGCGGTATGAGCCAGCAACGAAACACGGATTCTTCCTATTCCCAGCCAGCAACAATAATCCTGCCGGCTGGGGAAAGCCCCTCGTTGACTCCGAAGGAAAGTTCCAGCTCCCGGGGACCAAGGGAGGCCCTGACCCGATTAAATTCATTGCCAAGCCTCCGGGGTCGGTCAATTGGGCGGTTACGGGAATACCCGGCTCCCAACTATATGGAAACATTGACTGGCGAGGACCGCAAATTGACTTACAAGCGCCGGAGAAGGGGAGACTCCGATTAAGTTTCCATGGGCCTATGTCAAGGCAGTTCCCATCACCCACTTTCAATTATGGGTCGGACCCGAAACACAACAATGTGTATAGGAGTGGATTTTGCATAGCGGTGGCCCCTGACCCCGTTCTGGGGGCGGCAGTCCGGCAAGATTCCCAAGGAGCCTATCAACTTGTAGTTATCTGCAAGAGAGGGCAATCGGATGTTGTCTATAGACGCCCATTCCCCACTCAAGGGGTGAACGCCAATGAGTACACCGATGAGTGGCGCATTGAGAAACAAGCCCTGTATAACCCCACCAGCAACCCTGAAGGGTGGGTGACTCTCGGGCAGCAAACACCTACGGTGGGAGGCCAAGGCTCTAACTGTGTGATTAAGGCGGCCCGGACTCCATGGTTCTTTAACGAATCGGGTACTGAGGCACAATGTGTCCGGGAGTGTGACGTAACCCTATTCCGAGGAGACGTGGATGTCACACACAAAGGGTTCAATCGTTTCCGTGTGACCGTTGGGAACCAGACAGTAAGATTCCAAGACCTTAGTAACAACCCACCCTTTGTGATCACGGTTAACACGAAGCGCACCCCACAGCCTTTGTATAGCGTGTTGACCCGGTACCCTGATTCGGGTTCTCCCGATTTGATTCACCACTGGGAGAATTTCAACATTTATCAAGAGATCAAGATCGAGGGGCGCTATGTAATCGGTGTTGACTACCGTGGAGATTCAGAGGTCTTGGTTGAAGCAGTACACGATAGTAGGCGGACGTTTGAGCAGTGGTTCTATCGAGGTGTGGATAGTGAATACGATGCCTCCTACCTGCCCGGGAACAGTAACGATAACTATGCCAACGACGATGACTACTTCGGTGACCTCTACAACATCCCAGAACCTCAGGATAGATACCCGGGAGATGGTAGGCTCAGTGGCTGGTTCTCCAACGCTGAAGACTTGAGGTTGGAGGTTGACGGTGAGGAGGTGTTACCGCTGCACCGGATTATATCGGGGGATAAAGATCAGTTTTTCACAGGGCAGGAGGATGACAACGACCCATTCCTTTACTATTGGTGGTGGGGCAGGAGCTACCCCCATTTTCTGGACGCCAGAAATAACCACGTAAGTTTCCAATTCGATTATGAAATGGAGCAGGACCAGCAGAGGTTCTTCCGGTATGAGATCGAGTTCTACAATACCGGGGAGTTCGAGTATGACCTGAAGTTTATGGAGCGCCCGTTCCCGGCTATTGCTGCTCAGGACTATGGACTACCGGGTGTTGATTACGGGTGGAAAAACGAAGATGTGGATAATGTGTACCCCCTTGAAATAGACCAGAGTGATGAGTTTTTGGTGATTGATGGGATGATGCCCGGGGAGGGGGAGAACCCTATTCAGTTCCCTTCTGATTTTCCAGACCCGTTGGAAGTGTACACCCCTCCCCCAATCTGGGGCCCGAGGGTACCCCTACACAGATTATTGACGGACGAAGGAAAAGCTATACGTGCTGGGGGTCATGCCGTAGATGACTTCGGCAACCGTGTAGTAAGCATGGCTTACCTTGATCACGCAAATGATCTAAAGTACTACAATAGTTTGAACGGAGAGGCCGGTGAGTTAGAGCAACTACTAAAGGCCGGAACCCGATTCTACCCAATAGGAGTTTCGTAATGGCCAACATATCTATCGGTAGCCTTAGGCTGGCTTACTCTGGCGGAGCCACTAATGAAGATCAGGCGGCCTCCTTAGGGGGTGCCATCTCTACGGCGACCAACAGTAAACCCAAGTCTCAGAATACCACGGTACCCCCAACTATAACGGGGGTGGTCATTCTTGACGCCATGAATAATGAACCCGGGGCCGGTACCCTTGCTTGGAATGCCACCAGTGAGGCACTGACATGGCAACCATTCGGAGCGGTCGAGGGGGTTGGTCTGGCTGTTACTGAGGATGGGGTGTATACCATTGGTTCTTCTGCCGGCTATCTGGTGGTTGAAGTTACCTATGCGAGTCTACCCGGGTCCACGTTGCAGGATTCCATTGTTGTATCCAACGCCCCGAACGAGACGTTTGATAACATCACGGCCAACCAGTCTTTGGCGGGGTACACGGACTACCGGTGCTTCTATGTGATTAATGACCACCCGACCGAGACTGCCGCAGATGTTCGCCTGTTTGTTAAGAAGCAGCCGGACGGGGCTGACACTATAAGTCTGGCTTTGGACCCGAACGGGTTGAATGCTTCTGCCTCTGGCCCATTGGCCGATGAAGAAGACTCGGGGGAGGTGCTGGTAGGGTTGTCATTCTCAGCCCCGGCAACCTCAAGTAGTGGGATTCAGCTTGGTGATCTTGGGCCCGGGGATTACCGGGCTTTCTGGATTCGCCGTACAGTTCCAGCAGAGACCAGCACACAGGTAGTGAATAATACCTCTGCGCTTGGCATATCGGCGTTTTTGTAATGAGCTTCCCTTTTCTAGTATGGATGTCTGGCGGGGCGGCCAACACAAACCCGGAGAATTCTCTTGGGGGTGTCCGCAGTCAGGTAATGCCGAGGCAACAAGTTACGGCCATAGTAGACTCCGGGCTGATTCTTCCCGGAGCTACGTTTGTGAATGCGTTTATCCGGGAGGATTCTGGGAGTACCCGATCAGTCCGTGTTTACAGTGAATACGAGTCTGGGAATTCTGAATGGCTACTGTACGTCGATATCGGACTGTCCGGTTATGAGCCTGCAGTGGCAGTGCCAGATGACGGGCAGGTGCACCGGGTAACTCTGAGCCAGTCTGGAACCGGGGGTACGGTGGAAGCCATTGTTCTGGATGTAGACACCACTCAATTGGTGGATGACGGAGGCACATTTTATCAGTGCGCCTTGCGGTCGGTTTATGATCAGGACATTCCGGAGAATAACCGGGTGCACGGTGGCCTGATCACAGCCACTAAAACCAAGTTCATCAAGCCAACCAGTTTTAATCCACCCTACCCGGGATTTCCCTTTAACCAGATTAGGGGAGTAACCCATGTCGATGCCCATGGCGTTGCCGTATCTTCCCCGGATATGGAAGACGATTTCCCAAGCTACCAGCTTTATGTGAGTGGGAGCACTCTGAGGTTGACCCTGTATTACAACTGGGGGACTGAAAACACACCATTCCAGACCATTAGCAGCACCGGGTTTTACTACTTCTACACCGTTAATGGTGGGGTGATGCTTCATATCAACGCGGATGAGTTTGGGGCTCAGAGTGAGAATCGTAGCTACTCTGTCTACTTGACTGCGAACACTGACACAGGGTACCGGGCAATCCCAGCCAATAGGTGGCCGTCTTCGGGAAGTACCCCTGTTTTTTGGTTGGAGACTAAGGCTGTTTATTACCTGCAGAATGTATCGTCTTCTGCGAAAACGGCGGTAGCTTACCTACGGGGGTTACCGGTTGGTTGCTCCTTGGTAGCCCTTCGTAGTCTTCCGGCTTGGGTCGGGGATGGCATTTCTACAGGTGTAGTCCCAGAGGGGTACAATGACCAGAGTTACACCAACGCAACTACGGAAGACACGGTAGATGACGAGCTGCATGAGTTTGCGGAGGAGACCCCGGCAGGCCTATGCTCAGGTATGATGCTGTACCTACGACTGGTTCCCCCAGCCCCGGCTGACTCCCTCAGCAAACTGTCCCTTGGATTTGGGGTGGCCCCATGATTTTCCCATATGCAAGACACCGGATAGTTTCGGGCGATCTGGATTGGCGTTCACTGGCTAACCTGAGTGCGTTCATTCTTCAGAGAAGCACCCCGTATTCCCAGCCATCGGACAGTGAGATATCACTTGGAGCTAGTGGTTACTGGTCCGAACTACCATCCCGTACCGTAGAGCCTGACGTGGCGAACTCAAGGTCAATCTTCAAGGTGTCAGGGCCCATAGTTTTTGAATCCATTACCTGTACCAGTGGGGAGACGTGGACTCTGGTTATCGGGCAGCGTAGTTTGACAGCCAATAGCTCAAACCCGAATATATACCCAATACTCAGCCAGCAGTTTGTTATGCCGGCAGACTTGACCAATGAATCTTTTGTGCTGGCATTCCCCAACAACGAAGCCATGTACCTGTGAGGTGACCCGTGTCTATTTCCAAGCCGTTGTATAGCCCTGTGCATAACTGGCTGTCAGCCTATGTAGGCGAGGGCAACCCGCTTCAGAACATGAACAACCAGACCACTCGGGGTCTGGTAATTGTCGATAACAACCAGATCAAAGCAACGAACATAAGGCTTCAGGCCAAGTTCAAGGTTGGGACTGTCACCCCCGGGGGTTCGATCCGTATTTATATGGCTGGAAGTCTGGATGGCTTGGTGTTCTCGGATAACTATGATGGGGCGGTGAACGGGGATTTTGTTGGGGATATTGTGAGTGACCCAGTTCATTCCCAACTAGTGGCCACCATACCAACACCTACCTCCGATACTGTTGTTGTTTGGGAGGGTGAGATTCTTGGCGTTGTACCAAGCCTACCCCGGTACATGGGGTTCCTCGTGTCCAACGATTCTGGTGGGCCACTGGATGGAGCCTATGAACACTCCCTCAAGGCCAGCTACATAAGCTATGAATTCGTATGAGACACCAGTATGGCGTTCCGAAACCCCCCGGAGTGACATTAACGTCATTCACTGATCTGGGTATTCCAGCCCCAGACTTCCTGCTCGCCCCAACGCAAGAAGACGCGAAAGTTCAGGCCAGCCCTACGGAGCACAGTATTGACGCCCAAACCACCAAGGGGGCCGGGGTGGTTCTTAAAGTGGACTCGTTCGGAGTCCCTTATATGGAGTTTTCAGGTGGCCCTGATGCTTGGGTAGATGCCGGAAATCACCCGGTCGGGCAAGGTCAAATTGACAAGATGACCGTCATGTATTGTGTCGAGCCCGAGGCCGGGGGCAGTAACAGAGAGGTTGTGGTTTCTTGCTGGCAGGAGAACAACAATGCTCGCAAGAAATTTTGGTTTGGGACTACGAATGGCGACACCAGAGACCCGATTTTGCGATACCCTCGGGGAGCTTCGGAGTACTCCTTGATCTCGAACCCGTTTGTTAATGACTTCCAGCACGAGTTAGGGGTAGGTCGGAGAGTATGCAGTTCCAGTGTGTTCACCGTGGAGTCAACGACCAGCATAAAATCTGAATTCCTCTCCCATGGGGTATCTGTGTCCGAGTATGTATCTGCGTCTACCACCAGTTTGGGTAACGCCACATGGGAAGACCATAAGGTATTGGTGGGGGCCCACCGATCCGGGGATGCGCTTACTGGCGAGAATTTTACCGGCAAAATTTATTGGGTGGCTCTTTGGAAAGAAGCGTTGCCCGTGGCTTACCGCAGTCTCGCAACTTCAGTTGACCGCCTGCATAGGCAGACCGTAAAAGGATCGTCTTTCGTCTTTGGTGGGGCGAAAGCAAGAGAGTGGTGGGTTAACTCATCAGTAAATCAACTGTACGGTTATGCTCCGAGGACTGCAGGGCAGCAAGTGTCTCAGTTTGATATCCGGTATGACCAAGACACTCGACTATTGCTTGAGTGTGTCCGCCCGGGGATTTGCTATGACGGTCCCTTGAGCGATCTCGATTTGGGGTCGGGTCGGCAAGAGTGGGCCTTTGATGGATCAGTTGTTTGGCGGAGGATAACAGGAACTAGGCGTGAGTACGGGTTCAAGCAGTTAGAGGACTCCGCCCCTTATGTCAAAGGGGGTGATACTCTGTGGTTGCCTCAAGGGGGGAATCTGGATGGGTTTGAAGCCAAGGCAGACACGTTCCTAACACAGCACCGTGTACCCTACGGGCCCCGAATCCGGTATCAGTGGTACAACGACGAAGGGGAGAGAGTAAAGCGGTTCACAGGGCTTCTGGGGCGGTTTAACCCATGGTACCAAAGGCTGTATCTGAGTGGGGTGCAGGCCAGTGGAATTCTTGACCTGTCTGTTTCCAAGCCTGACAGGGTTCGATTTGAGGACAGCAACGTGCTGATGGAGCACGGAACGATAAAAGAAAGGCAGCTTGTCCTGATGAATGCACTGGTGGATGCGTGGGATTACAACGTAAGTATCAACAGATACAAGTCCCTGACTTCGGATGAAAAAGGCCTGTCCCTCAACACTGCCTCCGAGGCCTACCTATATGGTCCGGCCTATGGGGTTGGGGATATGACCTTTCGAGAGAGCCGGCTGCAATCTGTTAACTATGCCATTGGCAGTGCCCGGATAAGCTACAGCCTCATAGGCTGCAAGGTAACCTCAAACCCTAAGTTTGGGCTGGCCATAACCCCAAATGCTGTAAAGGTTCGATCTGTTGGTAGCGGTAGCCAGCAGAACATGACCCCGGAAACCAGTGACAACAATCAGTACGGGTTCATGCAGATTGATGTGGAATCGCTTACCGATCTGGGCGGGCACTCAACTTGTGGGTGGTTCTCAGCTACCCCCAGTGAAGTGGTATACCGGGAGAATGGCCGGTCGGCTTCTAACCAGCAAATGTCTTTGCTTGTAGCAGGGCAGTCCACTTCTCACGGCTGGCAAAACACTTTGATGCTTGCTTTCTCACCCCTGAAGTTGGCGGTATGGAATGGCACCAGCGGGGATAGGACTGTCGTGATTCACTGTGTCGAGATAGGGGCGTCGTCACAGCCAGCCCTCATTACCGAAGAAGAAATAGGTTTGCGATATCAGCACTTAAACAGTGACGGGTCTCGTTTGGTTAGTGAGCACGCCCAACAAGGTAATGATACTGTCACGAGTGACATTAATGTCACTGAGGAATCCGGGGAATCGTGGCTTGGAGGCAACCCCACCAACGAGAGGCGGTTCAAGATAGAGATATCCTTGACTGGTGTTGGTGTCGGATGGGTGCTGGTAGACTTGGTTTTGAACACCGGCAGTAGCCTGTATGTATGCCCTGATCTCGATCTTGAGGTGGCCTGATGCTTTTCTACGTTGACAGTCGAGTACCCGCCACCATACCAATGTGGCAACCGAGCACGGCCTACACTCTGGGTGATTTTGTTCGGTTTTCTTGGAATCTGGAAGCTATCTTTGTGTGCCGTGCCACGGGCACTTCCGGAGCCTCAGAACCGGGGCTTGTCGATACTCTTGATGGGAGCTATCCGGAGATAACAGATAACACCGTAGACTGGGAGGGTTGCTGGGGCTCGGAAGAATTTGGGTGGGAAACCGCCTGCTTACTGTCAATGCTAATGTCAGTGTCAACCTCTTACCCCCTAGGGTCACCCAGAACAGCATTCATCCCTTCGACAGGCAGAGCGGATTTCTTAATTGCCAAAGGGCAAGGTACCGCCGTGCTATCAAACCCCTACTTGAAGTATGAGGACATCAGTGGTTTTGAAAGCACCCCACTGTGGCCCGGGTTGTTCACTAATATTGCGTTTATCAGTGTGAACCCGGTTGGGCAGTTTGGCTGGGAGAAGTCTGGATACGAGGAGTTGACCCACACGTCCAGCCCTGTCCGAGGCCCGGAAATGTATGATTCCCTGACTTACAAAGTGGCCAACGAAGGACGGACTTTCGCGTTTACAAAGACAGGCATCAACGCCCTCAATACTATCAAGCTGATAGCACCCACGTTCTTGAATTCAAAGGTTATTTTCGAGTCAGGAAGTAAAGAAGGGACTATCCTGCAAATTGGTAACCCGAGCCTAGACGTAACGGATTCTGATATCACCCCGGGTATGGGTCTGGATTTTGTCAGAGGGCAATTTCGTGGTTGTGAGATTAGATATAGCCACCGATTCAACGCGCTAATTTTCCAAGCAGACAGTGTGGTTGAGTCCACAGACTTTTTACCTGACCCAGAGCACCCAAGGTTTGCTATAGGGTTTAATGCCCAGTTCATGGATGGAGACCCGGGGGAGTGGGAGACCGTAAATATCTTCTCCCTATCGTTGGAGAACATGGCACGAAACAACAAGGTGACCCTGACCCTGCGAGATTGTGATTTCTCTGCGCTGACAAGAGCCGAATTTCTGTTTGCTCCCGCAAGGTCATTCCCTGTGGAGATTATTGCCGAAGGGTGTATCTGGCCTGATGGGATAGATTTGTGGGAGAGCGTACCCGGTATGGCTTTGGGAACGTGGAAACTTACGGCCTTGAATTGCCGTAGGGCGGGGGAGTCCTTTTTGGCAGGGAAATTCTCAGAGCACACTGATAGCTATGATCTGGTGAAGGTGGATGGGGTGTACCGGGTCGGGGGCTATGTTGATCAGTACGATACGGATACCTGCTGGCACGTTCTCACCAAGGATTACTTGGAGCCCTTCTATGACATGGCAGAGTTGCCGGCCATGGAAGCCAATGTCCAGACCCCCGGGAAGTACACCGTAACGGTCTACTTTGTGTCGGATAAAGGCGATCTTACTCAGGACGATGTGGTGCTGACTGCTCTGGGGCCCTCAACAACAGACCCCGGGCTATCTGGGGAGCTACGGAACATGACCAGTTATGGAACGACAAGAAAGTTGGACCCACTAGACACGCCTGAGGTGTTAAGTTTAAGCACAGAGCAATGGTCGGGGTTGCCAGCAGGGCACACTAAGTACAAGATTGCCGTCCCGGTGTACGTTTCTCATGCCGGCAGAGTGAGAGCCCTGCTATCATTAGGCTGTAGAAGCTCAGAGCTTTTCATCTGCCCGGAGCCGGCATTGCTTAACGGAACCCCGATATCTGAGGACTGATCATGACCCTTCCACTACTGGCGCATTTTCCTCTGGAAACAGGTTTTACAGCGTCCGTAGGTGATCTGACTTTAACCCCCACTGGATTCTTTGTTCCTGTAGGTGCTTCCCCGGTGGGCGGCAATACCATGCGGTGTAATGGGGGGTCAACTAGGGCTAGGTTTGGCGGCCCAGTTTACACCCTGTCTGAATGGGCCGTAGCCTTCTGGTTACGAAGACCCAATAACCCGGCCTCGGGTACCGAATGGACCTTCATGCTCACTAATGGAAACATAAACACCGGTTTCTATTTCTATGGTGGTGATGCAGGGTCAAATTTTCACTACAACCAGTTCAACATGGTGAATGGCGAGACCCAGAACGCCGGGTTTTTTGCCCCCGGCACATGGCACCACTTTGTTGTTCAGTGTGATGGAACTACCAAAGAGCTTTGGTGTGATGGCGCGTTTGTAGACTCTTCACCGGGCACCGATCTTGTCGTTGGCGGGTCCGGTGGGTTGCAAACTCTGGGTAACAACAGTGGCAGTGCCGTAGCGGATTGGTGGGACTTGGGCATTGTTACCCGCCCGATGACACAGGCCGAGATAGAGGGCATATATAGCAACACCACCCGGCTACCGGACGTTGGGGCCCCGCTCCCTGTACTGAAGCAGCACGAGACAACGTATTCCTATCTGAACAGCCTTAACAGCCAGCATGAAACCCTGTACGGCATTGCTAAAGCACAGAACTTTCTGGAAAGCCAGTATGGCGTGGCTAAGGCGACTTCGTTTCATGAAACCACCTACACTGGCGGGCAGGCTCCGGTGTATCAATTGGATGGACGATGGTTCCCTTCATTCAATCTGCCTTCAGTACGGCAGGAAAGAACCACCAGAAACCAGAGCCCAGAAATCCAGTACCCTATCCGAGGCAGTGCCAGTGTCACGCTAAACACCGAAACTGAGGTGAACATGGATATCCAGCCTGTCGTGGTTCCACGGGGGGCAATAGCAGATTCGATATTTCACGAGGTTGGATTTAACTTGAGGGTTGGGGCGGCCAGTCCGATAACAGAAATACCGTTTATTGTCAGACTCGGGCAAACCATCAAAACGGAAAAAGAGTTCAATCAGTTATGGGTATTGGATGTGCCCATGGATGAACGGATATTCCAGATGGAATGGGAGCTGATCACTCAGGATACTGAGTTGGTCGAGAGGGAGTTCAATCAGGAATGGCAGATAGAAGCCAAGGAGCTGGTGGAAAAAGAATTCAACCAGAGGTGGGGCCTTGGGGAAGTAAGCGGTTCATTTGACCAGATGTGGGCTCTCCCTCAGTGGGATTGGATACCTAAGATTCTGGACCTGATGAATGCGGATCGAGCAGCCCAAGGAAGAACCAGCTTCTTGAAGAACTGGTATGGTAACTTCCCGGAGCTTGCTACTCGACATGCCCGTAACATGGCAGAGACCGACATTTATGCCCACGAATCTTCAGGGTTCCCTGCAGGCTATGAGACCGTTTACAGCCGGATTAAAAAGCTGGCCACCCCCTACTCATGGGCATCTGAGAACATCATGTTTGCTGCTGTTATCAGTAGCAATCCGGAAGACTACCCGTACATAACCCCAGAACAGGCGTTTGATTTTTGGCGCAACTCCCCGGGGCACTATGGGAATTACACTATTGAGCGCCCAGAAGGATCAGACCTCTACGGCATTGTGGGGTTAGAATTTCTGGTACAGGGTAGCGGAGTGGAGGGCTATGAAGATGCCACAGTTGCCTACGCAGTGATGAAGTATATTGACTTGGCCCTGTATGGAGGTGAACCAATGATCAAAGAGCGAGAGTTTAACCAGACCTACAGGGTGGACTCGGCAATAATGGAATTCCACAACGCAGTGTGGGATACCGATGCCTATGTGAAAGTGAAGGCGAAGCACGAGACTGGCTATGCTATCAAGGTGGCGGCCCAGCATGAGACCAAGATGGGATTGTTGGTCGCAGCCCAGCACGAAACCCTGTTAATGAATTCCCTGACCGTGCTCCATGAAACTAGTTACAGCCAGTCGGTGTTCCTGTCATGGCAGCATGAAACTCTGTTCGGGGATAGCCCCAATGTATTGGCACAAAATCAGTCAGAGTACGGGGATGCGCCTCGGGTAAGGGCCCAGATCGAGACACTGTATAGTGATGCCCCAAGTGTGTCTAAATGGCACGAGACCCAATACGACCCTTCTGTTGTTGTGAAAGCTCAGCATGAAAGTAGTTGGGTTCTTAGGCAGGTGGCAGGACGGCACCATGAGACGAAATATGGGAATCTGGTGACCGTGACTGCTCAGCTTGAAACCCGGTTTGACATTAATGTCACCGAGCGCGTTGCCGAGAGGCATAGCAGTTTTTACACCTTGGTTGACGATAGCCCCATCATTTCTTCTAACTCAGTCACGGTAACCCTGTCCGGGGTTTCTGTTGAGTTTGATACTTTGCAGGTATCCAAGGATGAAGGTGAGTTGGGTTGGAGAGGCACCGTGAGCCTGAGTGAGGTGGCTGATTATATTCGAGCCAAGAAAGGCGATTCAGTGATTGTGGACATGGCCGGAGAAACCTATGTTCTTGAGGTGGACACCAAGTCATTGAACCGGGCGGACCAAGTTAGAAATTCAATGAGCTTGGGTCTATTGAGCCCTGTTGTCGGAGAGCTAAGCCTGAACTCATCACAGGTTACCCGGGTACAGGAAGCTGCTATCAGTGCTCGTGATTTGGTGGAGGACATTATTGGCCGACCCGTAGTCTGGAACATTCTGGATTGGAACATCCCGGCCTACCGGTTCGCTGTTCGTGGGGTGACCAAGGCGGATGCTGTTGAGCGGGTGGTTTCGGCTTGTGGTGGTGTTCTGGAAGCCGAGCCGGATGGGAGCCTCGTGGTGAACTATCTGTATCCAGTGGCTATGAACGCCATGACCGTGGAAGGGGCTGACTTTGTTCTCACAGATGAAGACGACAACCTCAGCCAGCAAGAATTCCTTTCTGGTGAGGAAGTTATCAACAGGATTCGCATCAGGGAGCTACCAAGTTCATTGTCCGATACCATTGAGCTTGTTAAATCTGACGATGCCAATGATCGGGGAAAATTGTTCGTCTACCCACAGCCTTGGAGAGACAAGATCACAGTCGAGCCCACCATCAATAACGGGGCCGTGTTCCTTACCCGCATTGGGGTTCAGTCTCGTCAGGAAACCCAAGAAGTGGAGTTCATCGAAGGGGAGGCATCCCTTGAGTACCCCGCAGTTAGTATAGATGTGGTGGAATGGCACTCTGCATCACTCGGGGCGGTTGGAGGTGAAGCGCGGACACCGAGGGTGTATGCTTCAGATACCAGCGTGAACTATGGGTACGGGTTGGCGACCATAACCTACACTGTCGAGGCCTTGGTCTATGAGGTCCAGATTCCGGTAGGGCAATCAGTTCAATTTATCGTGGTGGATACCGGAGGGTAAGATGGCCGAAGTAACAGCATCGCTAGTAGTCAATTTTGACGCGGGGGGCACCGCTGATGGTCAGGGAATTCTGAAGGCAGAATTTGATAGCAGAGACCCTCAGGACGGAGGTCTAAACCCGAATGGCACATCGTTTCGGCCCGGGGACCAACCGGTGTTTCTGGTCTACAAGACTGATTCGGTGAATCTCGACGCTATAAAAACCTCCGAAGGGTCTACGGCCCTGATCAGCCGGCCAAGTATTCAGCAGGAGGAATGGATCACTTTCGCTAATGTAGCGGAAGCCTCCTTGTCTTACCCGGCTGAAGGAGCAGTGACTATTTTGAAATCTGTGGGGATGCCAAACCCCTCAGTAATAAATGGGAGTACTTTGCGGGTGTCTAACCCCGTTGTTGGTGTTGTAAAGGTACGCTATAACACCAGACCTACAGCCTACCAATTGAATGGGGCTTCGGGAGAAAACCCTGTGGTCATCTTCGTTAGTGGGGTGGTGAACTAATGGCCCAGAGACTTCAGTCAAACCTGACAGTCTCCTTCGTAACGGATGGGGACGAATCGGGCAACCTGTCGGCAGAGATTGATCGCCGGCCCGAGGGGCTGAATGCGGGGCTGGTCAACTTCAAGGTGGGGGATTCCCCGGGGTTTCTGGTCTACCTACCTACCGGTTTCAAGATATCGGAAGTAAGGCCGACTTTGGGCAGCATAACGTCAGTCGGAACCACCACCATCTCCGTGGAGGAGTGGTTGACGTTTGAGAACTCCCGGTTTGGTCGGACCTCGAAACCGGTTGCTTCCGGACTGACCTACCTTGAGACCTATGGGGATGCCATATCCGGGACGGTCGTTGGTGGGGGGGTTATTGCCCCGGCTCCATTGGTTGCTGTGGCTCGTGTTCGCTATAACACCACGGTTGCTCAGTACCGGTTGACTGGGGTGGGAAACCCGGTGCCTGTTATTGTCTTCATTCGTGGGGTGGAAAATGATTGATCTGATCGTAGTTCGTGATGCCGGAGATCATTATGGCCCAGACATTGAAAACCCATTGATCACGACCGTACCGGTAGCTCTGCAGAAAGGACGAAACGAGATAGATTCCAAGTCCGGGCAGAAAGAAGTGATATTAATATCAAATTATCGGACTGGCATTCGCCGGGGCCAAACCGTGGCGGTTATGGACGCCTTGCAGGGAACAACATGGGTGGGGAAAGTTGGTGGAATCGCTCACCAGACCAGTGGCCCTGAAGTACTTACCGAGTTGACCGTGGAGAGACTTGAATGAACCCCTATCAGAAGATTCGTGACCTTCTAAAAAGCACAACCCCTGTAAGTGGTGAAGTCGTGTCAATCGAGGGAAAGAACTTCCGAGTGATGACCTCAGCCGGCCTGATCACCGTACCTTCCGGTGGTGTGACTGCCTACCCGGGCGACGAGGTTCGCATTGAGGGTGGGGTGCTGAAGGGCCGGACCAAGCGGGCCAATCAGATACCTGTCTTCAAAGTTTGACTGGACATATCCGGATCGAGGTAACAGACTTGGGGGGTCGCAGTACCTAAAACCTCGAAAGGAGTTCAACCATGTTTCGCTTTCTTACCTTGTTTGTAGCGGCCATGTTGCCGGCCATTGTTATGGCAACCTCCCTGACTTGGGAAGCCCCAACCACACGGGTTGATGGCACCCCACTCCCCGATACTCAGCTCGGCCAGTACCAGATTTGTGTTGGCGACCTCAACGGCGATGAATGTCCGAGCCCAATCACGGCCCCGGCAAGTGCTACCGAATACAACATTGACAGTATTCTGGCGGACTATCAGGAATACACCTTCCGAATCCGAGTCTCCGATCTTGATGGGGTTTACTCTGTCTGGTCTGACCCTGTAGTGGGAAAGAAGGTGGCCCCTCCGGAAGCCCCGGTACTCCAACTTTCTCCGAATTAAGAGAAAGCCTCCACCGTCTCAACTTGTATTTTGAGATGGTGGACTCGGAAGGGGTCTATCAGTATCAGGAGTAACCTAGAATTAGTGGAGATGGGTCATGGCGGGGTATTTCACCGATTTTTCTGATGAAACTGTGGGGCAGTCCCCTGCAGATTGGTCTGTTTTGTTTGGTACCGGGAGGTCTATCACCATAGTAGACAATACCGCCAACGGGCATGGGAAATGCCTACGGATCAACGGAACTGGTAACCCTGCCAATTACGGTATGGTCAAGTATGACCCTGTTGATGCGGATGCAGGCAGGGCAGATTTTGAACTTCTCGCCTTGGTTCGTGATCTCGACGGTTACGCTAATGTGGCCGCTCGAATGGAGAGTGATGTAACAGGGCTTGTCTATGGTATGAGCCCGGACCCAGATAAAGAGCAAGGCCGAATATTTCAAGCCGGTGCGGAAACGTCACGCGCAGTGAATGTAGGGCAATACCAAGGCACTGGATGGTTTTGGGTAAGACTTCGTGGCGCAGGTGGGGTTGAAACCGACAGCACCACCTTATATTTCAAGGCGTGGCCTGAAGGGTCAGAAGAACCTAATGGTTCTAATAGTTGGGGTGAATTTTCTATAAGTGACCCCGGAGCAATCGGATTCTTCTTGCAGACTGGTCGTAACTCTCAGGTTGAAGTCGCTGTATTCAGCCTCACGACTGGCGTCGGGGCTGGAAGGGCTCGCTCGGTAAACGCAAGTAACGCTACAAGCCTTTGTCGGTTCCTGCTAAGTGAGGCATCGAGCGGCACTGCCCCAACCACCACTGCCGATGATACCGGTAATGGTAATGATCTGACGTTGGACTATAACAATGCGTTGGAGTGGACTTCTATTGCCTCCGGCAAAGGGCTTGATTTCACTAATAGTCCGAGTGTTTCCAATAGCGGTATAGCCAGACTCGATAATATCGTTGCAAACGGTAACCTTGGTGCGGAACTCGATGGGGAAAAAACCTTCTGGTTCGCTATGGTGCTGGCTAACATAGTCGGGCATCCAAATGGTATGCGCCTATTCGCCATTGGTACTTCCAGCGGCAATACGGACATTTCGATTGTTAAGGAAGAAAACGACCTGTGGGTTGTTCGTTTTGATAACGAATCTGGGGGTACGGGGCACACGGCCTCTTTTTACTACAACCCCGGAGACACTGATCCGCACACCCTTGTTATCCAGATTGACATGGATGAACTTGGCTCTGAGTCGCGCATCCGTGTCATGACTGACGGGCAATACCGGTCGATTGCTGGTTCAAACTATGGTTCGTCAGATGTTTTGGGTCGGATTAACAACACCAACCGTATTTTGTCACTTGGTAACCGGGGAAGCCTCAACCGGAACGTGCAGGGTCAGATTTACTATGCCGAGATGGGTAAGGGTGTTCTGACTGAAGAACAACTTGAATCCATCCACCTAGATTTGATTGCAAACAATGACACTGGTTGGCTTATCCCGGTTGGCGTGAATACCCCCGTAAATCTCGGGTTTGAGAACCTGCAACCGACTTCTGTGACTCTGACTTGGGAGCAAGGATAATGGCCTATAATCTTGAGTGGCGGGAGCTTGGTGACGTTGGGAACGAGGTTCTTGTAGAGAACATTACGGACGAGTTTTACAACCTGTCCGGGCTGACCCAACTGACTGACTATGAATTCCGGGTTCAGGAGGATGACGGAACCAACGTCTCAGCTTGGTCTGCGTGGGAGTCATTCACCACTATCTCGGCTACGGCCAACCTGAATACCAATAGCTTGGTGATGGAAGGCACCGTGAGCGGTGTGAGCCTGAGCCAGACCCATGCTTTGGAAACCGATAGTATTCAGGTTACTCCAACCCTGTCTGAGGCGGCTGCGTCACAGGCTCATAGCCTTGATACCCAGTCGGTTCAGCTGACCCCGACACTCACCGGTATTAGTGCGACCAACACGCACGAGGTGGAGTCAGAATCCCTGCAGATGACCCCAACGGTATCTGGGGTGGCGGTTACCCAGAACCACAGCATGGTGTCGGAATCACTGGTACAGGAAGCCAAGGTATCTGGCCTTACCTTGAACCAAACTCAGGCTCTTGATGCCAGCAGCCTTCAGGTTACCCCTACCGTATCCACCGCTTTGGCAGTGCAGACCCATGGGCTGGCAACAGACTCTCTGGCCATGGAAGGCACCCTGTCTGGTGTCGAGGTGGAGCAGCAGGGAAGTATGCAGCCGGCACCGCTTGAGGTGGTCCCGGAAGTCTCGGGTTTGACCCTTAGCCAGACACAGGTACTTGATACCCGATCCATGGCTATGGAGCCCGAGGTATCCACCGCATCCGTGGTTCACACCTCGGCACTGGAAAGCGAGTCACTGCAGGTAACCCCGACAGTGACCGACCTTGCCCTTGGACAGACCCACGAGGGCGCTGTTGCCAGTCTGCAGATGCAACCCATGGTAAGCACTCCGACTCTCGTGGAGATAGTCACGGATACCATAGTGCCAGCCTCCATACGGATGGTCCCGACCACTTCTGGCGCGGTGATGGTGCAGGAGCATCAAGTCACAGCGGAAGGCTTGGTCATGGAGCCGGACCTGTCGGTGGTGACCCTGCAGGTAGACCACCTGTTGGAGGCCGGGAGCCTTCAGGTAGAACCGCAGTTTGTTGGGCTAACACTGACTCAGACCCATGAACTTGACGCCAGTGACATTAATGTCACACCGACCGTCAATGATCTGACTTTGGGGCAGGGTGCTCAGCAGATTCTTGAAACTGAAAATCTGGTTGTATCGGTAAATGTCTCATCGGCTGCAGTAGTGCAGGAGCACTCTTTGTCCTGTGAGTCGGTAGTCGTGGAGCCCAAGGTGTCCCGGGTTTCCATGGGAGTAACGCACAAACTGAGTACGGGGGTGATCGACCTTGCACCAGAACTTTCTCGTCTGGCGCTCTCGCAAAATGCTCAGCTTGCGCTACAGTCTTTGGTAATGGAGCCAACCTATTACATGGCGATTGCTCTATTCCCGGGGGAGCCGGCAGTACTCGGGCCGGTAAAAAGTTTGGAAGTTTTAACCGAAGGTCGTAGTGTGGTAGTTACGACCAACAAGCTCTATGTTGACTTATGAGGAATGAACCATGTCTCTTTATCTGCACCCCGATATTCTCGATAACGGTCTGAGCACGCTTTCTGATGCGGCCAGTCTTACCATGTCTGTTTGCCAAGGAGCACCCACCACCCGAGCAGAGGCCTCCGGTCTCTTGAGTGGCGCGGGTAACCGGGTGAGCAATGAAATCACTGTTGCTGGCGCTGACGTTGCTTTGGGTAATGGCGCTACGGCACAGCAGCGCCGGGTAACCATTGACCCACAGACGGGCACTGTTGCTGAGTCTGTTTCCGCAAGCCCGGACCTCTGGGTGGCGGTATACGATGGAACCCGTCTGTTGATGGTAACCGATGAAGTCACGGACCAAACCCTGACTGCCGGCAACCCGATCACCATTCCAGAAACCCGAGTCACCTTCGTACAGCCGGTGATTGAACCGTAAGGGGTAGATCATGAGGGACGTGTATATCTACATGGGGCGTGACAACCGCGTCCCTGTAAAATTGCACTCCGAGCTGACCACCGGGGAGGAGGCTACCGATCCTCCCCTTCAGGGCGCTACCAAGGTAGTCCTTGAACTTGCGGACGGTACGGAGTTTGACTCCACCACTGACCCAGAGATTGAAATTGTAGACTCGTCTACTATCAGCCTTTGGTTGGGCGTAGCCCTTGATGAACTAACGGCTGGTGAGCCTATCACCGGTCAATTATCGGTTTTCTATACTGACCGTCCAAATGGAGTTGCTTGGCCGGGGAGTACTGAATCCCCAAACCTGCCAACCTTCCGGTTCATTCCGGTGGATTGGCGGGACAAGCCATAAGATGTAGGCCCGGGTGAAAGCCCGGGTATTTTTATGACGAGGAAAGTTATGTGGGATTCTGTGACCTCCGCCGTTTCAAACTTCTGGAACGAGTTTGTGATTGCTGTGTCATCTTTCATAGCAGCGGCTATCATCCAAATCAGCATCAAGGTAAGCAAACGGATTCGACGCTGGCTGAAGTACAACGCTTTGCCTGAGCAGATAAGCACGGCGCTGAATGTGAATACCTTGTTGACGGAAGCCAAGCTGGCAACTGGTGCAGACCGGGCCTACGTCTACCAATTCTCCAATGGCACGTATTACAGCAATGACGTGTCACAACTGAACATGACCTGCACCCATGAAGTGGTGCGGGAAGGTGTGACCACCATCGGACCACAGAAGGCCGAGATTCTGGTTACCCAACTACCCCACCTGTTCCATAAGCTGGTGCAGGGGGATTCCATGGTGATGCGGACGGACGACCTGCACGATTACCATTGGAAGCAAATGCTGAAAGACCGGGGGACAGTGATCTTCCGGGCTATACCCATCCTGAATTCACGTAGCCAACTTGAAGGGTGGATGGGACTGGATTTTCTGGCACCGCATGATGACCTGTTCGCCCATATAGATGAGAACGGGGAAGTCGATAACAGCCAGACCGATCTGGTCAAGATTGCCCAACGAATTGGTCACACGCTGAGGATATAGCCATGAATTTCCCGGACATGATTCTTCGTAGAATACTCGATAACGTACATGGCACCTTTGGGGTTCTGATTTTTCGACAGACCCCTATAGCCCTGACTGTGGAGGATCGTTGGCGGGACAACAAGCCCTACGTCTCCTGCATTCCTGCTGGGGACTACAAGGCGCTTCGGTGCCGAAAGAGCCCAGATTATAATTTCCAAGAAAGCCCGACTTTCGGAGACACCTTCCAAGTCATGGATGTGAAAGATCGAAGCCATATCCTATTCCATGGTGGTAATGCCCACACGAACACCGAGGGGTGTATAGTTGTTGGGAGCTACTTCGGGGTGCTGGAAGGGATGACTGCAGTATTGGGTAGCAAGACTCACAAGGGGCGGGGCTACTACCGGTTCCTTGAGGAGGTGGCAGACCGGGATGAATTTGATTTCCGGATAATCGACAACACCCGGGACTGGGTGTAAGGAGAGAAGCATGAAACGTGTGGAGAAGTACTGGGTAGCCTTCACGGCTATTACCATGGCTCTGCTAATGAGCGGTTGCAGTGTCCTGAACGCGGTGGAGGAGCACCCTCTGTCTGCGTGGATTGTGGTTGAGCAGGCCACTATGCGAGTTCTGGACGGTGATGTTGACCGGGCCAAGAAAACTCAGGAAATCGTAAAGGAAGTCCGACAAGGAATTGACTCGGATCAATCGGTGACCCTGAGGGCCGTGGAAAAAGAAATCCGAATGCGGATCAATTGGGACTCCATGGCCTTGGCCGACCAGCGTCTCATTGACAAGGTGATAACCGTAGTGAGGGAAGACCTCGAACGGAGGTACACCGATACTGTTCTCGATGCCGAAGACAAGGTAAAGCTGTCTCAGGTATTGTTCTGGATCGAAGACGCCGCCAAGCTCGTAGTGGAGGGTAGTGGCTGATGAAGTACTTGGATGAGCGACCACATATCCAGTCAGGTGACCTGCTTCTGTGTGAAGGCAAAGGGTTCGTGAGCACACTGATCAAGATGCTCACGGCCCAGCAGATCAGCCATGTGGCAGTGTTCATCTGGATCAATGAAACCCTATGGGTGGCAGAGATGAAGGAGTTTGTGGGCTACCGCCTGCGGCCTGCCTCCCTATGGATAGATGATTACCTGCGTAGCAAGTCTGGCAACCTGTATATCGGGTACGCCCCAGAGAAGGTCTACCAACAGCCAGACGTGGCCCGAGAGCTGGCCTTCCACTACCGAGAGAGCAAGTATGGCTACCTGTCTCTGTTCCGTGTGTGGTGGCATCAGTTGACAGGTAAGCGTAGACGCACTAGAGGTATAGTGTGCTCAACATTTGTTGCGCGTATCTGGGAGGCCTGCGGTGTTAAGTTCTCCCAGACCCCGGCACCGGGGGAGTTCCTTCGTATGTGCCGGTTTGTTTCTCGGGTGCAATCCATTGAGTGACATTAATGTCACTAGCCGCTCAGCGGGGGCGGCTTTTTTTTGTTCTTTTATTTGACAAATTGCCGGGGGTAGTTGATACTGAAAGTACAGCAAATATACATCCCAAGGAGGGATACCCGATGAACACCAAAACTTTCACCAAGTCTTTCAACCAACATCCCTCAAACATGAAGTTCATCGCCCGCCTCCGCTTCAAAGCGGAAAGCATGGGCCTCAAGCCCAAGGTGAAGGCTCACTTCACCATCGTTACCATCACCATCAAAGAGGCCACTGAAGAACAGGTGGCTACCCTCAAACAAGAGGTCGGGGCGTAAGCCCCCCCAAGGAGGGATTAACATGATCACCGTAGCTTCCAAGCAAGCAGTAGAAATCACCATTAAAGGTCGCCAAATCGGTAGCCGAATTCGTACCATCACCCGCTCGGTTTACCGGGAGGAAGGTGAACATTATGCCTTCGTGAATTACGAGGGTAAGAAGGTTCGGGTCATGAAATTGGGTAACGATGGTATTGACTGGGTTGGCGTAGTCAACCGCTAAACCAAGAACAAGGAGGGAAAGACATGAAAAACCTAAAGAATTGGACAAGAGAAGAACTGGTAGCCGAGTACGCTCGGTTAGGTCGCCTGATTGAGAAGACCCCCAAGCACATGCGTAGAAACGTGTGCCCTTCTGCCTTCACCAACAAGAGCTTGCTGGTGGAAGAAATCTCACGGAGGAACGCCCAATGAACATTGCATTCACTGGCACTTTCAGATTGGATGGGGAGCACGTTACCCGGGCTGTCCTTGAAGCTGTTGCCCAAGACCATGGCCACACCGTAGAGAAGTCAATCACCGAACGAACCCAGATTTTGGTGGTTGGGGACACTGGCCGCCACGGCAACACCAGTAAGATCAGAAAGGCTGAGGCCAATGGTGTTGTTCTCATAACCCCTGAGGAATTCCTTGCCAAGCTGAAAGAAACTGTTTGACAAACGTACCGGGGTGCGAGATACTAGAACTGCACCAAAAATTCACGGAGGGTAAGATGAAGAAAACCTACACATTTGGCCCCGGGCTCGGAACAGAAGGCAACGCAGAAATGCGTGAACTGCTGGGTGGCAAAGGTGCCAACCTTGCAGAGATGGCCAACCTGAACCTACCGATCCCCCCGGGCTTTACGATCACCACGGAAGTCTGCAATGAATACCTGCACTCTGGTAAGGGTGACGATGTTGTCACAGACCTGCTGAAGAACGAAGTCTACATTCACTTGAATGACCTGAAGGAGCACTTTGGCTACTTCCCACTGGTTAGTGTTCGCTCGGGTGCCCGGGTATCCATGCCGGGTATGATGGACACCATATTGAACGTGGGCTTGACTTCGGAGTCACTGCCTGAGTGGGCGGAACGCATTGGTAAACGGGCCGCACTGGATTCCTATCGCCGCCTCATGCAAATGATGGGTGACGTGGTGTTTGGTATCCCTAAAGAAGAATTTGAAGGTGCCTTGGGGGAAGTGAAGAAAACAGCCGAGGTCACCCATGATCATGAGCTTTCCGTGGCCCAGCTAGACACCCTGATAGGGCGCTACAAGATCGTCTATCAGACCCATAGCACGGAATTCCCGGACACCTTTATTGAGCAGTTGGAATGGGCGATCACGGCGGTGTTCGAGTCATGGAACTGTGACCGGGCCAAAGCCTACCGGGAAATGCACGGCTACCCCGATGAGTGGGGCACTGCGGTCAACATCCAGTCCATGGTATTCGGCAACCTCAATGACAAGTCCTGTACTGGCGTGTTGTTCTCCCGGAACCCAAGCAATGGTGACCCTGTAATAACAGGGGAGTTCCTTGTGAACGCTCAGGGTGAGGACGTAGTGGCCGGCATCCGGACCCCGGACCCGCTCGACCAGATGAACAAGTGGAACCCCGAGGCCTACCAAGAACTTTGTGATCACACCATGCGGTTGGAGGAGTACTACAAGGACATGCAAGACGTGGAGTTCACGGTGCAAGCCGGCAAGCTCTACATCCTCCAATGTCGGAACGGGAAACGGTCTGCCAAGGCGGCCTTCCGGATTGCCTCTGACATGGTGAGCGAGGGAGTATTGACCACCGAGGAAGCTCTGACCCGGGTGACTGTGGCCCAGTACTTGGCTTTGAAGACCCCCGCGATCAACAAGGACTCTGCAGGAAAGCCACAGGCTACCGGTATTGCCGCTGGTGGTGGGGTTGTTACCGGCAGAGTGGCCTTCACGGAATATCAGGTGAAGCAGATCAATTCGGAGGAGGGTCACCCGGCTATTCTGGTTGGGAAAGAAACCACCCCTGATGACATTGTTGCTATGAACCTCTCTGTTGGTATATTGACCCAGACCGGGGGCCTGACCAGCCATGCGGCAGTTGTTGCCCGGGGCATGGACAAGGTGTGTGTTGTTGGGTGCACTGAACTGGCCATTGTCAACGGAACCCTGATCATGGGGGACGGAACACAGGTGCAGTCAGGTGACCTGATCACCATTGATGGCTCCACCGGTAATGTCTGGATTGGGGCCAAGGAAGTGATACCCGGAGAAGTTAATTACCATGCTGCTCACCTTCTGACAGAAGGCTCAGGGTCACTGCTCTGCGGGGACGCCCACCCACCTGAAGGGCTACTGCTGGTGACCAAGGACTACTGCCTGAGGCTTGGCACAGGAACCTTCAATGAAGACCCTGTGAAGGAGTTGCGGGCCCTCGGTGAGAAGGTGACTGGCACCCTGTATGTCGAGTTTGATGGCCCCTTTTCAAATCTGGATGCCGAAGACAGGTTGATGATTCAGATGTTGGGTAAGAACCCGACCAAAGAGGAACGGGACTGGATCAACCACCACATGACCTTGCTGGGAGAAGCCGGCAGAGAAGTGGTGGCCCTGCTCCCGGGTACGGTGCAAGTCAGTACCCTTAAAGTCCCGGAGAACGTGAAGCTCCTAAAGGCCGCAGGCACACTGAAAGACCTGCTCTCAGGAAACGGCATACCGGATGAAGAATTCATCAAGAACGTGGTGGGTGACACCAAGACGTACAATACCCTGAAGGCCATGATGAAGGCCCATGGGAAGACCATTGCTGAGCCGGTGAACCCAGTCAAGGAGGAGAAACTTGCTTTTCAAATCTTCTCCTAAAAGTTGGAGTAATCCTGTGGTTGCGCTAGGATGTGTGAAACCAGACCAGAAGGATTACGGCCTTGGCAAAGATAGAATGCCCCAAGTGCACCTACATGTCGTTCCTCAATTTCGAGGGGAGCGATCTGGTGCAGCACTGCCCACACTGTGGATTCAGAAAGTACTTCGCCCGGAAGACTCCGGATGGGTACATGATCTACAGACAGGAGACCGCCACGGAAGGGAGCTTGCCCCGGGCGGGCACCAAACTCCGAAGTTGTCTTGGCAGGTTGGTGGCGTACACCGAAATCACCACGGAGGTAATGGCTTCGGTGTTGGACCAAGACCCAAGTACCACGGCATCCCAGCTAACGGTACTGCAGGCGAAAGGGCTTGCAATGAGATTGAACAATCAGAAAGGCGTAGCAGGAGGCAGCACTTGGAAGGCCACTGTGCAAGCCGTAAAACTCATGAAGTTGGAGGCGTAACATGGCTCTCGTAATAGGCGTACCCGAAGGTCGGGATTTTTACATCAATGACACCAAGATCAGAGTGACCAAGGTGGTCAATCCGACCAAATTTGAAATCACAGTCCTGACCCCGGCCATGGACTACAAGTATGTCATAACTGATGGTGAAGCCACGCTGTTGGATAAGTTTGACTGGAACAAAGACGTGAGAATCAGCGCCGGCCTTCGTGGCTCTGACACACTGGCCCGGGTGGTTGTGGACGCCCCGAAAGAAATTGAGGTACTGCGTGGCGATCTCTATACGAAAAGTAAAGCGGCAGCCAAGTAAGGAGCAAGGCCCCGGGCTGACACTGGCCCCGGGAGCAGAGCAAGACCTACTGGAACTGTTTGGGGTGATAGACATGGAGGAAATCACCCAGAGGGTGGAGAAGTCCGCCCCTGTGACCCATAAGCTGGGGAACAAAAGACACTTGGACTTGGTGTTTCTGGTGAAGAACGGAACCCTCATCCAAGTGGGAGTATTTGAAGCAGAGCTACTGGGGAGACAGACGCACAATACGTGCAAGGCCTGCTTTGGTACTGGAAAGATTCGTGTACCCAATATCTGCGCTTATTGCGATGGCAATGGGTGTAGCCACTGCAAGGGCACAGCGGCTTACAGCGAAGTAACCTGCCCTGAACCAAAATGCAAAACTAACCACAGAAGGAAAGAAACCCATGGCAAGATTCGATGCAACACCCGGCACAAGCGACCTAAAGGGAATCCGGTACACGGACGGTAAGGTCCGGGGCATGATCTACGGCGGCCCGTACCGTAATCGACCCAAAGACCTACCGGGCTTCTGCATGGCCGAAGAACTGATGGACCTCCCCCACGATGTTGCCATTCCGACCCGGGACTTCTCGGTGCCGGAGCCGGAAGACATGATGAAGGGCTTGGAGAAAGCTCGTTATTACCTGAAGAAAGACGGTAGCCTGTACGTGGGCTGCATGGGCGGTATTGGCCGCACCGGTCTGTTCATGGGGGCTATGACCCTCCTGAGCTTCATGTCTCAGTACTGGATGCCCAACCAAGCCGCGCTGGCGGTTGAGGCTATCAAGTATGTTCGGGACAACTACAAGGGACACGCTATCGAGACCAAGCAGCAAGAAGACTTCCTGAAGGAATTGCCGCTCAAGAAGATGGCCTTCCTGATCCGCTTGTCCCGGGTGTTGCCCTTTATCAAGTGACATTAATGTCAAAAGCCACCCGGTTATTATTTGACAAACGTAGCCGGGTGGGCGATACTAACAGGGTAATAAAAACTCATGGAGGGAAAGCAAGTGGTAGCCAATACCCTAGCTGAAATAAGCAAAAAGCCATTCCTGATCCCCAATACCTATGCCACGAATGCCAGTCTTAAAGACTGTGTGGCCACCATGAAACAACGGGTGAACGCACTGGGTTCTAGTGCTGAACCGGAAGAAGAAGCCCTCAGGTTCTACATGATGAACCACGCATGGGCGGAACTGAACTTGATGTACCACAAAGACCAGCCGTTGCCACAAGAGCATCTGGACGTGGCCTTGGGTTACACCCAGCAATGCTCTCAGATCATGGAGCGGTTGTTCTACTACCTGCTGATGATCTGCACTCGGGAGACCCGGCACTGCCAAAACCCGGGGGCGATACAAGTGGCTAACTACCCCATTGAGTGCTGGAATTTCCTGAACAGTATCCAAGGCAGTGGTTCAGGTGGTGCGGTGAGCAAGCTGAAGTCCAGTGCTCCGAACGTGAACCTCGGGGTTTACACGGATTTCATGGAGTACGTGTTCTTCAAGGGCAAGTTCTCGGGGGGCTATGGTGGCCCTGCATGGGGTGAAGTAGCTCGGACCCTGAACCGGTACGTAAGTGCGGCTTACACCCCGGAAATGATGGTGGACACCGGTTGGACGCTATGCCACAACAACGGGCCCATCTTCAACAAGGGGATGCTCTACAACATGTACTCCCAAGAACTGGTGCAGATGCTTGATGTTCAGCGGTCTGGCCAGATTCCTCAACTGCTCTATAGCCACAATGCAGGCATGAAGTTCTTTAACAAGATTTCGATCCCGGCCCTGAAGACTTATGAGTGGTTGCGGGACGCCAAGCTGTCAGCCGATTGGGAAACCCATATCGACTGGGAGAAGGTGATGAAACTTGGCTCCCATGGTAACTACCATGCTTGGGCCATTAAGATGAACAACACTCCGGAAGTCGCGGAGAAGAAAGCCAAGAAAGAGAAAGAAGAATTCTTCTATGTGACTCCACATGTGAAGGTGAAGAAACTCAAACGGAAAGACCTGATCGCTGCATAAGGGGAAATGACATGGGCGCATCGTATTACAGTAACCAAGCATCCAATGGCTGGACTCAGCCGAAGCGTTGCTACGAGAGCCACCCGGTTCTCAAGATCATCGACAAAGAAGGCAAAGAGTTGTTTATCCATGGCGGCTCCTGCACCAACACCCCACCGGAAGGCATGGATGTACTGATTGCCTTTGACCGTGGTTACGTGTTGGTGCCCCAGTCTATGCCATGGCTACCGGGAGAATTTGTGTTCTTCCCCATCACCGATATGCAGGCCCCGAAATCGGTGACCCAGTTCCGAAAATTGATCGAGTGGACTGCAGAGCAAATGTACGCCGGCAAGAAAGTCCATGCCGGGTGCATCGGGGGCCATGGACGAACCGGTACCTTCCTTGCAGCTCTGGTGACTCACCTGTCCGGGGAGAAGGACTCGATCAACTGGGTTCGGGAGAACTACTGTCAGAAAGCGGTAGAGTCTGCGGTACAGGTGGACTGGCTGCACAAGAATTTCGGTATCGTGAAGGCCCAAGGCACCAAGGTAGCAAAGAAAGCGGCGAAGCACCCGTCCATGCCGCCTGCAAACTACAGTAAGTCTCCACAAGGGGATGAACGCCTGAGCCCCATGAGAGTGAGTCACTGCATCCATGGGGACCGCAAAGCTGGGGTCGGCAACAAGGTTCACAAAGCCAAAAACCTTTGACAAACGCCCTGAACTGTTAGATACTGATGGTATCCCAAACAATTCACGGAGGGTGACTAAATGGGAGTCAAAATCAAGATGGGAAATTCAGAAACGCTGAAAACGCTGGCATCACTCGGCATACCCGAACATGCGGCCAAGCATGTGTTGGATTCTGGTGTTGACTGCACGATAACCTCTACCAGCATTGCTTTCAGCCATAACAACGGCCTGTATGAGAAGGCGGTGTTTCAGCCGGGTATCCTGACTCTGGCCAAAAAGGGGGCACTCAAGAAGAACAGTCTTGAGCACCTTCAGCACATGGTGCAGACCACCTTTAAAAAGGTGGAGGAGAAGATGGGGGCCCCTGAAGTCCCCGGCCCCGGCAGTGGTGATGATGAGATAGCCAATGTCTTCAAAGAGCCGCTGATCAAAAGCAGCCAGAAGAAACATGCGCCGGCCCCGGCAGCCAATTCCATATCGGACACTGAAATAAAGAAAATGATGAGCAGCAGTAAGTTGCCTCTGACTGAAGCGGAACACATGTACCAGCCGATCAGTGGTACCAACAGTGAGAGCAAGTACTTCCTGATTGCCCGGAGCCATGACCTGAAGGTGGCGGCCCGGGTCAAGAACGGCAAGCTCTCCATCCGGATTGAAGGTGACGTTCAGAACTACAAAGACGAGCTGGCCACTTTGGGAATCTCCATGGCCTCAGATGCCCATGCCTCCATGCACTTGGAAGTAGGCAATCAGGACATGGCCAGACGCACCATTGGCTCGGTGCTTTTCGGGCTTAACATGAACTGGGAGACCCCGGCACCCAAGGTGGACTTCCTCTGGAACCAAGGAGCATAACCATGCTGAAGAAAGAGCAATTCATGGGCCTGCAGGTGGGGAATACCATTGAGGCTGACCCCCTGTTCCCCGGCCTATCGAAGGAACGCACAGTGTTGCAGGTGACCGAAATCCGGAAGGACGAGGAAGGCAACAACAAGCTGGTGCAGGTAGCCGTGCACTACTTCAACACCAAGGTCGGTGATACCGTGCTGGCCATGTCTGGTGGCAAACTCATAACCCAAGGAGGTACAGTCGCATGAGCCAGATGAGAACCCGGGTCTACCCTATTTGTGACGCCCTGAACATGCACATGATCCTGACGAAGGAATCCAAGGTGCGAGGAGAGCAGACTTTCACCCTGCCATGGTCTAACATTGAGTTCAGATTCAAAGTGACCAAGACACTGGATTTTGGGACTGCCTCTACCACCTTGATTCTGGACTTGGCCGTAAAGGATTCCGAGTCCAGTTCTGATTTGGTGATGATGGTGGATAGCACCCACCACCCAGTCTCCGGCTCATGGCTGGCTCTGACATTAATGTCAAAGTCTAAGCTGGGGCTGGACTTCAAGTGGGAAGACGCTGGCAGCATTGATGAACTCTACAAAGTAACCAAGCCTGCAGTCGTTGCCAGCTTTACCCTGAACGGCGAGGAGTGGGAGGAAGCCGCCTGATGTTGATACTCTGGACTTCTACCAGTGGACAAGAACTCAAAAAAGCCATAGGCCCCACCGTATCCGGGTGGGGGCCACCCCCACACAAGGTGGTGGTAGACAGTCAGACCACATTACCCCCGGCAAGTCCGGGGGATGTTGTGTTGGCGATGGGCTCAAAAGCGATAAAGGCTCTGGCTGATGCCAAGGTTGTGCCCAAGAATCGAACCATAAGCTCACTCCGTGGGACCGGGATTGAACACAAGGGGGTGAAGTACTTTGTCACCTTCGACGCCGGCATCATGAACATTGACTATGGTATGTGGGTGAACCTGAAGCTGGACACGGCCTTGGCCTGCCGAACGGCGGTAACCGGTAAGGAAGAACCTGATGTTGGTGACTACCGGTACGTTGATGACTACACCGAAGCCGTATACCTGCTGGAAAAGATGATTGACGAGGAAGGCAAGAAACCAGTCATATCAGTGGACTTGGAAACCCTGACCCTCGACCCCTACAACCCCGAAACCTTCATTGTCTCGATTAGCCTGACCTACCGGGAAGGGATGGCTGATGTTATCCGATTCCAAGGGCATGATGACCAACCGAAGAAAGGGAGCCTTTTGCACGACCAGATAAACTGGCTCCTGAACTCACCGAACATCCGGCTCCGGGGCGCGAACTACAAATATGACGCCGTGTGGATTCGTGAGAAGTGGGGGTTGCTAAGCACAGCCTTCAAAATGGACACCACCCTTGTTGGCTCCCTGTTGGATGAGAACCGGAGCAACAGCCTGAACACCCATGCCAAGGTGTATACCAGCATGGGCGGGTATGATGACTGTGTAGCCCCTGAGACACTGGTTTGCACTGATGACCTCCGATGGGTCCCTATTGGGGATGTTAAGTCGGGGGATGGGCTTCTTGGGTTTGATGAAGAAATCACTACTCAGGGCGAACGCCGCCGTATGCGACGAGCCAGAGCAGTGTCTACCAAGCGCCTAACGAAATCCGGGGTAGAGGTAGAGTTCTCCAACGGGGTCACTATCCGTTGTAGTGATGATCACGGATTCTTGGCTCACCGATACAAGAACAATGGTCCTTTCCAGTGGGTACGGGCTTATGAACTGAAACCCGGTGTTAGGGCTATGTCCGTGATTGATCCCCGGGAGCCCCTACATACATGGGAGGCAGGGTACTTATCAGGCCTGTATGACGGGGAGGGGTACTTGTCTTCTGGTGGTATGGGGTTGGTATCTGGTTTGAGCCAAGCCCCCGGACTTGTCTGGAAAAAATACTGCAAGGGTATGGCGAACATAGGCCTTTCAGGATTTTATTCTCGACAGAAGAACAGTGATGGAGTTCACACCAGTAAGCACTCCGGAGCGCCAACATTACAGATGCTGCAGTTACTAAGACCTGTGCGACTATTGAATAAGTATGGGTACGAGGGTAAGTGCATACCATCAGGCACCGAGAAGGTTTACGTGGAATCGGTAACCCCTATTGGACCTATTGAGGTAGTGAGCCTTGAAACGGATTGCCATACTTTCGTGGCGGAAGGTATTGCCTCCCATAATTCATTCAACAAGAAGTATGACAAAGGCCGCATGGACTTGGTGCCGGATGAACCTCTGCTCCTGTACGCCGGGGGTGACACTGATGCCACTTTGAGGGTGTCGAATGCTCAGCTAAAGGAACTGGCCAAAGACCCCAAGTTGAAACGGTTTTACCAGACCATCCTGCACCCAGCTTCGGTAGCTTTTGAGGCCATGGAACGGGAAGGGGTGCTGGTAGACGTTGACCACTACATGAAGCTGCAGACCGAGTTGGAGAAAGAACTGAAGTTCCTCAACGACCGGGCGATGAAGATGCTACCCCGGCGCTTGCAGTTGAAGTACAAGGACAACCTGAGTCTGACCCGATCCCGCATACTGACAGACTTCCTGTTTAGCCCGAGGGGACTGAACCTGAAGCCACTGGAATACACGGCCAAGGCACCCAAGGATAATCCGGGCCATGAACATGCCTCTACGGCCATGGATCACCTGAAGCAATTTATTGACCACCAAGATGCTGGCCCCTTCATCCAAGCTCTGAGCAACTACAGTAAGGCCAAGAAAACACTGGGCACCTATGTCACTGGTTTCATGAGTCACCTGAGGGCAGACGGTCGCTTGCACCCAACGGCGATCCTCTACAAGGGAGCCTATGGGGACTCGGATGATTCTGGAACCCTGACTGGCCGGCTGGCGTTTAAAGACCCGGCCTTCCAGACCGTACCAAAGCACACGAACTGGGCCCAAGAATTACGGCGAGGGTACATAGCCCCGCCCGGGTACATAGTCGTGAACTGGGACTACTCTCAAGGTGAGCTACGGATCACGGCTTGCGTGGCCAATGAGCCGAACATGCTGGATTCCTACCGACAGGGTATTGACCTCCACCTGAGAACGGGAGCGCAGTTGAACGGCATTGATATTACTGATGCGCTGGCCATGAAGAAGTCAGATGACGAGGAGCAGCAAAAGCTGATCAAGAAAATCCGGCAAGGTGGGAAAGCCGGTAACTTCGGACTGATCTATGGCATGTCGGCAGCCGGCTACCAAGCCTACGCCTTTGCCACCTATGGGGTGGTGCTGACCTTGGAGGAAGCCGAGAAACAGCGGGACGCCTTCTTCGCCCTGTATGCTGGCCTCCCGGACTGGCACGTAAACTTCAAGAAGTTCGCTCACCACCATGGCCACATCAGGTCACCACTGGGTAGGGTACGTCACCTGCCGCTGATCAATGCTCGGGATAATGCCACTCGGTCCAAGGCTGAAAGACAGTCGATAAACTCACCGATTCAGGCTACCCTTTCAGACATGAGTTGCTGGGCACTGGCTGAGTTCCACCAGAATTATGGAGAGCCCGATGGTTGTCGGTTCTTTGCCATGACCCATGACGCCCTGACTGCCTATGTGAAGGAAGACGAGTTCGACTATTGGGTGCCTCTGGTGCGGGAGATTATGGAGAACCTGCCGTTCGAGAAGGTGGGCTGGAATCCCCAGTTGCACTTCGATGTGGATTACGAGTACGGACCCAACATGGGAGATATGCAAGAGGCGGCCTGAGGCTGTATTCTTGACAAAACCCGGGATGATTAGGAGATAGCTGTGAGCGACCAAAAGAAGGGCTCTGAGTCCGAACTGTCAACGAATAAGTATGTGGTTCATGAGGTCAAGGTTGAGAAGAAGGAGGTCTCGGAGGTCGGTTCTCAGGCGTTGGAAGCTGAAGACGCCTTTCAGGGGATGTATGTCTCCCCCGACAAATCAGAGAACATGGTTATCCGTCCTCCCTATGACCGTACCCGCTTGCTGAGATTCCGTCAGGAGAACAACACCCTTGGCCAGTGTATTGCAGCCATGGAAGTGAACGTGGACGGGACCGGCTATGAAATTGAGCGCCGGGACGAAGAACCCATGACCGATGAGGACAAGAACCGGGTTCAGGGTATCAAGGATTTCTTTGATGAGCCTTGGCCCGGTATGTCCATGACCACTCTCCGAAGGAAGGCCCGCCGTGATCTGGAATCCGTGGGTGACGCTTATCTGGAAGTGCTGACCAATGCCAAGGATGAGATTGTCTTCATCCGGTGTCTTGAGGCTCAGTTCATGCGTATCTGCAAGCTGAGTGATCCGGTGCCAGTTAAGAAGACCATTCAGCGTAATGGCACAAAGGTAGAAATGTCCGTCAACACTCGGGAGCGGGTGTTCGTTCAGAAGATTGGTTCCAGCGTGGTGTACTTCCGGGAATTCGGGGCCAGCCGGGATGTTGACGTTGATACCGGGGAGTGGGCCAAGCCGGGGGAGCGCCTGCCTTATGCCAAGCGCGGCAGCCAGATCATCCACCTGAAGGTACAGAAAGACGCGGATACGCCCTATGGTATCCCCCGGTGGATCAACCAGCTTCCGAGCGTGGTTGGCTCCCGGAAGGCAGAAGAATTCAACTTGGAGTACTTCGATAACGGGGGCATCCCCCCAGCGATTGTCTTCCTGTCCGGGGGAACGGCCTCTGATCAGTCTATTGAGACATTAACCAATGTCCTGTCTGGTAAGAATACGTCCCGGGCCGCCGTGGTGGAAGTTCAGTCAACCTCGGGTAGCATCGACTCTGCCGGTAAGGTGGAAGCCAAGGTTGAGCGTTTTGGGGCAGAGCAGAAGAATGACTCAATGTTCGAGGCCTACAACGAGAAAAACGAAGCTCGTATTCGTAGCAGCTTCCGTTTGCCCCCCTTGTTCATTGGTAAGACTGATGGCCATAACTACGCCACGGCTTTCGTATCCTACATGATCGCTGAGAACCAAGTGTTCAAGCCGGAGCGGGACGAGTTCGATGAAATCATCAATGTGACTCTGATGAGAGCCCTGCAGGATGGTGATGACACCTACTGGTACCGGTCCAAGCCAATGACTGTTTCCGATGTGGAGCATCAGATCAAAGGCCTTGAGCTGGCGAAGGATGTTGTCTCTGCAGAAGACTGGGTAACCTCCTTGAACGAGGCGACTGGCCTTGGCCTGAAGTTTGACCAGAAGGAATATGACGCCCGTAAGGAGAAGGAAATGGAAGCCAAGCGCCCGGTTATTCCGACACCCGGACAGCCCGGGGACGCCAAGCCCGGTGAAGCCGGTAATGACTCCGGGGCCGGCACAGGGGAAGACTTGAACGTTCAGAAGTCTGAGAGCCCTATCGAAGTGGTCCACATGGTGGATCAGTGGGTGGAGGCCCTGAAAGGTAAAGACAAGGCCTTGGTAGAGCGCGTAACGGCCCAGATCGTGGGACTCAGCAAGTCTGAGCGGGCACTGTTCAACAGTGTGCTGGCCAGCAAGACGCTGTTCCATACCGAACTGGATTTTGAAGGCTCTGCAGAACTGTGTGGTTGTGCAGCCGAACTGTGCGGAGGCATCGGTGGCGACTCCTAAGCCCGAGAATTTCCTGATCCTTGAAAAGTCGGTGACGGACAGGCTGGTGCCTCGGTGGAAGCGCCAGTTTGCCCCCATCAAAGCCAAGTTGAAGAAAGCCATTGCTGATGATGACCCCATCACGGCTCAGGATGTGATCGAATCGCTGGACGAACTGGACGCCCTCTACAAAGGGATGCACCAGTACCTCGTCTACATCAGCACTTCAGCCTTGTTGTTTGGTGCCAGCCGGGTCCGGCCCTTGGAAGAAACCAGTTTCATGACTGGACCAAAGCAGACACCGGAAGCGGCTCTGAAGGGGACCAAGCAACTCGAAATGTTCCTGATGGAAGCCCGGAAGACCATCAAGAAAGTGGCCTACGCCGCCCTGTCTGCCGCCGAGCGTCAGAAGGCCAATGCCGACGACCGGTTGGTGTTTCAGAAAGCGGACAAGATCAAGACCTTGGACGAGTACATGGATCAGGTGGAAAAGGCCGGGGATGACACCATCAGTGCGGCAGCCTCCCTGCATACCTCTCGCCTGTCGAACTACGGGTTCACCGTGGAGGCCATGGTCACTGGTATTGAGCGGTTCCAAGTGGACGAGATGCTGGACTCCCGGACCTGCCCTGTCTGCCGGTATATGCACGGTAAGACGTTCGAGGTTGAGCGGGCCTATGGCACCCTGTCCCGGTTGCTGGAAGTGGACAACCCCGACGACCTGAAGACCATGGCCCCGTTCCCGAAGCAGAACGCTCAGGCCATTGCGGACATGAAGAAAATGAGCATGTCCGAGCTTGAACAGGCAGGCTACAACATCCCTCCGTATCACCCGGGGTGTCGTGGTCTGCTGGCCGAGGAAGGCAGTGTCGTGGAGATTGAAGAACAGACACCGGTACAGACCCTCACTACTGCACCAGACAGCTTCACTGAACTGACCAATGACCTTGAGCGCAGGACCGTAGATGGTAAGCCATCGACAGCCGGCAGCCGCGTGAAGGTGAACATGGAAGTGGCCAGTCCGGATGTGAAGGAAGAACTGGACGACCTGCAGGAGCTTGGGTTCCTGACCGATTCTGCCGTGGAGCAAGAAGTAGTGGTTGGGCAGTTGAAAGCGATCACTGATCAGGTTCGTTTGGAAGACCTGCAGACAGCTTACGAGGGTGGCGGCAGCAAGCCCCTGATCGTGGAACTCGCAGGCAGCCGCTACGTGTACTCAGGTACAGAAGCAGCCATGCTGGCGAAGCTCTCAGGAGCCAACACGATCCTTGCGGACTTGGTGGTGCTCTGACATTAATGTCAATATAATTTGACAAACTAATACGGGTGCGCGATACTGATCGTAAGGCAAACAAATTCAAGGAGGGTTGCCAAATGACTTCAATGACCGCTATCGCACTTAACGAATTCCGGGCCAACAGGGTTGAGAACCTGAAGGCCCAGATTTTCGCACTCAAAAAAGAAATCCGGGAAGCACAGGCCATAGGCTGCAAGTCAACTGCTGACCTGCTGACCCAAGACCTTGCCTTTCTGGAAGATGACCTGCACTTCACCCGCAAAGCTATCGAGGACGACAATGGCTGATAAATTGACCATGGCTCTCAAGGCCAAGATACCCCTGATTTCGGTGACCACCACTGACACCATCAATGTGAAGTTGGTACTGGAACACCTGTTGGGGTTGGAGGGTAGCATTGGCCTGCCACCAGCACTGAAAAGCACTACGCCGGCCCAGTCCAACAAGTGGTATCTGATGGGGGCCACCTTGGAAGACTCGCCTGAGAGCGTGTACCGGGCAACCCAAACGGCCAAGAAATGTGTGGTTCTGGTGAACACGGATATTGAGTCCCCCCTGATCTACGATGCGGGCTCACTCCCCACCCCTGAGGCCCTGATAAAAGACCTCCTGAAGGAATACACGGACGATCACGCTGACTACCTACCCTACACCGGGGGGTTGACTTTAAAAGACCTCAAAGAGCTTATATTGCTCACTCTAGCGAGGGACGACATCTTGAGCCCCCGGGGCTTGGCGCTCTCCCGCAGTCAGTTCTCCCCGCCCATGAAAGGGGTGGAACCGGTGTATGCCGATTTCGATTATTACCGGGTGAATCCAGACCTCGGAAAATGGCTGGATGTGAACACCCACTTCTTCAAGTCCTTGGATGAGGACGAGCGGCTGACCCCGCGTGGCCTGTTGCTGGATGGTCCCCCCGGCACTGGTAAAACCATGGGGGCCAAGTACATTGCCAAAACCCTTGGCGTTCCCCTGTACCGGCTTGACTTGTCCGGGGTGATGAGCAAGTGGCTCGGCGATGCAGAGTCCAACCTGAAACGGGCCCTGAACCAGATTGATCAGGAGGCACCCTGTGTAATGCTGATTGACGAGGTAGAAAAGGCCTTCAACTCATCGGGTGAGCACGAGACCACCGGCAGAATCCTCGGATACCTGCTCTGGTGGCTGCAGGAACACCGCACCCGGGTACTGACGGTCATGACCACCAACCACAAGAAAAGCCTGCCCCCGGAGGTCTACAGACCCGGTAGGGTGGACGCGGCCATCAACATGCCGCCCATGAATTGCTCAGATGCCAATGAATTCGCCAAGAATGTCCTCGACACCTTTGGGCTGCTGGACGGATTGGAGAAGGACGTGCTGGGAGAGATTGATGAAATTTTCCCTATGGGTAAAAACTCACTGAACCCAAAAGAACAGTGGGCTCATGCAGACGTGACGGAGGTGGTGCACCAGAAAATCAAAGAACACTCGAAAAAGTACATTTGACAAACGTGTAACCCAGTGTAAGACTGAATACGAATACCCAAACCCGCAAGGAGAAGACCTTATGTTTTCAGATCATAATTTCGAGAAAGGCAGTGAGGGCAACATGGATTACCTCCGTGTTGGTACCAAGAACGGCATGTACGTGGGCATCAAGCCCCTCATGCGTCAGGGCGGCATGTACGGCCCCTCAGGTATCGGTTATTGCGGCAAGGCCCTGATGATCGGCTTCCGGGTCCGGGTCTCTGGCCCCAATGGAGCAACCGAGGCAACGGCCAGCTTCCCCAACCTGTCAGAGAACTTCCTGAAGAAAAGCGGAAGCCGCTGCTCATTCATGAAGCTGCACACCATCAGCACCACTACCGACATTCCGGACAAGGCCCAGATTGACGATGTGTTCTCCAAGATTCTGCCCCAGTTCTTGGACGAGTTGATGGAAGACCTGACCAAGGATGACCTGAGCTTCGAGCAACGGAAGAACCAGCTTCTTCAGTACTGCCTGAGCAAGCTCCAACCGACCTTCGACAAGATGTACGGTTCCATCCCTGAGCAGTTCATGAAGACTCAGGATCAACCTCAGGAAGCTGAGAAGCAAGAAGACAAGGGTCACTTTGATTCCCTCATGAAGCAGCCGCCGCTGGGTGGCTACAAGGCACCGCCCATGGCTGGCGGTAGCGACCACGAAGAATAATCCTGCCTGCTGCTGTTGTTGTCCCCCGGGTCTGACCCTCCCGGGGTTTTTTAAGGGGAAGAATCAATGTCAAAAGACCACCGAGACGCCGCTTGGCGTGTCTCTTTACCGACTGTATCCGCAAAATTGGTTCTGCTGTGTCTGGCAGAGCATTCCAATAGCAAAGGTGTCTGTTGGCCCTCCGTGGACCGGATGATGACCCTGACCGGGTTGTCCCGTAGCTCAGTGACCCGAGCAATTTCCTCCCTGAAGAAAGCGGGATTGATCACCGTCACCAGCAAAAAGATGCGAAATTCGTATACCCTGAATATGAAAGCTATGAGTCACTGTGACCCATTGAATGAGTCATCCTGCGCCATGGAATGCGTCACCATGACCCATAGTATGAGTCACCATGACCCATTAATAGAACCGTCAGTAGAACCGTCAGAGGAACCGGAAGTGAACCAAGGCTCTCCGAAGCCGGGGAAACCGAAATTAACTCTGGTCGGTGGGAAGGAGAAAACGAACGTGGCTACCCTCAGTGATATTGTTGGAAACAAGGAATGGAAGAAATTGCCGAAGTCGAAGAAGCAGACCATGATCGGGGCACTGGAACAGGAATGGCGAGAAGCGATCCTGTCCTTTGACCCAGATTCGTTTGTGGCGGCCCTGACTGCTGCCCAGCGTGGGCAACTCGGACACATGGTTAACCGGGTTGGTTTTGAGCCGGCGAAGACACTTCTGGCTGCCGCTGTAGGTGATTGGGGAGACTTTGCGTACTACGTGCAGGGTTTGGGTATCAAGGCCCCTGAGGAGCCTCAGATTGGCTTCCTGCTGTGGCGGATCGAGGATGCGATTTCGTGGCACAAGGAGCAGGCCAAGAAACCTGTGACATTAACGTCAAACGGAACCGGCAAACCCAAAGCCCACATCCCGGAGTTCTGATATGACTGTGATCCTTGACGACAAGAAACACCGGGAGAAGTACGCCAAGTACTATGATCCCGGGCTACTGGTGCCAAAGCACCACCGCAAGCTGGTGGAGAACATCGAGAAGGTTTGCGGCCAAGCCCGTATCCCGGCCCTGTATGTCCACACCTGTCCGCTGGACAAGTATTGCGACGAGGCAGACATTGGTTGGGTGAAGGGCTACCACGGCTGGGCAGACAAAGGCGTTGCCGGCATGGCCTACACGAATCAGGTGAACCGTGTCGAAGACCGCATGATGGCGATTGCCGGGGCCCTGATCCGAAATTACATCGACGCCAAAGTCATGACGGTGCAAGAAATCATCCAAGCCGTGAAAGACGACGACACCCCAATGTGCTCCACACTACTGGTGCCGAACTTCTACCTCCCGCGTGACAGTGGGGGCAAGCTCCCCGAGTGGCAGGTATCCATGCTGTCCGGGGCCATGCTGTCCCGATTCAGCCGGGGAGTTCAGACGGTGATCTACGTGGACGACATGACCAAGCTGGCCCGGGACTACGGGCAGATGCTTGCCGAACACATCAAAAATCATTACTACATGGTGGGGTGACGCATGGGGATTTCTGTTGGCTATGATATGGTCTCGGCCATACTGACCAATGAGATTGAGGACGCCCTTAATCTGCAGTTGCAGCCCGAGTGGCTGAAGGAAACCGAACAGGAGTTGTACCTGTTCGTGAAGCACCACATTCAGAAGTACTCCAAGATTCCGGACTTGGGGGTGGTGAAAAAGGAGTTCCCGGAATTCTCGCAATCGAACACCACTGAGCCGCCCCAGTTCTACGCTGACAAGGTGCGGGAGCGGTACCTGTTCGAGAACCTGAAAAAGGGAATGAAGGAGAGTCAGGCTTACCTTGACAAGAAGCTCACTGACTTCAACCCGGACACGGCCATGGAGAAGCTGTCCGACACCATTGCCAAGCTCAGGTTCATGAACAACCGGTCGGACGTGGTGGACTTTCGGGACGCACACGACACCCTGCACGCGGATTACATTGCCAAGGTAAAAGGCTTGTATGACGGGGCCATACGTTTGGGCTGGGAAACGGCGGACGAATTCTCCGGAGGCATGGTCGGGGGTGACGTTGTATCCATCCTTGGTCGCCCGGGTCAGGGTAAGACGTGGGCCCTGTTGCACTCCGCACTGCGGGGGTGGGTGACTCAGAAAAGCGTACCCATGATGGTCTCCATGGAAATGATACCGCTGCCTATCCAGCAACGGTTGTCGGCCATGATGATGCACATCAACCCGACCTACATCAAAAACGCGGAGATGAGCACGATCCAGAAGAACAAGCTGTTCACTGGATTGAAAGGCATCAAAAGCTATGACACGCCGTTTTGGATCGTGAACGGTAACCTCGCCGCTTCGGTGGAAGACCTGTTCAATCTGGCACTGCAGTTGAAGCCCTCGGTGATTTACATTGACGGTGCCTACCTGCTGCAAGCGGAGAACCGTAGGGCCATGGGCTGGGAGAGGGTAGCGGACACATCCAATGGGATTAAGAGATTCCTGTCCACGGAATTGAATATCCCGGTGGTGGCGACTTACCAGTTCAACCGGGAAGCGGCCAAGAAACTCAAGAAAGACCCGATGGACGTAGGGCTGGAAGATATTGCCGGCGCGGACGCCGTTGGCCAGAACAGTAGTGTGGTCATGGGCTTACTGCAGGAGGAGAACATTGAATCCCTGCACCGCAAGTACATGAGCATTCTGAAAGGCCGGTCGGGAGAGTGCGGGGGCTTCTGGATGAATTGGGACTTTAAGGGGGTGGACTTCTCAGAAATTGATTTGTCCATGGAGCAAGAACAAGAGTTGCAATACCTGATGTGATGTACGATACTTTGAGCGTGGTTATGGGTTTTCTCCATTTGGGTACACCACGAAACCCCCGTCTTACTTCCCCTTTGGCGGGGGTTTTTTACGCGCTATTATTTGACAAATTAGCCGGGGTGGGCGATACTGACACTGTAGGCATCAAATTTCACGGAGGGTAACCACATGACCATGCCAGCAACCAAAGAACAGTGCATTGAAGCCATTGAATCGTTGGAGCAGTTGATCGACATTAACGCATTCCAGCGTTTGGCGGATAAGAGCTTTGCTGTATCCCTGAAAGACCAGTTCCGGAAGAAAGGAACCCTCAGTGAGAAGCAATGGATTTGGGTAGACAAGCTCACACAGAAGGCCATAATGCCCGAGCAGGCCGAAGACAAACCAACCACCAACATTGGAAACTTGAGCGGCCTCGTTGCTCTCATGGACACCGCCAAGGCGAATCAGAAGTCACTCCCCAAGCTGACCCTGAAAGTCGGGGAGCAGAAAGTGAAACTCAGCGTGGCGTCCCAGCACTCCAAGTACAACGGTGGCATCCATGTCACTGATGGGGGCCCTTATGGCAACAATGTCTGGTTTGGAGCGGTGTACCCTACCGGCGAATTCAAAATGAATCCCAAGGTGGAAGACGAGCAACTGGATACCGTTACTGCCCTGCTGAAGAAGTTGTCGGAAGACCCGCACAAAACGGTCTCCGAGTTGGGCAAGCTCTCCGGAAACTGTGTCTTCTGCAACAAGGAATTGAGCGACCCAAAAAGCCTGAAAGTGGGCTATGGTGAAACATGCTCAAAGACTTGGGGATTGCACTCCCAATGGAAGGCAGCACTGAAAGAAGCAACTTATACCCCGGCCAATTGATGGCCGGATCACCCGTAAGGAGAAAACCATGGCAGTGAAAATTGCGAAGAAGCCAGTCAAGGCCAAAGCAAAGACCGAAGAAAACTCTGAATCCATGCAAGAAGCCCTCATGCAAGACATGCGGGATATTGTCGATGACATTGCTCCCACCCTGAAACGGATCAAAGAGCTTGATGCTGAGCTGAAAAAGCTGAAGCCCAAGGTTGATGAAGCCAAGAAAGACCTGCTGGGGCTGGCCAAGGTCTACGTCAATGAAGACCCTGCCGAAAGTGTCACGGTCATTGCTGAAAAGGGCAGTGCCGAGATTGGCAAGGAATCCCAGTCTCGTACCATCGTGGACAAGGAATTCATTATCGAGTCGCTGGACAAGATTGAAGACGGTCTGGCCTTCCAGTTGGCCGAGTTTAAGCTGGGAGACTTGGACAAGTACCTCACCCCTCAAGAACTGGAAAAAGGTATCAAGAAGGAATACAGCGGCACCCGCACCGTGAAGTGGGGGTAATCCATGGATGCCACCAGACTGAAAGAATTACTGCATCTGCTGGGGGCTGAGAAGGTGCGGACAGTTGGGGATTGGGTGACCTGTTCCTGCCTGTTCGCGCCGTATACTCACGCCAAGGGAAAAGACTCGAACCCCTCCTTTGGCCTGTCCATCCACCCCACCTCTGAAAGTCGCTGCAGTTGCTTCACCTGTGGGGAAAGCCACAACCTCTATGAAATGGTCCTGCGATTGCGGAAGTTCGACCGGGAAGAAGGGGTCGATCATGGCCGGGACTTTGGGGCAGCCATAGCCCTTGCACTGCAGGATGAAGATTCAGACTTTGACATGGAAGACCTCAGTTACGAGGAAGCCAGTACAGGCCAAGCAGATACCTTCTATGAGTTCCCGAAGTTCTGGCTTGAGTCGTTTCCGAAGATGCCGAACCACCCCTATCTCAAGGAGCGGGGCATTCCCGAGGCCTTGGCCAAAGAAATGGGGGTCCGCTTCGATTTCCAGAAGCAACGAATCTGCTTCCCGTATTGGGACTTTGAAGGCCGGTGTGCTGGTATGCAGGGCCGGGACGTAACCGGTCAATCTGACTTGAGATACCTGTCCTACCTGTACGAGGGCCGGCAGAACCGGCAAATCTGGATGGGGGAGCACCTTGTCAACTTTGATGAGCCCATCATCCTTACGGAAGGCCCGGTTGACTACGCCAGCATTCGTCGGCGCTCCGGGAATGTACTGGCCTCCCTGACCTCCGCCCTTGGTGAGAACAAGCTGAAACGCCTTGAGCCGGCCTTCTGCATTTACACCGCCTATGATTTTGGGACTGGTGGAGACAAAGCCCGGGCGACCATTGAACAACGGTTTCCGGACAAGTTGGTCATCCACATGATCCCCAATGAGAACCCCGGTGATTTCGGGGGAATGACCGAAGACCAAGTACAGGAGATGCTTGATAAACATTTGACAAACGAATGATCCCGAATGATACTGTAGTTGCCACCGTAAGAAGGTGGTCATAGTCACTTAGTAGACAGGAGAGCCGAAATGGCTGTAACAATGAAGAAAGGTAGCAAGCCTGCATGGGCGAAGACCGGTAAAGCTGCTCAGAAGGCTTTTGAGAAAGAAGAAGCCAAGAAAGAACAGCAACAGGAACAGAGCAAACGTCTCAGACGCCACTGGATGCCAAAGAACACGGAAACCCAACTGACCTTCCTCGACGGTAACCTTGACGATGACGGTGTACTGGATGCCATGGTGTTTCACGAGCATCAGGTGTTCATGAACGGTAACTGGCGGAACTGGTTTGTCTGCACTCAGGATCAAGAGCCCTGCCCGATCTGTGAAGGTGGTGATAACCCCTCGCTGGTTGGTGTGTTCACGGTCATTGACCACTCTGAGTTCGAGTACAACGGCAAGACCTACAAGAACATCCGAAAGCTGTTCGTGGCGAAGACACAGACCATGAAGCAACTGCAGAAGATTGCAGCCAAGCGTGATGGACTGGCCGGGGCCACTTTTGACGTGAGCCGTACCGGTGACAAGTCAGCCGGTGTTGGTGACATGTTCGATTTCACCGAGAAACGCTCTCTGGCCCAACTGAAGAAAGCGTACCCGGATGTTACGGAATGGGGCCCAGCCAACTATGAAGAAGAAATCATCTACAAGGACGCGGATGAGCTTCGGGCAATTGGCTTCGGTACCGACTCCATGATTGGCAACGAAACCCCGCTGGGTGATGAAGCGGAAAACACCAACCCTGAAGCCGACATGTAAGGAGACGGGGCCTTCGGGCCCCTTTTTAAGCCTATGGCAAAAATCGCTGTATACCCGCACGACCCGGTGGCCATGACTTCCGGGGGCGTATTCCCTTACTCCGATGAACTGAGAAACAGCTATACCTTCCAGTCCAAGTATGGCGACCCGATCAAGCTCTACAAGGTGCAAGGCAACAACATACTGCTGCCCCGAGGCCTGACCATTGAGGGTGGGCATGATCGCCGGGTGTCCGGCAGTGACATTAATGTCACAGACCATTTTAAAGCGCGGAGTCCGGAACAGGACCGAGTGGTTGATGAAGTAACGGCCTTGCTCAAAAGTGGAGTAAGCCATATCTGCGAGTGCCCGACCGGTTTTGGTAAGACCATCGTGGGGGCGGCAGCTATCGCCCGTATTGGCAAGAAAGCCTTGGTGATCGTTACCAAAGACGACATTAAATCCCAGTGGGTGGCGGCGTTTCAGACCGTTATGAAGCTGAAGAAGTCTGACATTGGACTGATTCAGGGAGACAAGATGGATGTGGCTGGCAAGCCTATCGTTATTGCCATGGTCCATTCTGTTTGCAAGGATGGCCGCTACCCGTCATGGATTTACAAAGAGTTTGGGCTGGTGGTGATTGACGAGGTTCACCGCATGGGGGCGGAAACCTTTGGAGAAGCAATCTGGATGTTCCCTGCCAAACTGAGGCTTGGGCTATCCGCTTCCCCAAACCGGAAGGATGGGAAGGATATTCTGTTCAAGAGCCATATTGGCCCTGTCAGAGTACGCTCAGATGCCTACCCTTTGATTCCCAAAGTCATGACCTTCACTCACCAATCAAAAATGCCAAAGATGGCCGTACAGGCTGGTAGAACGGCGCACATTGATCGTATCCTTTCTCGTGACAGCACCGGAACAGGATCATTGCTGGCTTCATGACTACGGCATGGAACAAAGGCCGGAACCCGGTGTTCTTCTCGTCCCGGGTGGATCACCTGCAAACCATCCACGATATGCTGGTTGGCCGGGGTGTCCCTCAGAAGAACATTGGCTTCTACGTGGGTGGTTTGACGGATGAACAGAGGGACGTGGCCAAGCGGAAAGACGTTGTGCTGGCGACTTACCAAATGGCGTCTGAGGCAACTGATGCACCTTGGTGGGATGTGGCCGTGTTGGGCACACCGCGTTCGGATGTGCTACAGATTGTAGGCCGAGTATTGCGAGAGTACGAAGGCAAATGCAATACCGGTGAAGAAGGGGGTGGTAAGAAAGCCCCGATTGTCCTCGACATTGAGGATGTGAAACCAACCCTGTTCCGGAAGTATGCTCAGAAGCGCCGTGTCTACTATGGAAAGCTGGGGGCTCCAATCCAACGAATCTCAGTGGAGAACTTCTTATGAGCAAGAAAAGCGCACAAAACAAGACCCCCTTCCAAAGCTGGTATGAGAAGAATAAAGAGGAATTCAACCGGAAGCGGAGGGAGAAGTACCATAAAGACCCCGAAGCCCGGGAGAAGGCCTTGGAAAACTCACGCCGGCAGCGCCAGAAGACTCAGACAGGTGAGAGCCCGAAGCCCAAGGAACCCCAAACCAGAACGCTGGGGGACAAGAAGGTGAGGGTCTACAGCATATCTGAAGCTGCAAAAATGATTGGCCGCTCTATCGCCACCATTCGTTCGTGGGAGCGTAGAAAGCTGATCCCGAAAACTGTGTTTGAAGGCACTACCCGGTACTACACAAAGAATCAGATCAACCTGCTGAAATGGATGGTTGATGAAGGCGAGAAAGCACCCTCCAAGATGCTTCAGTATCACGCCTACATGAACTGCTCGGATGTTCTGAAAGAGAAGTGGAGAAACTAAATGGCGGTCAAGATAAAGAAAGGGGGAAGCTACTCAGCCAAGAAAGCCGAGGCTTCAGTAGAGATTGAGAAGAAGTCCAATGGACAGACACTCACCAACAACTACACCGAAATGGTGGACTCCGGGGCCTTGATGGAGGGGCCAACGGCCAGTGTGAGTTTCAAGGCTGGTGTCACAAAGAACCTTGGGGACTACAACAGTGCCCGGGTGGATGTAATGTTGACCATGCCCACACTGCCAACCGAGGAATACGTCAACTCAGCATTTGAGTTCGCTCAAAAATGGGTAGACGACAAGCTCACGGAAATCAGCGATTCACTGGATGGGGAAGACGAATGAAGCTGGACTCTGTAGTAAAGAACATGACCAAGGCCCATGGGGAGGGCACGGCCAGTATTGGCGTTGTCCAACACGACACGGCCCGAATACCTACCGACACCTTTGCCTTTGATCTGGCCAGCGGTGGGGGATTCCCGGAAGGGCGTATCTCCGTGGTGTACGGGCCGAAAAGCTCAGGCAAGACCAACCTCTGCCTGAAAGCTATTGCCCAGTACCAGAAGCTCTATCCGGAAATGAAGTGCGTGTTTCTGGATGTGGAAAAGTCCTTTGATTCCAAGTGGGCCAAGGCACTCGGGGTGAACGTGGATGAACTGGTCTACATGCTCCCCAACTTTGCTGAGGAAGCGATAGACATGTTCTCTGCGGTACTGCAGGCCGAGGATGCCGGTCTGATCGTGGTGGACTCTGTGGCTGCTCTGACTCCCATGAAGGAAGCGGAGTCCAGTGCTGACAGGCAACAGGTTGGGGGCAACTCGCTGCTGATAGGCTCCATGATGCGTAAGGCCATTGTCGGAATGACTCAGGCCCAAAAGGAAGAACGGTACCCAACGGTGCTGCTGATCAACCAGATCAGAACCAAGATAGGGGTGATGTTCGGCAATCCTGAATCCATGCCCGGGGGCCATGCCCTTGACCACGCATCCAGCCTGACGGTTCGGGTCTACGGTAAGAACGTGATTGACAAGAAGGTCTCGGATGCTCTGCCGGCGATCAAGGAAACCAAGGTGGTGATCAACAAGTGGAAGGCTCCCATTGTCTCGGTGAACTGCGAGTACAATATGGTGATGATTCCACATAACGGCATGAAGCCGGGAGACACCAATGAATGGGTGACCCTATCGAACTACCTGAGGGACATGGGCTTCCTGACCAATGAAGGCAAGACGTGGCAGTTGAATGGGAAGGACTACAAGACCCTCAAGGACATGAAAGCCGATGTGGAATCCAACCCGGCTCTGCTCTATGACCTGAAGCAGATGGTGATCAACCAGAAGCTCATTGATGTTCACGGTGGCCCGGAGGATATTCATGGTGTGGAAAAAGAACCCGTATCTGGCGACCTCTGATAGCCACGGTACGCAATCCGAGAAACGAGTCGTGTCCAAGGTGGGTGGTCGTTTGACCCCCGCCAGCGGAGCCCTGAAAGGCTGTAAGTCGGACGGTACGTGGGACGTGGACGAGAACTACAACTTGAGAATCGAATCCAAGGCCACTATCAATGCCTCCATGAGCCTGAAGCACGACTGGCTCTGCAAGATAGCTGCAGAAGCCCGGGAGACCAACAGACAACCGGTGCTGATTGCCAGCTTCACCAACGGAGACGGTAGGGCCAAGAAAGATGGGGATTGGGCAGTGGTCCCCCTGTGGCTGCTCCGTGAACTATTGCCGGGAGAAGACCTGTGAAATTTGCCAAGAAACTGTCTGCCGCTATGCCCCGCAAGTTCAGCCTGAAGAAATACCTGCACGAGAGCATGGTGGGCTTTGACCCGCCCCGCTCCGTGAAGCGTATCCATGCCTCAGCGGTGACCAAAGAATTGGAGTTCTGCCCCCGGGCCCATGCCCTAATCGACATTACCGGTAATGAAGACAAGTCTGAGTTCATCGGAACCAGTATGCAGTACACCTTTGGTATTGGTCGGGCGCTGGAAAAGATGCTCAGGGAAGACTGGGCTGGGGCCATTGCCTATGGCGACTGGGAGTGTCATTCCTGTGGAACCCCTCACTACATGCAATTCCGGCCAGTGGCCTGCAAGTACTGCCATGCTGGGGGCAAGGGCTTCCGGTATGTGGAGCCCCGGTTCACCAGTGCAATCTCGGGCCTGTCCGGGGGCATTGACCTGATGGTACGGTTGCCCGGGTACAAGAAGGCCACCTTGATTGAAGTCAAGACCATGAAGGAGGATGAGTGGAAAGCACTGAGCGCCCCCTTGTCAGAACACCGGTTGAGGACTAACCTTTATCTTCGCTTGGTGGATGAAAGCGATGGCGACCTGAAGAACTACGTCATGACCGACAGGGCGATCATAATTTACCTCGTGAAAGGGTTTGGGGCCAAAGACCCGAAACTGAAAGACCTTGGAGTAAAGGAGTTGTTTTCTCCGTTCAAAGAATTCATTATTGAGCGCGACGACTCAAAGACAGATCACCTGACAGACAAGGGAGTGCAATGGCTGACTTGGAAGAACACCGGAACACCGCCAGACCGTATCTGCGATTCCCCGGACTGTGCCCGAGCCAGCAAGTGCCCTGTCAAGAAACCGTGTTTCTCGGCTCCCAAAAGCCTCTGGACTGACCACTATGAAAATAATGGGCATTGATCCTTCGCTGACCAACACAGGCCTTTGCTTGATTCAAAGTGAGGAAGGCTTCTGCCCTGAAGTTCTGGACTTGGTGCTGGTGGAGACAACGCCGGCCCCAAAAAAGTCCTACCGTCACGTATCCCATGATGACCTGTACCGACTCCGGAAGATTAGAGCGGAGATTAACCGGATGCAGGAGAAGGCAGATTTCGTAGCGGTGGAGCTTCCCGGGAGCAATACCCAAAGTGCCCGATCCGGTTGGGCTTTGGGGGCTTGTGTGGGGCTCATGTCCATTATTTACAAACCCCTGATTCTGGTTACTCCGAAGCAGGTGAAGCAGGTTGTTTCCAGTGAAGCTAAGGTATCGAAAGAGCGGGTGGTTGCATGGGCCTATGACCTTTACCCGGATGCACCATGGCTCAGGACAGTCAGTAAGGGAGTGCCAAGATTGTTGAGTAAAAACGAGCACTTAGCAGATTCGATTGCGGTCGTACATGCCGCAAGGGAACTGCCAGAGTTCCATGTTCTGGCAGAAGAATTCAAGTGATTCAGTTTTTGACATTAATGTCACAAATCATTTGACAAACTAATGGTACTAGGCGATACTTGAATGGTACCCAAAAAACCACCAATGGTAGGAGACATAACCATGTCCGCAACTAAAACCGCCACTAAGGCAACCACCAAAAAGAAAGCGGATGTAGACCTGATTGAGGCTACAGTCCACGAAGTCGAAAACCTGACCGCAGCAACCGCACTCCCGGAAGCAGATCGCCTGCTGAACGATGCGGAGTTCAACTACTTCAAGTTGGGCGGTGTACTCGTCGTTATTCAAGAGAATAGCTGGTGGGAATCAGAAGGGTTCGAGAACTTCAAGGAATTCATCGAACAACGTATCGACATGCCTTACCGCAAGGCCATGTACCTGATCAACATTTACCAGTGCTTGGTAGATGCCGGCATCAAGTGGGATTCGGTGAAAAACATCGGATGGACCAAGCTGAAAGACATTGCTCCCCTGCTTACCGAGGACAATGTGGACGAGTGGGTCCAACGCGCCGAAACCATGACCACCCTCGAACTGCAGGAATACATCAAAGCCCATAAGGCTGGCGGTGGCTCTGCCGAGGAAGGTGATGAAGAAGAAACCAAAGCGACCAAGGTCAGCACCATGACCTTCAAGTTGCACGAGGACCAGCGTGAAACCATCCGTACTGCGCTGGACAAGGCTCAGGGTGACAACAACACCGAGTATGACGCGGTGGCCCTTGAATACATCTGTATGCAATATCTGGAAGGCGGTCTGGGCAAGAGCAAGAAGTCCGAGCCACAGAAATCGCTGAAAGACTTGATGGCCGAGGCGGATGTAGAAGGTACACTGGCCATCTTTGAAGAACTCTGGCCTGACGTGGAACTTTCCGTGGAAATGCCTGAGTAAAACGCAACCGGCAATGACGGTAGCGAACTTGTGGGACGGGGCCTTTCGGGGCCCCTTTTCTTTGTTCTTTTATTTGACAAACCATACGGGGTATACGATACTGAAAGTACAGAAACACATACCCACAGGGGAAACCAAATGACCAACTCAGTAGCCACCCGGATCGAAGAAGACGCCCAATACCTGATCAACCTTGGCCTCCCGGCTGACCGGATCAACAAGCTCTCTGCCGAGGAAATCAATACTGCTATGTTGGCCATTGAAAACGCGGAAGACGACCTACTCAACGGCAAGACCACCCTTGAAGATATGTGGGCGGACAACGAGAACCAAGCATTCGCAATGTATGTAGAAGGTGCACTGGGCTGGTAAGCTCAGCACCACAAGGAGGGAGAAACATGAAAGAATTGAAATTCAGCAGTGACCCATACTCAGATGTAAACCGGGCCCGGTATCTCTATTGGATTGCTCGTAGAAAGTTTGGGCAGGCCCGTAAGCCAGACTCAGATATGACTTTCTCGAAAGTGTCCAAAGTCATGGCTGCAGCCAAGAGGCACCTGAAAGCCGTGGCCTATGAAGCCCGTGGCCAGAAGTACACCCCACCCGAGAGATACCACCCGGAAGACCACACCTACGACCACTTCCGAATCCAAGGCATCCCATGCTTGCTGGTGCTCACCTACCATGTACCTGCAGAGCCGGCCAGCCAGTGTGAGCCCCCTGTTATGGAGGAAGTGGAATGGGTGGTCACTGATGACCGTGGTTACCGTATGCGGTGGTTAGAGAAGAAAATGACCAAGGAAGAAAGGCGAGAAGCAGACGAGATTCTGCTGAAAATCATTTGACATTAATGTCAAATACCTTTGACAAACCCAAGTACATAGATGATACTGAAAGTGTCAATTAACACCACAAAGGAGTGGAGATCATGGAGAAGCAAGTTGCAAAAACAGACCTGACCCTCGGTAAAGTGTGTAGCCACGCTGGAACCAAGGTTGAAGTCATGGGCTTCCAATCTGTCTACCAAGGCATTGGAAAATCTGTCGTTGTTAAGGTTCGTGCCCTGCACAACAACAACGTGTATCGCGTGTCCCCCGGCCAGCTTGAAGAAGTTGAGCCGGCGGCTCTCCATTGATCCACTCTCACACGGAGGTAAACCATGAACACCATTAACGCAGTGTTGGAAGAACAGCTTGCCACTTACCATAAGATCAAGCAGCACAATGAAGAAGAATGGGGCCGGGGCGACCTGACAGACGATGAATTGTCCTTAAAGCTCCAACGCTTGAACCTGCAGATCGCTACGGTGTGGGAGATCAAGGAAGCCCTGAGAACCACGGTGACCAAGATCGACGACACCCTGCAGGAGAGCTTCAAGGTGTTGGCTCCATTCTGCCACCCGGACTTCTGCCAGACTTTGCCCAGCAACGGTAGTATGGGCGATGACGCACCCCTCTTTGTGAGAAACGGTGCAATGATGACCATAGGCGACTGCAGGGCCGCATCCCGGCTCCATGACAAGGTTGCCAAACTACTCGATGGAGACAACGAAGAATGACATTCAAGAAAGGTGATCCAGTACAAACCAATGCTTTTGACTTTGGGGTAGTTATCGAAGACCCGGCCCCATTCCCGAAAGATGAGGTTTGGGTGGAACTATACCCAAGCGGAGTGCAGCGGTTTTTCTCTGCCCATAATCTGGTGAAGTTGGAACCTGCCCGGTCCTTTGACCCGGGGGTTATTATGGGGAAGGTGGAGTCGGCTATGGCCGAGTACATGGACAAGCACGAGAAGTGGGGCAAGCGCCTTGCCAAGCACACCAAGGGCACCCCTATCCTCAATGATCTGGCTGTAATGATCACCAAGAAGCTGACCGGGGGCTGACATGCAGACTACCACGACCAAGAAGAAAACCCTTGCCCAACTACTGTTGGAGTGGGAGAAAGAAAACGGTCGGTGTTGGGTAGAGCAGATTGAAGAATGGGCCAAGGAGGGCGAAGTCTGGCGCACAGTTGCCGATAAGCTGGGCGTAGATATGAAGAACCTCAAGAACTTCTGCTACAAGCGGGAGTTCAAGTTCTCATGGCAGGGCCGCCAGTCAAAGGTCTACCGCAAAAGTAAAAGCGAGCAGATCAAGAACAACCCTATCCCGAATCGACCAATCCCCAAGTACTATGCTTTTGGTAAGTACAAGTCTTTGGCAGAGCACTGCCGAGAGTGGGGCATTGGCCACCCAAACACCGTCCTGTACCGGATGAGTAAGAGAGGAATGACCTTGGAGCAAGCATGGGAAACACCGTGCATGACCAAGCGAGAAGCGGGCCTTTACGCACTGAATATCCAGAGAGAAAAGCGCCGATCCAGAAAAGCCGAGAAGGTGGGAGCCTGACATGGCTCGTCGTCGTAAGCGCCCGTTCCAGATAACCTGCCGGTGTGGGGCCTACCATTTCCCCCATCGGATTGGGGGAGGCAAGTGTACCGGTGACATGTGGGCGGAAGCCTACCACCTGTACGTGAGCAATCAATGTAGGCACTGCAACTGCAATCACAATGGGGTGTGTGAAGTTGGCACCGGGGCCGAGAGCCTGAAACATTGTGAGGCCTATATGGAAGCAATGAGAGCGGAGAAACAGCCAGAAGTCCCCATGACGGAGGAAGAACTGGCGGGAGGCTACGATGACTATTATGACGAAAGTGAACCACATTGAACTGAGAACCCAACTGGACATGCGGGGGCTAATTGACAAGTACGTGCACAACGGCTGGTCACTCGAAACCCGGGAGCCCACGGTAATCATTACCCGGGGCAGGATTGCCAAGCATGTTGACCATGGGGTTCTCAAAGACGGAAGACCCACGGAGGACCACGATGAACAGAATGATCAGGCCAAACCTAACCACCCCGAGTCTGGAACAAAAAGTGGAGAGGCAAAGGCCATTCTTTGAATCCAGCGCAATGCAGGCAGGCCTACCTCTCGATAGGTTGGAGGGCCCGCGCAATGACCGGTATGAGTCCATGGAAGCAGAGTGGGCTTGGCGGGGCTGGATCGCCGGACTGCAGGTAAACAACGCACTCGACATAGCTGAGGAGAGAGACCGGGTGGGGGAAGAACTGGGTAAGCTGAGGGAATGTAAAGCCCTGCTGATGGAACACGCTATCAAGCACGAGAATGACTCTGCTTGGGATGAAGCCAAGTGGCATGAGCAGGTTGCCGGTCTTCTTGGCCCGGACCTTGAAAGGTTGGACAACCTCACTGCCTACCGGGTCGGGGACTATGACATGGTGCTGGCTTACAACCCATCGGACGCTATGGTGGTCCTGAGCGAAACCATTGGAGTCGCAGAGCTTAACAGTCAGGGGCTCACCCTCGATGACGTGGAGGAGGTCTCCGAAAAAACCCTGAGCCTGCCCCTGAGAGACGAGGACGGTAACGACCTTCGTCAGACCTTGCAGCAATTCATCTATGCGGTGGCCAAGCGGGGCTACTTGCTGGGGTGGGAATGAGCAAGAGAGCTTGGTACAGATGCAATGAGCGAAAAGCCAAGGCACTGATCGAGCAAGGCATTACCGTCCGCTACGAGCGGGGCATCTATTACTACCAGCGCCGGGTGGACAACAAGGGGAAGAAGAATGGAAGAAAGAGACGAGATAGCAAAGGCCCTACTTCCTGAGGTTTACCGGGAGTACCAAACCTCAGTCCGCAGCGGGGACGCAGAGCCCTCCATGGATTGGCGCAGAGACATTGCCCGGTCAGCCTACAAGATGGCGGACGCCTTTCTGCAGGTGCGAGCCAATCAACCTGACCGAACACCACCCATGGCACCGCCACCGACCAGCGAATATGTGGGGGGTAAGTGATGAGCGAATCAAGAGAAGAATTCGACAAGCTGGTAGCCAAAACTATTTGGCCCACCACCATGCAGCCAACCAAAGAGCAACTTGATTGGATGTATGCCGGCTGGAAGATGGCCACTGAAAAGGCACCAACAACACTTGACCACCTGTTATCCAAGGCGTGGTTGAAGAAACTGAAGAAATGGGACGACCTGTTGGTGGAAGTAAAGAAACAGGGAATCCCCAACCACCTTCGTAGTCAGATTGAATTCATGAGAAAAGGACTTGAACGGTACCGAGACTACGGATGGAAGTATACAGCGGGGCATGACGATGATGCAGACTGAATCAAGAAAAGCATTTGAGAAGGTGAACGCCATCCCAGTGGATGCCAAGTGGAACGAAGAAAAGCAGGCCTACAAATGGTGGGGCCACCCCAATGTCGATCACCCAGTCAATGATCTATGGCTGACATGGCAGGAAGCTGTGGACTGGCAGGCCACACATACCAAGTATGCGGAGCCGGGGGCTCGTCATGAGTGGGATGAATCCGGAGAGCGTTGCCTAAAGTGCGGAGATAAAGACTGGTTTGCCGGACCTGTATGCGAGGAAACAAAAGTTCGTACCAACCCGCCAGCCTGGAGTCAGGGGGTGCCGGAGGGCATCGCTGATCAGATTGAGCGCGTCGATTGGACGCCCGAAGAAGCACTAAAGTGGTACGCCAGCGGCAAGCACTTTGACGTCGTGAACGGTCGTACTCGGATTATTGATTCGGGCTCGGTTGCAAGTAACGCCCTCAAGCATTTGTCCAGCGAGTATTTGGAGATGAAGGGAGACGCGGAGCTTTCGGAGCTTAGGGATGCTGTGAATGGTTCAGTTCAGGCTCATGGCGGGGAGCTATCCACCAGCCCCGGCAATGGGTGGGTTAGGTGTGAGGATAGGCTGCCGACAGAAAGGATGCTAGAAGCGGCAATGAGTGAACGCGACAGACAACATCCTGAAAACGCTAAACGATACCTTAGTCATGTTTGGGATCGGATGTGCGAAGCAAGCAACCACCTTCCTGACGCTTACGGGGTGATAGATGACGAAGGCCAGATCAGTTATAGCGTCCGAATCATGGACAACGTGACTGCCAGAATTGCCTATGACCTTTGCCAGCAGCACGTAAACGATGCAGCCGGCAGCGGAGTCGAAGGTTCTGGGAAATGGGTTGTAAGACCATTAAGGATCGGGGAGCGCCCAGCACCACCAACCACCGGAGAATCAAAATGAACACAGTAATCAGAACCAGAGTAAACCATCGTTGTGCCAGCCATACCCGATTCGGCGGGGTGACACGAATCAAAGGGCATCGTTGCGGTGACCTGTTCCTACCAGCAAAGGGGGTCCGGGTACTGAACTATGAGAGAACAATACCAGCACCGAGACGGGAGCCGGAGACCAGCAATGAGTAGCGAAGACTGGGAAGGATGGAAGGAGTGGGAGAAGGAGCAGAAGGAAGATCGCCGGCAGAAGAACATGGAGGTGTTGGAGACCTGCCCGTATGAGTTCACCACCAAGAACCATGGCGAGTCCTTACTGTTCCGGGAGGAAGGAAAGCCCCCGATAGACTTTTACCCGGGCACTGGACGCTGGCGTATAGTGGGGGTGGGGGCAAAAACCTTCCGTGGAGGGGCCACCGCCTTCCTGAGCTGGTACAGCAAGCAGAAGGCCCTACCATCCCAAGGGTCCGGAGGAATACCCTCTCAAAAGGCCTCACACAAGCTCACCAATGAATTAGGACAGGAGGTGAAACCCTACAACCACCCCACCATTCCCCCATGGGATGACGATGCACCGGAGAATGAGCTTGTTTGACATTAATGTCACTCACATTTGACAAACCCAACCACATGTACGATAATAAAAAAATAAACCCAAATGGAGCCATTATGAGCAACATAGTTAAAGTCCAGAGCCATTCAGACCCGGACGTTTACTACGAAGTAGATACGGTCAATAAGACCTGCACCTGCCCCGCCTTTACCAAATCCAAAAGCAAGAAGCCCTGTAAGCACATGGCCTCGTTGACCGGTATGCTGGCTGACGGCCCCAAGCGCCCAACCTATAGTCCTGCCGTTTCAGCTTTGATCAAGGCTGTTCGGATGCGTAATGCTGAGGACACAGCAATCTGGTATCACTACTTGTGCACATTCCCGGAAGCCACCTACAAGCTACAACGCCGGGTGGTGCTGATCGCTGCTGAAGACAACTTCTGTATCGACCGCATGGAGAAGGTGCGTGTCTGGTGGGATTCCTATCGGGACAGCAAGATCAAGGCGCTGGGTAATATGCTGGCCATCTGTCGGACTCATAATTGGTGGTCCCTGCCCATTGGCCAGTATTACTTCCTTAACTACCACAAGGCTGAAAAGGCCATGAAAGACAAGGAGTTGATGGCAGCGTTCCATGAGATAAGCACCCTTGAGCTTGAGAAGCTGCTGCTCGAAGCCTTGGAAGACGATGAGGCGTACTTGGCCACCCTCTACAGCGAAGTTCTGTGGGCGAGACCCAGAAAGAGTAAGAACACCATGGATGGCTGGGACATGTTTGAGTTCCTGAAGCGCCTGAGACCATTGGCCGAAGCCAAGGACAGTAAAAACGCTATCCGGCTAATTGACCTGATGGAGTTTTACGGTAAGGTTATCTGGGGGGACAGCAACTATTGGGGCCAAGTTCTGTATCAGATCATGTTCAACTTTGAAGTAGCTGACGGGCAGATCAAGGGCCATGAAGTGAAGGATTACGTGGAATTGGCCCGGGAATACTGGAAAGACCCAAAACCCATCCCCTCCCACTATCTCGATGGCATCCACACAGGGGGCAGTGACCCACGGTTTGCCGGTACCATCCGGTCAATGGCAGGCTGTTGCCGAGCGTATCGTGAGTATGGACGACTGATCCCTGAAGACCCATGGCCCGGGCATATCTGGACCGGAGCCAAAGACCCCGACCCGCTCGAAAAGATTTTGCACGAGCCAATCAAATGAGGAAAGAACATGCAAAAGAAAATTGAGGCCATGTACGAGGAGAACATCGCCAAGAAAGGGACCGACCCTGCGTTGGGCTACCCTGAAGGCACCAAGGAAGAACGAATGAGCAAGACTGCTGCCCTGATTGAGCAGGTGGCCGGTAAACTCCGGGTGTTCGGGGACTACACGGTTCTGGATGTGGGGTGTGGCTACGCTGACCTCTACAACTTCCTGCAGAAGCCAGTTGAGTACACAGGCATTGAGCAAATGGACTGGATTGCCAATGAAGCCAGAGTACAGAACCCGGACATTGCCAACCGAATCCACCATGGGAACATCATGGAAATGTTCACGCCCGAGCCCAAGTACGATGTGGTTGTGGGGGTGGGTGTTCTGGCCTGCCTGTCAGATGAAGAAGACGAGGCCTTCCGGGACCGGCTGTTCAATGCCTGTAAGCCCGGGGGCCATGTGATCCTCTCATTCATCGACAAGAGCCAGTATGACGGTTTCTTCCGGGGCCTGAATGCCGAGTATGTTTACGGCCTCTATGGTGTGGACCCAGAGCGAGACCCGATCATGGTATCCATGGGGAACCACATTACGTTCGCAGTGAAGAACATGCCCTCCCGGAGGAAGTGATGGACCTGACGACCAGCACCCAGCCCCAGATATTCCCCCAGTTCTACATGGCCCAGCGCATGTCACAGTGCCGGGACTTTGTGGTGATGGAGGAAGCCCAAGTGACCAAAGCCCATTGCCGGTTCACCTTGGGGACGAAGAACGGCCTGCAGGTAATCTCCATTCCCCTCGACAAGAGTGGGGGTAGCAGAAAGAACTTCAATGAAACCTTCCTGAAGGACTTTCCGGATTGGTGGGGGAAGTTACTCACCACACTGGAACTGACCTACCGAAAGACCCGGTACTACGACGAGCTGATGCCCTACCTGATTGAGTGGGGGGATAGCATCTTGCCCCACTACAAGACCATGACCTTTGCGGATGTGGGGTACGCCAGTTATACCCTGATGGCCAGAGTCCTGAAACTCACTGCCCGGATACACCCAAGCACCATGTTGGTGGGGGAAAGACCAGATAACGCCTGTGAGTGGATAGCTCAACTTGTGGAGGAAACAGATAACCAAGGATACATCCAAGGCCTGAAATCCATGGATGACTACTTTGACCCTGAGCCCTTCGAGAAACGAAACATCGAACTGTTCTATCAGAAGTTCAAAGTCCACTACAGGGAAGGCAAGTTCCCCATGATCGACCCGACCGTCAGTTGGATAGACTGGGTGTTCAAGTTGGGGGCGGTGAGATGCAGAACCCTGTTGTTCGACTATCTGCTGAAGGACGACACTGTAGTCCCATGGACACCGTTACCCAAAGACGACTGACTCATTGATATTTTTGGGGGAAAAGGAAATCCCCCAATAGCCTATAGACAAAAAGTTTCCCCTCCTGACTTATAATCCCGCCAGAAATGTCCTATGCTCCTTTGAAAGTGTCCTTTCAATGTCTAGGGAGTCTAAAGTATCCTAGACACCCTGAGTGATTTGAACCGATTGCCCTGAGGCCCCGCAATACACGCCTTGGGGGAAGGAAACCAACCAAAAAGGCGAGAGTACATGAAGATACTGCTTGACCCCATCTATACGACTTTACCCTCAAGGTGTGCCTCAACGATCAAGATGGTAAGGGTATTTGAACACCTGTCAGAGAAGTACGATGACGCCTATTTCTACTGGATTGTCCCCAACGATCTGCCTGCCGAGGAACTGAACTGGCTGCCCCAGAGTGACCGGATCATGTATATCCCCCTGCAGATGGATGAGGAGCTGGACCGGTACAAGCAGTACAGCCGACTGGCCTTTGACCTTGAGAACGTGATTGCCTTTGATGGCGACTACTGGGACTGGGATATTCTGGTAACGAACAAGTCCGCCATGGTTCCCCTGTACCGGATGATCTGCTGCAAGCCGAGAGCCCAACGGCTGAAGTGGTGCCGGAAGATCGTGATCCTAGAAGACATGCCGATGATGAGCTTCAAGGGATTTGTGCAGACGCCACCGGGAGACTACTCAGACTACCTGACCATGTTGGGGTATCTGACTGCTGACAAGGTGGCGATCTGTGCCTATTGGGAGAAAGCCAAGATCATGGAGCTGGCGAAGAAACACTTTAGCCCGTCGAGCGCCCGGAAGATTGGCAACAACATAGTCGAAGCCACCCCGTCCCTGTTCCACGATGTTCAGTTCAAGAGCAAGAAGACCGTGGAAGCCACCATCAACCGCAAGAAGCCGTTTACCATTTCCTTCTCGGGCCGGTTGGTCAAAGGCCACCGCATGGAGGAGATACTGGATATTATGTCGAAGCACTGGATCATGAGGAACAACGACAAGCATCCGGTGAACTGTGTGCTGACATCGGCCTCCAAGGGCGTGGGGGCTGGCATCAAAGTCCCTGAGTTCGTGAACGTGGTCCCGGCTCCCCGGGAAGAATTCTGGCGCATTGTGAAAGAAGAATCAGACGTAGGGGTGTTCCTGAGCGTCGAGGAGGACTACTCCATGTCGGTGATTGAACCACTGACCATGGGCCTGCCGATTGCCGTGTATAAGTGCGAGTGGTCCGTGGCCTCGTTGGGGGAGGAATACCCATTCTTCATCAAGAACGCCAAGGAGGCTTATGGAGTCATCAAAGCCTTCTACGATGATTACGCAACCCAGTACAAAAAGTTCGTGGGCTGGTCCCGTAACCACTTCCTGCCCCTGCTCTTGGAGCGCAACAAGGAGTACACCCCGGAGATTGTCGATACCCAAGTAGAGCAGTGGAAGAAAGACCTGAAAGAGTGGGGTGAGAACAACACCACCCAGAACGATCTGGTGGACCGCCTTCCGGAATTCTTGGAGGGAGGACAGCCCACTATCTTTGAAGCGGTGGAGGCCATGGCCCTGACCTATGGGGACGTGACCACGTTCTTGGAGAAAGCTACCACAGGCATCCGCTCCAAGTACCGGCTGGTCTATTCGACGGATTGGAACAGTGTACGTTTGACATTAATGTCAAAACACGGACTGAAGGATACCGGGGTAGCCCCCGGAGCAATGGGCAACGTGAAGGGGAAGAACCATGAGTAAGGCGATTGAGCGCACGAAGCAACTGCGCCGGGAAGATATTGACGTAACGAAGCTGATCCCGAACGAAGACAACCCCAACGAAATGACGGACGGCCAGTTCAACCTGCTCTATGACAGCATCGAGGAGGGGGGCTTCATTGACCCCATCTATGCCGTGGACTTGGGCGATGGAACCTATCGTGTCGTGGGTGGCCACCACCGCTTGGAGGTTGGCAAGCTGATCGGGTTTACCAAGGTGCCTTGTACCATCGTGGATAACGCCCAGTTGGGGGAAGACCTTGAGAAGTTCCAGATGGTGAAGCTGAACACCATCCATGGTCAGATTTCCCCACAGAAGTTCACCAAGCTCTACGATGAACTGAGCGAGAAGTACAAGGACGATGTGCTTCAGGAGATGATGGGTTTTGCCTCTGAGGAGGAATTCAAGCGGCTGGTGAAACAGACCGGTGAGTCCCTGCCCCCAGAAATGAAGCAGGAATTCAAAGAAGCCAGTAAGGAGATCAAGACCATTGATGATCTGGCGACCCTGCTCAACAAGATGTTTGCTGAGTACGGCGACACGCTGGACTACAACTACATGATTGTAGATTTCGGTGGGAAGGATTCTATCTGGTTACGCATGAGCCCGAAGCAGAAGTCTGCCTTCCTCAAGTTGGCCGGCACTTGCAAGAACGAGAACCGGGCCATGGACAGCATCATGGAGGCACTGATCCTGCAGCTTGAGAAAACCGGGACCGCCAACCTGCAGGAGATCATTGCGGCCTGCCCCGAGGTGGAGATTCCGGATCACATGGAAACTCCGACACTGGACTTCCTAGACGCTGAGTTCTGAGCATGGCCAAGAAACCCAATAAAGCGAGAAAGACGACAGCCTACACTCGCCTCCGGGGGCTTGGCCCTGAGCGTATGGCGACCATTGAGTACCGGATGCTCCGGGGTGATGGGCCTGTACTGGTAGCTCGCCTGATACAGGAGGAGTGGGGCGAGTTTCAGGACGTGAAGCACCACACACTGGTCAAGCAGTTGGCCCGGTACAAGGAATCCGAGCTGAGCAACCAGATGGCTCTGCTAAAGGACTCCCCGGACGCGGAGAAGCGCACCGAGATACTGGACAAGCTCGACAAGCAATTGGACGTGGCGCAAGAGATGGCCGAACTGATTGGCATCCAGAAGAAGCGTTTGAAGAAAGGCTTGGATTTCGAGGAGAAGATGCCAACCCTCTCCAAGCAACTGAACATGGAAGTACGCCTTCTCAAAGATACCCTGAATGATCTGGGTAAACTGCAATTGGAGACCGGCATTCTCCACCGGGCAGCGCACAGACTGGACGCCCGGGTGACTCACGAGACCACAGAGCGTGGCTACCAGAACTTGGAATTCGAGAAGGATCAGCAGGACAAGATCAGTAAGGCGACCGAGCAGGCCTTGAAGGAGCTTGGCCTGTTGGGGTGGACAGACACCGTGGATGCCGAAGACGCAGAATGGAGTGCAGTTGACGATGCAACAGATAACCCTGACCAGTAACGAACAGGCACACAAAGTCCTGATGAAGGTACTGGGTCGGAAGGGCGAGACCATCTACAACATAGGGGCGACCATTGACAGCCCCAAGCACAGGCTCTCATGGTACGAGAACATCATCATGGGGATGCTGACCGGGAAGACCGGGGTGTTTGAGCAGATTACCGCGTTCAAATACCAGCCTGTAGATATTCAGACCTTTATTGAAGACCCGTTCTACCTGAATGCCAAGGACACCGTGTACCCGGTGGTCATGGAAGCACTGAAGGAGATGACGACTGGGGATTACGTGGAGACCGTGCTGACCGGAGGTATCGGCTCTGGTAAGACCACCTGTGCCCACTACCTGATCGCGTATAACCTGTATGTGCTCAGTTGCATGAAAGACCCGCACCGGTTCTTCGATCTTGACCCAAGTCACGAAATCCTCTTTGTGTTCCAGTCCCTCAGTGCGAGCCATGCCAAGCAGTTGGAGTACAACCGGTTCCGGTCCCTATTGGAGAGGAGCCACTACTTCACCGAGGTCTACCCGTTCGACAAGGACTTGGAATCCAGAATCGTGTTCCCGGATCGCATAGAAGTGGTGCCCCTGTCCGGGCAGGAGACTGCAGCCATTGGTCAGAACGTCATGGGTGGCGTACTGGATGAGGTGAACTACATGGCCGTGGTGGAGGACTCCAAGAGCAGTGTGGACGGTGGTGTGTTCGACCAAGCGTGGGCCCTCTACAACTCGATTGCTCGTCGCCGGAAGTCTCGTTTCACCAAGGGCGGTAAGGTGTACGGGATGCTCTGTCTGGTCTCCTCGAAACGCTACCCGGGCCAGTTCACTGACATTAAGGAACAGCAGGCCAAGGAACAGATCGCCCTGTATGGGAAGTCTGACATTTACGTCTATGACAAGCGTGTGTGGGAGATTGCCCCGAAAGGCACCTACTCAGGCAACACGTTCCCGATCTTCATTGGCGACGAGTACCGGAAGCCACACCTGATCACGCCGGACGAGAAGATCGACCCGGAGAACGAGCACATGGTGTGGCACATCCCTGTGGAGTACCGGGATGACTTCAAGAAGGACATCCTCAACTCTCTCCGTGAGATTGCCGGCATCTCGACTCTGGCCGCCAGCCCGTATATCTCAGACACAGATTCGGTGACGGACGCCATGGCCCATAAGCACGCCAGCGTGTTCAGCCGTGAACAAGTTGACTTCGTAACCAGTAAGCTCTTGCTGTACCCGACCAAGGTCAAGAACCTTGACGAGCCCCGGTGGTGCCACATCGACTTGTCGGTGACCGGTGACAGTACCGGTGTGGTGATTGGGTACATTGATAAGTTCGTGGAGCTGGACCGGGGGGACTGTATCGAGTACTGGCCAAACATCATTGTGGATGGAGTGCTGGAAGTGAGCCCGCCGCCCAATGGGGAGATCGAGTACCACAAGATACGGAGCATCCTCTACAAGCTGAAGCAGGCCTTGAAGGTCAACATCAAGTGGGTGTCCTTCGATTCCTACCAGTCCGTAGACAGCATTCAGGTATTGCGGCAGGGGGGCTTCCTGACGGGCCAGAAATCCATGGACACAGATATTCGGCCCTATGCCATGCTGAAGTCTGCCCTCGGGGACAGGCGCATAATCCTGCCCCAGCACGCGAAGCTGCGGAAAGAATTGCTCTCCATTGAATACGACTTCAAGAAAGGGAAGGTGGACCACCCGGCCCACTCAAGTAAGGACATATCCGATGCACTGGCTGGTGTCGTTCATGGCTTAACGACAAGAACCGAGCTATGGGCACGGCACAAAATCAACCCGAACAACATGCCTGAGTCTGTGAAGCAGGTATCCAAGAAACAGGAGAAGAAGAATGAGTTTGCTGATGGTGGTGTCGCCGCATTGTGATGACTCTGAATTGGGCGTCGGCGGTTACATGGCGAAGAAGATACAGCAAGGGTGGGAAGTCATCGTGGTCGTGGCTACGGTGTCCTCCATCAAGTTTCTGCATAACAGCACTGAGGTATCCCATGAGGACAGAATTAGCGAGTTCCGAAGGGCTCTCGAATGTCTGGGGGTGACGGGCTACCACACCCTGACCCTGAACATGGACGGTAAGCTCCACCTGCACCCGATGAGTGACTTGGTGAAGCAGTTGGATGAGATACAGGAACACTACAAGCCAGACGAGGTATTGATTCCACTGCCATCAGCGCATCAGGATCACCGGACAGTCTGGGAGGCCTGTGTCGCCAGTACGAGACCAAGCCCTGCCAAGCACAACCCAAGGATGATCGCCGCCTATGAGTACCCACTGACAGGCTGGGGCCCGGGCTCAGACATGAGTGCCTTCCGTGGAGGATTGTATGTGGACATAAGCGAGCAGTTGGACCTAAAGTTAGAGGCACTGAAATGCTATGAATCGCAGATGAGGGGGGAGAACGAGCAAATCTCTCTGGAAGGTGCCAAGGCATTGGCCCGTTTGCGGGGCGTGGAATCAGGATGCTCCTATGCGGAGCTATTTCACATACTAAGGCTGAGGGGTTAAGCAATGACTAACGCACAACGGGTAAAGCAGTTCATGAACATGGGCGGGCAACAGGTAGACCTACCGGCCAATGAGCCCATGCCCTTTGATGTGCTGTGCCTGAGGCACCGGTTGGAGACCGAGGAGCACATGGAAATGATCGAGGCCCTGCACAACTATGCCGAGAGTGAGGGCACCAGTGCGAAGGACCGGGCTCATCTGGCCAAGGAGTTGGCGGACAAGCTGGTGATCTCCTACGGAACCCTGATCGCCATGGGGCTGGACCCGGACAAGGTATTCAATATCGTCCAAGACGAGAATGACGCCAAGATCGCTACGGGCACCAAGCGGGATGACGGTAAGATCATCGTGTCCCCGGAAGTAAAGGCCCAGTTGAAGCAGGAGACCTACAAGAAGCTGTTGATGCTCGTCAGTTGATTTGACATTAATGTCACTATTTGACAAACGGGCAAACGTGTGCGATACTGATAATACGGGCTCAAACAACTGGGTCCGTGTTCTTTAATAATTCAAGGAGGGTAATACCATGATCTATGTGATCGTGACCGCCTCAGGCAACTGGGGCAAAGCTGAATCTCTTAACGAAGCAGCCAAACATGCACGGGTCCGGGCTCAGCCAGTTCGAGCCAAAGTGATGAAGATGGACCCAAGACTGCACAGCGATGTTGGTGTTGATGGCATGGGCGGAGTTGTGTGGAACCGCACGGACCAACTCATGGAAGCACCAGAACCCATCAAAGCAGCGGTGAGGGACGTGTGCAACCTCGGCTACTTCAACATCAAAATGTCGAAGGGCAACCTCGTGATGCAAGTCATCGAATAACCATCCGGCCCCTGCTTAGGCGGGGGCTACCATTCCCAAGGAGGAAGAGATGCGAGAAATCAAGCACCCACTGGAAGACGAAGAAGGCATCCCCCTGTTAGTGCAGAGAGTAATCACAGGCCGGGACTTTGAAGTCACCCTGTTCACAGGGCAAGTAGTGGTTATAGCGTCTGAGTTCATTGAGGATGCCTTCTCTGCCTACATGTTCCTGCTAAGGAAAGGAGTGGCCGACCCAATCCACATGATGAATGACGTGGTACGGCATCCGGTAATCTGGCCCACCATTCAGAAAGTTCTGCAGACCGAGTTTTCCCACGACCAGATTCTTTTTTGATATTAATGTCAATTACTATTTGACAAATTAGTAGGGGTATACGATACTGATAGTACCAAGCACATAAATACCCAAGGAGGGTAAGCAGATGAAAGTCACCAAGACCCAGATCAACAACTTCATCAAGACCGTCAAAGAAGATCGCCAGATGGGCACTCCACACGCCCGAGTGGATGACAACCACAAAGACGTGAAGAACGGGTGGGTGATGCAGATCAAATCTCAGAAGCATGACCTCGTTGCCTATGCTTTTGATATTGTTGGGAATATGAGCGCCCTCCACGCTGACGGGTACATCCGCCAGCACATTGGACATGACGAAATCGCCGTGGCACTGGGCCGGTTCTGAGACCGGTCCTTGGGAGCAGCAGATGGCCAAGAAACTGACCAAGACCCAGAAGACAAGGCTCCGCCAAGAACAGCAGCAGAGAGCCAAGGCGGAGCGTGAGAGACTTGAATCCATCAACCGGGGTCTGGGCCTCACCAATCAGCGGCCAGACCACCTACCAAGCTCTCCGAAGCCCTACAAAAGGGAAACGACCGAGTACCCTTCACTGGATACCCAAGCACACGACTGCAGCTACCGTGAGCCCCTGCGCTACACCGGGGACCGGCTGAAGGGTATCGGCATGATGCACAAATCCAACCTTGTCCCGATCTTTGACCAGAGTGAGGCCGAGGACATTGCCAAGATGCGGAGAAACTGATGAAGGACGTATTGCTGGGTCTGCAGGTGATTATGGTTTTTGTCGGGGTGGTAGCCTTACTTCACGGTACCCAACTGGACGTTATTCAAGGCCTGTTGATTCAATGCTTAATAGGGATTGGTCAGGTGTACCTGTTGGTAGCAAGGACAAGGAGAAACTGATGAGACGCTGGCCTGATGGAACCCCGGTCAGGTCAAGACCGTAAAGGTCTGGAACAAGCCATATCACATGACCGTCTACAACAACGGGGATGGTTACTTCTCACTGGACGGAACGCCAGAGACAGCCACCCCCCTGTCCGAACTTGAGCCGGCCTTTGTCCCCGGAAGTCACATTGTTCCTGACCACCGGGCGGCGGCAAGGCAGTCCTTCAAGAGCTTTGCCGAGGGGTACACCTACCGAAACATCCAATGGAGATACGCAGAATGAAATGCCAATGCGGCAAGGGCTATGCCAGTGAAGTTGATCATCTGTGTAAGTTCTGCCGGGAGAACAAAGTCAGACGTGCCGTGGCCAAGCAGGTGGGCGTGAAATACCGGGGCGATGGCATGACCTTGGACCAGTACGAGAAGGCGAAGAAGCTATGACACCAAGTGAGAAGCTAAATAAGGAACTCGAACTCAAGACCACCAAGAGTCTGCAGCTCTACGGGCCTTTCCTTAACCATGATATTGATGAGGAGTTCCCCGGAAGTGGCTGCGAGGACTACACCAATGAAGTCCTGCTGAAAGGGGTAAGGCTGGTCAATGAGCAATGGTTGCTTGATCTGGTAGATCGTCATATCAAGTTGGAAGCCACTATTGCCCATATCCAACAGGAAATGGACGGGGAGATTTGGGAAGCAGATATGCTCCCAGCTATTGCTAAAGCCATCGGTGAGTCAGGCTACCCTGTTTCATCAGATGGTGGTCAAAAAACCCCACTGTGGGGGAATGACGAAAAGGACACTGACTACTGCCGTTGTGATTCCAAGTCAAAGCACTACAGCGAGTGGATCATTCATGAAGACGGGACCGAGACACAACCCAAAGATTGCGGGTGTGCCTTCGGCCAATGTGCGAAAGGGTTGATACTATGACTGAACCAAAGAAATTCAACAGCCTGCATGGGTTGGTAAACAACCTGATGGACTTGGGCCGAGACACGATGGACCGAAGGCTTTACCGGTTAGCCAACACCAAGGACCATTACTGCATCCTTGACCCAGATCACACTATGAGGCATGTCCTGTGTGGGGAAGCCGACCTCTATTACAAGGGACAGCACCGCGATGGTGAGCCCGAGTACCCGGTGTTCCCGGCTGGCGGCCAGAAAGAAAAGACCTTAGGCCCCATGGAGCCGGTGTACGTGAATGCCAGTGGAGGGTTCAAGAATGCCAAGGGATTCGTGGTGGGGGGCACCAACGAGGGGGTGGTGGTAGTCCAGTTCGGCAATGACCAGAAGATACCCGGGACGTTCAAGTTCAGCACCCGGGAAGTCAGTAATGAGCCTATTGTGGAGAAGATCACCAAGGACCACCTGAGAAAGGCCCGAGACAAGATGCGGAAAGCCACCGTGGCCTTCAATGAGCTTGCGCGGGAGTACGCCAAGCAGGAGTGCCCCTTAAAGGTTGGAGACAAGACCACCATCCTCAGGAAAGCTCACCAAGGCAAGACCATGGAGGTCCGTAAGATCACGGTGGACACTGACTATACTGACCGCATCCCAACGTGGCGGGTGAGCGGCCCTGTCCTCAAGAAGGACGGTAGCCCATCAGAGCACACCGGTTCCCTGAGCCAGATGCAGTGGGACACCCTGCACGAGACGTTCGGGGGCGATATGGACAAATACTTCGAGGACTTCAAGCTGTGATAGAAGATTCGATTCTGAGTGTGATACTGGTGCTTTCTACCACCCTGATGGCGCACCTGTTTATGAAAAGCCTGTACTTGACCGGCTGGTGGTTGAGGGCCACTTACCGGGTCAACATCCCAAGCTACCGGCGCAAGGTGTATGTAGGCCTGCTCTTGATCAGTGTAACGGGCATGATGACTGCACTGGGTGTGTGGGTGAACCTGACACGGTGGGGGTGGGTATGATTGACGAGGACAAGCAAGTGCTCGTGGTGGGAGGAGCCAGACCCGGTATACGCACTCTGAACGCGGCCATGGCCAAGGCCCTGATCGAGGCAGCCCATACAGAAGTAAAGGCACTGGCGGACAGGAGCGACCTGCAGGACTACGATCAGGGAATGATCGGACGCAAGCGCAAGAAACCCAAGAAACGCAGACTGAAGCGAAAGCCGGGAGGAAGGTTATGAGTGTTCGTATGCTATGCCAGTACTCGTTTTGTAAACAGGCTATTGAGCCCGGCACCACCCAAGAACTGATTGACGTGGCTGAGGGGCATATTCTCTGCCCGAGTTGTGGGTTGCCCCACTTGGTGCCTGAGGAAGACCAGAAACAGGTGACGGTCCACATCCTTGAAAAGCTGCAGGAGCTTGAGAACCGCCTTGCCCAGTTAGAGCTACCCAACAAGATTGGAGGTTGACTGTGAAACAGATATACAAATTGATCGAGAAAATGCCGGCAGGCGAAAAGGTGTATGAGCTTTACTTCCGAATAGTAGATCGGGAGATACGGTTGGAGTGTGGGGAAGTCCCCTATCCGGAGAGTGATAATGGCACCCGGTATAACTGTCAGACGTTGGACTTGGAAGGTAACCCCACCAAAGACCTGCCCAGCCACCTACCGGAGATGATGAAGTTCATTGATGAACAGCCAGCAGAACTCAGGCTGACATGGACCTTCATGATCATGCGGGGCCTGACGGTCTACCAGTACCTGTACCCAGAGTGACATTAATGTCATTTTTATTTGACAAACTATAAGCACTGAACGATACTGACAGTACAGAAAATCAATTCCCAAGGAGGGAAAGGAAATGCACGTACTCAACCCAACCAGTCCAGTAGATGCCGTGTTCTCCCAAGAAGCCCGCGAAGTTATTGTCAAGGCCTTCCGTGACATATTCCACTGGGAGATTATCGGTGACCCAGAAGCCCCGGAAACCAACTTGGAAGTCGTGGGCTACATCATGGACAGCCACTACCTGCACGACAGCCGGTACGAGGAAGCCAATCTACTGATCTGTCAGGCGATTGTCTCGGAGGGAATCAACGAGTACTGGGTGCAACGTGACATTGACCGCTTCACCAAACTGAGAGGCCAGTAATGGAACTGCCGATTAATTACACAACTGCCAATGCCCGGGCCCGTAAGGCGGCCCGGATGGAATACGCAAGCAAGCAGAAGGGTAAGTGCTGGCACTGCGGATTCACCCTCGGGGGAGGCCCACGGCCTGACATGGCCAAGAAGGTTATCAACAAGAACCTGTTTCCCCCGGGATTCTTCAACAACCCTGTGCACCTGCACCACGACCACAAGACCGGCATGACCATTGGCGCAGTCCATGCCAAATGCAATGCGGTGCTGTGGCAATACCATGGAGAGTAAGATGAGAGCCCTGATCCACTACCAACTGACCCTGCAAGAAGTCAGAGCCCAGCGTAACAGCATGGGTGACTTTGGTCCTGAGATGGCCTGCCATACCGGTGATGGTCATGCCCGGGGCACCCGCAACCTCGGGGCCGTAAACTGCCTCCACTGCAGGCGAGCCCTGAAAGACATGAACAAGATCATCAGCGACCCGGACGAAGTGGAGGAGGAAGGTGAGCTGGTGGAAGAAGGGGAAGACTCGTGAGCTTTGAACTGATCATCGACAGCATGGGTAATGACGCCTTCCGGGAAGACCCGAGAGCGGAGACCATGCAAATAATCCAGAACGTGGTAGACCAGCTTTCTGCCGGGGAACAAAGCGGGGTGCTCCATGATGTGAATGGGAACCCCGTTGGCCATTGGTCTGCCGAGTTCCCCGACGAGGAGGAGGAATAATGAGCACATACTGCAGGAATTGTGGGATGGACACCGGCAGGGCTACAGACAAGCGCATCCTTGAGGGCGACAACAACTGCCCTAAGTGCGGCTGGTTCCGCCCTGTCGATGATTATCACAAAGAGGTTCTGGTCTCTATGCTGGAACGTATCGAGAAACTGGAAGAGAAGGTGAAGAACCAGTGAACATCATCATGGTGGTGATCAGCATCCTGATGTGGGGGCTGTTCCTGTTCTCTATCCCCGGAGGATTGAACCCTCTGTCGGTAGCCACGTTTCTGTGGGCCTGTCTGCTGACCGGAGCCACTTGGCTTCTATGGGATTTGCATTGACCCACGGTGAGCACCACCCAAACTTCCTGTGCCTGTTGCTGGCGGCGGTGATTGTCGGTGGGCTCACCCACGGCATGTTGTTGGGTACCCTGAAGCGCCAGATGGACGTACCTGAGAAAGTAGCAACCCTCCCAAAATTTACCCTGACCGGTAGGGACGAGAATGGCCGGCAAACCCTCGACTACGGAGAAAACCAATGAGCAACGAGCAAAAGATAATGGGCGTAGACCTGTCCTACAGTGGCTCGAACCCATCAGGAAAATTTTTACTTGAGGTTCTGATGGAGAACCAAAGGGCCAGAGAAAAGTTCCCCAAGGGAGCCAAACTTGACACGGCCCTCATGGAGGAAGTCGGGGAGCTGGCCGAAGCCCTGCTGAAGATAGAAGAATCAGGCTGGCCACCGGAGAGGGTCTACAAGGAAGCCGTGCAGGTAGCCTCAGCCGCCATGAGAATAGCCATCGAGGGCTGCCCAGAGCATAAGTACAAGGGAACCAAGTGCGGTTATGCTGGCTGCAACCAACCTACTGTTGGCGGGCCCTGCCCCCTCTGTTACGAATAGGAGAAGACCAATGACTGAGTTCAAGAGAGAAGAACGCTACATCGTTACCAAGTTAAAGCGTATGGATAACGTGACGGAGGATGCCCTGAGAAAATTCCTCATTGAGCGTGGGGTGCCTACGGAAGAATGTGTGGTGGTTGAACACGATTGGCCCAACTATGAGCATGTATGGGAGACGGTTCAGGCAGTAGCGGAAGGCAAGTGGCCGCCCCGGGTATCGACCGGACTCAGTGACTCCATGGGTGTAGAAATCTACATTGGGGACAAGGTGGCCATAGACACCAGTATCAATAAGGAAGTCCATGGGGAGTGGGCGGTATATACCGTGGAGCAGAGAGGCCTGACCCCGGTGCTGATGTACGATTACTCGGAGAAGGGGCAGATTCTCCCCAAGGGCTACACCGGGTGTTGTTTGTCAGACTTCTATAACTCAAAGATGTTTATGTTCCACAAAGACCCTCGGGCCCTGACCCCAGATGACAGAATGCGGGTGCTGGAAGAAGGAGAAACGCCATGAGCAGCAGAGCCAAGCAGTTACTCACCAAGTTGCTGGACGATGACATAATCCGGGTGCGGCCCAGTGATCGTGAACGCTTCATGAAAGAGTGGCGGGAGGCCATGGAGGACTTGGAAATGCCCAAAGTCCCCAAGGCTACCGAGGAGGTCAACTGGGAAGGCCGGGTGCGGCACCTTGAGTACTACACTACCCAGCCGAAGGTGATCTACTCCAACCCTCATGTAGTCAAGATCATCCGCGACATTAGGCAGCTATGGGATGAAGTGCAGGCGTGGAGGCAGAAGTCAGTGAGTAACCGGTTACCGGAACGTCTGACCCGGGAGCAGGCAGAACCAATCTGTGAACTGACCTGTACGGACCTGTGCCATGGAGACTGCGATTGCAATCCTGATGTGCAGATTGTGTGGGAAACCCTGAAAGGCCGGTTGGAGAACCCAGATGGCTAAGAGCAAGCGGAAGCCGAACAGCGGTAAGCGCCGAAAGAGCCGGCTGTATAACCCAGCCCTGATGTGGGCATGGGAATCGGATGTAGACCCCGGAGATACCCGTAGGAACGCCTATGGCATGGTCCGCATGGCCGGGGTGTACGTGAACCTTGACTACCGGGGCTTTCGCCAAGTACTGGACTCTCCGCGCCTGTGGACCGTGTGCTGCAGAGCCCTGATCTACCACCAAGCCAGCGGCAAAGAGTGGTTGGAGATCGAGGAGGGGGCAGCCGGTGAACGAATCCCCATGCGAGACATGGAGGAAGTCTACGAGCGCATGAGAAAGACCGTCCTTGAGAACGTGAAGGAAGCATGGGTGATAGACGTGGGCTGGATTGTGACTACGGTCCCGGACGTGTTTGCCCGGTATGCCCAGCACGAACTCGACAACAAGACTGCCGAATGGTATGAGGTAGGGCTTGGCGACAACACCCCCGAGCGCCGGGAGCTGTGGTTGAAGAACAAACACCTGACGGAGATACAGGCATGAGAGTAGTTGTACTGGATACCGAGACGACCGGTTGGCTGCGGAACTTGGACCCTGCAGACCCCAAGCAACCCCACTTGGTGCAGTTGGGTGCGATAGTGGCCGAGACCAGCAACCGGGAAGTCCTGAGCGTGTTGGATGTGATGATTCGACCGGAGGGCTGGCACATTCCCTCAGCGGTGGTGAAAGTACATGGTATTGATGACTCGATGGCGGCAGAGCATGGCGTGTCCGAGAAGCTGGCTACCGAACTGTTCCTCGACCTGTGGAAAGGCTCGAAAGTGATTGCCCATAATGTAGGATTCGATATAGGCATCATGGGCTGTGCTATTGCCCGATATGCACCTGCCCACTTGGCCATGTGGCAGAAGACCGATAAGCACTGCACCATGGACCTGAGTACCCCGTTGGTCCGCAAGCGCCGGCCCGGGCACAAGAACTACTGTAGCCCGAAGCTCGGGGAGGCATACAACCACTTCACCGGCAGAACCATGGAGAAAGCACACTCAGCCTACCATGACGCTAAGGCTTGCATGGAAGTTTACTGGGGCATCCTAGACCAGCAACCCGGCATGTAATATGGCGACACCACTCAGTAAGCGGTCCCCGATATGGCTTGCCAAGCAAGACCCGGACGACCCGAACCTTAACAAGAACTACCGGCGCTCGGTGAAGTATTACCGGGCCCTGTATCAGGCGTGGCCAGACTGGTGTGCAGAACACCCGGGGTTTGCCGAGGTATATCGGGAATTCAAGGAACGACAGGCTGCTGGCGAGGATGTTCATGTGGACCACATTGTTCCGATCATCAGTGACTATGTGTGCGGGCTCCATGTCCCATGGAATCTGGAAGTGTTACCGGCAGGGCCGAACCTAAGAAAAAGTAACAAGGTATGGCCCGGGTGCCCGAACGAAAACATGGAGCTTTTTTGATCTTAATGTCAAAACCATTTGACAAATCCTGATGGTTGTACGATACTGAAAGTACAGCAAATACATACCCAAGGAGGGTGCTCAAGATGAAAGAATCCAAACGCAACTGGTTCCAAACCCTTAACGAAGCTCTGGCCTCCGAAGAACTGGTCGGTCTCTGGCCACTGGGGGAGAACGTCAACTACGGCGAGACCTGCCGGGTATTCGTCCAAGACGGAAGCAAGATGCGGATGATCAGCGTGTACCGCAGTGAGTGCGGCATCTATGAGCGCCCGGTTCACTACATGACCCAGATGGCAGCCTAAGGAGAGAGCCATGGCTATTAAGTACATAGGTTGGACCCCAGACAATCCAACCCCGAGACACATTGTTGGGGGGCCGATGACAGGGTGGGCATCCAGTGACGCAGTGAGGCAGGTAACTTGCCCTAAGTGTGGAGCAGAACCGGGCTTCCACTGTGAGACTCCCACCAAGAGAAAATCATGGCCCCCGCATACCGGTAGAGTGGGAAAACTAAGGAGAGAGCAATGCTACTCAGCCCAGCGTTAGAGAAAGCAATTCTGAAACAACCCTCCATGAGCGGGGTGACCACCCTGAAAGGCGTGACCCATCTGCGCTGCATGAACGGGTATGACTACCAACTGACCACTGGCAAGGTGTACGAAGTGGTGGACTGGCAGGAAGGCATATTCCCGGATCGTCCATTCGTGATCGTGCGAGACGACGAGGGCAAAGAAATCGGGGCACACGCCTCAAGATTCACACCGGTAAGCTAAGGAGAGGACCGTGAGCGATACCCAGATAGCCCAAACCATCGTTGAACAACTCGGAGGCACCCGCTTCATTGCCATGACCGGGGCCACTGCTTTCGTAGGGATCAAGAAAGGGGTGCAATTCAAGATCAAAGGAAAGCACCCGGAGAAGGGGAAGGTCAGTCACATAAAGATCATGCTGACCGACCAAGACCTCTATGACGTGGAGTACTTCAGGCTTTACGGGGGCAAGATCATTGAAGTGGCCCAGTCTTATGGCCTGTACGCCGACATGCTCAAGAAAGACATTGAGCAGAACACCCAACTTCACCTGAGCCTGTAGGAGGCAGAATGACCCGTACCCTCAAGAAACACGAAACCCCGGTGGACGCCGGCATGACCAAGCCAACCATCTTCCAGCCTGAAGGCGGGTGGAAAGAGAACAGTTATTACATCGTGGACGTGGCGCACAGCCCTCACAACCCGGTGTTTCGGAGCATCCTCTACACTGGCTTCCTGAACGGCTGGAAAACCCCACAAGGAACGCAGCCGGGGGGTTACCACAAAATCTGGAACGCCATAGCAGAGCAGTGCGAGATACAGGAACTCTATTATATGGCCCCGGTGTTTGAGCTTGCGGACGACAACCTGAACCCTAAGGTGGACACGGTGTTGCGGGTCGAGGAAGTAGAGCTTCCTAAGCGAGCTTACCGATAACCCAAGAAGGAAGACTGATGAAACTCTCTGAATACAAGAAAGGTGACCGGGTGAAAGTCCCACATGGAACAGGCACCATTGTCGGGTTTGAGCGATTCTATATGACCCACGATCATCGGGACGGACAGGAAGCACCTATGAGTGAGGCACCAAATGACACCGGGGATAGGGCATTTGTTAAGCTGGAACCCGGACACACATGGGCCTGTGGTCATAAGTGGCCCGACATGCTGTACGGGGCGTGGGACACTGACATGGAAAAACTGCCTGACTCTGATTTGACAAACTCTGGTACATAGAAGATACTGAGAGTACGGCAAATATTTAAACGGAGTTGAGCCATGACCTACGTGACCAAGACCCAACAAGCCAAAGACCTGATCAACGCTGGCGACCTGAAAGGTGGACTGAAAATAGTCCAGACCTTCCGGGCCCTGCCGAGAGAGGACAAGAAGCTGTTTGGTCAGTGTTGGGAGGCCATGGTTCACCCTTCCTTCTACAAGCAGACCCGGGGCGAGGCATGGATTCATAACACCATTGAAGCCGGCCTGCAACGCCTTCGGGAATGGGCAGCACAGTAATGGCAAACCTACCAAAGTTCATGGTTGATATGATCGCCAAAGACATGATGAATCAGTTGGAGAAAGAGAAGACCGCCTTCGATTCCTTTAAAAAGAAATCAGAACACCTGCCTGTGGGGGCCAACCACTCGTATCAGGCGCACGGGGCGGGGGTGTGGAACGCTGAGCTTTGGCACGGGCACGAGAATGTGAGCCTTGATTACGAAATCTTGGAGGACGCGGTGGACCACGCAATAGGCAAAGACCAAACGGCCACAGGGACCAAGTGGACGGTGTTTCACCCCCTGACCGGCCAGCCGTATGAGCAGTACTTCACCCATCACCCCGGGAAGAACAAGCCAGAGATTTACCTTGGGAGCGGGGTGAAGTTAGCCGCAGATCAGGATGTGGCTACTATGTCTTTACGTCTGCACCTTCGCATCCCATACGGAATCCTACAGGCCTTGAAAGAGCAGGTTCCAATGACCCACGCTCTGTACTCCGATTCGATAGACACCATGCTTGGAAACCAGACCCTAGACCCCTCCATGGCACTGGCGACCTACCATTTGCTGGGCCATATTCTCAAAGAAGAAGGTATACTACCCAAGGACAAAGACGATGAATAAACGAGTGAGGAGTAAGCAATGGCCAAACATAAGGACGAAAGCCTTGACCTGTCTGCAGGGTATGACCCTACTGCTAATGATGATTCTGTTGGGGCTCGATTGGAGCCTCTGGTTCTGACCTGTCGTGACCCGAACACCCGGGCGGTGGCCAGTAAGATGGTTTCTCGTGCGGAAGTGGGGGACAAGAAGTACGGGGTCACCACGGCCCGGAAAGACATTGACATGATGGGATGGCTTACCCACCTGCAGGAAGAATTGATGGACGCCTGCGTGTATATCGAGCGGCTGAAGAACGACAAGGACTTGGCCGACCGTATCGAGATAGTGAAGGGAAGACCGAAGGCCCCTCCAAGCACCTTACGCTTCGAGAGCGGTGGCCCCGGGCGAAAGATGGAATGACATTAATGTCAAAACCATTTGACAAATTATCCCGGGTGAACGATACTGAAAGTACACCAAAACACTATCCCAAGGAGGGACAGGATATGAGCAACAAGAAGCAGACCATCGAAATCCAGATGCACCTGAGAATCCAAGACTTCGAGGACGTGAAAGCCGAGATGATGAAGGCACTGGACAATAACCCGGTCCACGCCATTGGCTGGTTGTCCCAGCAGATGATCACCAAGCAGACCGAAGCAGAGCCCTTCATGCGCCTGAAGAAGACCTTGGCCAGTGCCGGTGGTGACATTGAGCACCCTGACTTCTTGAAGCATCTGCGGGATGAACTGGATATGGTCACAGACCAGCTTCTCAAGAACCGGGATAACCTCTGCTCTACTGGCATGGCCCATAACATGGTGTCGGAGTACAGCCGGGAGGGGAAATCCCGCTCCCGGGAATCCCTGCAGTCCATGCTGGACTTCATCACTGACGAAGAATAATCCACTGGCCCCTTCGGGGGCCTGCTCATGGAGGGGATAATGAGCAAATACTACAAAGAAGCCATCGACATTCTGGAATCCTTGGACGGAATGTACCGGGAGATTCTGGTGGAGCTGGCCAAGAACTACCCCAAGGCCTTCTGTGACGCCTACCATGCAGTGACTCAGGTAGAGCACCACATAGACACGCCAACATTGTCCAAGGTTGATAAGGAGCTTCTGGACAAGCACCCGCCCAAGCACTTTAACGCCAAAGGCACCCTGACCATGCACATGGAATCCGGGGCCAAGAATTTTGCCACCTTGGTAAAGGGTAAGCCCAGTGGTGTTTATGAGGGAACGATGGAAGAAGGTGGGCTGAATTTACCTCTGGGGTGGGGCCACCTGCCTACAGCAGTGATTGATACAGCAAAGAATATACTATGGGCCCCGGGCATTGACTCGAAGGTGGTGGTGTCAGTACTGCAAATGATCTATGGCCACCCGGACATGTTCGAGGAGCCAATAGGCCAGCTTGATTTGCTGAACGCGGCAGACAAGATAAACGTGGTTGCCACTACCTTGCAGTTCTTCTCGGCATACACCACGGACTCGGCGTTGTTTGACAACTGGATTCCGCCTGACAGTATCGACACTCCGAGCAAGGTCCATGCGATCAAGCGGGTACGTGAGGTAACTGGGTGGGGCCTGAAAGAAGCCAAAGAATTAACGGAATGGCTGATCGTGGCTATCGACAGAGTGGTTGACATGTGGGAGACAGAGTATGGCAGTTAGGATCACCAGAAAGAAAGTAGACAAACCCAAACAGGAGTTCTCGGAGTTCCAGAAGGGGATGGTCCCTGCCGGCAAGGCCGCGCCGGAGCCCAAGTTGAAAGACCCAAACTGGGACATAATTCACAATGTCCGGTCCAAGGCTCAGAAGATGAAGCCTGCGGATGCCCGGGACTATCTGGACCGCATGGCGAACCTGTGGGGCCCGGAAGTAAAGACCCATCAGGAAATCATCAAACTGATTGACGACCTGTAACCAACAAACGAAAGGGGAAGAAAGACATGATTCTGTCAGGAAAAACCGTACAGCAGTGGAAGGACTGGATAGCCATTGAATTTGCCCTTGCACCGGAGAAGCGACACGCACCGGACAACATGCTTGAGGCATTCCGGGATGCGCTGGAAGTGATCGAAGAAGTGGTGCCTGAACAGCAAGCACTGGAACTGGTGAAAACACCGGAGCCAGAAAAACCCGACACCAAGAAACCGGAACCGGAGAGCTTCTACAAGGGCAACGAAGGTGACCTGCAAACCGTGGACGTGTACGCAAAGGAAGTGACTGTACCGGTCACTGACGAAGACGGAGTGGTGACCTTCACCTTCACGGCGGCCCGGGGGGCTCCCAATGGCCGACCCCGCATCTATGAATTCGTGGGTAAGGCCGTGCCGGAATGGTACAGCCTGCTCCAACAGGTAGACCTCCATCTGGACGTGAAGTACCGGCGCTATGGGCAGGACCGGCGCATGGAGGAGGTGGAGGAGTATGTACCCCATAAGACCACCAATTGGGGAGCGAATGGCTACGATCCAAAAGTCAGCAAAGACATTGAGGAAACCAAGGCCGCTACCAAACCAGCATCAGTCACCAAGGCCCCGAAGACAAAGAAAAAGGGTGAGGATGACTCTGACGCAATGTGGGGTTGATCATGGCGATCCGGATCACACGCAAGAAGTCGGAACCCGGGGCACCCCCAACCGATAACGAAGTCATCAAGCTGGCTAAAAAGCGCATCAAAGAGCTTCCGCCAGCCAAGGCTAAATCCTACCTCCGTGGCCTCGCGGCTGCGGGGGGAGACCCTGTAACCACACGAAAGCTCAAGAAAATGATGGAGGAGCTGTAATGGCTGTGGAGACCTACACCATCCGGGTGGAGAGACCGCCCGGAGTCTCTGTGCAGGAGATGAAGCAATACCTGCGAGAGTCTGTTGAATGCTGGAAGCGGGGCCTTCACCCCGATGAACCCATCCAAGACGCGGAAGTCTACAGTGTCTCAAGAATGCGAGTGGAGACCACCAATGCCAAAGGTAAATGAGCCCTACGTGGAGGTGGAGTTTGACACGACTCGCCGGCAGCGGCGGGTGTCTGTGGTGATTCCATGTGACCACCCCACCAGCGCCTCGACGGTGTTGAGCCCCGAGGTACTGCTGGCCTTGAACGAGAGAGACAAGAACATTTCCCGGGCCTTCCTCCACGAAGTGTTGGAGGCGGTCTTCCCATTGGAAGACGAGGGGGAAGTCATTGACTCGGAGCCGTGGAACCCGCCCCCGGGCAAGCCCAAGTGCTTCAACCGACAAGACTATGAAACCGAAGTACTTGTTACTGACGGTGACCTCGATATAGAGCTTCTTCAGGGAGATGGAACTCCTGTGACCGTAACGGTGCCTCATCATAAGGTGATCCCGGACCCCATGAGCAAAGAGTGTATGCAGCACAAGCGTATGGGGGAGGCCACCCTACACAACTGGGATTGCAAGGGATGCAAGCACCTGAAGGGGGCCCTCCGGGTGGCCGAGGCCGAGAAAGACCAGTGACATTAATGTCACAAATTATTTGACAAATTTGTGGGGCTGAACGATACTGAAAGTACAGCAACCAATCATTCCCAAGGAGGGAAGCACATGGAAACCAAGGTCTTTTACATCAGCAAAAACCCGCAAGCCAAGCACGAGTTTTTCAGTGGTACGTGTGTGGCCACCCCCAAGTCGCAGCCTGCCGTGTTCGAGATGATCGAAGACGCCCGGTTTCACAATGACGTGATGGGTGATCCGGTAGCTGTTGTCAGTGGCACCCCGGACGCCCCGGGCATCTGCATTTTCAAGCTGGATGCCAAGGACGAGGAGCAGCGTGAAATGGCTGCCCGGGTAAAGCAAGCCCTTGCTGAGGAGTTGGCCAAGTGAAACGCCGGGAGGCTATGGCACTCATAACCCGCAACCTGCAGGGGGAGTGCCTTCAGGACTTAGCTGAGGATTTGGGGTGTTCCTACAACACCCTGCTCAACTGGCGAGACAACCCACCGGAGAACCCGAGTCTCAGAATCTTTGTATTGCTGGCCAACCACTACCGGATCAATATGGGAATCTGGGAGTTGGAGGAATTCTACTGATGCTGAAACTGCCTGCTGACATGATGACCAACCTCACCTGTGGGGAGAAGGCCAAACTGGTAGAGCAGTTCATCTTGCGCGACCGGTTCGAGGTCCGCTACCACACCTTCCGGCGCGGCACCCTGAGAAAGCAGTTCGGGTACCGTGATGACACACTGGACAAGTGCCGCACGGATTGGCCCTTCACCAAAATGACCTACCTGCAGTACCGCACCATCAAGGTGTTTTTGGGGCTGGCGGATGAAGCCAGAATCGAATATAAAAGACGAAGCTGGTACGCCCTGTCGGTGGACTTCGGAGTATCCGAGGCCTCGATACGGCGGGCTTACTACGAGTACAGGAGGCAAGTAGATGAGCAACAACTTAGGCGAGTGGGTGCAGACCCCAAGAAACAAAGACCAAGCCGAGCTGATGGTGGAGGTTGGCACTTCGTGGTTGCAGAGGAATGCCCCGGGAATCCAAAAGACCCCCGACCCCAACCCAGAGTTAGCCAAAGCGCGAAAGAACTTCGGCGTAGATTACCAGTCGCGTAACTGGGCTTTCTCAAAGGATGGACACTGCGCCGGCTGCGGTCATTACAAGCGCCTGCTGCCAGAGCCGGGAGACCCAAGTATGGAGTTCTGCCCGGACTGCTTCACAGACGGTGACCTCAACAACTGGAAGCGATACGCTGAATATCTGGAAGCCCTGCTGAGGGCGGAGTAGCACATGGGACTCCCGGAAACTAAACGGCAAGCCCTGATCGAAGACATGCTGATCGGGAACGCCATAAAAGAACTCATAGTCCAGTACACTCCGGTACACCTGTCGAAGGTTATCGGAGTATCCCAACCCACGCTCCAAAAGTGCTACCGGGAGCGCCCAAAGAGCCTGAATTTCCTGCAGTACCGAACCATATTAATCTTCCTGCGTTATTACCGGTTGTTGAAGCGAGCCCACCGGGATTACACCTACCGATACCTGAGCTACAAACACGATGTTCCCCATCAGGAAATAGCGGAGATACGAAAGGTACTGGGGCTTCACAAGTGCCTGCCTTTCCACCTGAAAGACCTCCGTCCCACGCTATACCCGCCTATCCCAACCCTCGATGACGCCATTGAGCAAGTGACATTAATGTCAAACTGGTAGTTGCACGTCCTTAGTGGAGGGCTTACCCTTCATGTAACAGTCAGATTGTTGGCTGCTACATGATTTAAGGGAAGCCACCATGAGAGTTAAGAAGTCTGATGAAGAACTGCAGATTGTCTGGGGGGAAGTCTACGCCCCGGGCCTGCCTGACTCTCAGGGTGACTTCATGAGTGCCGAAACCATCCGCAAAATGGCTCATGATTTTATGGCCAACATGCGTGTAGGCCAGATAGATACGAACCACAACAATGAGTTGGTGGACGCCGTGGTAGTGGAATCCTTCATTGCCCGAGACGGTGACCCGGTATTCATTCCCGGTTCGTGGGTAGCTGGCGTGCACATACGGGATGCGGATACGTGGGAAGCAGTCAAAAAGGGCGAGTTCAACGGTTTCAGTGTGGAGGCAAGCGCCAAAGGGCGGGATGTCGAAATTGAAATTGAAGTCCCCGAGTATGTTGATGGTGAGACCAGTGAAGTAGATGGCCACACCCATAAGTTCCGTGTCTTCTTTGATGAAGAAGGGAATTTCTTGGGCGGGGTCACAGACGATGAACAGGATCACCAGCACGAAATCATCAAGGGAACGGTGACCGAAAAAGCCAAAGGTCACACGCACCGCTTTTCTTTTTATGAGGTGTTCCTAAATGGCGAATCGTAAGAAGGTCGTAATTAAGGCCCGGGAAGTTACGGACGTTGAAGTGGACTTCCTCAGTTTGGTGAAGCGGGGAGCAAACAGAATCCCTTATCGTCTCGTAAAGTCGGAGGACAACGACATGGCTATTGATCTGAGCAAAATCTTTTTCCGCAAGAGCGAGCCAAAGACCCCGGTCATTGGTGCAGTGGCAGTCGCGTCTGGTGACAATCAGGCAGCGATTATTGAAGCCCTGAAAAAATCCTATGACGTGGTTGAGGTTGTTGAGCATGAAGACGCTCACATCGTGAAGTTCGATGAAGACTTCTCTGCCGATGACGCGGATGTGGTCAAAATGTCTGACGACATTGCCGCCTTCGTCATGCACCTCGAAAAGGGTGTGGTGACCTACCCGGACTCCGAATCCTTCATGGAGAACATGCAAGGTGCCGGCTTCCTGCCAAGCGTTCGCATGGCGTCTGACGTAATGTTGGAAACCATCATGAACGTGGTCTGGTCCGAGGGTGACCAAGCGACAACCATCGCCAAGATCGAATCCGTGCTGGATGAGTATCGTGAGTACGTCACTTCCATGGTGGGCGGTATGCCGATGCAACTGTTCAAGATGGAATCCGACGAGTTCCGGGACTCGGTTGTTGAACTGAAAAAAGGCCTTCTGAACTCTCAGGAGCAGAAGGAAAAGGACAAGCGCCCTGACGCTGAGCCGCAGACCAAGGGCACTTCTTCTGAGGAAGAAAAGGCCGCCGCCGCTGCTGCGAAGGAAGGTGAAGAAGGCGCTGCCCCGGAAGGTACGGAGGGCACAGAAAATGCCTCTACTGAAGGTTCCGAAGGTGGTGACAGTGCCGGCGAAGTGGGCAGTGTCGAAGGTCTTGACGACGACAACACTGGTGGTGACGCTGGCGATGCTGGTGACACTGGGGCTGCTGGCGAGTCAAATTCTGGCCCTGCTGGCGATGAAAAGGTTGCAGCAAATGTGCAGAAGTCCGAAACTGATTCTACGGACGACCTGCTGAACAAGCTCGGCAACCTGTTCGACGAGAAGTTCAAAACCGTCAAGAGCGATCTGGAAAAATCTCTTGAAGGTCTTGATGCCAAGGTAGGCAAGTTGGAGGAGCAAGTCTCAGAAACATCGAAACTTGCGAAATCCGCTGACGAGGCAGTCCGGGGTACAGTGACCAACGCTGCACCGGAAGACACGGACACTGGCGTCACTAACCGTCGAGTGGTGAAAGGTGAAAGCGAGGGTGGGTTGTTTGACAACGCACTCAAGTTCCCGGGCTTCGAGGCCTAAGGTGTAACAGACCCAAATCCGAAAGGGTTAATTGAACGAAAATCAGGAGATTTAACATGAGCAGCAACAGCCAAATTATCCAGAAGGCGGACATGACCCTTTCCGATCTGGCATCGGGCGGGGCCCTTAACGCCGAGCAGGCCAATTCCTTCATCCGCAAACTGCGTCTGCAGCCCACGCTTCTGCGCCAGTCTCGTACCGTGGTGATGAACGCTCCTCAGCGTAACATCAACAAGATCGGTTTCGGCACTCGCATCATGCGTAAGGCCACCAGTGCCACGGCGCTGAGCGAATCAGATCGCAGCAAGCCAAGCACTGAGCAGGTTCAGTTGAACACCAAGGAAGTGATCGCTGAAATCCGCCTGCCGTATGACGTGATCGAGGACAACATCGAGCAGGGCAACATCAACGCTGCCGGTGCAAACTCCTCACCTCAGCCTGTGTCTGGTGGTATCAAGGACACCATCATCGACCTGATCGCAGAGCGTGCTGCCCTCGATCTGGAAGAACTGGCCCTGCTGGGTGACACGGCTGTCTCAGGTACCGACGCATACCTTGGTATGCTGGACGGTTTCCTGAAGCAAGCAACCAGCAACGTGGTAGACGTGGCGAACTCTCCGATCAGCCGCACGATGTTCAAGAACGGCCTGAAAACCATGCCGAAAGAATATCTGCGTAACCTGACCGCGATTCGCAACTTCGTCTCGCACAACAACCACATCGAGTACCGCGACAGTCTGGCGTCCCGTGAGACCGCCATTGGTGATGCGAACATCAATGGTATGCCCATGACCTACGCGCACGGTGTGCCTGTTGAAGGTGCAGCTCTGATGCCGGAAGCAAGTGGCATCCTGACTCCGCCGCAGAACATGATCTTCGGTATCCAGCGCCAGCTTTCTCTGGAAGTCGATAAGATCATCACTGAGCGTGTCTTCGTGATCGTTCTGACTGCCCGGGTTGACTTCAAGTACGAGGAAGAAGAAGCCGTTGTGAAGTACACCAACATCGGCTAAGCAGTGACGGGGGGTTCGCCCCCCCTAACTGCCGCTTCGACCCAAAAAGCTCAGGAGAACTGTCATGAATGGTTTTAAAACACGCGGTCTGACCCACACCGTTACCGCTGCAGACGTAACTGCCGGTAGTGTGGTTTTCCCGGTAGGCGACTCATTTCAGGCCAAGGGTGCAGTGGTTCAAGTTACCACTTCAGCCGGTGTACCCAAGGCGTGGGATGGAGCCCGAACAATCACCCCGGAGAAGGTGACTGTGGACAACACAGGGACAACCGATTTCGCTGCCGGTGACGTTATTTCGGTGGTAGCCTTCGGGTAATCCCAAAGCGTTTTACGAAAAGCCGGTGGTGACACTGGCTTTTTTTTGTCTATACTGTCCGCACAGGAGAAAACCTTTGTCCCCTGCTAACCCAGTAATGGAGTGTGATCATGAAATCAATCAAGCTGCTGAAGACCAAACGCTATAACTATAAAGACAAGACGTATGTCCACGGCAAGACATACAGCCTGAATGATACCCTCGCCAATGAGCTTCTGAGAAAGGAAGACGGCGGGCTGCCCTACTTCATCATGTCGGATGATGACCCCGATGAGGTGATTCAGGAAGGGAAAGTGAAGGCTGCGGAGAAAGCGTCTAGCAAGAAACCGAAGGACAACGGTGGCGAAGACCCCAATGATGGCGTAAGCTCAGAGAACGATGGTGCCGTTTCGGTGTGACATTAATATCAAATGGGGGTAGCTGAGATGGCCAAGTTGGCATCAATTGAAGACCTGAGGAACGCTCTTAACCGGAGCAACGATTCAGATACCAACAGGATTCTCAACTCCGCGTTGGAAGCAGTTACCCCCGCGATCTCTGGTTACCTTCAAACCGGCTTCGGGCGGCAGGAAGAAAAAGACGTTGATACCTTCCTGCCCACCAAGCAAGATCACTTTGCAGATGGCCGGCTTGTCTTCAAGCTCAGGAATTCCCTTCTGGTTACCGGTAGTGTGGTGATTCGTTCAGCACTGGACAACAGTGAGCTGGCGGCTGCCGACCCGATACCTGACATGGGAATTGCTATCGACACCTACCGGGGCTATGTAACCCTGCTGCCGGGTGAAGTGGCGAAACGTGAGAACCACTGGTTCCAGATCGAGTATCTGTCCGGGTTCAACACCGCTGCTGACCAGATTGGCAGGTATTACACCGGAGTCCCGGAGTGGCTGAAGCAGGCCGCCCTTCTCACAGCCATGGAAGTGTACGATTCCCTCAGGAAGTACAACGACACCGAAACTTCAGGCACCGTAACGCATCTCCCCGGTCTGGCCGTGAACAGTCTGGCCCCTTACCGTAGGGGGAGAAGTCCTGTAGCGAGGCCGATGTGACCACCTCTATCCAGCTACGCCGAGTAGGCATCGACACCAAAGACCTGATTGAGCAGATCAAAAAGGAGCTGCCTGATCCTGAGGCAGTGCTTGATAATGCTCAGGCCGTGATGTTGAACCGCATACGCACCCGATTCCGGAAGCAGACAGCACCAGATGGGTCCAAGTGGCCTGAGTCCGAGGCGGCGAGAATCCGAAAGAGCGGTGGGTACACTTGGTCCAATGGGAAGAAAGTCACAGGCGGCGACACCCTGTTTGCCACCGGTACCCTGTTCCACAGCATCTATGCCTACAAGAAAGGCAGTGGTGTCCGGGCAATCACCTTTGATGAGACCAAGGCCCCGTATGGCCGGGACCATCAGAAGGGGGAAAACGGGCAGGTGCAACGGAGGTTCATTGGGGTAGGCCCAACGGACGCCAGTGTGGTGAATCAGGTGATACGTAGGAGATTTGGCGCATGAGCAATCCTGTAGAAGACGTGTGGGATCACCTTGAAACTCTCATCTCTGCCATTCCGGAGGTGAAGAACAAAGACCTGACCCACTACAGCGCGGACATGTTTCTGCATGACGCCAAGCAACTGAAGCTCCCTGCCGTAGCAGTCATCTATCAGGCCGCCGTTCCCAAGGGTGAGAAGCCCGGGATGCAAGGTATGTCCGTGACCCTGCAGTTCGGGATTCATGTGATTGGTTCCCTGCACAAGAAAGGCTCGGATGCGTTGACCGCTTCCACCGTTACCAAGAAAATCATTGATGCGGTGAGAGGGCAGAAATCGCCAACAGGACATGAATACATCTTCGGAGGGGAGTTCCCTTTCGATACCGGGATTGGGGTGGGGTACGTCCATTATTGGAACGTCTCGGCTCAGTTTACCAACTAAAGTAGAGGGGCTATGATCATGGCTGGTGACAAGAGTGTTGAAGTGATTATGACCGAGCGCCATGCGGTCTACGGAACTGAACGTGAAATTGGAGAGAAGGTGCCTGTGCATCCCTCCATTGCGGATCGGTTAATTGAAAAGAAGGTAGCTGAGCGGGCACCGGCAACGAAGTCTCTTAAAGTCGGAGGCAAGTCGAAGGTGGAGCCCGAAGCTACGGAACAGGGCCCTGAAGCCACCGAGTAATAGGAGCACTAACCATGCCTGCACATAATACGCAATCGCAATACTTCTCTGGCCAAGGCGTTGTTCTTTTGGCTACTCGTAACGCAACCACTGGCGAGCCGGAAGGCTTCGTCACCATTGGTAACGTGTCTGCACTGGCCTTGGCCGTTGCAACCACCAACCTTGAACACAAAGAATCCACTACTGGTGCTCGTGGTATCGACCTGCGTCTGACTCAGGAAGTGAACGCCACCGTGAACATGACCATCGAGTCTCTGAGCCAAGAGAACCTGGCACTGGGTCTGTACGGCACCACCACTGACGTTGCCCAAGGTACCGCCAGTGAAAAGACCTTTGCGTCTGTGAAGCTGGGCCAGATTTACAGCCTTGACAAGATCAAGGTCAGTACCGTGTCAGCGGAAGCTAACCCGAGCGGTACACCTACAACCCTGACCGTGAATGAAAACTTCCGGGTGAACGAAGACGCGGGCTCCATCTACTTCATGACCGCCGCAGAGCAAACCGCAGCCGGCGCTGCCGAAACTCTGACCGATGAAGATGAAGTGAAGGTGACGTTCGACCACGCGGCCCAGAAGCAGATGGACGCCCTGACCACGGGCCAGCCTGAACGTTGGTTGCGGTTTGAAGGCCTCAACACTGCCGATGGCAATAAGCCTGTGGTTATTGACGTGTTCCGCTTTGCGGCTGACCCGCTTCAGGAACTCGCCATGATCAACGAAGAATTGGCGAACATTGCCGTAGAAGGTTCTGCTCTGGCAGACCAAAAACGCACAACCGGCTCCAAGTATTTCCGTGTGCAATCACTGGCGTAATCGTCGGCTGACTTGAAGGAGCGATAATGAGTCTTGCTGAACTGGTGTCCCGGGGTGAGGAAGTGACCCTCCCCGGGGCCACTAACCAAACAGTCACAGTCTATCCCTTGACCCTTGAAGACATTGGCCTGCTGCTGAAGGATTACTCTGAAAGCATGAACGGCCTGTTGGGGGGCAAGATCGCACCCAGAGAGATCATAAAGGACACGCCCAAGCTGGCGGCTGCCGTGATCGCTTATGGGACCAAGAACCCAACCGAACTTGAGCTTGCTCGGCAACTCCCGCTGGGTCATCAAGTGACATTAATATCAAAAATCTGGGAGCTGTCTGGGGTTAAGCCTGCGGATGTGGGAAAGACGGTAAGCCACCTCCTACAAGGACTTTTAGAGGCGGCCAGAAACGTCAACATGCAAGAAGTGAGAGAAGCTGGGACGCTGTTCTCGCAGAACAAGCAGAATTCCTCATCAGCGAAGGACACCAGTGGAGCGAAGTCAGACGCTACACCCTCAGACAGTTGATGGCGTTTTCTGATCTGGCTAATAAGCGCCTGACCTCTTATCATCAGATGGAGATGACGAGTATCCGAGCTGCAGTGTGGGCTTCGGACAAAGACTTCAAAAATCTGACACAGGGTTGAGCATCCGATGGCTGACAATATCGAAATCCTCATCAAAGCTAGGCAGGAAGCCACGGATGCCATTGACGAAATCGTTAGGAGCGTCCGAGCCCTTGAGAAAGAACTGACCGGCATTGAGGGTGGTTCTTTTTCTGAGGTTGATAAGTCCGCTGATAAAGCCGCCGATTCCATGGGGGAGTTGGCGGACGCCACTGAAGACGCAAAGAAAGCCGCCAAGGGGCTGGAAGACACTGAGGGGCCAGAAGGCCTTGAGGAAGACGCCCGGGACGCGGAAGAAGAACTACGTAAACTGAGAGACACCCTTGGTGAAGTCCAAGAGGCGGCTGTCCTACTGGCCGCTTCCGGGGCTGCCGTGCTGACCTTCTTTGGTACGGCCTCCAAGAGTGCGGCAGAGTTCGGTCTGCAGATCGCGGAAATCAGCACACTCGTTGACAGTACGGTCGTCTCCAATCAGGAATTGGCGGCGGCGGTCACCGAGGTATCCACTGCCTACGGGGTGGACACTGCAAGAAGCGCCAAGGCCCTGTACGACATTATCTCCTCCGGGGCCCAAGCGGGGGATGAAGCCAACCGAGTATTGGCAGCATCAGCCAAGCTGGCGACTGCTGGCGTAGCGGACATTGGCCTTGCCGCTGACGGTGTGACCACCATCCTCAACTCGTTTGGGGACTCGGCGGGCACCGCTGAAGACGTAGTGGATAAGCTGTTCAAAACCGTTGAAGGCGGTAAGACCACAGTCGCAGAACTGTCCCGGGATATTGCACAAGCGGCCCCGATAGCTGCCAGCTTCGGGGTGAGCTATGACGAGGTTCTGGCCTCCATTGTGGCTTCCACCAAGCAGGGTGTACGAACCAACCAAGCATTCACAGGCCTACGGCAACTGCTGGTTTCTCTGGCCAAGCCGACTGATGAACTGGCACTGGCTTTCCAAGACATTGCCGGGGAGAGCGCGGAGACCGTACTGGCAACCCAAGGTCTTGGGGCTGCACTGGCTGTGGTCGAAGAAGCGTCCGGGGGAAGTCAGGAAGCGGTAAGCCGGTTGCTGGGAAGTGTCGAGGCCCTGCAGGGTTTCACCACCATCACGGCCAATGAGATGCAGTTCTTCAACGAGGGCCTGCAGAGCGTCGAAAACAGCGCCGGGTCTGCCCAGACTGCACTTGAGAAGATTCAGGCTGAGCCACTTCAGCAACTCTCTATTGCAGGGCAAGAACTGGCAACCGCATTCCGGGATATTGGCCAGTTGGTATTGCCGTTGGTCTCTGATCTGGTGGGCCTGCTGGGCGATCTGGCAAGGGGAGTGTCGGAGTTCGTTGACGAGAATGAGACTTTCAGCAAGGTGGTTGCTATTGCTGTCGTGGTGTTCGCCAGTCTTCTGGCCGTTGTCGGCTCCGTGACTCTGGCCGTGGTGACCCTGAGGAAAGCTAAGCTGACTCTGATCACCGCCTTGCAGGGAGAGAACGCCGCACTGGCTACCCAGAACGGACTGTTGGCCCGTAACGCCACTCTGATGGGGGCGACTGCAGGTTCCTCCCGGGCCATGGCCACAGCCACCGGGGCAATCACCACCTCGCTGAAAGGAATGGTGGCCGGTGCTATTCGGTTGGTGCCGGCACTCGCTGCTGTCTGGGGCATAATGAAACTGTTTGAGGGCTACGAGGCCTTTGCTGAGCAGGAAGAAGACCTCCGCAATTTCCAGATCGCCTTCGGGTCGGCTCGGGCCGTGATTGACGACTTCAATACCACCCGGGAAGGAACGGAACGGGCACTGGCAGATCAGAGCGTCAATTCCCTGAATCAGGCCAGCGAGAGACTTCGTGAGCAGATCAAGGTGATTCAGGACGCCCGGGAAGCCTTTGCTGAGGCTCAGGCCAAGCGGTCGGTACTGGGTCTGGACGTGGGTAACAGTGTGGATGCGGCCCGGGGCCAGCAGCTACAGGAGCAGTTCGACTTGCTGTTCGAGCAGTTGGAGAAGGTCGAGGCGGCTCGGAAGAAAGCTCTGGATGCAGACGGTTCCGAATCTACTGGGTTGGCCAAGCAGTTCCAGTTCACCAAGGAATCTGCCGAGCTTCTGGCGGATAACATGGCGGCTCTGAACCAGATCAAATTCAATCAGGTGAACGGCCAGATCGACCAGTTGAAATCCAAGCTGGCTGACATTCAGGTGCTTGGGGGCAGTGATCAGGATGCTGCACGAATTGAGGAGCAGATCAGGGCCTTGACCGTGGACACCGCACGCCAACGAGCTGACGAGCTGACTGCTATTGCCGAGCAAGAGGCCTTGGAAAAGCGCCGGATTGCGGAGAGGACCATAGCCAATGAGAAGGAAAGGGCTAACGAGCTTCGAGACGTGGCCTTGCAGCTTGCCGATGATCGCCTGCAAATCCAGCAATCCTATGAAGCCGAGCTTGCCAGCAGTCTGGATGCAGCGGTTGCCCGCCAGCGCCAAGCGGCACAGGATATTCGTAGCTTGGAAAGCCAGATTGCGGACGAGCGCAAAGCTGGGGCCGAGCAGCTTCGTTCCATCCAAGGAAAGGAACTGTCGGAGTACCAGCAATATGTCCAACTGCAAAAAGAAATCTCGAAAGCGCGAGAGGATGCAGCGCAGGCAGAGGAGATTGGAGACCTTACAGCACTGGAAGAAGCCGGACGCCGCCAACGAGAACTGGCGGACCAACTTGCCGAACTCCAATCCGTAAGGTTCGACTCTGGCCGGGAGTATCTGAACGAGGAGCAGACCATTGCTCAGGCTACCCGCGTGTCCAAGGAAGCAACGGATAGCATCATCACTGCCCTTGAGCGCCGTAAGCAATTGGCTGAGGAAACACGAGAGTCGTCCGAGGAAGAAATCACCACTCTACGGGAGAACCTGTCGGCTGTACGGGCGGAAATCAGCAAGTTGGCCGAGCAGAAAGTGGAGCTTCCAGTGGAGGTTGATCTGGACGCTCTGACGGGTATCTTTGATTCCGTTGAAGCCAGTCTTCGTGAGCGGAAGTTTGCCATTGGGCTACAGGTTAGTGACACCGAAAGCGAAGTGAATGCGATCTTCGAGAAGCTGGGGCAGGATCAGTTGGTTACGATCAAGCCCCAGTCTGAAGAACTGGACAGCAAGATCAACCAGATCGAGGAGACCCTGAACAAGGAGTATGTGGTTCGCATCCGCTACAATGAGTTGAACCGGCCCCAAGGTTTCGCTGGTGGGGGTCAAATCACGGTTCCCGGGTTTGCAGGTGGGGGTCGGATTGTAGGCCCGGGGACTCCCACGAGCGATTCCATCCTGATCGCTGCTTCCCGGGATGAGTTCATGATGCGGAATGCCGCTGTGAAAAAGTACGGGCTGGACTTCATGTACGCCCTGAACAACCTTCAGCTACCCTCCCTGCCGGGTTTTGCTACCGGTGGTTCGATTGCTCAAGGACCGGCTAATATCTCGTCCGGAAGTGAGGGGGGTGATACGGTAGAGCTGAAATTGGATTTGGGCTCAGGCCCCATCCGATTGTTTGGGGAGCGAGAGGAGACCAGAAAGCTGGCCAAGTCACTGCAACGGATTAAGAGGGGTTCCTGATGAGCACACTAGCCGGCGTTACCCTGCCCTCAGGCATTATGTGGTCCGACCGGGGCGAGTATTCCCCGGTGGTTCAATCCACCCGGAGAACCCTGTCAGGGAAGCTCGTGGTCTACCCGGGGGCCTTGGTGAAGGGGATGCCTATCACGCTTGAGAGTTTGAGAGACCAAGGGTGGATGCAGTACACCGACGTTCTGCAGGTGAAGTCGTTGGCAGACAGCGTGGGTGGCGAGTATGATCTAACATTGAATGGGGAGTTAATGCGGGTAATGTTCCGGCATCAGGAGGCCCCAGCATTTGAGTACAAACCTTTGATAAGCAGGGCTCAACCGTTACCGGATGACTGGTTTCTGGTGACGATTAAACTGATGACTGTGTAGGAGAACACCATGAGCATTGTAGGTAGCGAGTTGATTTGGCGTAAAGCCCAGCAAAATGTGTCAGGGCCCGCTAATGGCGGACGGATGAGTGCCATCGCCATTCCGAACGCAGTAAAGAACAGTATCTTCCCGGACGTTCCCGCTTCCGAGCGGACAGCCGGGTCCACGTCTTACCGCAAAGTGTTTGTGCACATTGCCAATGACGATGACCTCACTCTGATTCGGTCCCGCCTTTTTGTGGAGACCTTCACACCCGGGGATGACTCCATAACCATTTTCCTCGGTACCCAGACCGATACGGAATCCGGTATCACTGGAAGTGAGCGCCTTTATGGGGGTGGCCAGCTAAATGCCAACGTTTCTGGTGGGGCTACCAGTATCCAAGTTCTGACTGAAGGCGCAGCTCTGGACTACTTTAAGGCAGGTGATCTGGTTAGGGTTTCTGATCAGACTTCTGTGGAAGACCCAAGTGGCAACACCGAGTACAAGACCATTGCAACTGGCGGAGTCTCCTATGCGGGTGACGTTGCAACCCTGACTTTGGAATCTGGGTTGGATAATGGGTACACCGCCTCAGAGACCCGAGTGTCTTCTGTTCTGGAAGCTGGGGACGTGGTTGGTGCTGTTAGCAACTTCTCTGTGACTGCCGCAGGCTCGGGGGACTACGATGACACCACCTACCCGGTTGAGGTAGACAGCATCGGGGGCGTGAACGAGACGTGGACCCTGACCTTCACCTCAGCCACCCAGTTTAGCTGCACCGGGGCAACCGAAGGCAGCGTGGGCACTGGTAACGTGTCCAGTGATTTCCAGCCTTCCAATGGGGACTACTCCAAGCCGTTCTTCGTTCTTCGGAGCGCCGGCTTCAGTGGTAGTTTCCAAGCAGGAGACACCATCACGTTCGAGACCACCCCGGCAGCAATTCCGGTATGGTACCGGCGTGATATCCCGGCAGGGGCATCGTCTCTGTCTGGTAACCGTGTTGTTGTTGGTATTGATGGCGAGAGTGAGTAATGGTCACCAGAGCCCAGAACACCACAGTACGGGTAGACTATAGCGCCCATGAGGATGACCTTGGGCGCATACGTCTTGAGTTGGACAGGCAAAGAGAAGCCCCGCCCGACACCCGTACTGTGGATGACGACCTGCTGATAACGGTGCAAAAAAAGCATTACGTGCGCCTGTACCCCAAAGAATCTGCTGAAGTAAGGGCAGTGAATGGGAGTATTCGGCAGGTGGGATCTGATGTTGAGAAGAACCGCCAGACTCTACTCCTGTTTGATCCTGATGTGTTGGAGGCCAGCTTACCCATTGGCATAACCAATGTCCGGGTGGAGAAAGTCGGTCGGACCTTCAACCGTGAGGGGAGTGACATTAATGTCACATATCAATACCGGAAGACGAGTAACAGTGTGGTTGCCAACGCCCCTCATTATGGGGCGGTGAGGGTGACCTATGACTACCCCTACTCACTGTATGAGTACCAGTTCTCTGGCTCCTGCCCTATTACCCCTCCAAGTACACAGGATTCTGAAGGGAATGCTATTCCGCTCCCAGAATCCCCCTTTAGTGACGGGTTGATAATGGCTGTGAATCCAACCACCAACCAGTTGGCCAGTCTTACTATAGGCGCCCCAAACTGTGAGTACGGGCGGATCGCTTACCGGTACAACGACACGTTGAAAGACCTGAAGTTACCGAACATGCGGTTGGAGATAGATTCACAGGCCCCGGTTCGGTTAACAGGGGGAACCAACACAAGGCTAAGGGCCGAATGCAATGTGTTGTTGTTCCCAAATTATGGGGCTGATGTGTCTGTTACGGCAGGGACTTTGACGGAACTTTCTGGGGGCCTGCAGCAGGTAAAAGAGACCCTGACTTTCAACGGGGAGTCCTCGGTTAGTCTGAGGAAGACCCCAGTGGCCGGGGTCAATGTTAGAGTTATCAGCGTAGAGGCAGGGGGTCGATCTGTGTCTTGGGCTGGTCCCGGAACCCGTATAGAGGATGTTGTCTACAACCCGAACGGGACTTACTCAAACCGAAGACCA